>Ga0302157_10004087_pt1 | contig 16025 bp, 10 predicted proteins | sample I_Bog_N3_3_FD_193502 | JGI IMG/M metagenome (GOLD analysis project Ga0302157, IMG submission 193502) | Peat permafrost microbial communities from Stordalen Mire near Abisko, Sweden - I_Bog_N3_3 | ecosystem: Environmental > Terrestrial > Soil > Wetlands > Peat | place: Sweden: Abisko, Stordalen...
CCGCACGGCGTACGCCGTACGCCGCATGGTGCACGCCGCCTGCGCGGCGTGCAGCTAACGGGCCTTGAAGTCGTCGGGCACCAGCTGGTGGCGGCCGAGCAGCTTGTAGAAGTCAGTGCGGTTGCGCTTGGCGAGCCGCGCCGCCTGGCTGACGTTGCCGCTGGTGATCTGCAGTATCTGCGACAGGTAGCTGCGGGTGAATTCCTCGCGCGCCTCGTCGAACGATGGCAACTTGCTGCCATGCGTGCCGCCGAGCGACTGCTGCACCAGTTCCACCGGAATGATCGGAGTCTGCGACAGCGCCACATTCTGGCGCACCACGTTCTGCAGCTGGCGCACGTTACCCGGCCAGTCGCTGGTGGCGAGCAGTTCGACCGCTTCGGGCGCGTAGATCTTGTGGCTGCCGCTCTCGCGCGTGATGCCGGCCAGGAAATGTGCCACCAGCACGGCGATGTCTTCGCGCCGCCGGTTCAGCGACGGCATCTCGATGTGCACGATGTTGAGCCGGTAGTACAGGTCCTCGCGAAACTGCCCGGCGGCGATCAGGCGCTGCAGGTCGCTGTGGGTGGATGAGATCAGCCGCACGTTGGTCGCGATCGCCTGGTTGCTGCCCATCGGCCGGATCTGGTTCTCCTGCAGCACACGCAGCAGCTGCACCTGCAGGCGCATCGGCATGCTGCCGATCTCGCCCAGCAGCAGCGTGCTGCCCTCGGCGGTCTGGAACAGCCCGCGATGCTCGCTGCTGGCGCCGGCGAAGGCACCCTTGACATGGCCGAACAGTTCGCTCTCGAGCGTGACCTCGTCCATGGCGCTGCAATCGATCGATACAAAGGGACGATTGCGGCGCGGACTGGCCTTGTGGATCGCGCGCGCCAGCAGTTCCTTGCCGGTGCCGCTCTCGCCAGTGATCAGCACGCGCGCGTCGGTACCGGCGACCATGTGCGCCTGCGCCAGCTTCTCCTCCATCAGCGGGCTGCGGGTCACGAAATCCGCGCGCCAGTCCTGGTCGGTGTCGACGAAGCCGGAGATCTTGAGTGCCTTGTGCACCTGATCGAGCAGTTCCTGCTTCTCGACTGGCTTGGTCAGGAAGCCAAACGCCCCCATCTGGGTGGCTTGCACCGCATCGGGTATGGTGCCGTGGGCGGTCAGCAGGATCACCTTCAGGCCTGGCCAGCGGCTCTGCAGTTCCTTCAGCAGCCCGATACCGTCGAGCTCGTCCATCTTCAGGTCCGAGATCACCAGATCGGGGCGAAAGCGCAACGCCGCGGCCAGCGCCAGCACGCCGTTCTCCACCGGCTCCACTTCGTATTGCTCGGCCCGCAGGCGAATGGTCAGCAGGCGCAGCAGTCCCGGATCGTCGTCCACCACCAGGATGCGTGCCTTGCGTTTGGTAGGCTGATTCACTGTGGTCGACCCTCCGGCGGGTTCTTGCGATCGGTCAGGTTGCCTTCGATGTTGGCGACTGCATCGAGCTTGGCCTGGGCATCCTCGAGCTGCCTGCGCAGTTTCGCGTTCTCGTCAATCTCGACCTGCAGCCGGCGCTGCGCCGCGGCGACCGCGCGCTCGTGATCGCCGCGTTGGACATCGGTCTGCAGCCGTTCGTTGTCGGACTTCAGCCCGAGTTCCCGATCCAGCTGCGCCAGTTGCACCATGGCGACAGCGCGCTCGACCGGCGCCAGCGTCTCCGGCTGCGCCACCAGCTGGCGCAGCAGCACCTGTGCCCTGGGTGCATCGCGGCCCGGGTGCCCCGGGGTTGCCAGCAACAGCGCATAGCGCAGTTGCGCGCCACCCTGCGGCGAGCGCTCGTAGGCCATGCGCGCGCTGGCCAGCAGTTCGGCCTGTTCTGCGGCAGGTGCCTGCGACAGCCGCTGCATGGTCTGGAACGTCGTGCCCATCAGCACCGCAACCGCGGTATCGCGGTCCTCGGCTACGCTCTCGCTGCGCTGTGGCGGTGGCGGCGGCTGCCGCTCGATGGAGCTGCAGGCGCACAGCGCCAGGCTGAGCGCGAGCGTGAGCGCGAACGGCAGCGCAAGCGGGAGCGCGAACGGCAGCGCAAACGACAGCGGCGCTGCGTTACGCGGCATCGGCCTGCCTCTTCATGGCTTCTAGCGGCGCGACCCGCAGCGGCATGCGGATGCGGAAGTGTGCCCCTGGTACCTCGCCGTCGACGATTTCGACGGTGCCCTGGTGCACGTTGACGAATTCATTCACTACCGATAACCCGATGCCGGTGCCGCGCACATGGCCGCCGGGGGCGCGGCCGGTATAGAACGCATCGAAGATCCGGGCGCGGTCATCATGCGGAATGCCCGGGCCGCTATCGCCCACCTCGAGCACCAGCTGCTCGTTGCTGGCGCCGGCGCGCAGGTAGATGACACCGCCGCGCGGGGAATACTTGATCGCATTGGACAACAGGTTCTCCAGGATCAGCCGGATCTTGCCGCGGTCGGCCACCAGCGTCACATCCTCTACCCGCACATCGAGCCGCACCCGCTGTGACACCAGCGTGAGCTGTTGGTTCTCCAGTACCTGCTTGACCACCGGCCGCAGCCGGAACTCGCTGACGTCGAGGCCGGTGCTGTTGCTCTGCCAGGCGCTGAAGCTCAGGAGGTTCTCGATCAGCCGCTGCAGCTTGATGCCGTTATCGCGCAAGATCGCTGTCACCTCGCGCTGGCCTGAATCGAGCTCGCCCACCGCCCCGTCCATCAGCAGTTCGGTGCCCTCGCGGATATTGGCGAGCGGCGTCTTCAATTCATGCGACAGGTGCCGCAGGAAACGGTTGCGCTCCTGCGCCAGCTCCAGCAGCCGATTGCGCAGCCACTCGAGCTGGTGGCCGAGCCGCTCGAGGTCCACCGGGCCGTTGATCACGATGCTATTGGAGAAATTGCCGCGGCCAAGCTCGCCGATGGCGCGGTCGATCTGGCGCAGCGGCCGGCTCAGGCGCAACGCGAACAGCAGCACCACGATCACGATCAGTGGCAGCAGCAGCGTCGACTCGAGGAACAGTTCGCGCTGCGCCTGGTCGGTGCGGGCGCGCAGGTCGCGCGATTCGGCGTCGATCTGCTGATTGTTGAGCGTGGCGACGCCGTTGGCCAGGTCGCCCAGCAGCACGAACGATTGCGCCAGCTCGGCCGCCTGGCCGCTGCCGGCCTGGGATTGCAGCACCAGCGACTCGATGCGCTTCTGGGTGTCGAACAGGCGTTGCAGTTGCCCGGGCGCGTCCACCGCCCGCAGCCGCAGGCGCAGCGTGCCGACGATGGTGGCCAGCTTGTCGTCGTGTTCGCGAAACGAGGCCCTGACCGTCGGCTCGCCCAGCACCTGGTACAGCCGCGCCGCGCGCTCGAGCAGCGCGATCTGTGCATACATGTCCTGCGTGAGCCTGGTGCTCTGGACGCTGTCCACCACCAGCTGCTGGCTGGTGTCCGACAGGCGGCGCATCTGCACCGCCGCATGCAGGATCGCAAGCAGCAGCGGGCCGGCCAGGAAGCCCAGGCCGAGCAGCAGGAAACCGTTCAAAGACTTGGGAAGCAGCCAACCCATCAAATCATTCTATGCCACTGCCGCGCCTGATGCTGTGAGGCCAGTCGCGGGGCTAGCGGCGCACTACCAGGGCTCGCGCTGCAGTTTGCGCTCCCAGCGCAGCGCGCTGTCGACGATCGCGTCCAGGTCGTCGAGCCGCGGCACCCATCCCAGCTGCGAGCGGATCCGCTCGGCGCGCGCGATCAGCACCGGCGGATCGCCCGCGCGTCGCGGCTCCTCCCGGATCGTCAGGGCGCGCCCGGCGATGCGCTGTACGCTCTCGAGCACCTGGCGCACGCTGTAGCCGCGGCTGTAGCCGCAGTTGAAGACAGCTGCGCCGCCGCCGCGCCGCAGGTAATCGAGCGCATCGACGTGTGCGCGCGCGATGTCCTCGACGTGGATGTAGTCGCGCACGCCGGTGCCGTCGGGCGTGTCGTAATCGGTTCCAAAGATCGACACGTGCGGCCGCTTGCCGACGATGACCTCGCAGGCGACCTTGATCAGCAGCGTGGCGAGGCGCGTCGATTGCCCGATGCGACCCTGCGGGTCGGAACCGGCGACGTTGAAGTAGCGCAGGCTCACGTAGCGAAAGTCAGAGGCGACAGCCAGGTCGCGCAGCATCCACTCCGATGTCAGCTTGGAGCTGCCGTAGGGATTGACCGGCGCCAGCAACATGTCCTCATCGCAGATGCCCCCGGCGGGGATGCCGTACACTGCCGCGGTCGAGGAGAACACCAGCTGGCGCACGCCGGCGCGCATGCAGCTCGCCAGCAGGCTGCGGGTCGCGCAGGTGTTGTTGCCGTAGTATTTGAGTGGGTCGCGCACCGATTCCGGTACGATGGTATTGGCGGCGAAGTGCATGACGGTATCGATGTCGTGCTCGCGCAGCAGCGCCTCGACCAGTTCAGAGTCGCCGACGTCGCCAACTATCAGTGGCGCGTCGCGTACCGCCTGGCGAAAGCCGGTGTACAGGTTGTCGATGGCGACCACCTGCTCGCCGCGGGATTGCAGTTGCAGCAGCACATGGCTGCCGATATAGCCCGCGGCGCCAGTGATCAGTATGGCTTTTTGAGACACGGCGTCGAGACCTTGCTTCGGACAGATCGGATGTGGGCACGAATGATAGCGGCAATCAGCGGGCGTAGCCGAGAATGAGCGCACGAAAATCCGCCCGGCGGGGCGCAGCAGCTGAGCATGCTGTGCGCGCTGCTGCGGACCGCGGCCACAGCACACCGTTTGCGTCGTTGACACCGGACGCGGTGCTGGACGCCGCCGAGGCGCTCGGGCTGGCGCCCGACGGGCGACTGTTCGCGCTCAATAGCTACGAGAACCGTGTCTATCGCGTGGGCCGGATCGAGGCTGAACCGGTGGTGCTGAAATTCTATCGTGCCGGCCGCTGGTCGGATCAGCAGATACTGGAAGAGCACGGCTTCGCGGCGGAACTGGCGGCCGAGGAGATCCTGGTGGCCGCGCCGCTGCTGCTGGCCGGCAGCACGCTGCACCGGCATGCTGAATTTCGCCTCGCGGCGTTTCCGCTGTGCGCCGGCACCGCCCCGGAGCTCGACCAGCCCGGTGCGCGCGAGTTACTTGGCCGGACGCTGGCGCGCATTCACGCGGTTGGCGCGCGCCGGCCATTCCAGCACCGCCCAACGCTCGAACGTACACTGCTGGGTGCACGCGCACGCGCCAGCCTGTTGCGCTCGCCGCTGATGCCTGAACACATGCGGCCGCAATACGCTGACGTCAGCGCGGCGCTCCTCGCCGGCATCGACAGCGCATTCGCCGACGGCGGCGCGCCGGCGCAGATACGCATCCACGGCGACTGTCATCTCGGCAACATCCTGTGGCAGCAACGCGGACCGCTGCTGGTCGATCTCGACGACTGCGTCAACGGTCCGCGCATGCAGGATTTGTGGATGTTCCTGTCCGGCAGCGGTGACGAGCAGCAGTCACAATGGGCGGAGGTTGCCGAAGGCTACCGGCAGTTCGGTGCGATCGCGTTTCGCGAGCTGCGCCTGGTCGAGGCGCTGCGCGCCGTGCGCATGCTTAATCACGCCGCCTGGGTCGCCGAACGCTGGAGCGATCCGGCGTTCCCGCGCGCCTTCCCGTGGGCGGCCGAAGCGCGCTTCTGGGAAGGCTACGTCGGCGACTTGATGCAGCAGTGCCAGGTGCTGGCGGAGCCACCGCTGCTGGGCGGTAACCTGTGATAATGTCGCGCGCATTTGGAGAATAGCGGTGCAGATAGCGCAACTCCTGTGCGGTTCCCGGACGCTGGCGGCCATCGCGACGGCGGTCCTGCTGGCCGGCTGTGGAATGTCGGGCAGCAAGTCAGGCGCCGCCGCGCAGTCCCAGGGATCAAACCAGGGATCGGGCCAGGACACGAAGGCGCAGCATCGCAGCGGCGACACGCCCGACCCCGACCTGGTCACTGCGGTCAACTCGGCTCATTCGAACACGCCCATCGGCATGAAGTTCGGCCTCGCATCGCGTCCGGCCGTGGGTACACCGCTCAAGGTCACGATAGCGCTGATTCCGGCCGTCGGTGCCGGCATCAGCCATATCCACGCCTCATTCCAGCCCGGTGATGGGCTGCTGCTGCAGTCCGATCGTACGCTCGACGTCAGCGACCCTGGCGCCGGCGTGGTGATCGAGCACGAGGTGTCGGTGGTGCCACAGCAATCAGGCGTGTTGAGCCTCGGGGCCACCGTCATGGTCGACATGGACGGCAATTCGCTGGCGCGCAGCTACGCGATTCCCCTGATCGTGCGCGACCATCCCTGATCGTGCGCCGCCACCGCTGACACTCGCGACGTAGAAATCGCTACTGCTTCACACGGGTGGCCGCAGCCGCTTCGTATGATGGCCGCACTATCGCGGGATGGCTTCCTTATCGCCGCACTATGGCGGCACGCAACGTTATGTCACACGATTCCTTGGCGCTCCAGGCTATCGACTCCTCGCAGCCGGTGTCGTCGCGTGAACACGTGTCGCCGACCGAGGAGCTGCATCCGCTGCTATGCGAACAGCTGGAGCAGGCGCGCCTGGCGGCAGCCGGCTCACTGGAGCTGACGCGGCTGCTGCCGCTGATCAGCGCCTACTACGAGAAGGTCGACGACGAACGTCGCGGCGTGGTGCGCTCCATGCAGCTGATCGCCGACGAGTCGCGCTCGTTCGGCGACGGGTTGGCCGGCGCCGACGCCGGACATCTGCAGGCCATCCTCGATCACATCAAGGACGTGGTTATCACGGTCGCGGTCGACGGCTCGGTCAAGATCTTCAATCCCACCGGCGAGCGCGTGTTCGGCTACTCGCGTTCCGAGGTCATCGGCCAGCCGATCGCGCGCCTGCTGCCGGGCCTGGCGGTGCGTGGCTCGATCGAGAGCGGCCTGGAATCGCTCGCCGCGCGCGCCGAGGCCGACCGTGGCGACCTGCGACCGCGCGCATTTCATGCCCGCCACAAGAACGGCCACCTGTTCCCGGCCGAGCTGATCGCCAGCCGGGTGCGCATCGAGCAGCGCGACGTCTATGTCATCTGCCTGCGCGACACCAGCGAGCGCGCCAGCGCCGAGCAGGCACTGCGCGACAGCGAGGCGCGCTATCGCACGCTGGTGGAGAGTGCACCGGAGCTGATAGTGCTGCTGGAGCGCGCATCCGGACACTATGTCGATGCGAACGAGAATGCGCTGCGCTTCTTTGGCGTGACGCGCGAGCGGCTGCCGGACCTCAAGACGCTGGATCTGTCCGTGCCGTTGCAGCCGAATGGCGCCGACGCCGCGCAGTTGTTCGCCAGCCGCTGCGCGCGCGCGGCCGCCGGCGAGCCGCAGGTATTCGAATGGTTGTACCGCGACGCCCGCGGCGATGAGGTCGAGACCGAAATGCGGCTGATGGCGTTGCCCGGCAGCACCGGCCTGCTACGCGCAAGCATCACCGACATCAGGGCGCGACGCCGCGCCGAGAAGATCACCGCCGGCGAGCGCAACGTATTCGAGCGCATCGCTGCCGACGCCGGCCTGTCCGAGGTGCTCGACTCGATCGTAACCCTGATCGAATCCATCAACGGCAGCTTCACCGCGGCGATCAGCCGGCTGGGCCCCGACGGCCAGGGCTTCATCGAGGTGATCGGCAAGCGCCTGCCGGCGCGCTGGCGCGCGCTCGAGGAGCGCCTGCCGGTCGACATCCGTAACGGCTCGAGCGCCGCGGCCGTGTACCTCGGACGACCGGTGCTGGTGGGCGACATCGATAGCGATCCATTCTGGCAGCGGCGACGCGAGCTGGCGCTGCAGGCGGGTTTCCATGGTGCCTGGTCGGTGCCGATCAAGTCTGCCAACGGCCGCGTGCTCGGCGCAGTGACCGTGTATCGGCCGCTGGCCGGCACACCGCAGCCAGAGGACCTCGACCTGATGGTGCACGCGGCACGCCTGGCTGGCATCGCCATCGAACGCCGGCGCGGCGAGGAAGCGCTGCGCGCCAGTGAAGCGAAGTTCCGGCGCCTGTACGAGCGGGTGCTCGAGGGCGTCTACCAATGCGCGCCCGATGGCCGGCTGCTCGAGGTGAATCCGGCGTTCGTCAAGATGCTCGGCTATGGCAGCGCCGAGGAGATCTATGCGCTGTCCGGGATCTCGATGCTGTACACGAACCCTGCAGAACGCGCTGAATTCGAGCTGGCGCTGGAGCGCCACGGCGAGATCCACAATGCCGAATTCGTGCTGCACTGTCGCGACGGCTCGCAGGTAGTGGTGCTCGAGAGTGCGCGCATCGTGCGCGACGAGGAGCAGCGCGTCATCGCCTACGAGGGCACGATGGCAAACATCACCGCCCGCAAGCGTGCCGAGCAGGCGATGTTCGCCGAGAAGGAACGCGCGCAGGTGACGCTGCAATCGATCGGCGACGCGGTAATTACCACCGATCGCGAAGGCCGCATCGACTACATGAATCCGGTGGCCGAGCAGCTCTCAGGCTGGGGCTGCGCTGAGGCGCGCGGCGAGAAACTCGGCACGGTGCTGCGGCTGCTGGACCAGCTGACGCACCGTGAACTGGAGAACCCGCTGGTGCGCTGCCTGCGCGAGGGCCAGCTGGTGCACTTTGCCGAACACAGCGTGCTGCAGAACCGGCTCGGCAAGGAGTTCGAGATCGAGGACTCGGCGGCGCCGATCCGTGATCGCAACGCCGCGATCGTCGGCGCCGTCGTGGTATTTCGCGACGTCACCAAGGAGCGGCGGCTGAAGCGCGCGCTGTCGTACCAGGCCAGCCACGACGCACTCACCGGACTGATCAACCGGCGCGAGTTCGACAACCGGCTGTCGCAGGCGCTGCAGGGCGCGCGCGATGGCCAGGGTCCGCATGCACTGCTATACGTGGACCTGGACCAGTTCAAGGTGGTCAACGACACCTGCGGCCACTCGGCCGGCGACCGCCTGCTGCGCGACGTCACCGGGCTGCTGCAGGCGCACGTACGTCCGGCGGACACCATCGCGCGTCTGGGCGGCGATGAATTCGGCATCCTGGTGCAGCGCTGCACCGCCGAGCAGGCCGCCCGCATGGCCGAGAGCATCCGCCAGGCTATCCTCGACTACCGCTTCTGCTGGGAGCAGACCACCAGCAGCATCGGCGCCAGCATTGGCGTGGTCGAGATCACCACGGAGACCGACAGCGTCGCCAGCCTGCTCAGCGCCGCCGACATAGCCTGCTACGCCGCCAAGGATTCCGGCCGCAACCGCGTGCACCTGTACAACTCCAGCGAAGTCTCCGGCCGTCACCGTGAGATGTACTGGGTCAGTCGCGTCACCCGGGCGGTGGACGAGGGTCGCCTGGAACTGCACTTCCAGCCGATCGTCGCCACCGGCTGCGAGGCGCCGCAGCTGCCGGCGGCCTGCGAGCTGCTGGTACGGCTGCGCGAAGATGACGGCCAGCTGGTGATGCCGGAGGAGTTCATCCCGGCCGCCGAGCGCTACAACCTGGTGTCCTCGATCGACCGCTGGGTGGTGCGGCGCGCGGCGGAGACGCTGCAGCAGCACGCCAGCGGCGATGAGCCGCCGTTCCTGTTCGCATTGAATCTCTCTGGCACCTCGCTCAGTGATCGAAGTTTCCTCGACTACGTGCTGTCGCTGATCGAGCAGCCACGCGTCGCACGCGGGTTGTGCTTCGAGATCACCGAGACCGCCGTCATCACCAGCATGACGCAGGCCATCTCGTTCATGCGCGAGTTGCGCAAGCGCGGCTGTCGCTTCGCGCTCGACGACTTCGGCAGCGGGCTGTCGTCGTTCCACTATCTCAAGACCCTGCCGGTCGACTTCCTGAAGATCGACGGCCAGTTCATCGGCAGCGTCACCACCGATGTGGTGGACCGCAGCATGGTCGAGGCTATCAGCCGGGTCGGGCGCGCGCTCGGAATCGCTACCATCGCCGAGAAAGTCGAGTCAGCCGAAGTGCTGGCGGAGCTGCGCCGGCTGGGTGTGCAGTTCGCCCAGGGTTACTTCGTCGCCAGGCCCGCCCCGATCGAAAGCCTGAGCGCGCTCAGTAGCCGGCGCTGAGGGTGGCGAGCCAGCGGCGCTGCGTCGGCTCACCCGAAGTCTGGCGCTGCTGCGCATGCAGCAGGTTCTGCCCCGACAGCGCCAGCGCGAAGTGCTTGCCGAGCTGACAGGCGATGCGCGCATCGACACTGGCGAACGGCGGCACGCTGACCTGCGTGGCCGCGGTGAAGCCGTTGGAGGACAGCCCGACGCTTCGTGTCTGGTACAGCACATAGGCGTCGCTCTCCCAGCGCCCCTCGCTCCAGCCAAGATTGGCATTGGCCAGCAGTTGCGGGGTGGCAAGCCGCGGCTCCGCCAGGTCGGCGTTGGTTGCCGTGGCGCTGCCGAAGCTGTCGTGCAGGCGCTCCAGGCTCAGGTTCGCGCCCCAGCGCCAGTGCTCGAGCAGCCTGGCGTTGAAAGTCACGCTCGCTCCGAGCGCGTCTGAATCGCCAATGTCCTGCGGCGTCACGTACACTCCCGTGGCGCTTGGCAGCACGGCGCCGGTCACGGCAATCAGCTCGTCCGTGAACTGGTAGAACAGTGCCGTGCGCAGCCGCGCCCGCCATTGCGGCAGCTCGCGATCCCAATCGATCTCGTAGTTGTCGACCACGGTCGGCGAGAGCGTGGGTGTGCCGGTAATGCCGACGCCCGGCTCCTGCGCCAGCAGCGAGCCCAGTTCGACCAGGTTCGGCAGCAGTGTGGCGCGTCCCGCCATCAGGCGCAGCGTGTCCTGGTAGTCCAGCTTCCAGACCAGGCCGCTGTTATAGCTGGGCGTGAGAAGGTTGCGATCCCACTGGCTGTTGCTGAACGGGTAGCCCGCCGGCGTTGCGCCGTCGCGACCCAGGATCAGCCGGTCGACGCGCACAGCGTTGGTCAGAGCCAGCGCCGGGCTCAACTGCCAGCTCCACATGCCGCTTGCCGAGATGACATTGTAGAACACGTCGGCGCCGGTAATCGGCGAGGTGTTGGTCGATTCGTGCCGGTATTCCAACGCCGCGCGGAAGGTACTGCTGGCACCGAGTTTGAACACATCCTCGGCCTGGGCGACGCTGACGCGATCAGTCAGGTGCACCGGCGTCCCGAGCACGCCCACGGTACTCATCTGGTCCAGATAGTTGGCATAGGCGGTCAGCGTCAGCAGGCCATAGCCACCGTCCGAGCTCAACTGGCCCTTGACCGATTGGGTGTCAAAATGGTCGAAATCGTACTGATACGCAGAACTGAACAGGTTCTCCTGCACGCCAGTCGTGCTGGCCTCGACCCGCAGCGAAGTGCTGTCGTTCATGCGCAGGGATGCATCCAGGTTGGCTTCGCGCCGCTGGTTGATGCGACCGGTGAGATCGCCGCTGGCGGCGGCGGCTGCATTCGGGAAATCCTGGTCGGAGCGCGCGCCGCCGGAGACTCGAACGCCTCCGAGTTTGCCGAGCGGCAGCGTTGCAGTCGCCGAGCCCTGCGCCAGTTGCTGGCTGCCCGCGCTGACGCTGGCCACATCGATGTCGTCATACAGCGGGTCGTAGGTGACGATGTTGATGACGCCGCCCACGGCATCGAAGCCGAACAGCGCGCTGCCCGGGCCGCTGACAATCTCGATCTGGCGGATTGCGCCAAGCTCCACCGGCAGTGAGCTCCAGGGCGTGAAGCTGTCGTCATCCGCATACACCTGCCGGCCGTTGATCAGTACCAGCACACGCTGCGAGAACGGCTGATCATAGCCGCGCACGCCGATCTCGGGCTGATCGCCACTCCACTGCTGGAATTCCACGCCGGTGACGTGGCGCAGTATCCCGGGCAGGTCCCAGGCACCGGAGCGGCGGATGTCCTCGGCGGTGACGATCTGCATATTGGCGGGTACATCGGCGACCCGCTGCGGGGAACCGGTGGCGCTGGTGGTGACCGGTTCCTGGAACAGCTGCTCGAGCGCGCCGTAGTCGATCGACTGCGCCTGCGCCGGACCGTGGGCAGCCTCGAGCGCCATCAGCATCAGCAGACATCGTGTTCTTGCCGGTGACATCGCGGCACCTACATTTCCGTGATCATTACGCGGAACGCCTCGGAGAAATCCATGCCGGTCGCCGCCGCCGCCGCCCGGTTGACCAGGATTTCCACCCGCGGCTGCGCACGCACGCCCATCGCGCAGTTGCCATCCGTGACCTGGGTGATATCGGTAGTGACGCAGGGGATCTGTCGGCTGCGGCTGAGCGGTGCCAGCGCCGCGGCGGCGCTGCCGAGCCCGGCGGTCAGGAAATAGATGCCGATGCCGCTGCTGCTGAGCTCACCCAGATCGAGCAGTCGCGGCCGCAGCACCAGTGAGCCGGCGCGAAAGCCGTTCTCCATGACATCGTAGAGCTGCTGGGCTTGGTGCGCCGACTGCGCATTGCCTGGCAGATAGACAATGCCGACGATGAGCTCGCCCTGCGGCGGGTGCTGCAGGAAGCTCAGTGCGCGCGCCGCGACCAGCAGTGTCGTGTCGGTCACCTGGGCGAAGACCGGCAGCGCCCTCAGTGCGGCGGCGGCAAGCACCGCCCACAGCGCCAGCCGCATCCCTAGCTACCGTCGGCGCCGACCCACGCCTGCGCGATCACGGGAGCGTCATCGGCAGCAGCTGCCGGATGCAGCGCGCCTTCGCGCAGCATGGCGCTGGCGCGGTCAGCATCCACCGCGACACTGAACAGGTGGCCCTGCGCCCTGGTGGCAGCGCCGGTGGACACCAGCAGGCTGCGCTGCTGCTCGGTCTCCACGCCCTCGGCGATGACACCGATGCCGAGCTCGCGCGCCAGGTGGATGATGGCGCGCACGGTGGCGGCGATCTCGGGACGATCGACCGCTCGCGTGATGTAATCGCGCGCGATCTTCAGGTGGCTGACGCCGAAGGCGCGCGGATAGGTGAACGATGAATATTCAGTGCCGAAATCGTCGATTGCCACCCTGGCGCCGGCCTCGCGCAGCCTGCCAAGCGCGTCATCGCTCGCCAGGGTTGCCTGCCCGAACGCGGCTTCGGTGACATCGAACTCCAGCACCGACGGCGACAGTCCCCACTGCGCGGTGATGTCGCGCACGTCCCGGATCAGCTCCGGGCTGTTCATCAGCTGCACCTGGCTCAGGTTGATGGCGATTTGCGGCGGCGCAATGCCGGTATCGCTCCACGATCGCAGCTGCGCGCAGGACTGGTTCAACACCCAGCGTCCAAGCTGCATCATCATGCCGGACTTTTCCGCGACCGCCAGGAACTCGCGCGGCAACAGCATGCCGCGCAGCGGGTGATTCCAGCGCAGCAGCGCCTCCATGCCGACGATGCGGCCGGAGACCACTTCTACCTGCGGCTGGTAATGCAGCAGCAGCTGCCCCTGATCGAGCGCCTGCTTGAGCTCCTCCCCCAGCTGCATGCGCTGCTGCACCTCCAGGTCCAGCTCGGCGCTGTGAAAATGGTATTGGTTGCGGCCCTCGTCCTTGGAGCGATAGAGCGCCAGGTCGGCCTGCGACATCATGGTCTCGGCGTCCGCGATGGCCTCGCTATACGGGCAGATGCCGATGCTGGCCGATACCCGCACGTCGTGGCCGGCGACGAAGTATGGCCGCGCCAGCGCCACCAGCAGCTTCTCCGCCAGCGTCCCGGCGCTGGCCGCATCGCTCATGTCCACCTGCAGCAGCGCGAATTCATCGCCTCCGAGCCGCGCCACCACGTCGGTCTCGCGCACCTGTGCGAGCAGCCGGTGCGCCACCTCGCGCAGCAGCAGGTCGCCGGTGCCATGGCCAAAGGTGTCGTTGACGGGCTTGAAGTGATCAAGGTCGATGTAAAACACCGCAAACGGCTTGGCGCCGCGCCTCGAAGCGGCGTATGCCAGCTGCAGGCGCTCGATGAAGGTGGCGCGATTGGCGACCCCGGTGAGTGTGTCGGCGCGCGCCAGCAGCGCCAGGTTCTCCTCGGCCGCCTTGCGCTCGGTGATGTCGATGATGATGCCTTCGACTTCGACCAGGCGGCCGTCGGGATCACGCACCGGAGTGTAGCGATTCTCGACCCAGCGCCATGCACCCTGGCCGGTGCGCAGCCGGAACTCAATCGATGCGCCATGTGCATCCTTACGCAGCACGCTCGACATCGCCGCCGCCACCGCGGCCGTGTCCTCCGGCGCCACCAGCACGTCCATCCACCTGGGGGACTCGAGCAGTGCCTGCGGGTCATGCCCGTACTTGCTGATGTTGTGCGATATATAGGTGAGCCGGAATGGCGGCTCGCCGCGCAGCCGATACAGGATGGTCGGGCTGTTCTGCACGATGGTATTGGCGTCGGCAAGCAGCTTGATCTGCAGCGCGCGCCCGATGGCGGCGCCCATCAGGCCGGCAAGGGTCTTGAGGGTATCGGTTTCCGCCCAGGTCCATTCGCGCCGGGCGTCCGAGGAATCGATGAAATTCAGGCTGCCCCAGAGCTGGTTGTTCACCATCACGGCCAGCTGCAGGAATGAGCGCATCCTGGCGGCCGCGAACAGGCCGCGGTAGGTGCCTGAAATGTCGTCCAGGAAGAACGTGGTGAGCTCGCCGCTGCGCTGCGGCTGCGTGCCGCGCGGCAGGTGCGCGCTCAGGTCGATCTCCTGCAGGATGCGGTTATCGATCACCGGCTCGATACCTGGTGCGCACCACTCGTAGCGCACGCGTGAGCGGGTGTGGCCGCCGGCATCGGCCTGCAACGAACACAGCTGCACGCGACTGACCGCGATCGTCGTGCCGATCAGTTCCAGCACCGGCAGGATCGCATCTTCGTGCTGCGATCCCAGCAGCTCCTCGGCGCTCTTGGTGACCACATTGAGCAGCGCATCGTGTTGGCGCAGTGCGGCCTCGGCGGCGGTGCGCTCGATGAGTTCCTTCTCCAGCAGCTGGTTGCTGTGCTGCAACTCGGCGGTGCGGCGGGCGACGGTTTCCTCCAGCTGCAGCCGGTGTTGTGCCAGCTGCAGGCCGCGTTCGCGCTCCGCGGCGCCCTCCAGTTCCGCCGCGCTGCGCGCGCGTAACGCCTGCGCCAGCACGCCGGTGACGACCAGGAAACCCAGGCTGATAAGTCCGGCAATGATGCCGCGCTGCCATGCCGCGCGTCGCCAGTCCTGCAGCGCGTCCGCGCGCGGCAGCGCCGCGTGGACCGACCAGTCGCCGCGCCGCTCCTCCACCACGATCATCGCGGCGCGCTCGCCGGGCGGCGGCATGCCGGCACTGAGCGTGCCATGATGATCCACCCAGATGCTGGCGCTTGGATACTGCAGCAATGCGCGCCAGATCGCGGCGGTGCGGCTGGCATCGGTATCGGCGTCGTCGGCGCCATGGCTCAACTGCGCCAGCGCGTTGTAGTCCGCCAGGGTCGCGACCGTGAAGCTCAGCTGGCTCTGCACCTTGTCGAGGGTGGCGCGGCGCTCGCTCAGGGTTAGATTGAACAGCAGCGCCCACACTCCGATCAGCGCCAGCACGATCGGGACGAAGATCAGCCGTGCATAGTGCCGCACGCTCAGGGATTCAGTTGCCATCGCTGCACTGCCTGTCGTCGCTGCTGTGGACGAGCGCGTTCATCGCCGTACCGGATGATACGCGCTGGTGGCAACGGCGTTCGCATTGATGCGAACGCGGCGCGCGCCGCAGTGCCGGAATTGTGTTATTTACAAAGCATGTCGAACGAAATTGAGCGGCGTATCAGCGTCGCGCCGATGATGGACTGGACCGACTGTCGGCGAAGCCATTTGTCAATCAAGACCTTGGTGCTTTCGCGTGTGACGTGTCTCCTATACGTCTCCTCAAACCCGACAATTTTACCGTCCGCAGCTCGAGGCGTTACCAGTAGAGCTCGGCAGATGCGGTCTCTCCGCCTACAGCCAGAACCACACCGTTCGCTAGCAGCGTGAGAGTGAAGTTCGAACGGCCGGTCGCCATGCTGCCGGTGAGTGACCAGGCGTTCGCGACCGGATCGTAAAGCTCTGCGCTGGCCAGATATCCCATGCCGCCCGCGGCTAGAACCGTACCGTC
>Ga0302157_10004090_pt1 | contig 16017 bp, 16 predicted proteins | sample I_Bog_N3_3_FD_193502 | JGI IMG/M metagenome (GOLD analysis project Ga0302157, IMG submission 193502) | Peat permafrost microbial communities from Stordalen Mire near Abisko, Sweden - I_Bog_N3_3 | ecosystem: Environmental > Terrestrial > Soil > Wetlands > Peat | place: Sweden: Abisko, Stordalen...
TGATGGTGTCCTGGGCTATCTGGTCGAAGGTTGTGACCGACTTGGCGTTGGCCTGGTAGCCGCGTTCGGCGATGATCAGGTTGCTGAACTCCGTGGACATGTCTACGTTGGAAAGCTCCAGTGCGCTACCGGTCAGCGTTCCCATCGAGCTGGTTCCCGGCGTGCCAACGACGGCTGCGCCTGAACTGATGGTGGCCGAGTAGTTGTTGTCACCCTCCTTGGTCAGGCCCTGCAGGTTGGCAAAGTTGGCCAGCGCGATCTGCCCGACCACCTTGGTTCCGTTGGAGAAGGCTCCCGAGATGGTGCCGTCGCTGTTGATGGAGAAACTCGTCAGCGAGCCGCTGGTGGCTCCATCCTGCGTGGTGTTGCTTGTGCTGCTGCTGCCGGAGACCTGCGTGATCAGCCCGGTTCCCGAAGAACTCGCCAGCTCCCAGTTCATGCTCATCGTGCTGGCGCCGTCGGCCAGATTGGGGATGCTTAAGGTGATTGGCGTCGTGCTGGTCAGGTTGCCGTTGCTGTCAAAGCTCAACGAGCCCGAAGCCACAGTCGTCGCCGTTCCGGTTCCGCCCGTAATGTCGCTGCTCGGCAGGGTAGCTGTGTAGCTCCAACCTGAACTGGTCCGCGTGAAGTCCAGGCTCAACACGTGTGAGGTGCCGAGCGAGTCGTACACCGTGATGTTCGTGTCGTAGGTTCCGCCCACCGCCGTGTTGGAACTGAGGTTGGCTTCCAGCGAGATATTCTGCGTCGCGGTGGGAGCGCTGATCATGCCCATCGGCAACTGGATCGGCTCCAATCCGCCGTTCGTGTTCACCACCCCGTTCGTCGCCGGATAGCCCATCACCTCGTATCCATCGGCGGTCACCAGGTAGCCGCTGGCGTTCTGCGTAAAGTCTCCGGCGCGCGTGTAGTAGGTGTTGCCGCCGTCCTGCACCACAAAAAAGCCGTTGCCGGTGATGGCCACATCGGTGTTCACGCCGGTGTCCTCCACGCTGCCGCCGCTGAAGTTCGTCGCGATGGAGCCGACACTGGTGCCGGCGCCCACCTGCAACTGGTCTCCGCTGCCGTTGCTGCCCAGCAGTTGGTAAAACATGTCCTGAAAGTTGACGTTGGTGTCCTTGTAGCCGGTCGTGTTCAGGTTCGCCAGGTTATTGGAGATCGTCGCCAGCGCCGTGTCACTGGCGTTCAGCCCGGAGAGAGGTATCGAAAAATTCGGCATTAGTTGCCTCCTTGAATATGCTGGCCCGGAGCGCCCGTGGTATGTGTGCTCGAACTGACTGGTTGCTGCGCCGTGCCGTGTGCGCCCACCGCTGTCGTTTGGGTGGAGGCCGCTGCCGCTGCCGTGTGCACGCCCGCCTGCGCGCCGCCGGTGGTCGTGCCTCCGGATGAGGTGAGAGATTGCAGCAGCCCGTAGATTCCCGCCACGTCGCTCAACTGGTTAATTTCAACCATCTGCGTCACCATGGTCGTCGGATCCACCGTCTGCGTCGGGTCCTGCGACTGCAATTCGGTGGAAAGCAACTTCATGAACATTGTTTCGTAATCGGTGGCGCTGCTGGTGCCGTTACTGTTGGAACTGCCGCTCGTTCCTGTCGTGCCGGTTGCGGCCACGGGTTGAATGTTCATTGCGCTCCTCCTGCTTCCTTAGCTGATTCGAAATGTGTCCCTACACCAGCACGCTGATGCTGGCGTATTCGGGCAGAGGAGTTGCCTCGCTCTCTGCCGCCGAAGTCGTCTGCCGTCCGTCTGTGTCGCGCGCATGGCTGTTCGTTCCGCCCGCGCGTTGCGGCTCAGGCTGGTTGCGCTCGTGGCCTCCCTGCGACTGGCTTTGCGTCGTGAGCGACCCCAGCGTAACGTCATGTGTCCGCAGCGCCGCCTCCAGCCCATCGCGTCCGGAGCTCAACGCCGCCGCAGCCGCATGGTGCTCGGTCGTCAGGTGCGCCTCAGTGCCATTGACGCTGGTCACCGCGCGAACCTCTACCCGGCCAAGTTCCGGAAGCTGCACACTCACCTTCAACTCCGCGCCGCCGGTGGTGGTGCGCAGGTGCGCCGCATCCAGCGTAGAACCCTGGCTGGCGGCCAACGTTGCCATCTGTGTGTCCGCACTGGCCGTGGCCAGGGGCCGCGCCGGCATAGTGCCGGATAGGTTTGCGGCCGTCATCGTGGCAGACGCCATGGCCGTTACAGGTTGGGCGGGCGTCGAGGCTTCTGCCTTCGCGCTCACCGCTGCGCTGGTCGTGGCCGCAGTGCTTGCAGCGTTGCCCGTCATGGCATCCGAGCCGCCGTCGTGCAGTTTCTCCGCCTTCGCCGCGCCATCCACCGCCTGCGCCACGCGCGTGCCGGATGACGCGTACGTTGCCTCTTCGTGGTTCCTCTTGTGCGCGCTGCTGTGGGTGGTACTCGTCTGTGCGGTATTGCTTTGGGTTGCGCCGCCTGCCCATTGCTCCAGGGGCAGTGTCCCCGCGGCCGCGACCTGTCCGCCGAGTGCGGCGTGCTGTGTGCTTTCAACGGCCCCGGGGCTCTGCAATCCAGCGCCAGTAGATGTCGCCGCAATCCCCGTGTGTGAATCCTGTACCTGTCCGCCTGCCGACTGCGCACTCCGGTCCGCCGCCGCTCGCGTGTTGCTCATTGCGCCTGCCGCGTTTGCCTGCGGTGATGCTACGGCTGCAATAACGTCCTTGAGCCCGCTCAACTGCGCCAACTCCTCGTTGGAGACCTTGAGCGCCGAATCTCCGGATTCAGCCCCAGCCTCTGCCAACGCCTCGGCTGTTTGAGCCGCTGCATCTGGACTCTGCGCAGCCGCTGCGTCCAGCGCCTTCCCATCGGGCGGCACCAATGATGCATCGGAATCCGTTTCTCCGCTTGCGGAGGATGGTTTTGGGACGCCCTCGACCGCCGCTCCTTCTGCGGAATGCGATGTGGAATGGGTCGTGGCGGCGCTCTTCGTCGCGGCCGTGTTCTGTGCCGTCTGGCCATCCATTGCTACGCCTGCGGGTGTACTGTTCGGCGGCACAGGCACAGGCGCGGGCGCCACGGGGGCCGCAAGCGGCGCGATCGGCGCGACACTGTTCGCAACGCTGGCTGCCGCCTTCTTCCCAGCATCGCTTGTCCCTGTGTTCATCCCCGTGGACTTCGCCGACCTACTGGGGCTCGCTGTCTGCGCGCTCTTTGTGGAGGTCGCTGCCTGCGTGTTTGTTGCGGAATTCCCGGAGGTCGTCTCCGCCGCGGCCAGGGCTGCCATGCGTGCTTTCGCCGCTTCCGTTTGCGCGGTCTGCGCCGCTTCTATCTGTGCAAAGCCGGATTCCTCTGGCAGCCCCGCACTCTGTGACCTTGTGGCCGCAGTGCCGGGGGTCAATGCCACTCCGGATGAGGTTCCTGATCGCGCCGCAGATTGTGACGCAGATTGGTTTGCGGACTTCGCAGAGGGCAATACTGTTAGTTGTGCCGCGTTTGCGTTGGCCGACATCAATACCTTGCCGAAGCCATCACTCACCGCGCCGGACTGTCCTGCTCCCTGGTTTGCTCCCTGTGCCGCGCTCATGGTCGCGATGGGCGCAGAGGCCGTGGTGGAGGCGCTGGCGGGAAGGATCGTGGCATTCATGCCCTTAGGTGCTGCACTTCTGCCGCCAAACTCGCGCCGCCAATCTTAGAGTCGTGTCATGTGAGTCGTGTCAGGGAAGCCCCTTCCGGCTCTCATCTGGAGTTTCGTTCAGGTCCGTCGCCAGGCGCGCCTCGCCGCGAGCGCGCAGCATTTTGCCAAGATGGAACTCATCGAGCGCGCGCTGCTCCCTCCGCAACTCGTCGGCGCGATGCCGCACGAGTGCCGCTTCGCGCAGAGTGCTCAGGGTTTCGCGCTCGCGGTGCGCCCCCAGGTACACCGCTCTCAGCTCTGACGCCTGCCGCGCCAGTTCCACCCGTGCGGCCTCCAATCGTGAGAGTGCCACATCGGCCTGACCCAGCACATGCTCCACAAATTGCAATTCGATGGCCGGCAGCTTTTTCATCCGCGCCCGCACCCGCGCCGAGCGCTCCCGCCAGCGCCGCCCCTCGCTCATGCGATGCTCCACAGCGCGCAGCTTCAGCAGGCAGGTCTCCAAACGTTCGCGCGCCTGCTCCTCCAGCAGCAGGCGAACGTGCAGCACGCCGTCCAATGGAAAGTGAAAGCGCATCAGTCGGCCAGGCTCATCAGCCGCTCTAGCGTCTGCTCCAGCGTGGGAATCTCCGCCGGCCCCTGGCGTGTAAAACTCTTCAAGTGCGGCACCACCGTGATGGCCCGGTCCAGGTCGGGATCGGTGCCCTTCTGGTAGGCGCCAATGCGGATCAAGTCTTCCGAGCGGGTGAAGTCCGCCAGCAGCCGACGCAGCCTCTGCACCTTGGACAAATGTTCCGGAGCGCAGACGGCGGGCATCAATCGGCTCAAGCTCTCCAGCAGTTGAATCGGAGGGAAGTGGCCTTCGCTGGTCAGCCGCCGGTCCAGAAGAATATGTCCATCCAGCAGCGAGCGCACGGCGTCCACAATCGGATCCATCTGGTCATCGCCTTCCATCAGCACCGTGTAGAAGGCGGTGATCGAACCGCGGCGAAAGTTTCCCGCGCGTTCCACCATTTGCGAGAGCAGCGTAAACACCGATGGCGTGTAGCCCTTCGCCGTCGGAGGCTCGCCCGCAGCCAGCCCAATCTCGCGCTGCGCCATGGCAAAGCGCGTAATTGAATCCAGCACCAGCAGAACGTGCTTGCCTTGCCCGGCAAAATATTCGGCAATCGAGTGCGCCGCCTGCGCCGCCCGCAGCCGCAGCAACGGACTCTGGTCGCTGGTGCTCACCACCACCACCGACCGTTTGCGCCCTTCTTCGCCCAGAGCGTCTTCCAGAAACTCACGCACCTCGCGGCCGCGCTCGCCGATCAAGGCCACCACCGTCAGGTCGGCGGAGGTGCCGCGCGCCATCATTCCCATCAGCGTGCTTTTGCCCACGCCACTGCCGCCAAAAATTCCCACGCGCTGCCCGCGTCCGCAGGTCAGGAGGGCGTCAATGGCGCGCACCCCCGTGCCCAGCGCATCTTCAATCGGCTCCCGCGCAAAGGGATCGGGTGCCGCGCGCACCACCGCCAACGCTTCGCCGCCGCTCAGTGGGGGCCCGCCGTCCATGGCCTCGCCCAGGGCGTTCAGCACCCGGCCCAGCATTGCGTCGCTCGCGCGGATCGCCGGCCGTGCGCCCCAGGTGCTGACCGTGTCACCCAGCCGCACGCCACTTGCCGGCCGCAGAGGCATGCTCAACACTCTCGCCCCGTGGAAGCCGACGACCTGGCCCTCCACCTCGCGCTGTTCGTGGTCGCGAATCAGGCAACGCTCGCCCAGCGCGCAGTGAGGGCCCTCGCTTTCCACCAATCCGGCCGCCGCGCGCACTATGCGTCCACTCCACGGCCGGAGCGGCAGTATCTCCAGTGCCTGCTGGAAGCGCTCCAGCATCATTGCACCCGTGCCGCCGGCGTATCTTCCGTCGGCACCGGCGGACGATGCGCCAGCAGGTCGAAGAAGCCGCGCTCAATTTCCTTGAGTTCGTTTTCGAAGTCCACCACCGTGCTGCCCAGCTTGGTCTCCATGCGCACGCACCCCGCGCTCACCGCGCGGTCGGAGATCACTTCCACGGTGCGGGGCATATTCGCCGCCATCTCCATCCAGCTAGCTGTCTCTTCCGGCGGCACACACAACCGCACCGTGGTGCCACTCTCCAGTTGCTCCAGCTCATGTTGCACCAGCGCTCCCAGCAGCCGTTGGTCTATCTGCGACTCGCGGTGCAGAATGCGCCGCGCGATGGCTAGCGCCAACTGCACCACCTCCTGCTCCACGGAGGAAAAATAATGCTCGCGCTGGCTCCGAAAATCCGACACCGCCTGCGCCACACGATTGCGCGCCACTTGCACCTCGTGCGTCAGCTCTCGGCGGCTGGCCTCGGTCAGAGCCCTGCGCTCCTCCGCCACGCGCGTTGCCACCTGCTCCTCTACGGTGGGCTCTTTTGCAGCGGCATCCGCCTGTGAGCTCTCCACCTGCGCTCCGGTGGCCGCGCCGCCCTCGGCATCCTCGCGATACTGCATCGGGGTCCACTGGCGCGCGGCTTCAGACGACGAGCTCATCTTCGTTCTCCTGTTTCAGCTGGATCTTTCCCTGTGACTCCAACCTGCGCGCCACACTCACGCACTCCTGTTGCGCTTTCGTCACGTCCTTGCCGCGCTGTGGACCCAGGCTCTCCATGTCTTCCTTCAGCATCTCCACCGCGCGTGAGCTCATGGATTTGAACATGTGGTCGCGCAACTGTGTCGAAGCGCCTTTCAATGCCTGCGCCAGCGTCCGTTTGTCCAGGGCCGCCAGCAACTCGCGGATGCCCGTCTCCGGCACGCCCAGCAGGTCGTCGAAGGTGAACATCAAGTTGCGGATGCCCATCGCCAGCTTGGGATCGTCGCGCTCGATGATCTCCAGGATGATCTTGCCGCTGGAGGGTTCCATGCGGTTCAGCAGATCGGCCACTCCTTTGAAGCCCGCATAGGCGCGGCGGCTCTGCTCGCCCAGTGCCTGCAGCCTTTTGTGCAGCACCACGCTCACCTTCTGCGCCATCTCCGGAGAGAACTGCCGCAGCTCTGCCAGTCTTTTCACGGCCGCCGCCCGCGTCTCCTCCGTCAGTTTCATCAGCAGGGCTGAGGCCTGTTTGGCATCCAGATGCGCCAGGATCAGCGCAATCGTCTGGGGATGCTCGCCTTGCAGGAACTTCGCCAGTTGTTGCGGATCGGCCTTTTGCAGCGAGTCCAACTTGCTCGCACTCAGCTCCTGGGCGCGGCTCACCGCGTCCAGCATGGCGCGCGCGCCTTCTGGCCCCAGGGTCTTCACCAGCAGCCGCTCGGCATACTCCAACCCGCCCTGCGCAATGTACTCCTGCGTCATTGCCAGTTGGTGATATTCGTTTAACACTGCCAGCGCCTCGTCGGGTTCCACCGGCACCAGCTCGCTGATCTCCAGCGTGACGTGCTGCAACTCGCTCTCGCTCAGATTGCGGAAGATTAGGCTGGCCGTCTCCTCGCCCAGCAGCACCAGCAGGATGGCCGCCTTGCGCACGCCGCTTTTGCTTTGGGTCAGTGCGCCGCTCATGCCTTCTCTCCGTCGCGAATCCAGTTCTGCACCAGTCGCGAGGCTCCCGCAGGTTCCTGCTTCACCCGTCCCGCAATCTCCTGCCGCAGCCGCGTCATCTGGCTCGGGCCGAGTCCCTCCTGCTCTTCGCCTTCCATCAGCGCCGCCGCCGCGCCTGCCGCCCCGTGCAGCGCATTGTGGTGCGGCTGTGCCAGCGCCATCGAGTGCACAATCTGCTTCTTTACCGGCCGCAGCACCAGCAGGTAGGTCAGCGCGAACAGCAGCAGCAGGGCCCCCAGCCGCACGTAGCTGATCCAGTCCAGGGCCACCGTGCGAACCTTCTGCCAGCGCGTCACCGGCGCCGCGGTCTCCGGCGGAATCACCTGGAAGCTCATGTTCTGCACCGTCAGCAGGTCGCCGCGCGCCGCGTCATAACCCACGCTGGCCTTGGCAATCTCTTCAATGCTCTTCAGCTCTTCCGGCGTGCGCCGCAGCCTCGGGTTTGTCTTGTTGGATGGGTTATAAGTGTCGTCCACTAATACGGCCACAGCCAGCCGCTTCAGTCTTCCCGCGGGCTCGCTGGTGCGCCGCACCACCTTGTTCACCGCGTAGGTGCCGTTCTCGCTCTTTGATTGCGCCAGCGACTCGCCGCTTGTCTTGGCCGGCGTGCCGCCGCCAGGCACATTGCTCGCCGTGCCGGCCGCGCCGCCCGGCTGCGTGCCGCCGTTCGTCTCCTCGGTGCGCTGCATGGTCAGCGCGACGGTCTTCGTCGGGTCGTAGCTTTCCGACTGCTCTTCCACCGTCCCCGGATCGAGCTCGGCATGAACCGTGGCCCTCACATGATCGGCGCCCACCACCGGCTCCAGAGTTTGCAGCAGTCTTGCGGAGAGCTGCTCCTCGGCGTTGCGTTCTTCGCCCGTTGGCTGTGAAGTGGCACTGGCAGTGGCTCCTGCGTCGCCATCCACCACGGTCACCGCTTCCGGATCGAGCTTGTCCACGGCGCTCGCCACCAGCCGCTGCACGGCCACGCGCATCTGCGCGGAAAGCCGCGGCCCCTTCAGCTTCAAAATCACTCCCGCCTTCGCCTGCCGCTCCAGCCCGGAGTAGATCGAGTCCGGAGGAATCGCCAGGTGCACCCGGGCCGAGGCCACGCCGCCCATCGCCTGAATCGTGCGCTCCAGTTCGCCTTCCAGCGCCCTCTGATAGTTCACCTTGTCGTCAAAGTCGCTGGCTGCCCAGTTGTTTTTGTCGAAGAGTTCAAAGCCCATGCGCCCACTGTGCGCCGCGCCGCTCGATGCGATCTCCAATCGCGCCGCGTCCAGTTTGTCGGCCGGCACCAGCACGTTGCGCCCATCGGGAGAGAGCTGAAAGCTGATGTTCTTTGCCTGCAGGTGTTGTCCCAGGCTCTGCGCGTCGGCCGGCTCCATGTTGCTGTACAAGGCCGTCATCTCCGGTTTGGCCAGCAGGCGCACAAAGGTGAACAGCACCAGTGCCACCAGCACCGCGCCGCCCGCCAGCATCAGCCGCTGCCGCCCGCTCAGGCTGCCGCCGAATTCGCGCAGTTGTCCCGCCACTTCTCCGAAGCTCTTCGCATCGCTCATCGTTTTCTTCCGGGTCTGTTCAGGTTAGAACTGCAGCTTGGAGATCTCCTGGTAAGCCCCAACCACCTTGTTGCGCACCTGCAGCATCAGGTCAAAGGCCAGCGATGCCTGCTCCACCGCCAGTGTCGCCGCGTGTACGTCTTCGCCCTTGCCGGTCAAAAGGTTTGTCACCTTCTGGTCGGCCACCGTCTGCAGGTCGTTCACCCGTTCCACGGCCGAGGCCAGGGTCTGCGCAAAGTCTCCGCCGTTGCCGCTGCCTTGCAAACTGCCGAGACCCGCCGAGACCGCGCCGCTCATCGTGGTTGGAGGAATGTTCATCGTCCCTGCTCCTAAGGCTTCAGCAGTTCAATGGACTGCTGGATCATCTGCTTCGCCGCCTGCACCGCGCTGGCGTTCATCTGGTAAGCGCGCGATGCGCTCATCAGGTCCGTCATCTCCAGCACGGGATTGATGTTCGGATAGGCCACCATTCCGTCCGCGTTGGCGTCCGGATGCGAGGGGTCGTAGCGCATCACCGGCTGCGCGCTGTCGTTGACGATGGCCTTCACCGCCACGCCCCCGGCCGCACTAGCGGCATCCATCCTGTTGCCCGCGCCTGCCAGCTGCATGGGGAATCCCGATGGCATCTGGCTCTGCAACACAACTTCCTTGCGTTGATACGGTCCGCCCTCCGCGGTCTTCGTGCTCTCGGCGTTGGCCATGTTGCCGGCCACCACCTCGGCGCGCGTGCGCTCCGCGCTCAGCCCGCTGGCGCTGATGCCCATCACGCCAAAGAGGTTCATTGCGAGCCTCCCTCGTGGATGGCCTGCGACAACCTGTGCATCTCGGACTTCAGCAAGGCTACGCCGGTCTGGAACTGCAACTGCGCCTGGCCCAGCGCCAGTCCTTCGCGATCCATGTTCACGTTGTTGCCATCGGGACGCTCGGTCAAGCCCTGCACCTCTACCACGTGCGGTTTTGCCGCCGTCTCGCCGTCGCTCATCACAGAAGCCAGTTGACTGCGGAAGTCAACGTCCTTCGTGTGGTATCCCGGCGTGTCCAGGTTGGCAATGTTCGCTGCGATCACGCCGCCGCGGTAAGCCGTCGCGTCCAGGTAGTGGCCCAGCCGCTGCATCATGGGAGTCTCCACCATGCTCATACCAGGCTCCTCCCATCGGCCGCCGAAGGCATCATGCTCGCCCCCGGCATCTGTTGCACCGGCGGCATCCCCTGCATCAGCGCGTAGCAGGTATCGTCGCGGAACATCAGCTCCGCCAGCAGACCCACGTCCAGCAGTCCGCCGTGCGGCAAGGTCATCATGCGCCGCAGCACTGCGCGCAGCTGTGTCACGTTGCCCGGCCAATCAAAGCCGCAGAACTTTTCAAACATCGCCTGCGAGCAACGCACCCGCTCAAAGGGCGAGGCGTTGCGCAGAAAGCTTTCGGTGATGGGACGAATGTCTTCTATGCGCTCGCGCAGGGCGGGTACCCGCACCGTCTGTACCAGCCCGGGCAGGGCCGGGAGCAGGGCCTCATGCGAGATGTCCTCCGGCGCGCAGGTCATCAGCAATTGCAGGCCGCCACTCGAGCTTTTGCGCTGCGCCTCAATCAGCCGCAGCAACCGCTCCTGGGTCTTGTGGGCCAACTCTTCCACGTGCAGCAGCAGCACACCGCCTTTTATACCGGAGTGAATTGGCGCGCCCGTGGCCGCCGTTGCGCCAAGCAGCGCCTCTTCCGTGGCCTCGCTGCCAAACAACCGGCAGTCCAGGGTGAACAGCGCCCTCGGACCGGGTTTACGCCGCGCCCAGGCGCAGCGCGCCAGCGGTCGGCGTCCGGTGCCCGTCTCGCCTTCAATCAGTAAGGGATGACCGGCTTCGACGGTCTCCATGGCCTTCAGCGCCGCGCGCCGCAGCGCCGCGTTGCAGCCAACGATTTCGGGGATGACCTGCCATTCGTTCATTGCAACCTCGCCTGTTCACGCAGATGGCTGACCGGGATGGTTGCACCTTGGCTGCCATCGCCCCCTCTGCCGTTTAAGAACTTTCTGAGACGCGCACCGATCCGCATGGTTTGCGCAGATGAATGTGCTCCGCGCCAATCTCTTCGCGTCCACCGGAGAGCACAAAGGCCCGCTCCACCACGTTGCGCAGCTCGCGCACGTTGCCCGGCCAGCTGTGCTGCATCAGCCGGCTCTCAGCTGGAGTCGTCAGCTTCACCTGGTCTCCGCCCGACAGCCGCCGCAGAAAGTGACTGGCCACCAGCGGAATGTCCTCCACCCGCTCGCGCAGCGGAGGCAGTTCGATGGGGAAGACCGACAGCCGGTAATAAAGATCCTCGCGGAAGAGCCCCAGTTTGACCTTGCGCTCCAAATCCACGTTCGTCGCCGCCACCACGCGCGCGTCCAGCCGGAAGACATCGCTCGTTCCCAGCCGTTGCACCTCGCCGCTCTCCAGAAAGCGCAACAGCTTGGCCTGGCTAGCCAGCGGCAGCTCGCCGATCTCGTCGAAGAAAACCGTTCCCATCTGCGCCGCGTGAATCTTGCCCAGCCTCGATTGCACCGCTCCGGTAAAGGCTCCGCGCGTGTGGCCGAACAGCTCGGCCTCCACCAGCGCCTCCGGAATGGCCGCACAGTTCACGGTGACAAACGGCTTCTCTGCCCGCGGACTCAGCCGGTGTACGGCCTCGGCCACCAGTTCCTTGCCCACTCCCGTCTCGCCCGTCACCAGTACGGCCGTGCCATGCACGGCCACCGAGCGCACCAGCCGCGCCACGGCCTTCATACACTCGCTCGAGCCCACCATGCCGGGCAGGGAGTCTCCATCCAGCTCTTCGAGCGGCTCCGCGGTGGTCCTCGCCCGCAATTCGCCGGCCACGGCCGCGGGAGCGCTTCTTGCAAACAGATCGCTCATCCCGGCGAAGGCCCGGTCATTGCGCAACTCATCCGGCACAAGGATGTGTCCGCTCGTGCCATCCACCAGCACCACCTCGATGCCGGGGAACTGCCGCTCCACCACGCCCACCAGCTCCTCGCTGTTCAGGTCCGGAAAGTGACGGTCCAGCAGCGCGATGCGCGCCCCATGGCGTTGCAGGCGCTCGAGCGCCTCGGCTCCGGTCGCGGCCTCCACCAGTACACTTGTGCCGCGCATGCGCTCCATCAGCTTGGCCCGCACGCTGCTGTCGGCAATGGCAACAAGGATGGTGTGGGCCCGCCCGCTGCCCATGGAATAAGGAATCGCCCGTACGGCGTTGCCCGAAGATGAGGGGATGTAGCCTTGCTGGTTCATGGAGCCTTTCTACCTGCCCATTCTTGGAAAGAAATTAGCCAGCGGTTAGAACTCCCTCATCTGCTGAAGTTTTTGCCGGAATCTGCCGACAGGGTTCGCTTCGGAACAGCGCCACCATTCCGCCATCCGCCGCGTGACTCACACTGGCGCCGGCATGTTCCAGCAGCCGGCAGCACAGTTGCGAGCGCATCTGGTCCAGCAGCATCGGCCGCGACTCCAGCTGCGCCCTTCCGTCCTGGTCCGCCAACTGCAGGCACACCTCGCTGCCCGGAGCTCCAGCGGCAATCAGCGCGTCCAGCAGCACAAACAGGGCGCGCCGCAGCACAGCCTCGTTGCAAAGGATTCGAACGCTCTCCACCCTGGCGTGCAATTTCACCGCTCCGGCGCGCGCCACCGGCAGCATCTCCTCCACGCACTCCCACAGCACGGGGCCGGCCGCGCATAGCGATAGGACGGCCGTGTCGCCCAGTCCCGTCATCTCACGCAGCAGTGCCAGGTCGCGCGTCAATTGCTCCAGCAGCAGCAGAGTCTCACCCAGCGCCTGCCGCGCGTCAGTTCCGTCGCCCTCCAGCGCCAACTCCAGAGTGGCGCGCATGGCCATCACCGGCTGGGAAAGCGCGTGGAAGGTCTCATTCAGATAGCTCTTTTCGCTTGTCATGCCACCTCGTTGTGCCGGTCGCTCAGCTCGTAGCCCACGCCGCGCACGGTGTGGATCAATCGGCTCGGCGATCCCTCGTCCACCTTCTTGCGCAGGTAGTTGATGTAGACGTCCACCACGTTCGTATTGGTGTCGAAGTTGATGTTCCAGACGTGCTCGATGATCATCGAGCGCGTGATACGCCGTCCGGCGTTGCGCATCAGGTACTCCAGCAGCGCGAACTCCTTGGCCGTCAGCTCGATCCGTCTTCCGTTGCGCTCCACCTTGCGCTCCACCCGGTCCAGATGCAGGTCGCCCACTTGCAGCGTGCTCTCCACGCTGGGGCGTCCGCGGCGCATCAGCGCCCGCACCCTGGCCGAAAGCTCGCTATAGCTGAAGGGCTTGTTGATGCAGTCGTCGGCGCCGCTGTCCAGAGCCTGAATCCGGTCTTCCACCCGCGGACGCGCCGTCAGCACCAGTACCGGCAGTTGCGGCTTCTCCGGACGCAGCTCGCACAACAGGCTGATGCCATCCAGTTTGGGCAGGTTCAAATCCAGGATGAGCAGGTCGTAATCCACGCCGCAGGCCATCGCCGCTCCCTGCGCGCCGTCCAGCGCCACATCCACCGCGTAATGCTCTGACTCCAGCCCCTTACGTATGTAGGAGGCCAGCGCCGCATCGTCTTCCACAACCAGAATCCGCATGTTCGCTCCGTGCAACCGGGGGGAATCCTCAGAATGCACGGAAGCACCGCGTTTCTTAACCAACCAAGTGGAGCAGGGCCTGTATTAACCGGCCCTCATCTCCCCAATGCGGAGGTTCCTTATTCGGAACGTTCCTGCCCTCATATTCTTAAGTAGAGTGTTTCGTTCGACCTATGCCCCGCATCCGCGTGCGCGGGACTCATCATTCAGGAGGGATAGTGAGGCAGTTCGAGTGAGAGGACCGGTCGTGGCGCTGGGATTCGCCCGCCCGGCCGGTGCAGGCCAGCCAGGCGTCCACGCCGGGCGGAGGAACTTAGTCAGCCTTTTGTGCCCCGCCGTCGGCGCCGCGCCAGCGGTCCGGACGAACGTACACAGAGAGGAATCCTGCACGAGCGTACGGAGCGAAGCGCGCCGCCAAATGGTACTGGGCCGCCAGGGTCTTCACCGCCGCGATCAGCTCCCGTTGGCCGCTGGGCTGGCTGTTGCGCCACAGCCGCTCCTGCCCAATCAGGAAGCCGTCGGATTCCCATCCGTAGATAAGCACCGCCGGCGGGTGGAGCAGCAACCGCGCCGCCTCTTCCCGCGCCATCGAATCCGGCACAACGTCAATATTGTGAGAGATGGCGAATGTGGCCGGCATCCGGTGACTCGCCCCGTAGAGAAACGCAAATTCCGGGTATACAAAGATAGTGTCGCCCGGCGCGGAGTTCTGCTGAATGATGTGCACCGTCGTATCCACAAAGTCCACCGTGCTCCTCGGCAGCAGCATCCCCCGCAACTCCGGCAGCGTGGAGCGCTGGTTGGCCATGGCGACCGGCGGCTCCGGCCATCCGGCAAAGGCGAACGGCGTCTCCATCTTCACCTGGATATCAAAGATCATCACCGCCAGGCAGATCAGGTACAGCGGCCATCTGCGCCAGCCCTTCGCCTCATCCAGCAATGCGGCAAGCAACAGCGCGAGGCCCGGAACCGTCATCGCCTCAAAGGCCGGATAGGAGAGCGAGAGCATGAAGGCGCAGCAAAAGCTGACTGCGGTGAACAGCAGGAACTGCGACTGTCTTCGCGATAAACCCCTCACGAGGTACAGCCCGAAATAGAAGAGGCCCACAACGGCCGTTCCAAACAGCACCACGTAAATCAGCGATCGCACAATCTGGAACGACGTCACAATCGGTCCAAAGATCGAGGAGTCCACGTAATCGTCCAGCAGGTAGTGCGGCACCCGGTAGGAGAGTGCGATGGCGCCCACGCCCAGCAGCAGGACGCCGGCGATTTGCAGCCACGATGCAAAGCTCGTATCCGGTTCGCGCTGCTCTCGCCGCCCGGAGCGGTCCACCATCCTCCAGCAGATCAGGCAGCCGATCAGCCCAAGCCAGGCCTCCCATTGCATATGCCGCATCACGAACAGCGTGCGAATCCAGAAGTCTATTGGGTGGGTGGACTTGGCCGCCGGTCCAGTCACAAAAATCATCCGCAGAAAACTGCGCAGCAAACCCATGTGCACAAACCAGGAGAGCAGAACGGCCAGCGTCGCACACCAGGCGCCGATATATCCGGCAAGGTAGGCGGCAAACCTGCGTACCCCTTCCAGCCGGATCAGGCAAAGGCCAACGATGACCGGCAGCGCCACCGTCACCGCCAGTCCGATCGTCTGCTTGCAGGCCATCGAAAGGAAGGCTAACCCTCCGGCCACGGCTCCGCTCAGCAGCAGTCCGCGCTGGCTGCGCTTTTCATCCAGGGCAAAGCTGGAGGCATAGCCCGCGGCGACCCCCATCAGCATGGAAAAATGATTGTAGGAACTCAGCGGGTCGGAGATGTCCAGGGTGGAAACCACCATGGTGACCATGGCCGCCAGCGCCGCGTCGCCGGCCTTGAAAAAGCGAACGAGCCAGGCGTAGAGCAACCCCGCCAGCAGCAGACGCTCCACAATGGCCGCCACCCGAAGAACCATCATCGTTTTGCCAAACGCCGCCAGCAGCGCGGCGCAGCGCAGCAGGAAGAGCGGCGGTCCGGGGTTGTAGAAATCGCGGTAGGGAACCGCGCCATCCAGAAATAAGATGGCCGCGGAAAACGCTCCATCCCCCGAGCGCAGTCCCAGAAAGCGGTTCCAGAACATCAGCAGGAACCCCAGCGTGATCGCCAGGGTGACCACCGCGCCCGCCACTACAACCGGAGTGCGGCCTTGTCGCGGGCCGAGTGCCTTCATCTTCGCGCGGCTCCCGTGGAGGATTTCGGATCGCTCCCAGCATAGCATCGGCCGCCGCCTGCCTGAGCGGAGTGCATCGCAGGTCTCCGGGATGTCACTACCCTCCCGGCACTAAGCGCCAAAACGCCGCGTCACCACCGGAGCCTGCGTCCGATTCAGGGGACGCTATCGGCGGGGCAGCGAATATCGCCTCGAGCGGAGCAGCGATTGAAGCTGCGAGCGGTTTGCGATCCTGGCCGCGAATAGCGCCACGAACGGGGGCAAATGATACCGCGGGAGGGGCCGCGAATGGGGTTATGAATAAAGCCGAGGGAGCGGCCATTTGCCCTCTCCGCGTGTCGCAGTTTACAATCACTTCAGATTGTTCCCGGCCGCCGACAGTAGCAGTCCGAAGGCCGGCAATGAAGGCGCGTAGCTCAGTTGGTTAGAGCGCTACCTTGACACGGTAGAGGTCAGGAGTTCGAGTCTCCTCGTGCCTACCATTTTTCCCCTC
>Ga0302157_10004094_pt1 | contig 16003 bp, 19 predicted proteins | sample I_Bog_N3_3_FD_193502 | JGI IMG/M metagenome (GOLD analysis project Ga0302157, IMG submission 193502) | Peat permafrost microbial communities from Stordalen Mire near Abisko, Sweden - I_Bog_N3_3 | ecosystem: Environmental > Terrestrial > Soil > Wetlands > Peat | place: Sweden: Abisko, Stordalen...
TCGCTGGCCGGCGTGCTGCGCGAGACACTCGGCACGATCATCTTCCAGGATCAGGTGCTCGAGGTCGCGCAGGCCTTCGCCGGCTTCGGTCCCGGCGAGGCCGACGGGCTGCGCCGCGCGATGAGCCGCAAACGCGCAAGCGTCGCGATCGAGCGCTATCGCCGCCGCTTCATCGAGGGCGCCGCCGCTCACGTCGGTGCACCCGAGGCGCTCGCCCAGCGGGTCTGGGAGATGGTTGCGGGCTTCGCGGGCTTCGGCTTCCCCAAGGCCCACAGCGCTGCCTTCGGTCTGCTCGCCTACCAGTCCACCTGGCTGCGCGTCCACTATGGCCCCGAGTTCCTGTGCGCGCTGCTCAACGAGCAGCCGATGGGCTTCTATCCGCCCGACAGCCTCGCCCACGAGGCCCAGCGGCGCGGGATCACGCTCCGCCCCGTCGACGTCAACGCCTCGCTCGCCGAATGCACCGTGGCGAGCGACGGGGACGTGCGTATCGGGCTCGGCTATGTACGCGGCGTGCACGCCGCGGAGGTCGCGGCGCTCGTGCGCGCGCGCGAGGAGGGCGGCCCGTTCGTCAGCGTCGCCGAGTTGGCCGCCCGCGTTCCCGCGGCGCGCCCCTCGCTCGAGCAGCTCGCCTGGTCTGGAGCCTGCGATGCGCTGGCCGGCGAGCGCCGCCGGGCACTGTGGGACCTGGGTGTCGCGACCCCGGGCCGGCGCGTTGCCGGCGGCACCCAGCTCGCGTTCGCATTCGATGCCGGGGCGGTCCCGCAGCTGCGCGAGCTTGGCCGCTGGGAGGCGCTGCTGGCCGATTACGCAACCAGCGGCGTCACGTTGAACGACCACGCGCTGGCGATTCTGCGCCCCCGCCTGCCGGGCGTCGCCACCAGCCTGCAACTGGCAGGTCTCCGTCACGGCGCACAGGTCACGATCGCCGGGCTGGTCGTCGCCCGCCAGCGCCCGGAGACGGCCGGCGGGGTCGTCTTCATGCTGCTGGAGGACGAGCACGGATCGGTGAACCTGATCGTCCCCCCAGCCCTCTATGAGCGCGCTCGCCACCTGGTTCGCGCCGAGCCGCTGATTCTCGCCCACGGCCGTCTCGAACGCCCGCCGGCCGGCAGCGGCACGATAAACGTGCTCGCAAGCGAGTTGCGCACGCTGGACGGGGAACTGGCCACGATCGCCGCGGCGCCGATCGCCCGCCTGCCTGCGCGCGATGTCCACTCCCCGTCGGTGCCCGGCGAGGGGAGCGCGCCAGCCGCCGGCTTTCGCGCGGTCGCGCCGCCAATCCAGAGTTTCGGCAGCGGACGCCGGCGCTAGTGCGCCGCGCCGCCCACACTCAGGCCGGTCGCCGCGCCCGGTCGGAGATCAGCAGCAAGAGCGCAAGCAGGACGAGGTTCATCACGACCGAGGAGCCTCCGTAGGCGACGAACGGCAACGTCACGCCGGTAAGCGGGATCACAGCGGTCACGCCACCGACGATCACGAACACCTGCATCGCGACGATGAACGACAGGCCGGTCGCCAGCAGCTTGGAGAACGAGTCGCGGGCGAGCGTTGCGATCTTCAAGCCGCGCGCAATGAACAGCAGGTAGGTCACGAGCAGCCCGATCGCGCCGACGAGGCCCACCTCGTTGGTGATCACGGCATAGATCGAGTCGCTCTCGGCGACCGGGATCAGGCCGATCAGCGACTGGCCGAAGCCGACGCCGAGCAGCCCGCCGTCGGCCTGGGCGAACAGCCCGTTGGCGAGCTGGTAGGAGGTGCCGCTCTTGTACAACGTCGCGCTCAGCGGGTGCTCCCAGGCGATCACGCGGTCGTGGATATGCGCGACATGGGTCCCGAGGTAGTAGCCGCCGAGCGCGAACAGGATCAGCCCGAGAAAGGGGAACGAAAAACGTCCGGTCGCGACGTACAGGAGCGCCAGGAAGGCGCCGAAGAACATCAGCGAGGTGCCGATCTCCCGCGTGACCAGGAGCATCGCCATCGCCGATCCCCAGACCAGGAGCAGCGGCCCGAACTGCTTCATCGGCGGCAGCGTCAGCCACAGGATCCGCCGCCCCGCTGTGACCAGCACCTGGCGGTTGTCGCGCAGGTAGGAGGCGAGAAAGACGACGATCGCGATCTTTGCGAACTCGGACGGCTGGAAGCTCAGGCCGCCGACATGTACGGCGAGGTAGACGCCGTTCTGCTGCCCGCCGATCACCGGCAGACGGGGCAGCAGCAGGGCGCCGACGCCGACGATCGCGATCAGGTAGCGGTAGTTCTCCAGGCGCAGGTAGCGCCCGTCGCGCAAGGCGACGATCGTGATCGCGAACAGCACAAGGCCGACGACCAGCCATTGCGCCTGGTCGCGCGCGAGCGTTGGGTTGATCCTGTAGATCTCGACGATCCCCACGCTCGCGAGCGCGGCTGCGAGCGGGAAGAGGTAGGGGTCGGCGTAGGGCAGCGCGCGACGGATCACCATGTGGCCTGCGAGGCACAGCGCGAGAAAGGCGCCACCGTAGGTCAGCGAGACCGTCGAGAGCGTGTTGCCGGACTGGATGAAGATCGCCGCGAAGCCGGCGGTCACCAGCAGCGCCGCCGGCAGCAGACCGATCAGCTCTCGGTTGCGAGCGCTGAGCACCGCCGAAGGTTAGTGCCTGGGCGCGCCGGGGGCCCGGCCTGGGCGCAGTCTCAGCGCGCGCCGTCGAGCGCAGCGTTGACCAGCGCGTCGGCCTGTGCGTTCTGTTCGCGCGGCACCGAGCGGATCGACCAGTGCTCGAACGCCCGCAGCGCGGCGATGGCCTGGGCGTGCAGCGGACGCATGTCGGGGTGCTTGACCTTGTAGACGCCGCTGAGTTGCTTGGCGACCAGCTCGGAGTCGTTGATCAACTCGACGTCGGTCGCGCCGAGCTCACTGGCGCGGCGCAGCCCGAGCAGCAGGCCGCGGTACTCGGCGACGTTGTTGGTCGCGACACCGAGCAGTTCGCTGGCCTGCGCGAGGCGTTCACCTTCGGGAGTGCTGATCACCGCCGCACCGGCGGCCGGTCCCGGATTTCCCCGGGAACCGCCGTCGACGTGGACGACCACCCTCACGCTGCGGTGATCAGCGATCCTTCGCCGAGCAGCGGGGCGAAATCGCCGCCGGCGCGACGGCGGCGACGATCGCGAAGCTCGCGCTGCTGACGCACCTGCGCGTCGGCAGAGGCGCGTCGCGCGCGGCGGTCGCCCTGGCGGCGGTCGACGATCACCTCGACCTCGGCGTTCTCGGCGTAGTGCGCAGAGAGACGCTCGAACAGCTGATCTTCAAGTTCGCGGGGAACGACGGAATAAATCATGCCGCGCAGCTTACACTGCCAGCGCAAGCCTGCCGTCGGGGTCGGCAGCGGCGTTGGCTTCGGCGAGGTCTGCGTCCAGCTCCGTCAGCTCGTAACCCTGGGCACGGCGATGCACGATATCCCCCTCGAGATCGGCCTCGAAGCGATACCAGCACAGCTCCCAGGCGACGAGGATCTCGACCAGCACCTCGTCCTGCACCGGGCCGACGTGCACATACGGCGCACCCAGCGAGCGGATCACGCCAAACAGCGTCTTGCTGTGCTCGCTGGCGTTGAACAGCGTCACCGCTCGGGCGAGCTGGCCGTGCTGGTCGGCGGGCACGGCGCGCACGTGGCGCTCCGCGGCAGCCAGCTCGACGCGATCGCCGGACGCCGCCGGGCCGTGGTTGTCCTCCAGGCGCGCACGCAGGCGACCGACGAGCGAGCGTGCGCGGACCGTGCGAGTTGCCAGCGCACTCGCGACGGTTGCGCCCTCGCGGATCCAGCCTTCACCCAGTGCCCGCGGCGTGCACAGCTCGCAGACGGTGTGAATGTCAGCTCCGCTGCGGAACGATGCGGCGTGCTCGCCGCGCAGCAGCGAGCGCCCGCAGACCTCGCATGTGATGGGCGGTTGGCTGGTTTGCAGCTGGCGGGTCGCCATCGCGAGCACCCTATCGCAGCACGCCGGCTGCCACCGCCGGCGAGCCCGCGCGCTTACGCGCGCACGGGCTCGGTTGCCGCCGCGCCGAGCACCTTTGACACAAGGTGGCCGGGGACCTCCTCGTAGCGCAGGAACTCCATCGTGTAGTCGCCCTGTCCACCGGTGATCGAGCGCAGATCCGGCGCGTAGGCCAGCAGTTCCGCCATCGGCAGCTCGGCCTTGATCTCGGTGATGGAGCCGTTTGGCTCCATCCCCTGCGGGCGTCCACGGCGCGAGTTCAGATCGCCGATCACGTCGCCGACGGTGTCCTCTGGAACGCTGATCGTGACCGCCATGATCGGCTCAAGCAGCACAGGATTGGCCTGCTCGAGCGCCTGCTTCATCGCCAGCGAACCGGCCAGCTTGAAGGCGAGCTCGGAGGAGTCGACGGTGTGGAACGACCCGTCGAACAGCGTCACGCGCACGTCCTTGACCGGATAGCCGGCCAGCACGCCGTGCTCCATCGCCTCGCGGACGCCCTTCTCCACGGCCGGGATGAACGAGCCGGGGATCGCCCCACCCTTGATGCGATCGACGAACTCGAAGCCACCGCCCGCCTCGAGCGGCTCGATCTCGATGTGGCAGTCCCCGAATTGGCCGCGCCCGCCGGACTGCTTCTTGTGGCGACCGTGCGCTTTCGCGCCAGAGCGAATCGTCTCCTGGTAGGGCACGCGCGGCGGCTTCAGCGTGACCTCCGCGCCGAAGCGTGAGCGCAGCCGGTCAACGATCACCTCGACGTGGATCTGCGAGAGCCCGGCGACGATCTGCTCACCGGTCTGCGCGTCGCGGTGCAGATCGATGGTCGGATCCTCCTCCTGCAGCCTGCGCAGCGAGGTGAACACCTTGTCCTCGTCGCCCTTGGTCTTGGGCTCGATCGCGAAGGCCATGACCGGGGCCGGCAGCCGCTCGGTCGGCATCCGTACCGGCTCGTCACGCGCCGCGAGCCAGTCGCCGGCGCGCGTGTCCTTCAACTTTGCAACGCCGCCGATGTCACCAGGGCCGAAGGAGTCAGCGGTCGTCGTGCCCTTGCCCGCGAACACGATCAGCTGCCCGATCCGCTCCTTCGAGTGCGTCCGCGTGTTCGCCAGCTGCGTGTCGTGCGCCAGCGTCCCCTGGTAGACGCGCAGCAGGTTGATGCGCCCGGCAAACGGGTCGGCACGGGTCTTGAAGACGTAGGCGAACAGCTCACGCTCCGCGACCGGCTCGAGCGTGACCTCATCGGTCTCGAAGGCGCCGTGCTCGACCGGCGACGGAAGGTCCTCGACGATCGCCTCCAGCAACCGGTTGGTCCCCAGGTTCCGCGTGGCAACGCCGCATACGACCGGAAAGATCGAGCCGTGGTTGGTGCCTCGCTTCAGCGCATCGACGATCTCCTCGTGGGAGATCTCGGCGCCCTCGAGATAGCGCTCCATCAGCTCGTCAGACACCTCTGCGACCTCGTCGAGCAGCTTCTCGCGGTATTCCTGGGCGCGAGCGCTCTCCTGCTCGGGGATCTCGATCTCGGTCGCGTTGCCACGCCCGGCGCCCTCGTAGCGGTACGCCCGCATGTCGACGAGATCGATGACACCGTCGCAGGACTGCTCGCTGCCGATCGGAATCTCGGTTGCCACGACGTGTGGGCCGAAGGCCGATTTGAGCGACTCGAGCGTGCGGTAGAAGTCGGCGCGCTCGCGGTCGAGCATGTTGACGAACAGCATGCGAGCGATATCGCGTTCAGCCGCAACCTTCCACAGCCTCCGGGTCGTGACCTCGGCTCCCATCACCGCATTGATCACGAAGATCGCCGACTCGCACACGCGCAGAGCGCCCAGCGCGTCGGCGATGAAGCTCGGCTCGCCCGGCGTGTCGAGCAGGTTGATCTTGCGGGCCGCCCACTCGAAGGAGCTGAGCGTCATCGAGATCGACATCTGGCGAGCCTGCTCGTCTGCCTCGGTATCGGACGCGCTCGTGCCTTCACTGACCGAGCCCAGGCGCCCGAGCACGCCGGCCTCGAACAGCAGCGCCTCATGCAAAGACGTCTTGCCGGTGCCGCGATGGCCGACGAGGGCCACATTGCGAATCGCCTCCGCGCTGTAAGCCATGCGATCTCTCCTCTCCTTCGGGGAGCTCAACATAGCGCGAACGCCCCGGCGCGAACAGGTGGATCAGCTGGCGGCTGTGAGGTGCGAGCGCAGTCCGAGCACAGCCTTGGTGTGCAGCTGCGACACGCGGGACTCGGTCACGCGCAGAACCTCCCCGATTTCTCGCAGGGTGAGGTTCTCGTAGTAGTACAGCGCGATCACGAGCTTCTCGCGCTCGGGCAGCCGCTCCAGCGCTTCGGCGATTCGGTCGCGCAGTTCGTTCTGCTCGACGATTCGCTCGGGGTTGGGGGCGCCCGCGTCGCTCAGCGTGTCGAGCAGCGACATGCTGTCGCCGCTGGAATCCGATGGGCTCCAAAGCTCGTCGAGCGCCCTGATCGACGAATTGGCGATCTGCAGCAGCGCTGCGCGAAACTCCTCGACGCTCATCTCAAGCTCGGCGGCGAGCTCCTCATCGGTCGGCACGCGCTGCAGCTTCGCCTCGAGCTTGATGTTGGCGCGCTCGATCTGACGAGCGCGAGCGCGCACGGAGCGCGGCACCCAGTCGAGCGCACGCAGCTCATCGAGGATCGCGCCCTTGATTCGGGTGATCGCGTAGGTCTCGAAGCGAATCTCGCGGCTCAGGTCGAAGCGCTCGATCGCGGCGATCAGGCCGCCGAGGCCGTAGGAGATCAGGTCAGCCTCGTCGACGTGCGCCGGAAGGCCCGCGCCCATCCGGCCGGCTACGTACTTGACCAGCGGCGAATAGGCCACGACCAGCCGGTCGCGTGCCTTTTGATCATTTGAGTTCTTGTACCGCCGCCACAGATCACGGAGTTCGACGGCTTTTACGTTCGTCTGCACAGGACTCCCGGGATCCGGCTGACCGAGGCAACTACGCTCTCGGATGACTGCTTGCGTAGGCGCGTTTCAGCCTTGCAGACTCTACTTGAGTGTAGACCTGCGTCGTCGAAATGCTCGAATGTCCCAAAAGCTCCTGGATTGCGCGCAGGTCGGCACCGCCGTTGAGCAGATGCGTCGCGAAGGAGTGCCGGAGCGCATGCGGATGCACGGCGCCACCCAGGCCGGCCCGCGCCGACCAGATCCTCAGGCGGCGTCGCACATCGGATGTCGACAGCGGCCGGCCCGACTTGGACAGCAGCAGCGCAGGCTGATCGTCGTGTGCGAGCGCCGGCCGCCCACGCTCCAGGTAGCGCGTCAGCGCACGCAGGGCCGGCTCACCGACCGGCACCAGGCGGGTTTTCGAGCCCTTGCCCTCGATCCGCACCTGCTCGGCGTCGAAACTGACGGAGTCGGTGCGCAGCGTGACGAGCTCCTCGGCGCGCAGCCCGCAGGCGTAGGCCAACTCCAGCATCGCGCGGTCGCGCAGCTCGAGCGGCGTGCTGGGCGGGATTCTGTCGAGCAGCTGGGCGAGCTCCTCAGGGCTCAGCACATGTGGCAGCGAACGTGGACGCTTGGGCAGGGTCAACAGCTCGGCGGGGTTGGATGCGATCAGCCCGTGCTCGCGCAACATCCGGTAGAAGGAGCGCAGCGAAGCGACGTTGCGGGCCACGGACGTCGGGCTCAGTCCGCCCTGGGAAAGCGCGGCAGCGTATCGGCGCAGAACCTTCGAGTCCACGGCGGCGGGCTCGACGCCGCCTCGCGCGCACCACTGCGCAAAACGCGCGAGGTCGCCGCCGTAGGCGCGGCGCGTCTTCTCCGCGGAGGCGCGGATGCGCAGGTCGGCATCAAATTCGCGCAGCGCCGCCGGCCAGCGTCCGTCCGCAGTGCTCGCCTGATCTGTTGTTGCGCTCACCATCGTGGTCCATTGTTCGCCGGAAGCGCCCGGCGACCTTCCGGCCGGCACGCAATCCGCGCCGAGCGCACGGCGACGGGAGCGCGCCCGGCGACGGCGTGTCCGCGCAAACGCGTTCAGATCGTGATCGCGCCGTTGGACGCGCTCGAGACAACCCGCGCGTACTTCTTCAGCGCGCCGGTCATATCGGGGTTCGGCGGTGGCTGGTAGCTCGCCACCCGAGCTGCGATCTCGTCGTCGCTGAGCGCCACATCGAGGCGGCGTGCGTCGATGTCGAAGGTGATCTCATCGCCGTCCGCCACGGCGGCGATGGGGCCGCCGCGCACCGCCTCGGGTGCGACGTGGCCGGCCATCAGCCCGTGCGTTGCGCCCGAGAAGCGTCCGTCCGTCAGCAGCGCCACGTGCTCGCCGAGCCCGGCGCCGTTCAGCGCAGCCGTGACCGCCAGCATCTCGCGCATACCGGGCCCGCCGGCGGGACCCTCATTGCGGATCACGACGACGTCGCCGGCGACGATCACACCATGCGTGGCGGCCGCCATCGCGGCCTCCTCGCCCTCGAACACCCGCGCCGGCCCGCGGTGGTGGCGGCGCTCGTGCCCAGCGAGCTTCACAACGCAGCCCTCGGGAGCAAGGTTGCCGCGCAGGATCGCCAGGCCGCCGGTCGCCTTGATCGGATCCTCAAGCGGCCGGATCACCTGCTGCCCAGGTGTCTCCCGCGCGGCTGCCGCGATCTCGCCGATCGTCTGGCCGGTAACTGTTGGCGCGTCCTCGTGAAGGAGGCCCGCCTGTGCCAAGCGCTGGGCGAGCAAGGCAACGCCGCCGGCACGGTAGAGGTCGACGGCGACGAAGCGCCCGCCCGGCTTGAGGTCGCACAGCAGCGGCGTGCGCTCGCTGATCGTGTCGAAGTCGTCGATCTCGAGTTCGACCCCTGCTTCGCGCGCCAGCGCCAGCAGGTGCAGCACGCCGTTCGTCGAGCCGCCGCTCGCGGCGATCGCGGTGATCGCGTTCTCGAGCCCGTGGCGCGTGATCATCGCGCTGGGACGCAGACCGCGGCTCAGCACGTCGACGACCAGCGCGCCCGAGGCGCGGGCAACCGCCGGCTTGGTCGGCTCCTGGGCCGGCATCAGAGAGTCGCCGATCGGTGAGATGCCCAGCATCTCGTAGGCCATCGCCATCGTGTTGGCCGTGAACTGCCCCCCGCACGCGCCGGCCCCCGGGGAGGCGACGCTCTCGAGCTCCGCGAGCTCCGCGTCGCTCATGCTGCCGGAGGCGTGCGCGCCGACGGCCTCGAAGACGTCTTGGATCGTGACGTCGTGCCCCTGGAAGCGCCCGGGAGGGATCGAGCCGCCGTAGATCATCAGCGCGGGCACGTCGAGGCGCGCGAGGGCCATCACGGTGGCGGGAATCGTCTTGTCGCACCCCGACAGGGCGATCACCGCGTCGAAGTAGTGACCGCGACAGACAAGCTCGATCGAGTCGGCGATCACCTCGCGCGAAGGCAGTGAGGTTTTCATCCCGGCGGTGCCCATCGTGATCCCATCCGAGATCGCGATCGTGTTCAGTTCCATCGGCGTGCCGCCGGCCTCGCGGATGCCGTCCTTGACCTGGGCCGCCAGGGCGCGCAGATGGAAGTTGCACGGCATCGTCTCGATCCACGTCGATGCGACGCCCACGATCGGCTTGGACAGCGCCTCATCGTCGTAGCCGATGCCCTTGAGATAGGCGCGCGCGGCCGCACGCTCCGGTCCGTCGGTGAGCTGGCGACTGCGGTGCTTGAGGTCGAAGCCGGTTGCGGAAGAGCTCACGGGGCGCGAAGACTACCGACGTCGCGCTGGCGCTCGCGCTCCCAGCGCGATAGCGCGGCGATGTCGGAGCGAATCGCGTCCGGGTCGAGCTGGCGCCCCGCGAGGTGAAGGTTCGCGTTCTCGATCAGCCTGTGTTCGTCCGCTGTCAGCGCCATCCACTTGGCGAGAACGTCATCGGACGGCGGCAGCCGGACGCTGCCGAAGGGACGCTCGTGGTCGGGGAAATCGACGCAGTACTCACTCAGCAGCCGGGAGCTGCGGGGAACGTAGGCGACGATCGGCTTGTGCGGATAGATGAGATAGGCGTACGGCGCGACACCGTGGCCCGCCCCAGTCCCCGAGCCGTCGCTGCCCCAGACGCGCAGGAAACCGAGGTCGCGGTACATCTCCCAGTCCTCCTGATCGACGCAGGAGCGCAGCAGCTCACGTGCTCGGTGCTCGGCTCGTCGCTCGCGCCCCGGATCGTAGGACGCCACGTCCTCGCCCCAACCCGGCAAACGACGCCCGCGCCAGTTCCCGAGCGCCGGTCTCAGCGCCGGGGACATCAGATCCCAGGCGAGCACCAGCGCGACAACCGCGCAGACGCCGAGGGCGGCGACCACGACGGGGCCTCAGCGGCCGCCCGCGGCGCGCGGGAAGAAGATCACACGCTCGGCGTCTCGGGGAATCTCGCCGAAGTCGCGCACGAGTTCGGCCTGGCGGCGCCCGTCCGGCGCCACCACCGGCACCGCCGCCCACATCCCGCGGTCGAGCTGCGCGCGGAAGGCCTCGATCAGCTCAAGCTCCTGCTCGGCCACCTCCACGTCGCCCTCGGCGATCAGCACCTCTCCATGCCCGGGTTTCATCCGGAGCAGCCGCATCGGCCGATTATCGCAAACAGCGCAACCACCGCCAACCCGCGGCCGAGTCAGAGCGGCTCACGGGACCTCAAGTGCCGCCAGCCGGGCGCCGCGCGAGCCGCCCACACCGGGGCGCGCGCGCAGCAGCGCCACGACATCGGGGAGGGCGTGCAGGCCGACCACCGGTAGAGCGCGGGACGCGCGCGCCTCTGCCAGGTCCGGATCCGCGACGACCAGTCCCGCGAGTCCAGCCGCCGCCGCGGCGTCGGCGACGAGCGCCACCGACGGCCAGGGCCGCAGGTCGCCGCCGAGCCCGAGTTGCGCGAACAGGCCGATCCGGGCGAGCCGGATCGGATCGATCTGCTCCTGCACCGCCAGCACGCAGCAGGCGAGCACGAGGTCAAACGCGGGCCCGCTCTTCGGCGCCGCGGCGGGGGCCAGGTTCGCGGTCAGGCGTTTGCGCGGAAAGGCGAAGCCGCTGTTCAGCACCGCCGCCTGCACGCGCTCGCGCGCATCGCGCGCGGCGCCGGCACCGAGCCCGATCAGCGAAAACCCCGGCAGCCCCCCGCGCGCGTCGAGTTCGACACGCACGTGCTCGACCATTCCGCGGCTGACCGCGAAGCCATGCGCTTGGACGAGCATCCTGCGATAACAGCAGGCGATGGTGTAGGAACTCGTCGATCGAGGCTGTCGCGGAGCGGTCAGTGGATGGGTTTGCGTCTCGATTACGTCGCACTTCTTAAGCGAATCGTGGCGCTCGCGGGGCTAGCGTCACGGCGTGGCTGAGAATGCGCGACAGATCCTCGGCCGGCTCGGCGAGGGGCTCGCACTCGAGCACTACGAGCGGCTCGGCTTCTGGCTGCTCGAGCGCAACTACCGCACGCGCGCGGGCGAGATCGACCTGGTCGTCTGTGACGGCGTGACGACCGTTTTTGCCGAGGTCAAGACTCGCCACGCCGGTGGTCTTGACCCGCTGGTCTCGATCACCGTGCTCAAGCGCCGCCGGATGCGCTCGCTGGCGAGCGCCTGGCTTGCCGCCCGCCCGGTGCGCCAGCGCACACGCGCGCTGCGCATCGACGCCGTCGCGATCGTCGTCGATCAACGCGGATCGCTGATCTCGCTCGAGCAGGTCGAGGACGTCGCGTGAACCTCGCAGCACGACCGCGAGCGCCGGCCGGCTAGCGTCCGCCCCCGCTAAAGCGCCAGCTGATCGTAGGCGCTTGACTGGAACGACAGGCGGTGCAGCGGCGAGACGCCCTGGCGCGCGATCGCGGAGCGATGCTCCGGCGTCGAGTATCCGACGTGGGTCGCGAACTGCCAGCCGGGGTGGCGCTCGTCGGCCCGGCGCATGAAGCGGTCGCGCGTGACCTTCGCGACGATCGACGCGGCGGCGATCGCCGCACTGGTCGCGTCGCCGTTGATGATCGCGCGCTGCTCGAACGCGAACTGGGGGACCGAAAAGCCGTCGATCAGACACAGCGCGCCGGGCCGCGCCACGGAGTTCAGCGCGTCGCGCAGGGCCTCGAGGTTCATCACGTGCAGTCCGCTGCCGTCGATGCTGCGCACCGAGCGCGACACCACGACGACTCGCGTCGCGCACGAGAGCACGCGGGGATAGAGCTCCTCGCGCGCAGCGTGGTCGTGTTGCTTGGAGTCGTTGAGAGCACTCAGCGAGCGCAACTCGCGTGTCGTCAGCGACGCATGGTCGAACAGCACCGCGGCGGCCACGAGCGGACCGGCCAGACAGCCGCGTCCGGCCTCGTCGGCGCCTGCCACGAGCCGCACGCCAAGGGCACGGTCGAAGGCGAACAGGCGGTGGCCGCTCGTGCGGCGGCGCGCGCTACGGCGAGCCCGGGCGGTCGACGAACGCGACGCCACCGGGCGGGCGGAAGCGCCGGCCGGGCCAGGCGCCGCCTGGCCCGCCTTAGAGGAATCCGATCCGGTCGAGCGGCCAGTAGGTGAAGAACGCCTCTCCGATGATCCAGCTTCGCGGGACCGGTCCCCAGAACCGGCTGTCGTCGGAGTAGTCACGGTTGTCGCCCATCATGAAGTAGTACCCGGCTGGAATCGTGATCGGCGTCGGGTAGTTGCAATCCTGGTTCCCCGCAGTGCAGCCGGTCAGCCTCGCGTAGCTGTCGTGCTCACGCTTGCCGTTGAGGTAGACCTGCCCGTCGATGATCTTGAGCGTGTCACCGGGACCGGCGACGACGCGCTTGATGTAGTTCTGGGTGGACTCCTGTGCGGTCGGGCGGTCGCAGGCCTGGCCGGGCTTCTCGTTGGTGTCGCCGCAGACCTGGTTGGCGGCCCCGGCCGGCGGATGGAACACGACGATGTCGCCAACCGAGGGCGCGAAGAAGTCGTTGCCGATGCGATCCACGAGCACGCGTTGCCCGATCGCGAGGGTGGGCTCCATCGATCCGCTCGGGATCTTGTAGGGCTTGACGACGAACGCCTGCAGGCCGAATGCGAGCGCCAGCGCGATAACGACGATCAGGACGAACTCGACGGCCTGGCTGCCGCGCGCGAGTCGCCGAAGACTCACGCGGGCTCGTCGGGCAAGTCGGCAACCGGCTCCGCCGGATCGCCATGCTCGCTCGACTCCGAAGCGGTGTCCTCGCCCGGGTCGTCCAAGCTGCCCTGTGGCTGCGCGCCGGCTTCGCTGTGCAGAGCGCCATCGCCATCGGCCCCGGCCGGCGTGTCAGCGGACTCGGAGTGCTCGCTCTGCGCCGCCTCGTCCTGGTGGGGATCCTGGATCTCCGGTGTCTGCGCCGCCGCTGCCTGCTCGAGCGCCGGATCGCCGTCAACGACCACTTCGGCCGCCGGCTCCCCCGACTGCGCCGCGGGCGCCTCCACGATCTCCTCCTGCGCAGGCTCGGCGGGCTGCGCCGGTGGGTGAAGCAGGCCGGGCTCGACCGTTTCCTCAGGTCCTACGTAGCCGCGCTCACGCACGCGCGCGGCCTTGCCGACCCGGTCGCGCAGGTAGTACAGCTTGGCGCGCCGCACATCGCCGCGCGCGGCGACCTCGATCCGCTCGATCTTCGGTGAATGCAAGGGAAACGTGCGCTCGACACCGACGCCGAAGGACTGCTTGCGCACCGTGAACGTCTCGCGCACGCCCTGGCCCTGGCGCTTGATCGCGACGCCCTCGAAGACCTGGGTGCGCCGCCGCGTGCCTTCGATGACGATGAAATGCACGCGCAGCCGGTCGCCGGCCCGGAACTCGGGAACCCGGCGCAGCTGGGCGCGCTCGATGGTGTCGATGACGGTGCTCATGGCAGAGAGAATGCGCACACGACAACTACGCCGGCGCGCCCGGGAATCCTAGCGCGCTCGCGCTCGCTGCGCGCGAGCGTTCGCTCAAGCGCGTTCGCGGGAGCGTGCCAAGCGCCAGCGGCGGATCTCCTCGTGGTGGCCCGAAAGGAGGATCTCCGGTACCCGCCAACCGCGAAACTCGGCGGGGCGGGTGTACTGCGGATATTCCGGCAGCCCTTCGAGCGCTTCGCTGAAGGACTCCTCGAGCGCCGAGTCGGGATGGCCGAGCGCGCCGGGGAGCCGGCGCAGAACCGCATCCGCGCAAACCATCGCGGCGAGCTCGCCGCCGGCCAGCACGTAGCGCCCAACCGAGATGACGTCACTGGCGAAGTGCTCGACGATCCGCTCGTCAAAGCCCTCATAGCGTCCGCAGAGAAACGTCAGAGCCGCCTCGGCGGCCAGCTCCCCCACCAGGGCGTCATCGAGCAACCGCCCCGCCGGGCTGAGCGCGATGACGCGCCGGCGGCCCCGCAGCGCGGTCGCGTCGCAGCCGTAGTGCCCGCTCAGGGCCGCGTCGATCACGTCGACGCGCAGCACCATTCCGGCGCCGCCGCCGAACGGAGCGTCGTCCACCTGGCCGCCCCCGAGCGGCGTGTGCTCGCGCGGGTTGATCAAGGTCAGCGTGCTGCCGGCTGCCAGCGCGTTGGCCACGTGGCGCTGCGTGGCGAACCACTCGAACCAGTCCGGGAAGAGGGTGACGATGTCGAGCTTCACAGCGACTCGCCGAGAAAGCGGAGGTCCACGTCGATCCGCCCAGCCGCCGGATCGACGCTGCGTATGGCGTCACGCACGAGCGGCACGAGCAGATCTCCGCCACCGTGCGAGCGCGCCACCTCCAGGCACTCGCAGGATGGCAACGCCAGAAGCCTGCGCACGACGCCCAGCTCGCGCTCGCCGTCGAACACGCGCGCACCCTCGAGTTCTTCCGCCCACCACTCGTCTGGCCCGAGCGGCGGGCGCGGCGGCCGCGGCGCGCGCAGCTGCTGGCCGCGCAGCGCGTCGGCGCTGCCGCGATCCTCACAGCCCTCGAGGCGGACGATCGGGCGCTGATCGGTTCCCGCGCGGCGCACGATCGCCCGCTCAAGCTCGCCGACCGTCACGACCGCACCAAGCGTCAGCAGCGCCGCCTGCGGCAGGCCGACGTAGAAGCTGCCGTCAAGCCCGTGCGGGCGCCCGACGACCCCGGCGAGCGTCAGCTCATTGGACTCGCCGGCGTCGACCAACTAATCGACGATGTCGACGACCACGCGGAGCCCTTCGCCGGCCGCGGCTGCGCCCACGACGGTCCGCAGCGCCGCGGCGGTGCGGCCACCGCGCCCGATCACCTTGCCGTAGTCGTCGGCCCCGACCGCCAGCTCGAGCACGATCGTGCCGTCGTGTTCCTCGAAGCGCTCCACCTCGACCTGCTCAGGGTCGTCTACCAGCCCCTCCGCGAGGTACTCGAGCAGCTCGGTTGGATCCATCGCGCGGTGGGCCGGCTCAGCTGGCGATGCCGTGGATGCGCAGGAGCTTGCGCACGGTCTGCGACGGCTGCGCTCCGCGGGCAAGCCAGTCACGCACGCGTGCTTCGTCGATGCTGATCGTCGACGGGTTGGTCTGCGGGTTGTAATGCCCGACGGTCTCGATGACGCGCCCGTCACGCTTCGAGCGCTGGTCGGCGACGACGACGCGCCACACCGGATCTTTGCGTCCGCCGACGCGAGTCAGCCTAAGTCGTACAGCCACGATGTCCCTTCGATCAATGGAATGCGGTCCATCACCTTAGCTGACCGGCTCGCAGGACAAGCTCCCCAATCTCGCGAGCATGCTCGTCAGGGCGCCGCCGCGCGACGAGGGCAGCGAGCGGGAGCGCCACGCGCCCGCGTCCCGCTGCCGGGCGGCTCAAGCTTTGCGGGCGCCCGATCAGCGCTGCTGTCGCGTCAGGGCGCCGATGTCGGGCATCCGGCCGCGGCCGACCTGGCGCATGAGCTTGCGAACCTGGGCGAACTGCTTGACGATCTGGTTTACAGCCTGCACACTGGTGCCCGAGCCCCGTGCGATCCGCAGGCGCCGTGAGCCCTTGATCAGGTCGGGGCGCCGGCGCTCCTCGGGCGTCATCGACAGGATGATCGCCTCGATCCGGTCGATCTCGCGCTCGTCGACGTTCATCCCGCGCAGCTGCGAGCCGAGTCCGGGAATCAT
>Ga0302157_10004096_pt1 | contig 15998 bp, 17 predicted proteins | sample I_Bog_N3_3_FD_193502 | JGI IMG/M metagenome (GOLD analysis project Ga0302157, IMG submission 193502) | Peat permafrost microbial communities from Stordalen Mire near Abisko, Sweden - I_Bog_N3_3 | ecosystem: Environmental > Terrestrial > Soil > Wetlands > Peat | place: Sweden: Abisko, Stordalen...
TCCGGCGGCGGGCATCCCACAGCTTGCGCCGCCAGCCCCGTCGTATGCGACGCCTCGTATTGGACCCGCGTGAGCACCGACAACGTGGAATCCGGTTCCCACAACAGACTGACACGCCCGGCGCCCTGGACACCGCGCGGTTCGTGTTCGCCCAGACTGGTGTTCAACTGCCAACCGCGCTGATCCGCTATGGTTCCGGCGACACGCAGTGCCAGATCGGTGCTGACCGGAACGTTGATGGCCCCTTCGCTGCTGACCTTGCGCGTGCCGAATTCATAGGCGGTCAGGTCATAACCGCTAAGTTCGCCAAGCTTTGGTTTGGCCGTTGCAATGTTGATCGCCCCGGCATCGGTATTCTGGCCGAAATAGATGCTCTGCGGGCCGCGCAGGACTTCGACACGTTCGATATCCAGGAACGAATTGCGCGACTGCAGACCACGGCCAAAATACACACCATCGATGAAAGTGCCCACCGACTGTTCGAACCCGCTGTTGGCGCCCGAACCGACGCCACGGATGAAAATCTCGTCACCAAGCGCACCTTCCGTCACACGAATGCTCGGGAGTTTGCTGGTGACATCCTCGAGATGGCCCGCACCGGCGTCGCGCAGCGCCGTACCCGTAGCCAGAAGCACCGATATCGGCGTCTTTTGGGCCGACTCCTCGCGTTTGCGCGCGGTGACCACAATATCGCTTATGCCTGTCGTCGTGGGAGCATCCGCGCTGGTCTGGGGCCCGCCGCTGTCGGCCTGCGCCATCTCGGGCAAGACCAGGCTGGTCCCGGCAAGCAGGAGAGCCGCAAATCCCAGGTCTTTGCATCGTGCCATAAATCATCCCCCAACAGTCTTTTTGTTTCGTACACGGCAACCATCGGCACTTTACTTGCGGCGCGCGCCCAAGATGTGCAGAACAACAGGTCCATGTGCATGAAGGCACTGGACATCCGGTTCGCTACATTCGGAAATGGCAAGACGAGTGCCTGCATTCACGAAGCCGACAACTTCAGCGATGGCTGTCGCAGCCATAAGCCCAGATGCCGAGGTTGGGTGCGATAGCGAATGTTCGATAATCACTATTTGCGCTTTTCAAACAGTGCCAAATCGAGCCCTGATGAAACAATTTTATATTTTATTTTCAATGCTATAATTGCCCGCGGCCGAAGCATTCCGGAGGCTGGACCTGATCCGCACCGCGCAGTGCCCCAGCCCGATATGCCGGACACACCCGGCGCACGGCACCTTGACCGCGATTGACCAGGACAAGCCGGGCCTGGTTGCACGTCAATTGCGGGCAAAGCGTCGGCTTGACACTGTGACAGACTTGGCGAACCGTGATCGCGACGGGATGTCCAGCCTCGCCATGGGCAAGGAATTACCCGCGAACGCAGGCGGTGGTGGGAAAATTTGGCCTGCACCATACTACTGGAGCGACCGGCAGATGACGGCGACGGGTGTACAGATTGTTCGCGATGCGGCCTTCGTCCTGCGCTGCGCCGGTGCAGCGGCCTTGTCCTATTTGCTGGCCCAGGCAATCGACCTGCCGCATCCGGTCTGGGCGACCATGTCCGGCATCATCGTCGGGCAGGAACACCTGGGCGAAACCGGCCAGGCAACCCTTGGCCGCCTGCTCGGCACCATCATCGGTGTCGCCATGGCGGTATCTGTGGGAGAGTTGGCCGGCCCGCTTGGAGCAGGCCTTGCCGTGCAGATCGCAGTGTCGGTTGCGCTATGCGCGATTGTCGCACGACGGTTTCCTGCACTACGCGTCTGCATGTGGACGTGCCCGATTGTCTTTCTGACGGCAGTCCCGGCTACACCGTTGTACGTGGCAGGCTATTACCGCGGCGCGGAAGTCCTGCTTGGCGGCGTTGTCGGCGCCTTGCTCCACGTCGTGGCCGAACTGGCGATCAGAAAGATCGTTGTGGACGAGGCCCCGGCCTGATCCACACCTGCGCCCGGGCATGAGGCGTTTAATCAGCAACGCAACTTGCTGCAGGAGTCTTTGTTATTGCACGATGCCCTGTGCTTGCAGGCCATGATCGGCCCGTGGAGAACGACCAAACGCCATCTTGTAGGCCCGGCTGAATGCCGCCTCTGACTCATAACCGATTGCAAAGCCGATTTCGCCGACCCGCGCGCCACCCTTGGCCAGCAGGTCTCGCGCCATGCCCAGCCGCAATTCATTGTGGTACCGCAGCGGTGATCGACCAACCAGAGCGGTAAATCGATCGCAAAAACTCGAACGCGACATGCCGGCAACTGTCGCCATGGCCTCGATGCTCCACCGTTGTGCTGGCCGTTCATGGATGGCCTTCAACGCATTGGCGATGCGGACATCGCCGAGTCCACCCAGCCATCCCGACACCGGCCCTTGCTGGATCCAGCTCCGCAACGTGCGGATGACCACCAGGTCGATCAGCCGGGACACCATCAGGGCGGCGCCGGGCTGGACATCGCCTGCCTCGATCATCATGAAATGCACGATCCCATCAAGCCAATCGGCGCCCTCATCCCGGCGAATGTGGATATATTCGGGAAGGGCGAATACCATGCCTCTCAGGCTGTCGGCATCAAACCGGAAACGGCACAGAGCCATGCCCGCAGGCGCGTCCGATGAGGCCGATCGCAAGATGCAGGCGCCGTGGGGCAGCATCACCAGGTCGCCCGTGGCGATTGCAACGGGCGCGGCATCGACGCCTTCGATGTGCAGGTCACCTTCGGTCACAATGCACACATGCGCGGCTTCGGCCTCTACCACCATGTGATCGTCTGGCGCGATGCGGCGCGACGAAACACCATCCCCGGTCAACCGGATGCGCGCCAGAACATGCGACAGCAGGTCATCCGCCGTCGCGGTGACTGATTCCGATTCCGGCAGAATGGTCAAATTTTCCGGTCGGTCGATCATGGCCGAATGCCCCCTCCACGCGTATCAGCGCTTTGCACGGTGCAGAACATTACCTCGTTATTTCAAAGCATACAATCCAATCACAATCATATTTTCGCGATCTGTTCGCCTAGATCGAAATTTGCCGATCTTCCGAGCTTTCGCGCCACAAAAAGGAAACTCTGATGAAACTGCAATCCATCGCCGCCGCTTTCGCCGCCACGCTTGCGCTGGGTACGCCCCTCGCAGCCTCCGCCGCCACCGCCCGCAACGTGGTGCTCGTGCCCGGTGCATTCACCGACAAGTCCAGTTGGGACCAGGTGGCGCACCTGCTGCGCAAAAAGGGCTTCAAGGTCACCGAAGTCGACATCCCGTTGACCTCGCTGGACGCCGACATCAAAGCGACCCGGCAGGTCCTCGATGCCCAGAAAGGCGCCACGGTTCTGGTCGGCCATTCCTGGGGCGGCGTGGTGATCGGCGAAGCCGGCGACGCACCCAAGGTCAAGGCGCTGGTCTATGTGGCGGCTTTCGCACCGAACAAGGGTGAAAGCGTTCAGGCGCTGTCATCCAGCGGACCCGCAACCGAAGGCCTGAAGGCAGTCCATCCGGACGCCAATGGTTTCCTGTCGGTTGACCCCGCCGCGTTCCCGCATGTGTTCGTCGGCGACATCCCGGCCGCGCAGGGCGAGGCATTGGCCGCCAGACAGCGCCCGATCAGTGCCGCGGCGTTTGGCGCGGTAGCCACTGTCGCGGCCTGGACGGTGAAGCCGACCTACTATGCGATTTCGGCCAATGACCTGATGGTTCCACCGCAAGCGGAAGCCTTTTTCGCCAAACGCATGAACGCCACGACCGTCACGCTGCAATCAAGCCATGCGTCGCCTGTGTCGCACCCCAAAGAAGTTGCCAAACTCATCGAAGAGGCGGCCAAAGGGCACTGATCCAAAGCGCTGTCACAGCTTGCCCGCGCTGCAATCCCACGCCGCCTGGCGGGGGATTGCAACGCGCGGCAAACGATGGCTGGCAATCTCCCGATTGCGCACAAAAAGCCTTGGGCATACATATCGTTACCGCGAGCGGCGGCACACCGTTGAGGAGCGCAGGAAATGGCTGAATGGTGTGAGCAGAGGGACGCGCTGAACCAGCGTCTGGCGGCTGGCCAGTCGCATGCCGTGGGCAAGCGGGTACCTCTCGATCGCCTGCCCGCCTTGCTCGAATCCGTGCTGAGGCCGGGTGACCGCGTCTGCCTGGAAGGTGACAACCAAAAGCAGGCCGAGGCGCTGGCACGCGCGCTTGCGCAAGTCGATCCGGCCAGGGTTCACGATCTTCACATGGTCCAGTCCGGCGTCGTGCTGCCGGAACACCTCGATGTGTTCGAAAAGGGCATCGCGCGGCGACTGGACTATTCATATTCCGGCCCACAGGCCGCCCGCATTGCCCGGATGCTGTTTGGCGGCAAGATCGCCTTGGGCGCGGTACATACCTACCTCGAACTGTTCGCGCGCTATTTCATCGACCTGACGCCGCACGTGGCGCTGATCGCTGCGGTCAGCGCCGATCGCGACGGCAACCTCTATACCGGGCCCAACACCGAAGACACGCCCACGGTGGTTGAAGCCACAAGCTATAAAAGCGGGCTGGTGATCGCCCAGGTGGCCAAGATTGTCGACAAAGTTCCGCGTGTCGATATCCCCGGCGACCTGGTCCATTTCGTGGTCGAGACCGGGACCCCCTTTTATGTCGAGCCGCTGTTCACACGCGACCCGGCGGCGATTACCGAAACACAGATTCTTACCGCCATGCTCGCGATCAAGGGCATCTATGCGCCTTATGGTGTGCGTCGGCTGAACCATGGCATCGGCTTCAGCACGGCCGCAATCGAGCTGCTGTTGCCGACGCTGGGTGAACGGCTTGGCCTCAAGGGCAAGATCTGTACGCATTTTGCGCTGAATCCCCACCCCACGCTGATCCCCGCGATCGAGGCTGGCTGGGTCGAGCAAATCCACTGCTTCGGGTCGGAAGTGGGCATGGAGGACTATGTCGCCGCGCGCCCGGATGTCTTCTTCACCGGCCCGGACGGATCGCTGCGATCAAACCGCGCGATGTGCCAGACCGCAGGGCTCTATGCCTGCGACATGTTCATCGGCTCTACGCTGCAGATCGATCTGGAGGGCCACAGTTCCACGGTGACCACCAGCCGCATCGCCGGCTTTGGCGGAGCGCCCAACATGGGTTCCGACGCGCGTGGACGGCGCCATCCCAGCGATCCCTGGGTCAAGGCGGGGGTAGAGGCGGATCCGCTGGGCAGTCCGGCATTGCGTCGCGGTCGCAAACTGGTCGTGCAGATCGGCGAGACGTTTGGCGAGGGCAATGCCCCGCTGTTCGTCGAGCGGCTCGATGCGCTCGACCTGGCGCACAAGCTCGATCTCGAACTGGCGCCGGTGATGGTCTATGGCGACGATGTCACCCATATCGTCACCGAAGAGGGCATCGCCAACTTGTTGCTCTGCCGTGACAAGGACGAGCGGGAACAGGCGATCCGGGGCGTGGCCGGCTATACCGAAGTCGGCCGTGGCCGCGATCCCGCCATGGTCGCGCGCCTGCGTGAACGTGGCGTCATCCGTCGCCCCGAAGATCTCGCGATCGACCCCCTCGATGCCGACCGGAGCATGCTCGCGGCACGTTCGATCAAGGATCTCATGCTCGCCTCGGGCGGGCTCTACCGGCCGCCCAGCCGGTTCCGCAACTGGTAGGCGAGGCAGGCCATGGAACACCTGAGTTATACGGTCACAGCGCCAAGGGCCGCCGGTGGAACCCGCCGTCAGGCCATCATCGGGGTCGTCGCATCGGGCAATCTGGAGGTGCTGGCCGAACGGGTGCTGGCGACAGACACGTGCACCGTGGACATCGCCACCGCTGCGCGGGGGTTCGCCCCGGTCTGGCAGGCGGTCATCGCCGACTTCGTCGCCCTGCGCGCCGCCGGAGGGCTGCGCCTGTCGATCAACGACGGCGGCGCGCGCCCCGACACCGTCGCGCTGCGGCTCGCCCAAGTGGTCCGCCTGATCGAGGAGCCCGAAGCATGACCGCCCTGCCATCCGGCCTGAGCTGGCTGGAGGCCAGCGCGCGCCAGCGCCTGGCCGCCCTGCTCGATCCCGGCAGCTTTGCCGAGTTTATCGGGCCCGAACAAAGAGAGCGCAGCCCCCACTTGCGCCTGTTCGATCTTCCCGAACAATTCGATGACGGGATGATCGTCGGCCGCGCAACCTTGTGCCGAACCCCGGTGCTGGTCGCAGCGCAGGAGGGGCGTTTCATGGGCGGCGCATTCGGCGAAGTCCACGGTGCAAAGCTGACCGGACTGCTGCGCGCCGCCACGCTGCTGGGCCGTGACGTCCTGATCCTGTTCGACACCGGCGGCGTGCGCCTGCAAGAGGCCAATGCTGGCGAACTGGCGATCAGCGAAATCATGCGCGCCATCGTGGATTTGCGCCGGGCCGGAAACCGGGTGATCGGCCTGATCGGTGGCCGGGCTGGCTGTTATGGCGGCGGCGGCCTGATCGCCGGTTGCTGCTCGGCGCTGATCGTTTCGGAACAGGGCCGCATCAGCGTCAGCGGGCCCGAGGTGATCGAGACCAACAAGGGGGTCGAGGAATTCGATTCGCGCGATCGGGCGCTGGTCTGGCGGACGATGGGCGGCAAACACCGCTATCTGATCGGCGGGGCCGATGGCTACGTCGCAGACGACCCGGCCGCTTTTCGCGCGGCCACGCAAAGCGCGTTGGGCCGGTCCCCCGGCCTGGACCTGTCGATGCTCCATGCAGAACACCAGCGACTGACCAGGCGCCTTGCGCGTTTTGGCAACGCGCGGGACGGCACGGATGTCTGGTCGACGCTTGGCATCGCTGACCCGGATGCGATCCCCGGTCTTGCCGATGACGATTTTCGCCATCTGGCGGACGCCTGCAGAGAGGTGGCCGATGACGCTCGCTGATATCCTGACCTCGCTGTTCCCTATGGGCCATGTGGCCGAGGAGCGCGACGGGCTGATCTTTGGCCGGGGCACGCTGCCGGGCGGTGATCCCATCCAGATCCTGGGTGTCGTCGACCAGACGGCGCTCGGCGTCGAGGGCGCACTTGCCCTGGCTGGCCGCGTGCTTGAAATCGCCGCCAGCGCAGACAGCGATCCGATCCTGGTGGTGATCGATTCCGCCAGCCAGCGGATGAGCCGACGGGACGAGTTGCTGGGCCTCAGCGAATATCTGGCCCACCTCGCCAAGGCGCTGCTGCTGGCGGAAACATCGGGTCATCGCACCATCGGCCTGCTCTATGGTGGCAGCGCCGCCGGGGCCTTCATCGCAACGGCGCTTTCGACCGGCATGCTGGCGGCGCTGCCCGGCGCGCACCCGGCGGTCATGGACCTGGCGTCGATGGCACGGGTGACCAAGCTGCCCATCGAGGTGTTGACGGCGAAAGCCGAAACCACACCGGTGTTCGCGCCGGGTCTGGACAATCTGGCCAAGACCGGGGCGATCCATGCGATCTGGGACCCTGCGCGACCGCTGTCGGACCAACTGGCAGAGCTGCTGGCAAGCCCCGCCGGTGACGATTGCCGCGCGCAGCTTGGTCTGGATCGCGGCGGACGGCCAAAGGCCGCGGCGATCTCTGCACGAGTGATCGCAGAGGCGCGCCGTGGCTGAACGACTGCCCAGACACACGATGGTGACCGTCGCGCCGCAAGCGTGGCAGGCGCTGATGACGTCGCACCCGAATCTTGCCGTCGAACCGCTGATATCCGGCTGGGCCGATGCGGCCCAGCCGCTGGTGGTGCGCCGCCCCGCTGCGAATGATCCGCCCGGTGCCGTGCCACTCGGCCTGCCGCTGCCGCCAGCCTTTGGCAAACGCCGCATCGCGATTTGCCTGCCCCCATCTGCGATTGTCGAGGCTGCACGGCCACCCCTGCTGCAAGACGTGGCCCGTGTCGTTCCGGACGACTGGCGCCCCACCGTCACGGCGCTGATCACGCTTGATCCCGGCGTGCGGGTGTTCGGCAGCCTGGCCTGGGAACATCTGACCGGTCTCGCCTACCTGACCACGGCATCGGACCTCGACCTGCTATGGGATTTGCCCGAGCCCGACCAGGTGGATCACCTGCTGGCAGGCATCGCCGCCATTGCCCGGTGCGCGCCCATGCGCATCGACGGGGAAATCAGGGCGCATGGCGGCGACGTCAACTGGGCAGAGCTGACCGCCAACGGCGAGGTGCTGGTCAAGGACACCACCGGCGTCAGCCTGATCGCGCGCAACGCATTCCTTGCGCTGGCGCGGCCATGACCGCACTGCCCACCACATCGCTGGCGCAACCCGACACCGATCTGTCGTGGATCGGCGAAGTGGCATCGGCCTGCCTTGAGCAGGAAGCCATGACATACCCAAAGCCGGGCCTCGTCAGCCATGTCGATTCAGGCGCCCACCGCGACATGGATTGCGCACTCCTGTTTCGCAGCGCGCGCACACTGGCGCCCTATTTCGGCACACTGGCAGTGGCTGGCAGTCGCGGTGCCGCGATGGATCGCCTGCGCATCATTGGCCTGGCCGCCGAAGCAGCCATGCTGAACGCCACGAGCGGCACCAACACCCATCGCGGGGCCATCTTCGGACTGGGCCTGCTCTGCGCGGCGGCAGGCGCCCGTGCCACATTCGGGCTGAAGCGGTCGCTGGGCGAACTGGTGGCCGAACGCTGGGGCGCGGCGATCCTGGCTGGACCGATCCCGCTTCACAGCCACGGCACAATGGCGGGGCGCCGATACGGGGCGGGCGGCGCACGGCTGGAGGCCAGCCTGGGACTGCCGTCTGTCTATACCATCGCCTTGCCCGCGCTGCGCACGGGCCGGTGCCTGGCGCCGAACGACGAGGAGGCCGCCCGCGTGCAGGCCTGCATGACCCTGATCGCCCACGTCACCGATACCAACCTGTTGCATCGCGGCGGGCACGACGGCCTGGCATTCGCCCAGACACTGGCGCAGACCTTTCTGGCCTCGGGCGGCGTTGGCCACCGCGACTGGCGCGCGCATGCGACGAGCATTCATCTGGCCTTTGTCGAGCGCAATCTCAGCCCGGGCGGCTGTGCCGATCTTTTGGCGATGGCGCTGTTCGTTGACCGGATGGAGCGGTGACATGCTGGCACTGCTGTGCGGCGGCCAGGGCTTGCTGTCGGAAACCATGTTCGACCTGGCCGACGGGCAGCCCGGAACCGAGACAATTTTCGCCAGGGCCGCAGACCTGCTGGGCCAGGACCCGCGTGATCTGGTTCGTGGCGGCAAGCATGCTGGCCTGTTGACCAACCGCACCAACCAGATCCTTGCCGTCTGCGCGACGCTGGCCACCCACGCCTGCATCGTGTCGGCGCTGCCCGATCACCTGGCCGTCGCCGGCTACAGCGTTGGCGAAATGGCGGCCTGGGCAATCGCCGGGGTATGGACCAGCCAAGACGCGCTTCGCCTGACCGATTGCCGGGCCAGAGCGATGGATGCAGCGGGTGGAAGCGAGGGCCAACTCGGCTATATTCGGGGCCTGGCGCGCGCCGCCGTCGAAAATCTGGTTCGGCGCAACGGCTGTGCGATCGCCATCATCAATCCCGGCAAGCTGTTTGTGATCGGCGGTGACCGGACGGCGGTTGCGCAGGCCTGCGAGGAAGCGGCGGCATCGGGGGCCACCAGGGCAGGTCTGCTCGACGTCCGCATAGCCTCCCACACCTCAACCCTGTCCAACGCGGTCGAGCCGTTTCGGCAGGCGCTTGTGGCGACCACCTGGCATGATCCCGACCCGCGCCGCAAACTGATTTCCGGTGGCGACGGAGGCTGGATCCATCAGACATCCCCGGCCATCGGCGAGCTGGCCGCACACATTGCGCAACCGCTTGACTGGGCCGCCACGCTGCAATCGTTGGGCGAGCTTGGTACGACACGCGTACTCGACCTCGGCCCTGGCCACGCCCTGGCAGACATGGCGCGCGAGGCTCTGCCCCAGGCCCGCTGCCATGCGGCGAGCGCCTTCCGCAGTATCGATGGCCTGCGCGAATGGATCGGTTCGTCATGATCACCGCAAACCGAACCATTCGCGCAGACAATCGCACAACAACCTTGGAACAAGGACCAGCATCATGATCGACAGACGAACCTTCGTTTCGGGCGCCACTGCCAGCGCCATGGTGATCGCGGCCAGCCGCGGCACCGCGGCCACGCCAGCCACCATTCGGGCGCGCAACATTGTGCTGGCACACGGTCTGTTTGCAGACGGCTCATGCTGGCTCGACGTGATCTCGCGCCTGCAATCGCAGGGCTACCATTGCACGGCGGTCCAAAACCCGCTGACCACCCTCCCCGATGCGGTGGCTTCGGTGCGGCGGGTGCTTGACCGTCAGGACGGACCGACGGTGCTGGTCGGCCATTCGTTCTCGGGCATGCTGGTGACCGAGGCGGGGGTGCACCCCCGTGTTTCGGCGTTGGTCTATGTTGCGGCCCGGGCGCCTGACGCAGACGAGGACTATGCCGCGCTGGCAAAGCAATACCCCACGCCACCGGCGAGCGCGGGCATCGTGTTCGACGGTGACGAGGGCCGTTTGAGCGAAGCGGCCTTTGTGCACGATTTTGCCGGGGATCTTCCCGAGGCCAGGGCCAGACTGCTCTATTCGGTTCAGTCGCCTTTCCAGAAGGCCTTGCTGACAGGCCGGACAACCCAGGCGGCCTGGCGCATCAAGCCAAGCTTTTACGCGGTGTCCACCCAAGACCGCACCATCAACCCCGATCTGGAACGCTTCATGGCCAAGCGCATGGGGGCAAAAACCATCGAAGTGCAGGCAAGCCACTTGTCGCTGATCTCGAAACCCGACGTTATTGCGGGATTGATTGTCGAAGCCGCAGGCGGGACGGCTTGACGCGCCACACTGCGGCCGTTCACAAGGCTTCGAGATAGAGCAGCCGCTGCGCCAATCGTCGCAAAGCGGGCAGGCACCGGGTGCGCAGATCGGCGGTGGCAATGCGCGCGGCTTGCGTGCCGACGTTGAGCGCGGCCACGCTTCCGGATCGCCCCACGACGGGGATTGCGATCGAACGCAATCCCGGCTCCAGTTCCTGATCGACCACTGCAAAGCCCTGTTCGGCAACTTGCGCGAATATGTCGAGCAATGCCGCGCGGTCGCATGTGGTTTTCGGGGTCAGCGGCCGGAGCTCGGTTCGATCAAGATAGGCCTCCTGATCGTGGCGCGGCTGTGCGGCGAGCAGCACCCGGCCCATCGACGTCGCATAGAGCGGCAGACGGCTTCCGACGCGCAGGGAAATCGCCATGATCCGCCGCGATTCGGCCCGTGCGACGTAATAGACCTCGTCTTCCTCGATGACGCCCAGCGAGCAGGATTCGCCGAGTTCATCGCGCAATTGGTCCAGCAGGGGCTGCGCGCGCATCGACAGCGTGCTGGACGACAAATAGGCGTACCCCAGCGAAAGCACCTTTGGCCGCAGGACATAGGCCTGGCCGGATTGGGCCGCATAGCCGAGCTGTACAAGGGTATGCAGGCAGCGGCGCACCGCCGCCCGGCTCAGTCCGGCAGACCGGCTGGCCTGCGCAATGGTCATCGGCCCTTCGTGTTCGGCAAAGCAGCGAAGCACCGCGAGCCCGCGCGCCAGCGACATCATGAATTCAGGATCACCCTGGGTCGGCGCACCTTCCTGATCACTCGCCATAAAGCCTCATTTGTTCGATTACCGAACAATATATCGATTATCGGTTGACTCGCAATACCGCCGACCGACATGTCTGATGAAATTCCGACGAGAGGACCCGTCATGATCGACAAGACTTTCGCGACAGCGCTGGAGGCCGTGGCCGACATCGGAAATGGCGCATCGGTGATGATCGGTGGTTTCGGGACGGCGGGCATGCCGGATCAGCTTATCGATGCCCTGATCGCGCGCGGCGTCGGCGACCTGACCATCATCAACAACAACGCCGGCAACGGCGAGGCGGGGGTTGCCGCGCTGATCAAGGCCGGGCGAGTGCGCAAGATCATCTGCTCGTTCCCGCGCCAGTCCGATTCCCACCATTTCGATGCGGCCTACCGCGCCGGTACAATCGAGCTGGAACTGGTCCCCCAGGGCAATCTGGCCGCGCGCATCCATGCGGGCGGTGCGGGTCTGGGCGCGATCTTCACGCCAACCGGATTTGGCACGCTGTTGGCGCAGGGCAAGGAAACCCGCCACATAGACGGTCGCGACTATGTTCTGGAATATCCGATCAAGGCCGATTTCGCGCTGATCAAGGCACAGCGTGGCGATCGCTGGGGCAATCTGGTCTATCGCAAGACGGCCCGCAATTTCGGCCCGATCATGGCCATGGCGGCCCGCTGCACGATTGCGCAAGTGGCGCAGATCGTCGATCTGGGCGTGCTCGACCCCGAAGCGGTGGTGACGCCAGGCATCTTTGTACAGCGCGTCGTGCAGGTCGAACGCGCCCAGTCACCGGCCGTGGCGGCCTGATCGGGAGACCATCCATGAACCGACTGACCCGCGACCAGATGGCCGAGCGCGTCGCCCGCGACATCCCGGAGGGCGCCTATGTCAATCTGGGCATCGGCTTGCCCACCAAAGTCGCAGACTATCTGCCGATCGATCGGGACGTGTTCCTGCAAAGCGAGAACGGATTGCTGGGCATGGGCCCGGCGCCCACGCCCGGCGACGAGGACTGGGAACTGATCAACGCCGGCAAACAGGCGGTGACCTTGCTCAGCGGCGGCTGTTTCTTCCACCATGCCGACAGCTTTGCGATGATGCGCGGGGGCCATCTCGACATCTGCGTACTCGGCGCTTTTCAGGTCTCGGTGAACGGCGATCTCGCCAATTGGCACACCGGCGAGCCGGGTGCGATCCCCGCGGTCGGCGGCGCCATGGATCTTGCCATCGGGGCCAGGCAGACGTTGGTTATGATGGAACTGCTTACCAGGCAGGGCGACAGCAAACTCGTCGAAACATGCACCTATCCGCTCACCGGGCTTGGCTGCGTGTCGCGTGTCTATACCGATCTCGCCGTCTTTGACGTCGGCCCGGCGGGCGCTGCGGTCGTTGAAATGACGCCTGGTCTGTCGATCGACGAATTGCGCAGGCTGACCGGTCTCCCGCTCGACGCCGCCGTCTGAGCCCCCCAATCAGGAAGGATGCCATCGATGACCGAAGCCTACATCTGCGATGCCGTGCGCACGCCGATCGGCCGCTATGGCGGAATGCTTGCCCGTATCCGTGCAGATGACCTGGGCGCGGTGCCGATGAAGGCCCTGCTGGCACGCAATGCCGGTCTCGACCCTGCGGCGATCGACGAAGTCTTCTATGGTTGCGCCAACCAGTCGGGCGAGGACAACCGCAATGTCGCGCGCATGAGCCTGCTGCTCGCCGGGCTGCCACACACCGTGGCAGGCGTCACGCTCAACCGGCTTTGCGCATCGGGCCTGGAAGCGGTCGGCAGCGCCGCGCGCGCCATCCGCACCGGCGAAATGGACCTGGCCGTCGCCGGCGGCGTCGAAAGCATGACGCGCGCGCCCTTCGTCATGGGCAAGGCAGACACACCATTCGGGCGCAACCAGCAGATCGAAGACACCACCATGGGCTGGCGCTTTGTCAATCCGGCGCTCGACGCGCTTTACGGAACAGAGACGATGCCGCGTACCGGTGAAAATGTCGCCGCCGACCATCGTATCAGCCGTGCCGACCAGGATGCCTTTGCGCTGCGCAGCCAGCAGCGCACCAGCGCCGCACAAGCCGGTGGCTTTCACGCGCGCGAGATCGTTCCGGTCGACGTGCCCGGCAAAAAACGCGGGGAAACGCTTTGCGTTGCGATCGACGAACATCCGCGCGCCGACACGACGATCGACATGCTGCAAAAGCTCAAGGCCCTGTTCGGACCGGATGGCACCGTGACGGCCGGCAACGCGTCGGGCATCAACGACGGCGCTGCGGCCATGATTGTCGCCAGTGAAACTGCTGTGCGTGCGCATGGCCTGACGCCGCGCGCACGCGTTCTCGGGATGGCATCGGCGGGCGTCGCGCCTCGCGTGATGGGCATGGGCCCGGTCCCTGCGACCCGCAAGCTGATGGCGCGGCTGGGCCTTTCGATCACCGACTTCGACGCGATCGAGCTCAACGAGGCGTTTGCCAGCCAGAGCCTGGCGGTCCTGCGTGAGCTTGGCCTGGCCGACGATGCACCGCACGTCAACGCCAATGGCGGGGCCATTGCACTCGGCCATCCGCTGGGCATGTCGGGGGCGCGGCTTGCCATGACGCTGGTGCACCAACTCGAACAGACCGGAGGTCGCCTGGGCCTGGCGACGCTGTGCATCGGTGTCGGCATGGGCCTCGCCCTGGCGGTCGAGCGGGTCTGAGCGAATGGCTGTCGAGCATCCGCGATCATCGTCGAGAGCCAATTCCATCGTATTGCGCCTCGACAATCCGATGCAGACGAACGCACCCCAGGTCGTTTACCTGCACGGTCGTGGCAGCTCGGAACGCGAGGTCACGCGGATTGTCCAGGCGTTTCCGGGCGCAAGCGTCAGAGCCTATCGGGCACCGTTGCGCGAAGGTGCGGGCTACGCCTGGTTCGAAAATCAAGGCATCGGCATTGCCCGCACCGACAGTCTGGCAGCAGAGCTTCCCAAGGTCAGCGACTGGATAAAGACCGATAACGGCGCGCAACGGCCATGGCTGTGCGGGTTCAGCAACGGCGCCGCGATGGCGGCAAGCCTCGCGCTGGCCGAACCGGACGCCTATGCAGGCCTGGTGATGATCGGGGGCTGCTTTGCGACCGACCAGCTTCCGACCGCCAGACTGCGCGCGATGCCGGTGCTGTTTTGCCGGGGGGACCATGACACTGTCATCCCGCCGACAAAATTCCGTCAGGCGCTGACCTACCTGTCAGACCATAGCCGGGCCGCGCTCGATGCGATCACTTATCCCGGCGGGCACGATGTCACGATCGATGTCGTCACCGCCGTGTCGCGCTGGTTTCGGGCCAAGGCGGTCTGATCATGTGAATGCGCCAGAGCGATATTCGCTTGGCGTGCGACCCTGCAAGGTGCGAAACCGCCGGGTGAAATGCGCCGGATCAAGAAATCCGCACTTCATCGCGATCTCGTTCACGGCGGTGAAGCGGTACCGTTCGTCTTCAAGCATCGATCGCGCGCGTTCGATCCGGGCGTGCAGCAATTCGCGGCCGAATGTCGTGCCGGCAGTCGCCAGCAAGGCGTGTAGATAGCGCTTGGATATGCGGTGTTGCGACGCAATCATCGCCGGTGTGATTTCGGGGTCGTAGTGATTGGCCTGGATCGAACGCACCAGCGATCGGATCAGTTTCTGCTTGTAACTGGTGGTTTGAACCTCGAATCCCTGAAACATCAGCATCATAAATCCGGCAAGCTGTTCGGCGATCACTTCGGCCGGCAAGGCATGGTCGCCGGGAGGAAGATCGGCCAGCTCGCTCAACATCAGCCCAAGCGCCCGCGCCCAGGCCGATTTCCGGTCCACGGGCTGCAGCACGCACGCCGCCGGATCGAGCAGTTTGGTGCGCAGCCAGGTCTCGTCGACCGACACACAGATGCAATCGATCTTTGACGAGGTTTCAAACCGGAAGTCGCTGTTGTTGTCGACGAGCACGAAGCCGCCACGACCAGCCTCCACAACCTGCCCGTTCTGTTCAATGCGCAACGTGCCCTCGCGGATATATTTGAGGTCATAGCGCATCGCGGCCGGCCGCTTGCCCGATACCCGGCGCTCGGCCCGGGACTGGCTGGCGTGGATTGCGGTCAGTTCAACCGGACCGATCCGGCGCTGAACAAAGCGGGCATGGAAATCGGCTTCATCGACAGGACCAAATTCGAGATCGCCGATGTGCGCCCTCGCCTCCTCGACCCAATCCGAAAATGCCCGGGGTATCAGGCTGGATCCGCTCGACCAGCGATGGTGCTCGGCTATCATGGCTCTCTTCCCCCGTGGGACCGTCGATTGATGCGCCAGACCCACGCAATGTTATGCACTCAGGTGCAACTGCACTTGGCGGCACCGTGATATTGGCAGGTCTAT
>Ga0302157_10004100_pt1 | contig 15991 bp, 16 predicted proteins | sample I_Bog_N3_3_FD_193502 | JGI IMG/M metagenome (GOLD analysis project Ga0302157, IMG submission 193502) | Peat permafrost microbial communities from Stordalen Mire near Abisko, Sweden - I_Bog_N3_3 | ecosystem: Environmental > Terrestrial > Soil > Wetlands > Peat | place: Sweden: Abisko, Stordalen...
GGGATCGGGGTGAATCAGGATCTCTGTCCCGGGGAATTCGAGGGACAGCGCATCCTCGATCTCGTCCATCACCCGGTGCGCCTGCGTCACGGTCATCGCGCCATCGACCCAGACATGAAACTGCACGAAATCGCGATTGCCGCTGGTGCGCGTGCGCAAGTCATGAATGCCCCTGAGCGCGGGATGGCGCGCCGCGACGGCGAGGAACCGCTCGCGCTTTTCAATCGGCCATTCGTGGTCCATCAACTGTTCGATCGCTTCTTGCGAAGCGTTCCACGCGCCCCAGCCGAGCCAACCGGCAATCGCCAGCGCAAAGGCCGCATCGGCGCCCCGGACATGGCCCCAGTGATCGATCGCCAGCGCGGCGATCACCGCCAGATTGAGCACCAGGTCGGCACGGTAATGGACATGGTCGGTAGCGATCGCCAGGCTCTGGGTCTGGCGGATGACCCGGTGCTGATAGGCAACCAGCGCCAGCGTCGCGCCGATTGCCAGAATCGAAACCGCGATTCCGGTACCGGGATCTTCCACCCCGCCATGGCCGAACATCTGCCCCACCGCGCGAAACGCCAGACCGATCGCCGACAGCGAGATCAGCACGACCTGGAACATCGCCGCCAGCGCCTCGGCCTTGCCATGGCCAAAGCGGTGGTTGGCATCGTCGGGAATCGCCGCGATCCAGACGCCGAGCAGCGTCGCCAGGCTGGCGACAAGATCGAGCGCGGTATCGGCCAGACTGCCGAGCATGGCCAGCGACCCGGTCGAAATCACCGCCCAGCCCTTGAGCCCGAACAAGAGCGTCGCCACCGCGATCGAAGCAAACGCGGCGCGGCGGTTTAGCCGCCCGTTTTCATGGGCGGGAATCGTGTGGGGGCGGGAATCTGTCATCGCGCGAGCGTTTAGGGGTAGAGCATGGTGCTGGTCCAGCCGCCATCTGCGCCGCGCACGAATCGGCGCCGTTCGTGCAGGCGAAATTCACGGTCGTGCCAGAATTCGATCGCGTCGGGCCGCACGCGATAACCGGACCAGTGCGCCGGGCGCGGCACATTGCCGTCGGGATAGAGCGCGCGCACCGCCGCGACCCGGTCGAGATAGACCTGCCGGCTTTCGAGCGGGCGCGACTGGTCCGATGCGGCCGAACCCAGCCGCGATTCGGGATGGCGGCTGGCGAAATAGGCATCGGCCTCGGCCGGGGTCACTTCGCTGATCGCGCCTTCGATGCGGATCTGCCGGCGCAGGCTTTTCCAGTGGAACAACAGCGCGACATGGTGGTTGGCGGCCAGTTCGCCGCCCTTGCGGCTGTGAAAATTGGTGTAGAACACGAAACCGTCGGGCCCATGGCCTTTCAACAGCACCATCCGCACCGAAGGCACCCCCCCGGGAGTCGCAGTCGCCAGCGCCATGGCATTGGGATCGTTGGGCTCGCTGGCCCGCGCCTCGGCAAACCAGGCATCGAATATGGCGAAAGGATCGCCGTGGGGAATGGTGTCGGCTGAAGCGGCGGATTGCGACATGATGGATGATTCCGGTGGTTTGGGTCGGGACTGTGTCTTGGCCCGCGGGATCGGGAAAGGCCATGATCGTCGTCAACGACAGGCCCGCGGCTCAGGTATAAAAGCGCGACACCGGACCGCACGCAATTCGAAGTTTCGCCAAAGTCTCTAATGGCAAGATACCCTCCTGCACAGATGGCCCGATGGGAAAGCTTGCAGGAACAGGGCGGAGAACCTAGCTTCAGCATCATGGCAGATCCTTATACCACTCTCGGCGTCGATCGCAGCGCAAGCGAAAAGGACATCAAGGCCGCCTATCGCCGGCTGGCCAAGGAATTGCACCCCGATCGCAACAAGGACAACCCGCGCGCGACCGAGCGCTTTGGCGAAGTGACCAACGCCTATGATTTCCTGTCCGACAAGGACAAGCGGGCGCAATTCGATCGCGGCGAAATCGATGGCGATGGCAATCCCACCGCGCCGTTTGGCTTTGGTGGAGGCCGGGGTGCCGGGTTTGGCGGTGGTCAGGGCGGTTTTCGCCACGACGGGTTCGAAGGGTTTTCCGGCGGCCCGGGCGAAGGCGCCGGGCCAGACCTGAGCGATCTGTTCGAAGGCCTGTTCAGCGGGCGCGGCGGTTCCAGTGCCGGGGGCGGTGGTTTCGGCGGGCGGCGCGGGCCGCCGCCGCGCGGGGCCAACGTGCCCTATCGGCTGGTCATCCCGTTCATCGACGCGGCCACGCGCGCGCCGCAGCGAATCACGCTGCGCGATGGCAAGACGATCGACCTGAAGTTGCCCAACGGCGTCGAACACGGTCAACAGATGCGGCTGGCCGGCAAGGGCGATCCCGGCCCGGGCGGTTCCGGCGACGCGCTCGTCACCATCGAGATCGCGGATCACCCGTTTTTTGAACGCGATGGCGACAATATCCGCATCGACGTGCCGATCACGCTCGACGAAGCGATCCGCGGCGCGCGAGTCAAAGTGCCCACGGTCGACGGGCCGGTCATGCTGACCATCGCGCCGGGCACCACCGGCGGCAAGACGCTCCGACTCAAGGGCAAGGGTTTCAGCCGCAAGGATGGCGAGCGCGGCGATCAGTTGGTGACGCTGGAAATCGACCTGCCCGCCGACGATGCCGAGCTCAAACGCCGGCTCGAAGGCTGGCACGACACGCGCAATCCGCGCGCGCGGCTGGGTCTTTGATCGATGTCGCCCGGTCCTGATCCGGGCGACCCCGGCTTACCCGGCCCCCGCATTCCCCACTCCGGCATACTGCGCGTGGCCGTGCCCGAATCCCACGTGGCGAGCCTCTCGCCCGAGGCACGGCGGCAGCGCGCGCTGCGCTGGCAGGATCATTTGGACGGAGCGCGGCTGCATTTCCGGACGCGATCGCGGTTGCGCGCGGTCCGCGTTGTGCGCCGGGTCTGGGCCGGGGTATACAACGACGGCACCATCCACGCCGGCAATTTTGCCTATATGGTGCTGATTTCGCTGTTTCCCTTCTGCATCACCGGGGCAGCGCTGTTTTCGCTCGTCGGACGCGCCAGTGCGCGCGATGCGGCCTTGAGCGCGGTGCTCGCCGCCTTGCCGCCCGATGTGGCGAGCGTGCTCGGCCCAGTGGCGCGCGGGGTTCTGGCGGCGCGCACCGGATCGTTGTTGTGGATCGGCGGCGCCATCGGGCTGTGGACCGTCGGCAGCCTTGTCGAAACGATTCGCGACTTGCTGCGCCGCGCCTATGGCACGGGTGTGACCCGCGCCTATTGGCGGCGGCGGCTCGCCTCGACCGGGCTGATCATCGCATCGGTCGTGCTGATTCTGCTGGCGATCACCGCGCAAGTCGCGCTCGCCGCGGCGCAGGAAACGCTGTTTGCGCTCGCGCCGAATCTCGATGGCTGGATCAACGGGCTGGCGTTGTCGCGGTTTGCACCGACTCCGCTGCTGTTCGGGGCGTTGTGGGTGCTGTTCGTCACCCTCTGCCCCGGCGCCTATCGCGCGCGGCGTTATCCCAAATGGCCCGGTGCGCTGTTCGTCACCGCATGGTGGCAGGGGATAACCATGCTGCTGCCAAAGCTCTTGCGCTATCTTTTTACCTACGATCTTACCTATGGCAGCCTCGCCGGTGTGATGATCGCGCTTTTCTTTTTCTGGCTGGTCGGCTTAGGGATGGTAGTAGGTGCCGAACTCAATGCCGCGCTGGCCGAAACGCCGGAAGAACGCGATATATTGGGCCAGGCTGATGACAAGCGAACATGAGGGCGCATGACCGGACTGATGGAGGGTAAGCGCGGCCTGATCATGGGCCTCGCCAATGACAAGTCGCTAGCTTGGGGCATTGCCAAGAGACTGCGCGAAGCAGGAGCCGAACTCGCGTTCGCCTATCAGGGCGAGGCGCTGGAAAAGCGTGTGCGGCCGCTTGCGGCGAGTCTCGACAGCGATTTCCTGATCGAATGCGACGTGTCGGACATGGACGCGCTCGACACGGCGTTTGCCACGCTGGCGGAACGCTGGCCGACGATCGATTTCATCGTCCATGCGATCGGCTATTCCGACAAGAACCAGTTGCGTGGGCGCTATTACGACACCACGCTCGACAATTTTCTGATGACCATGAACATCTCTGCCTACAGCCTGGTCGCGGTGACCAAGCGGGCGCTGCCGCTGATGTCGGCGGGCGGATCGATCCTGACGCTGACCTATTATGGCGCGGAAAAGGTCGTGCCGCATTACAACGTCATGGGCGTGGCCAAGGCCGCGCTGGAGGCCAGCGTGAAGTACCTGGCCAACGACTGCGGCCCGTCGGGCATTCGCGTCAACGCGATTTCCGCCGGCCCGATCAAGACCCTGGCGGCGAGCGGGATCGGCGATTTCCGCTATATCCTCAAATGGAACGAGTTGAACGCGCCGCTCCGCCGCAATGTTACGATCGAGGATGTCGGGGGGGCCGGGCTCTATTTCCTGTCCGACCTCGCATCGGGCGTGACCGGCGAAGTGCACCATGTCGACGCGGGCTATCACCTCGTCGGGATGAAGCAGGAAGACGCGCCCGATATCGCGTTGGGCTAAAGCTGCAAGCCCTGAAATCGGCCCAACCGTGAGTATTGCCGCGCTGGCTCAATAAGCCCTCCCCCTGAAGGGGGAGGGTTGGGTGAGGGTGCGCCAAGCTTATGGAAACACGCAATAATTCGACCGCAGCACGCCCCTCCCCGCACGGGAAGGGGCGTGCTGGCAAGCTCAAAGAGATAGGCCGCCGGGGCCTTTTTCGTTACTGGTGCCCGGCCGGTTCGGTATCGGCAGGCGGGGTCGCCAGCGAACCGCCCGCCGGGGCTGCGCCGGCAGGCTGGCCGTCGCCTTGCGCGCGTTCCTTGGCCAATTTGGCGTCATATTCCTTTTCCAGCGATTCGACCCGCGCCTGTTCTGCGGCGGCATCGGTATCGACAGTTTCCAGGCGCTTTTGCCGCTCGGCCTCGATCAACTTGCCAAACCGCACGCTGCTCGACTGCTTGCGTTCGGCATAAGCATTGTTGATCAGTTTCGCCAGGCACCCGGTATCGCCGCCCGCGCCGACCGGCGAACAGGAATTGGTACCGAACGCACCGACCGTTTCATAGGCCTTGACCCGCTCGGTCCAGGCCTGGTTCGACGTCTGGTTGGGATTTTCGCGCAAGTCTTCGGGAATGCGGAAACGTTCGCCTTCGTCCTTGCGCGCACAGACCGTGATCTGGTCATCGGTCGACGCCGGGCAGGGATCCTTGCCATAGACGATCAACTGGTTGACCTTTTCGCCCCCCCCTTCAGCAGCCAGCGCGGGCAGCGGCGCGGCCATGGCGAACCCTGCAAACACTGCAAGGGCGGGTAGGATCAAGCGGTTCATCACGGCAACCTCCGACTGGGATCGACCCCCTATAGGGGCATACACCCTTGAACGGTAGATAAAGTCCGATCCTTGCCTCGCATCAATAATGTGCCGGAGTCCGGCCCGAAACTCAAAGCCGGGCAGACAACCGGATCGCGACGCGGCAACCGAGGCGGATGGCGTTGAACAGCAAGGGATAGGCCGGCGCGCGCTCTGCACCCGCGGCAAGCGCGGCATCGCGATGTTCGCGCTCGTCATCGCGAAATTCGCGGATCGTGTCGGCCAGTTCGGCGTCCCGATCGCCCAGTTCGCCAAGCTGTTGGGTATAGTGCCGGTCGATCTCGGTCTCGATCGCGGCGGTACAGGCCATCGCCGCCTCCGGTCCGATCAGCGCCGTCGCCGCGCCCAGCGCAAAGCCCGCCGCCGACCACAACGGCTGCAACAGCGTCGGACGAACCCCGCGCTCGGCGATCAGCGCGTCGAACCGGGCGCGATGCGCCTCTTCCTGTTGCGCCATCCGCAAGATGTCGGCGGAATGCGGCGCGCGATCGCCCATCACCGCCAGTTGCCCGGCATAGATCCGCGTCGCGCCATATTCGCCGGCCTGATCGACCCGGATCATCGTGTCGCGCTGCTGTTTGCTCATGGCTGGCGTCCTTGCCGACCGCGCCTGGCGAGACCGGCGATCACCGCCGCCGCCACCAGCGAGCCAAAGAAATTGTACCCGGCCATGCTGATCCCGAACAGCGTCCAGGCAGGCACATCGCAGCGAATCACCGGCGCGCTGAGAATGGCGTCAAGCGCATCGCCACCTGACAGCCGGGTCGTCGAACAGGTCGTGATTCCCTGCCACCAATGGTATTCGACCCCCGCGTGATAGCCACCGATAAGCCCGCTGGCCGCTATCCCCGCGACCGCCAGCCAGAACAACAGCCGCGAAGCACGAGCATCGCGCACCACCAACGCCAACAGTGCCGCAACCAGCGCCGCGATATGCGCATAGCGTTGCCACCAGCACATTTCGCACGGCGCCAGCGCAAAGCCATATTGCGCGACCAGCGCCGTCGCCATCGCGCCAGCCGGCACAACCAAGGCCAGCAGCCTGGCCAGAGGAGGGACTGACGTCGGGGCCGTCATCTCAATGCTTTCGCGCGGCGAGGGCGGCAGGCGTGGTACGACCGATCGTCTGCAGCGCATACCACATCTGGAAATCGTCGATCCCTTTGGCCTTGAGCTCTTCGGGGGTCATCTTGAAGCGCGGATCGGTGGCGTTGTCCTTTTCCAACTCCTTGTCGTCCTTGATCTCGTTGACGAGATGCCCGCGCAAATCGCTTTCGCGATAGGACCGCGCCGCGCGCTTCCTCTGGTCCGGGTCGGAAATCTGCGGCACGGCAATGTCGGGATTGATCCCGCCTTCCTGCACCGAACGGCCCGACGGGGTATAATAGCGCGCGGTGGTGAGCTTGAGCGCGGTATCCTTGCCCAGCGGGATCAGCGTCTGCACGCTGCCCTTGCCAAAGCTGCGCTGGCCCATGATCAGGCCGCGATGCTGATCCTGCAACGCGCCGGCAACGATTTCCGAAGCCGAGGCGGTGCCTTCGTCGACCAGCACGACGATCGGCAGGCCTCGCGCGATATCGCCCGGCGTCGCGCTGTAGATTTCGTTGTCGCGGGCATAGCGACCGCGCTGCGACACGATCGTGCCCTTGTCGAGGAACAAGTCCGACAGCGCCACCGCTTCATCGAGCAAACCGCCCGGATCGCCGCGCAGATCGAGAATCAGCCCGACAGGATGCCCGCCCGTTGAGGCGCGCACTTTGGCCCAGGCGTCGTTGACTTGCGCCGCGACATTGGCGCTGAAGCTCGATACCGAAATCACGCCGATGCCGTTCACAACCTTGGAATCGACCGGCTGCAGCTCGATGATCTGGCGCGTGATCGTCACATCGATCGGATCGTCGCGACCGGGGCGATAGAGCGTGAGGCTGATCTTGGTACCCGCCGGCCCGCGCATCTGATCGACCGCGTCGTCGAGCGTGCCGCCATAGATCAGCTTGCCATCGAGGTGCGTGATGAAATCGCCGGCCTTGACCCCGGCCTTGTCGGCGGGGCTGCCCTTGGTCGGGGCGATCACCTTGACCGCGCCGTCGTCCATCGTGACGGTCAGCCCGAGCCCGCCATAGGATCCTTCGGTCTGGGTCTTGAGATTGGTGAAATCGCGCGCGTCGAGATAGGCGCTGTGCGGATCGAGCGTCGCCAGCATGCCGTTGATCGCGCCCTTGACCAGCTTGTCGTCGTCGACCGGATCGACATAGCTTTGCTTGATCTGGTCATAGACCGCGATCAGCTTGCCGAATTCGGGGCCCGAACGCGCGTCAATCGCGGCCAACCCGGCGGTCGCAACGGGCACCAGCGCAATCGCGACGGCAAGGGTAGAAGCACGAAAGGCAAGAGTAAGGCGATTCGCCATGGGGAACTTTCGCTTGGGTTTTATCGCGAGCAAAGGGCGCTTTGTCCCCGTCATGTAATCACGCCGGGCCCTAAACACCAGATGGGCGATTGGTCACGGATGCAGGAATTCCATCGGGTTGACCGGGGTGCCGTCCTTGCGCAGTTCGACCATCACGCGCGGATGGCCGGGCTCGGCCACACCGATCGGCGCGCCCTGCACCACCGCCTCGCCCACCGCGACGTCGATCCGGCCAAGCCCGGTGATCAGCGAAGACCACCCGCCGTCGTGCGCGATGATGACGATATGGGCATAGCCGCGATAGGGCCCGGCAAAGGCGATACGCCCCGCCGCCGGGGCCACCGCCTCTGCCCCGCCCGATGGCGCCAGGACAATGCCGTGTTGCGGCCCGGTCGCGCTTGCCTCGCCAAAGCCACTGAGCAAGCGCCCCATGACCGGCAGGATCCCGGTAAAGTGCGCCAGCGGCGGCCCGCCATTGGCCTGTTCGACCATCAGCATGTGCCCCGGAATGGGCCCAGCGTCGCCAAGGTTGGCCGGGCGCGGCATGGGCCCGGGCAGCGCCGCCAGCCGCCCAGCCAGCGAATCGTCCTGTTCCAGTTGCGCGACCAGCGCGCCAAGGTCGCGTGTCTGTTCGGCCAGCGCCAGCGCGCGATCGGCCTCGCGGCTGGCATTGCCCGTGGCCGCGCGCGAGGCAATGCGCTGACGGCTTTCGATCGCCACGAGGTCTGTCTGCCGCTTGCCGAGGTCGTGCTGGCTGCTCTCAAGCCCGGCGGCCAGCACGCGCGCCTGGTCCTGCAATTGCCGCCCGCGCGCGATTTCGGCGCGCAACGCGGCGGTGCGCTGCGCCACTTGCGGCAGCATGGTTTCCAGCGTCGCGCGCAGCCAGACGGTTTCGCGCAAGCTGTCGGCGCGCATCAGGCTGAACGCCAGCGGTCGGCGCGCCATCATCTGCAAGGCGGCGGTCAGGCGCACCAGCGGCTGTTCGCGCCGGGCGATACTGGCGCGCAAGTCGGCACGTTCGCGATCGATCACCGCGATGCGCGCATGGGCGAGCGCGATTTCCGCCTCTGCCTGCTGGATCCTGGCCGCAATCGCGGCGGCTTCGCGCGCGGAACGGTCGGCGGCCTGCGTCGCGACAGTCGCCTCATGGTCGAGCCGCGCGGCGCGGGCCTGCGCATCGGCCAGCGCGTGCGTTGCCTGGCCCAGCGCGGCGCCGGCCTCGCCCCGGCTGGCATAAGGCGCATCAAGCGCGAGCGCAGTACCGGCGGCCAGCGCCAGCAGGGCGGTCGCCAACCCAAGCAACGAAGGGGGGGCCGAGAAGGGCCAATATGACAGGGGCCGGCATGACGCCACCGTGCGGTCAGCCTTCACGATGATAGGGATGGCCGGCGAGAATGCTCGTCGCGCGCCACAATTGTTCGACCAGCATGACCCGCGCCAGCATGTGCGGCCAGGTCATCGGCCCGAACCCGAGCAAAAGGTCGGCGCTGGTGCGCAAACCATCATCATGCCCGTCGGCCGCGCCGATCAGAAAGCGCGCCTCGCGCACGCCGTCGTCGCGCCAACGTTCGAGCACGCGCGCAAATTCGCCCGAGCCCAATTGGCGCCCGCGTTCGTCAAGCACGACGGTACGCAGCGCGCCCGTCGGCGCGGGCGGCAAAGTACCGCCGCGATCGGGCAATTCGGTAATCCGCAAGGCGCCCAAGGGGCCGGTCGCCATGCGCTTGGCATAACGTTCGACCATATCCGCCTCGGGCGAGCGGCCGATCCTGCCCCGAGCTATGACGTGCAACTGCATCGCCGGGTCTTAGCCCAGATCTTCTGCGACCAGAATCCCCGATTTCAGGGTATCCGGTCGCTCAGGCCGCGCCCTGGTCGCCAAATGCCCACATACGTTCGAGATTGTAGAACGAGCGGACTTCGGGGCGGAACAAATGCACCACCACGTCACCGGCATCGACCAACACCCAGTCGGCGGCGGGCAGACCTTCGATCCGCACATGGCCGTAACCGCCGTGCTTGATGCGCTCGGCCAGCTTTTGCGCCATGGCGGCAACCTGACGGGTCGAACGACCCGAGGCGATCACCATGTAATCGGCGATGCTGCTTTTCCCTTCGAGCGGGATCGAGACGACTTCCTGCGCCTGATCGTCGTCGAGCGAACGCATCACGAGCTCGTGCAGCGTGGTCGGCTCTGCCTGGGCAGCGGAAACCTGGGGGGCGGTGCTGGCCTCGGCCAGAATCGGTTGAAGATTGGTCATGGAGTGTCGATGGGCTCCGCAGTTGAAACAGGGGTGAAGGGAAAGAGGGGTGAAAACGCGAAAACGGTCCTCGTCGAGCACGACGAGAACCGGGGAAGGCGAACCCGACGAGTCAGGATCTTCCCTTTCGCGGGAATTGCCGAACCGGGTGATTCGTCAGCATGTCGCGCAGGGAACCGGCGGAAATGCGGCGATGCCAATCCGGGTCGGCGGCGCGAATGGCCGTGGCCGACAGGGGATCGGGATCGAAACGCAACTGGTACAGCGCCGGAGTGCTCCGCCTTGCGCCAAACCCGTCTTTATCAAGACGATCCTGCCCGTGCCGCCGGCGCCAGCGGCGCAGCCAGACCATGGCGGGGCTCGCCATAGCGCGTGCATCATACCCCGGACGGGCAATAACTGCAATCGGCATCAACCGGGCGATCCTGCGCCAGTCGCGCCAGCGGTGAAACTGCGCCAGATTGTCGGCCCCCATCAACCAGATGAAGCGGAAACCCGGATAGCGGCGGACAAAGTGCGACAGCGTATCGACGGTATAGCGCGTGCCCAATTCGGCCTCGATCGCGGTGACGCGAATCGGGCTCGCGCGCGCCGCACGCCGCGCCGACGCATAGCGCGCCGGCAAGTCGGCCATGCCTTCGGCCGGTTTCAGCACATTGCCGGGCGAAACCAGCCACCACACTTCGTCGAGCCCCAAGGCGCGCAGCGCATGGAGGCTGATCCGGCGATGCGCGCCGTGTGCCGGATTGAAACTGCCGCCGAGCAGCCCGATCGTCTTGCCGTGCCGAGCCAGGGGATGCGTGCTTTTCTAAGGACGGATCTGGCCGGTACCACGCACCAGCCATTTGTACGTCGTCAGCCCTTCGACCGCGACCGGCCCGCGCGCATGCAACCGCCCGGTGGCAATGCCGATTTCCGCGCCCAGCCCGAATTCGCCGCCATCGGCAAACTGGCTCGACGCGTTGAGCATCACGATGGCGCTGTCGACTTCCTGCAAGAAGCGTTCGGCAACCAGCGGATCGGTCGCGACAATCGCATCGGTATGCCCGGACCCATGCGCCGCAATATGCGCGAGCGCCCCATCGAGCCCGTCGACCACTTTGACGCTGAGAATCGCATCGAGATATTCGGTGTCCCAGTCCGCGTCGGTCGCGGGCAGGATGCGCGGATCGATCGCCTGCGCGCGCGGATCGCCGCGCAATTCGCAACCCGCATCGAGCAATGGTTCGACCAGCCCGTGCGGATCGGGATAGCAGGCATCGATCAGCAGGGTTTCCATCGCCCCGCAGATCCCGGTGCGACGCAGTTTGGCATTGCGCACGATCGCGCTGGCCATCGCCGGATCGGCCGAGCGATCGACATACGTATGGTTGTTGCCATCCAGATGCGCCAGCACCGGCACGCGCGCATCGGCCTGGACCCGCGCGACCAGGCTCTTGCCCCCGCGCGGCACGATCATGTCGATCAGGCCCGCCGCGCCAAGCATCGCGCCGACCGCCGCGCGATCCTGCGTCGGCAGCAATTGCACCGCCGCCGCCGGCACGCCGCCCTCGGTCAGCCCGGCAACCAGCGCGGCATGGATCGCACGGTTGGAATGGACCGCCTCGCTGCCGCCGCGCAGCAACACGGCGTTGCCCGCGCGCACGCACAGCGCGGCGGCATCGGCGGTCACATTGGGGCGGCTTTCATAAATGATGCCGATCACCCCGATCGGGATGCGCACGCGTTCGAGCACCATGCCGTTGGGCCGGGTGCTGCGATCGATCACCGCGCCGGTCGGATCGGGCAGCACGGCGACATCGGCCACCGCAGCGGCAATCGCTTCGAGCCGCCCCGCATCGAGCCGCAACCGGTCGAGCATCGCGCCCGACAGGCCATTGGCCTCGCCCGCAGCGATATCGCGCGCATTGGCGGCCAGAACGTCTGGCGCGGCGCGGCGCAGCGCCTCGGCCGCAAGCTTGAGCGCATGGCCCTTGTCCGCCGCCGGCATGCGCGCGAGCACCGCCTGCGCGCCGCGCGCGTCGCGGGCCAGTCGATGGACGAGATCGGTCACGCTTTCGACCACGGATTCGGGCGCATGTTCAAGGGTGGTAGCCATGGGCAGGCCCGTACCATGCCCGCGCCATGCTGTCAGCCCCCGCGCCGGGACGAGTCGCGGCCCGATTCGGTGAATCCGCGCTGTCGTCGCTGACCATGGTTGCCGATTCTTGTCCGAATCGGTTCCGTTGATCGTTCGTCCGGCACGGCCCGCCGATTCCCCGCCCCCGCGCTAGTGCCCGCGCGCCACCGCCCGCCTAAGCGCGCGCTCTTGAGGGCATTCATCGATCTCGCAGGGGCCGGGGCGGATGCCGACAAAGCCCGGATTGAAAGAGACAAAAGGGTCGCCAGTTTGCCAGGCCGCATTGACATGACCGCACGGACCCGCCCCGGTGCCGCGCCACAGGGTGCTGTTGCGCGCCTGATGGGTCGCTATGCCCGGGCGTGGGCCCAGGCTCGGGTAGGCCTTGCTGCGCACCTGACGCGCTGGTTTCCCGAACGCGAATTTTTCATGCGCAGCGAAGGGCATGTCCGCTTCGTGCGCATTTCCACCCGATTGCAGGCCACAATCGCAGGCGGGGTCGGCGCGCTCGTGCTGGTGTGGGTCGGCGTGCTGGGCTGGGCGCTGGTCGGGCAGAGCCTTGCAGGGGCCGATCGCCGCTCGCTGCTCGAACGCGAAGCCGCCGTGGCCAGCGCCGAAAGCCGCGTTGCGCGCTATCGCACCAACCTCGACGCAGTGGCCGGCGATCTCGGGCGGCGGCAGGATTTCCTCGAAAAGGCGGTGCAGGGCATGATCAGGCCGATCCCCGGTTCGCTACCAAAAGGGTCGGCCACCGACAGTTCGGGCGAAACCGCCAAGGCCGTGCGCAAGATTTCCCAAGTCATGCCCGAAGCCACCGGTCTCGCCCGGATCGAAGCGCGCCAGATCGCCTTTGCCGAACGGCTGACCCGCTTTGCCGACGACCGCGCCAATGCCGCCAGCGGCGCGATCCGCAAAGTCGGGCTGAACCCGCAGACAGTGATGGCTGAGGACGCGCGCGCGCAGGGCGGCCCGCTGATCCGGATCGGCGGAAATCTCGATCCGCGTTTCCTGCGCCTGGCCGCCAGCCTTGGCCGGATGAGCGCGATGAACACCGGCCTTGCGCATATCCCCAACACCATGCCCGCCAGTTTCGAATATATTTCGTCGGGCTTTGGCGTGCGCACCGACCCGATCGAGGGCGGCGCGGCGTTCCATCCGGGGCTCGATTTCAAGGGCCCCAAGGGCGCGCCGATCTATGCCGCCGCCGCCGGCACGGTCAGCTTTACCGGCGTACGCCAGGGCTATGGCAATTGCGTCGAAATCAGCCACGGTCACGGCATGGTTACCCGCTATGCGCACATGTCGCGGATCATCGCCCATCTGGGCCAGCAGGTCACGCCGGGCACACCGATCGGCGCCATCGGCAGTACCGGCCGTTCGACCGGGCCGCACCTGCATTTCGAAGTCCGCGTCAACGACCGGCCGGTCAATCCGCGCCCGTTTCTGGAGGCTCCGTTTCCGCATGTTTTCCAGGAAAACCATAACGACGGCGGGAACGCCAACCATGGCTAGTCGCGGTTCAGATCCCAGCTTTTCGGTGCTCGGCGCCGATCTCGTGCTGCGTGGATCCTTGCGCGCCGAGGCCGATCTGCACATCGACGGCACGATCGAAGGCGATGTCGTGTGCAAATCGCTGGTCCAGGGCGAAGGCAGCACGATCACCGGATCGATCAGCGCCGACAGCGTCCGCCTGGCCGGCACGGTCGAAGGCCCGGTCGAAGCGGGCCAGGTGGTGATCCTGCGCAGCGCCACGGTGCGCGGCGATGTGCGCTATGACGCGCTGACCATCGAACAAGGCGCCCACGTCGAAGGCCACTTCGCCCGCCGCGATGGCGCCGGCAGCCCGGGTCTGGCGCTGATCGGCTGACGCCCTTTCGCCCTCATTCCCACGAACGCGAACACGAAAAAGGGGGCGATCCGACTGCCGGATCGCCCCCTTTTTTCATGACGTCAAACCGTGCCTCAGCTGTCCGAGCGACCCTCTGCGCGGCGCTGGGCGAGCCAGGCGGCGGCTTCGGCTTCCTGGGCGGCTTCGGCGGCGATGCGGCCCTGGGCCTGGCGTTCGGCGCGCAGTTCCTCGATCAGCGCTTCGCGGTCCGAACCGAGGCGGCTGTCGGTCAGGTCTTCTTCCTCGATGCCCGAACGCTTGGCCGCCTTGGCGACCAGCGAATCGAGTTCGCGCTGCGAACACAGGCCCAAGGTCACCGGATCCTTGGGGTTGATGTTCGAGATGTTCCAATGGCTGCGGTCGCGGATCGCGGCGATGGTGTTGCGCGTGGTGCCGATCAGCTTGCCGACTTGCGCATCGGAAATTTCCGGATGATGGCGCAAGATCCAGGCGATACCGTCGGGCTTGTCCTGGCGCTTTGACACCGGGGTATAGCGCGGGCCCTTGGTGCGGTTGATCGACAGCGGCGCGCGCTGCATTTTCAACCGATATTCCGGGTTGGCCTGGCCGCGCTCGATTTCGAGCTGGGTCAGTTCGCCCGAATGAACCGGATCGCGCCCGGTGTACTTCGCACCGGCCAGATCGTCGGCCATCGCCTGCACTTCGAGGATGTGCAAACCACAGAATTCCGCGATCTGTTCGAAAGTCAGCGCGGTGCTGTCGACCAGCCACGACGCGGTCGCGTGTGGCATCAACGGATACGTGGGCTGCTGCTGGCTCACGAGGACCTCTTCATGGAAAGCTGTGAAAACAATAAGGGCCGCCCCATACAGGGCGGCCTCGACTTTGCCGATGTAAGCCAGACTTGATCAAACGGCAAGCCCAAACCGGCCAACCCGCGATGCTCTCCGCGCTGAATCAGTCAATATTCAGCACGATCTTGCCGACATGACGGCCCTGTTCCATCCGGGCATGGGCAGCAGCGGCATCGTGAAGCGAAAAGCTGGTGTCCATCACCGGGCGCAATTCCCCCTCGCCCACCAGCGGCCAGACCGTTTCGCGGATTTCGGCGGCCAACGCGGCCTTGAACGCATTGCTGCGCGCGCGCAGCGTCGATCCGGTCAGCACCAGCCGCCGTCGCATCACTTCGGCCATGTTGATTTCGGCGCGCACCCCGCCCTGCACCGCGATCGTGACATGACGGCCATCGTCGGCCAGGCATTTCAGATTGCGCGGAACATAGTCGCCGGCGACCATGTCGAGCACGATCTCGACGCCCCGCTTGCCGGTGATCGCGGCAACTTCGGCAACGAAATCGGAGGTTTTGTAATCGATCGCATGATCTGCGCCCAATTCCAGCGCGCGCGCGCACTTGTCCGCGCTGCCGCAGGTGACAATCGTCGCCAGGCCGAACAGCCGCGCCAGTGCGATCGTCATCGTGCCGATCCCGCTGGTCCCGCCATGGATCAGGATTGTTTCGCCGTCGCGGGCATAGGCGCGTTCGAACACGTTGTGCCACACGGTGAACAGCGTTTCGGGCAACGCCGCCGCTTCGGCCAGCGTCATCCCTTCGGGCACTGCCAGACATTGGTCTGCCTCGGCCAGGCAATAAGGCGCATAGCCGCCGCCATTGACCAGCGCCGCCACCGCCGCCCCCAGCGCAGGATCGGCAACGCCATCGCCCAGCGCGACGACATGCCCGGACACTTCGAGCCCCGGGATCGGCGAGGCACCGGGCGGCGCGGGATAGAAGCCCTGCCGCTGCACCACGTCGGGCCGGTTGACCCCGGCATGGGCCACACGGATCAACACTTGCCCCGGCCCCGGGACAGGCACCGGGATCTCTTCGTCGCGCAGCACTTCGGGCCCGCCCGGCGCTGCGATGCCGACCGCTATCATGGTCTGAG
>Ga0302157_10004102_pt1 | contig 15986 bp, 17 predicted proteins | sample I_Bog_N3_3_FD_193502 | JGI IMG/M metagenome (GOLD analysis project Ga0302157, IMG submission 193502) | Peat permafrost microbial communities from Stordalen Mire near Abisko, Sweden - I_Bog_N3_3 | ecosystem: Environmental > Terrestrial > Soil > Wetlands > Peat | place: Sweden: Abisko, Stordalen...
CGCCGTTCGCCAGGCGAAAGACCCACTTGCGCGTCGCGCCGTGGTCACTCGCGACGTCGTCGACGACCTCTAAGCCCGCGGGGAACTCCTCGACGAGTCGAGCCCGCAGCGACTTAGGGATTGTCGTAATCGCGTCGAGTTCGACGCCGTCACTCCAGAGTCCTTGCCAGAGCTGCTCGACGCGGTAGCGAGGTTCCCCCTCCAGCAGCGTCGCCAGTTCCGCCCGGTCGAGTTCGTAGATCGAAGGCACCGACATACGCTACGGGAGAAGTGATGAGCACTCTCAAGTCGCGCTTCAAATGCCGTACCGCACGGCGTCGAGAACGTCGAAACAGCTCACAGGAACCTCACAGGAGGTTCTTACCTCCTTCTTTCCAATCTCCTGACGCGGCCTCCATCACCGGGTGCAAACTGACGACGTAGAAAGGACTACCGAGGTGTTGAGCGTTGGTTTCACCGTCGTAGTGGTGGGTGTTGGCGTAGGTCTCGTAGTGGGCTTGTCGACGCGGTCGGTTCGCCGGGCGCAACAAGAACACGATCGGGTCACCGAACTCCTTCGCCACCGCGAGGTCATCGCCGATTATGAAGCGACGATTCGCGCGTACCGCCAGTTCGTCCACGACGACCCGGAACTGACGTTGACGTCTCGTTAGTCCCTCCCCGGTCGCGGGGCCGGTTCGCCCGGCCCCGCGACAGCCCCCCTTTCATCTCTGCTTGACTTCTAGGGTTCCGCCTAAAGGAAAAAGGGGAGTCCCATGGAGTTACACAACACATCAGCCATCGTGACCGGTGGCGCCTCGGGTCTGGGCGAAGCGACCGCGCGCGCCCTCGCCGAGCGCGGCGTGAAGGTCGTCCTCGCCGACTTGAACGACGAGGCGGGCGAGCGGGTCGCCAAAGAGATCGGCGGCGCGTACGCACACTGCGATGTCTCGAACACCGAACAGGTCATCGCCGCCATCGAAGCGGCCAAGGTCTTCGCGCCGCTCTGGAGTGCGGTCAACTGTGCGGGCGTCGGATGGGCCACGCGCACCATTGGCAAGGACGGCGAGTACGCCTCCGCCCACGACCTCGACGTCTACCGCAAGGTGATCGAGATCAACTTGATCGGCACCTACAACGTCTGTCGTCTCGCGGCGACGGCCATGAGTCACAACACCCCCGACGTCGACGCCTGTCGTGGCTCGATCTTGAACACCGCCTCGGTCGCCGCAGAAGACGGCCAGATCGGACAGGCCGCGTACTCCTCATCCAAAGGTGGCATCGTCGGCCTCACGTTGCCACTCGCGCGCGACGTCGCACCCATTGGCGTGCGGGTCAACTGCATCCTGCCCGGGTTGATCGACACCCCGATCTACGGCACCGGTGAAGCGTCTGAGGAGTTCAAGGCGCGACTCGGCGCGGGCGTGCTCTTCCCCAAGCGCCTCGGCTACGCCAGCGAGTTCGCCTCGCTCGCACTCGAGTTGCTCTCGAACAGCTACATGAACGCGGAGTCGGTGCGACTCGACGCGGGCATCCGGATGCAGCCCAAATAACGACCCGTCACGTGCCGCGGCGAACCCGTCGTTCGCTACGTCGCGACCTAGCCTTGAAAGCGTGAACTGGGTCGACGTCATCATCATTCTGGTGGTGATTGGCGCGGGGATCCGTGGTTTCTTCGTCGGCGCCATTCGTCAGATTTTTGGACTCATCGGATTGGTCGTCGGCTTCATACTCGGTGTGGCGATCGCGCCGGCGCTCTCGAGCGACGTCACGCACGCCAACTGGCGGCCGCTGCTCGCGCTGGTGATCATCATGCTCATCGCGGCCCTCGGCAGCGCCCTCGGGAGTGCGCTCGGCAACGTCGTCGCGAAGTTCGCGCACGCCATCTTGCTTGGGCTCGTCGACCGCGTCGCGGGGGCCGTAGTGAGCGTGGTCGCGGCGTTGTTGTTCTGCTGGCTGGTGGCGGGCGTGTTGGCGACGGTGACGTGGAGTTCGGTCGCGACCCAGATCCAGAACTCGAGTGTCCTGCGCGCCGTCGACACCTTCATGCCACCGGTGCCCTCCATCGAGGCGAAGGTGCAGTCGCTCTTTCCGAACGCCTCACTCCCGGGCATCTTCGCGAAGATCGTCGCGCCGACACTCAAGCCGATCGTCAAGCCCGATCAACTTGGCGCTTTGACGAATTCACTCACGGGGCCGAGTGACGTGCAGAAGGTCTTCGCGAGTGGTGCGTGCAATACTTCGAGCGAAGCAACCGCCTTCTTCGTCGGACCCCACGAGGCGATCACCAACGCCCACGTCGTGGCGGGCGAGCCTCACGTCACGGTCGACGGAAAGCCCGCATCGGTGGCGTACTTCGATCCGTTGAACGACCTCGCAGTGTTGCGGGTTCCGGGACTCACCGAGACGCCCCTTCGCTTCGTACGACACACGCCGAGCGCGGGCACGACGATCAACGTCATCGGCTTTCCCCTCGACGGCTCGCGTACCGGGGCCCCGGGCTACGTCGAGGGCTCGCTCACGGGCCTCGGTCGCGACATCTACAACCAGAAGATCTACTCGAAGACCGTCGAGGTGCTCGAAGTCAACATCAACCCTGGCAATTCGGGCAGTCCGGTGCTCGAAGGTGGCTACGTCGCCGGCGTCGTCGAATCGAAGTCCCTCAGCCTCGCGAGCACCGCCTACGCGATACCCGTCAGTATCGTGGAAGCCGACCTCGCCAAGACACCAGCGACGGGCGTCGCCTCAACGCAAGCGTGCTTTCACGACTAATGCGGTGAACCACGCGGTCGCGGCAGCGACGGGCTCGCTCAAAAGAGAAGTCCGAGTACCTCTCGTAATCCGTTGTCGAGTTGTTCGACGATTGCGGGCCTCAGTCGGCCCGATCGCTTTCCGAGTTCGATCTTGTTCAGTGTCACGAGTGATGTGACGTTGGCGACCGAGTCCCGATTGAGGCTCGCTTCGCCACTCGGGATGTGGACATTTCCCGGTCGTGCCGCCAGCGACAGGTTGCCCGTCACGACAACCGCGATTACCGTGGCGAGCTGGCTCGCGTTGAAAAGATCATCGGAGACGATAACCACCGGTCGGGGTCCTGCGGGACGAGATCCCTCCGCAGCACCGAGGTCAACCCAGTAGACGTCGCCACGCCCGATTACCAAGGGGTGTCGTCGGTTTCAAGTGTCCGACGCGCGGCGATGCGCGCGAAGTCCGTTGTGTCATCCGACGTCACACTCACCGTTGCATTGATCCGCGCGATGTAATCGGTCGAACTCTCGCTGGCGTCGAGTTCGCGTTCCGCGACCGAGGTGAACCACGCGGACTGGCTCGTTCCAAGTTCTTTTGCACGTCGACGCGCTCGCGCCGCGACGTCGTTCCTTACGGAAATCGTGATTTTCGTGTACTCACTGGCCTTGCGCACGCCTGTAGTATAACCAGTCATACCGTTCAACGTTCGACATTGCTTGCTGCGTAGGTGCCGAACCCGGTCTAGGTAAGAACACCGAAGCACGGACGCCGCTGCCGTCGGTTCGTGAGGAGTACTCCGTTCTAACTGAAGTCCAACGGTCGGCCAGGAGCATGCGCACGTCAACGAAAGCCGCGAAAGTGAGCCTCGCCCGTAGTGAGACCTAGATCTCGCGAGCGTCGGCGACGTTGTCAAAGCGCGCGAACTCGCCACGCCAGGTGAGATGGGCCGTGCGCGTAGGTCCATTGCGGTTCTTGCCCACGATGATCTCCGCGTCGGCCTTGACGTCGTTGGGCACGTCGCCATAGATCTCGGGACGATATAAGAACAACACGACGTCGGCGTCTTGTTCGAGTGAACCCGACTCGCGCAGGTCCGACATCATGGGCCGTTTGTCGGCGCGCTCTTCGAGTTTGCGCGAGAGCTGCGAGAGCGCGACGACCGGACACTCCAGTTCACGCGCGAGGATCTTGAGCGAGCGGCTCATCTCAGAGACTTCGACCTGGCGGTTCTCCGCGCGACCTCGACTGCTCATCAACTGCAGGTAGTCGATGATCACGATGCCGAGGTCACCGTTTTGTTGCTTGATGCGTCGAGCCCGCGCTCGCACGTCCATGATCGTCAGACTCGGGTTGTCGTCGATGAAGACCTTGGCCGACTGGAGGTACCCGAAGGCCTCGTGCGCGCGATTCCAGTCGGCTTCGCTGAGGTCCCCGGTACGCAGTCTCGATGAGTCGATTCGCGCGGTCGAGGCCAAGATGCGCTCGGCCAGTTCTTGTCGGCTCATCTCCAAAGAGAAAAACAACGCGGGACGATTCACCACGGCGCCGACGTGGATCAAGATGCCCAGCGCGAAGGCCGTCTTACCGGTCGCCGGGCGCGCACCCACGATGGTCATCGAGCTCTTCTGTAAGCCCTGGAGGATCGCGTCGAGCGACTTGTAGCCAGTCTCGAGCCCGTTGAGCTGCCCGCGCGTCTCACCGCGCTGCTCCAAGATGTCGGCCTCGCTGAGCAGGAGTCGTTGTAGGGGTGAGACCGAATCGATCTTGCGATCGTCGCCAATCGCGTTGATCTTGCGTTCGGCCTCGTCGATGAGCCCGATGACGTCGTCAGTGGCGACGTAGGCGTCGTCCACGATCTCGCCGGCGACCGAGATGAGGCGGCGCTGCTGGGCCTTCTCGCGAACGAGGTCGGCGTAGTGCTGGGCGTTAGCCGCCGAGGGCGTGTTGATCTGGAGGGAGGAGAGTACCGAGAGTTCGACGGCCAAGGCGCCGCGCTCTTGGAGCTTCGCTTGCACCGTGACGTAGTCGACCGGTTCGCCCGCGTGCGCCAGGTCGATGATCGCACCGAAGATCTGACCGTGCAGGGGACGGTAGAAGTCCTCGGCCTGCACGCTCTCGTAGGCGATGCTCACCGCCTCGGCGGAGAGCAACATCGCTCCGATCAAGGACTCTTCGGCTTCGATGACACTCGGCGGTACACGTCCGCCCGCGACGCTTCGTGGTCGCTCCGTTTCAATCTGTGTCATAAGACCTCAACGGTCGTCGATATCGGTTGTGGGTCGCAAGAACAACAACGTGGGGAAATAGCTGTGCTTAACTTCACGTTCTCCACAGTCCCAAAGGACTGTGACACGCGGCGTGCTAGGGCCCTCGACGTCGAGGAAACACCGCTACGGAACAACGAGCGAAACGGGCTCGTTACTTGGCGAGGACCTCTAAGGAAATCGTTGCGTTCACACCGTCAAAGAGCGTCGCGGTCGCAGTCGCGCTACCGACGTCCTTTAAGTGTTCCGTCATAGAGATGGAGTGTCGATCCAGCGAGATACCCGTCGCAGTGCGTAACGCGTTGACGACGTCGCTCTCGGTGATGGATCCGAACAGTCGACCGTTCGCGCTGGCGCGAGCTTCGATGGTGACGGGCTTGGACTCGATGAGCGCCTTTTGCGCTTCGGCGGCCGCTCGACTTTGTGCGTCGAGCAGGTCGCGCGATTTGCGCATCGAGGCCGCTTGGATCTCGGTCTGGTCACTCGCGAACATCGCCGCGCCCGAGGGCAGGAGGAAGTTGCGCGCGTAGCCCGACTTGACGACGACGATGTCGCCGCGGCGGCCGAGTCCGCGGACGTCACTGCGTAGAAGGACCTTCATTCGCTGGCTCCTTCGGCTGACGCCTCTTCGAACACTTCAACCGCCACGCTGGCGTCTTCAAGCAGGGCACCTTCGGCGGCCGGGGCGCTCGAGGGAGCCTCGGCGCCGTCGCGGCTCGGACGTGGTCCGCGCGGACCTCGGTCGTCACGACCGCCGTCACGACCACCATCTCGTCCACCATCGCGGCCGCGTCCACCGCGGCGCTCGGTCACGGTGCGCTGGGTGTAGGGCAGCAGCGCCAACTCTCGCGCGGTCTTGATGGCGTCGGAGACGTCGCGCTGGTGTTGCTGGCAGTTGCCCGAAACCTTACGGCCACGAATCTTGCCGCGGTCGCTGATGTACTTGCGTAGTTGGGCTAAGTCCTTGTAGTCCACGCGGTCGACGCCGTGCTGACAGAACGAGCACGGCTTCTTCTTCGCGCCGCGACGGATATCGATCTTGGGTGCGCGCTTGGGTGGTTTGGGATTATTAATACGGGGCATTAGAAGGGCTCCTCGTCGAAGGCGTAACTGCTCGGTTCACTGCTGCGGGGTGCGGGGCGCTCGGCGGAAGACGATGAGAAGTTCGAGCCCTCCGCGCGCGGGGTACGGGTCACGACCGCGGTCGCGAACTTCAGCGACGGCGCGATCTCGTCGGCGTTGATCTCCACGATGGAACGCTTGTCGCCGTTCTCGGTCTCCCAGCTGCGCTGCTCCAGGCGACCGGTCACGAGAACGCGGTTGCCTTTGGCGAGCGAGTTGGCGGCGTTCTCGGCCATCGAGCCATAGCCCGTGACTTCGAAGTACGACACGCGCTCTTCCCACTCCTGGGTCTGGCGATTCTGCCAGCGGCGATTGACCGCCACCGAGAGGCGCACGGCCGCTTGGCCGCTGTTGAGGAACTTGAGTTCGGGGTCGCGGGTGATGTTCCCTACGACGGTGATGGTGTTATCGGGCACGGTCTCTCCTTAGCGTTGGGCTTGAACCTAGGCCTGGGCCGTGACACGGCTGGCGCTCGGACGAACGTGGCGGCGGAGGATCTTAAAGCGCAGGACCTCATCGGAGAGCGTCAAAATGCGATCGAGTTCGTCGACGGCGATTGACTCACCGCTGAACTCCACCAGCACGTAGTAGCCCTCTTTGCGCTTGTTGATCTCGTAGGCCAACGGTCGCTTACCCCAACGGTCGATGTTTCCCGGGGTGCCGCCGTTGGCTCGGATGGTCTCTAAAGCTCGGTCGAGCGCGATCTGGATGGACTGCGCGTCGACGGTCGTGTCGAACACGATCATGGATTCATAGGGCCGCATGGCCTATTCCTTTCCCTCTGGTCCGGACTGGCCGGGCTCTGCGGAACACAGAGCAGGGTTCGATTGTCACTTCCCCACAACTGTGGGACGTAGCAGTCTACCGCCTCGACCCCGACTTGGCTAATGCAGTAACTCGTCGGGGTTCGCGTAGGCCTCATCAGGCCCCGGGAACTCGCCGCTGCGCACGTCCGCGGCGAAGTGCGCGATCGCTTCGGTGATCACTGGCGCCAGCTCCGCGTAACGCCGCACGAACTTAGCGGGCGTGCCCCGACTCAGCCCCAAGAGGTCGTGGAAGACCAGCACCTGACCATCGGTGTCGGGGCCGGCTCCGATGCCGATGGTGGGGATGTCGAGCGCCTCGGTGATTCGGGTGCCGACCACGCTGGGCACGCCCTCGATCACGACGGCGAAGACGCCCTCGTCCTGGAGGACCTTGGCGTCGAGTTCGAGTTGTTGCGCCGCTTCTCTCGTCTTCGCCTGGACCCGAAACCCGCCGAAGGCCAGCACACTCTGTGGCGTGAGACCAAGATGTCCCATCACGGGGATCTCGGCGTCGAGGATCGCGCGCACGACTTCGCGACGAACGCGGCCGCCCTCGAGCTTGACGCTGTCGGCGCCCGCACGGATCAATTGGGCGGCGTTGCGCACGCTGTCGGCGACGCTCAGGTGGTAACTCAGCCACGGCATGTCGGCGACCACGTGAACCTCAGACTTGGCGGCGGCGACGGCGCGCACGTGGTGGCACATCTCCTCGACGCTCACGTGCAGGGTGTCCTCGTGGCCGAGGACCACGTTAGCGAGGGAGTCCCCCACCAAGATGACGTCAACGCCCGCCGCGCTGGCCAGTCGGGCACCGGGTTCGTCGTAGGCGGTCACCATCACCAGGGGGGCGGCGCCCGTGCGTCGCTTGCGCGAGCGAATCGCCGGCGCGCTGAGCTTCACTCGCCGACCTCCTTGACGAAGGAGACGCTCCTTCGCGATCGATGGCCGCCGGCGGCCCATTTCCGCACGAGGTGGTGGAACGAACAACCCACGCAGACTTCGACCGCGTAGCACTGCACCGGCTCTTCGCGGCGCTCGAGCTTTAAGAGCTCCGCTCGACTCGAGGGGCACGTCCCGCCCGAGGGCAGCCGCGCGCCGAAGACGTAGGTCACCTCGACGAGTTCACTCTCGGAACACACCGGACAGGTCTCGCCGGTCTTTCGTCCGATGTTGCGCGCCGCGCGTAGCAACTCGGGGTGGGCGTCGCACACGTCCTCGTAGCGCAACTGTCCCGAGGCGACTTTGGCGAGGAGCGCGTGTCGAACCAGACCGAACTCAACCACGGCCCCGTCGGCCGTGCTGGTTCGGAAGCGCTTATCCATTAGAGGGAGACTACATTCCCGCAATTACCCGTCACGTCACGGACCGTATCGTTCGATATATCGATGTGATATGCTGGTTCGCGTGTTGGACATCGCCATTCTGGGTCTCTTGATGGACCGGGATCACCACGGTTACGAGATCCGCACCCAGTTACGTGATCGTCTCGGCGTGTGGGCCAACGTCTCTTTCGGTTCGATCTACCCGGCGCTCGCGCGCCTCGAGCGTCACGGTTTCGTCGAAGCCGTCGCGCCCGTGTCACCGCGCTCGAGTGCGCTCTCGACCGGTTCACTCTCGGGCGAGCGCGCGTCGCTGCGCAGCCTGCGCACCACCTCAGGTCTCGGGCGTCGCGGTCGCAAGGTCTACTGCATCACCGAGCGCGGTCGCGCGGAGTTCGTGACGTTGCTCGCCGACCCGGCGACGCTCGACGACGGCAAGAACTTCTCGCTTCGCATGGCGCTCGCGAAGTACCTCACCCCGAGTCTGCGCGTGCGGCTCTTAGAGCGCCGACGCACGGACTTGGTCGAGCGACTGGTCGAGGTACGCGCCGGCTCGCATAACGGCGAACTCGACGACTACGCCCGCGGCGTGATGGAACACGCCGCCCGGGGCGTTGAATTGGATCTCGCGTGGATCGACGAACTGTTGTCCACCGAACGTAGTAACCAGCAAACCTTCGCGAACGAAGCGAAGTAGGAAAGGATTGCCATGAAGAAGATTCGTGTGGCACTGGCGGGCGTGGGCAACTGCGCGAGTTCACTCATCCAAGGCGTGACGTACTACCGCGACGCCAAAGACGGCGACCACGTGCCGGGACTCATGCACGTCGTGCTCGGCGGCTACCACGTCAGTGACTTAGAGTTCGTCGCGGCCTTTGACGTTGACGCCTCCAAGGTCGGCAACGACCTCGGCAAGGCGATCGACGGTGGCCAGAACAACACCCTCAAGTTCGCCGAGGTCCCCTCCTTGGGCGTGACGGTGCTGCGCGGACCCACCCTCGACGGCCTGAACAAGTTCTACCGAGCGGCGATTGAAGAGTCGCCGGTGGAGGCCGTCGACGTCACCCAGGCGCTGCGCGACGCGGGCGCCGAGGTGCTGGTGTCCTACCTACCGGTCGGGTCCGAAGAGGCCCAGCGCTTCTACGCCCAGGCCGCGATCGACGCCGGCTGCGCCTTCGTGAACGCCATTCCGGTCTTCATCGCCTCCGACCCGGTCTGGGCGAAGAAGTTCACCGACGCCGGCGTGCCGATCATCGGCGACGACATCAAGAGCCAAGTGGGCGCCACCATCGTGCACCGCGTACTCACTCGCCTCTTCGAGGACCGCGGTCTCACCCTCGATCACACCTACCAACTCAACGTCGGGGGCAACATGGACTTTAAGAACATGCTCGACCGCGACCGTCTCGAGTCGAAGAAGGTCTCCAAGACCCAGGCCGTCACCTCCCAACTCGAGCTCAACGAGATGGACCCCGACGACGTGCACATCGGCCCGAGCGACCACGTGCCGTGGTTGCTCGACCGCAAGTGGGCCTACATCCGCATGGAGGGCCGAAACTTCGGCGACGCGCCGCTCAACATCGAACTCAAGCTCGAAGTGTGGGACTCACCCAACTCCGCCGGCGTGATCATCGACGCGGTGCGCTGCGCGAAGGTGGCGCTGGACCGGGGCATCGGTGGACCGCTGGTCGGCCCCTCGGCCTACTTCATGAAGTCCCCGCCCGTGCAGTTCCACGACGACGTGGCCCACGACATGGTGACGGCCTTCGCCGACGGTGGCGCGGAGAACCCGCGCTGGCCCGAAGAGGACTAACGAAGGGGTGACGGGACGGCGGCGTCCTCGCCGCGGTCGCGCCACCACGCGAGTACTCGGCGTGACGCCTCCTCGGTACTGATCTCACCTTCGTCCAGGCGGATCTCCATCAAGAACTCCAGTGCCTCGCCCACGGGGCGGCTGGGTCGTAGGTCGAGCAGTTCCATGACCTGGGTGCCGTCGAGGGCCGGACGCAGGCGCGAGAGGTCCTCTTGCTCGCGCAGTACCGCGATGCGCTCTTCGAGTTCGTCCATGCGCCGAGCGAGTTCGGCCGCCTTGCGGGCGTTGCGCGTGGTGCAGTCACAGCGCGTGAGTTCGTTGAGTTCTTCGAGCAGGTCTCCCGCGTCGCGGACGTAGCGTCGAACGGCCTTGTCGCTCCAGCCCAGTTTGTAGGTGTGAAAGCGCAGGTGCAGTTCGACGAGGGCCGACACCTGGTCGATCATCTCTTGGGAGTACTTCAGCGCGGTCATGCGCTTGCGGGTCATCTTGGCGCCCACGACGTCGTGGAATCGAAAGGTCACCCCCTCGCTCGAGATCGCTCGGGTGGCCGGTTTGCCGACGTCGTGAAAGAGTGCGGCCAGGCGCAGCACGAGGTCCCGTGACGTCTTATCCACGACCGCCCAGGTGTGCTTGAGGACGTCTTTGTGTTGGTGGACGGGGTCTTGTTCGAGTTGGAGTTTGGGCAGTTCCGGCAAGCAGTACTCCGCGAGTCCGGTGCGCACGATGAAGTCCAGTCCGACCGAGGGCCGCTCGGTCATCAACAACAGGTCAATCTCGCCGCGGATCCGCTCCGCCGAGACCTTCGTCAGCTGCTCGGCCATCGCGCTGGCCGCCGCTTCGATGGCGGGATCGATCGCGAGGGAGAATCGCGCGGCGAAGCGCGCGGCGCGCAGCATGCGTAAGGGGTCGTCGCGAAAGAGGATCTCCGCGTCGATCGGGGTGCGCAGGGTTCGCTCGCTGAGGTCGCGAAAACCCTGGTAGTAGTCGAAGAGGGTCTGCACGCCCGGCGTCTCGGCGTTAAGGGCGATGACGTCGAGCGCGAGGGCGTTGATCGTGAAGTCGCGTCGTGAGAGGTCCGCGCGCAACGAATCACCCCACTCGACGGCGGGCTTACGGGAGTGGTCGACGTAGGACTCGGAGCGAAACGTCGTCACCTCGACCTTCACGCCGTCACCACGCAACGTCCCACCGATTGTGCCAAAGGCGCGGCCCTGTTGCCAGAGTGCGCTACAGAGGGGCTTCATGAGCTTCTCGATGTCCTCGGGCCGGGCGTTGGTGGTGAAGTCGATTTCGAAGTCCTCGCGGCGGGGCTCGTCGAGCAGCGCGTCGCGCACCGATCCACCGACGGCGTACAGCGAGAAGCCCGCGGCGGCGAAGGCGTCGCTCAGGGGACGCGACGCCACGGCGAGCGCGCTGAGTCGATCGGGGGCGAGTGAAGCGATGGTCATTGCGAATGAGGCTACCGGTGAAGCGCCGTCGCGACGGTAGCCTGTAACTGCATGGTCCACCGATTTCCGACCTGGTGGCGGGCGCTCAGCGTCGTACTCCTCAGCCTCGCAACGGTGACGTGGCCCTCGGCCGCGAGGGCCAGTACGACGCCCGGGTTCACCGTGGTCCACCAGGGCCCCTTCGCATTGCTCTCGAGCCGCGGCGTGGCCTCGTTTTCGACGACCCTGCACCTTTTTCCCGCGAACGACACCGCCAATGCTCGCGTCTCGATCTACCCCGCGCTGGTGACCGAGTCGGGCCTCGACCTGGTGGTCAGTGGCGCGGGCACGACCCAACGAGCCCTCGCCTCGACCGGGACCTTCGCACTGAAGTGCGCGCGACACGGCGACGTTCGATTCGGCGTCACCGTGGTCACCAGAGGACGCCACCCGCCGCAACGTACCTGTGACGGCCCGGCCCCGCAGTTGCGCGTTCGATGCAGCGCAACGTGCGCCGGCGTGTACCCGCTGCGCTACAGCGTCACCGTTGGCGGAGTGACGAAGCCCGAGTGGTCACTGCTGTCGATCGGTCCGAGCGGCGTGGCGCGTCCGGTCGACGTGGCGCTCATCGAGACCCTGGACCACAACTCACTTCAACATCCCCTTCGCGCCATCGCGACCTTGCAGCAGCTCGGTCACTTCGCGGGGTCGCCGGTGACCTTGAGCGCCGACTACGAGTCGTTGGTGGCGATCGAACTCGACCAGGGAGCGACTGCTCAGTGGCGAAGTGCACTCGAGGCGTCCCTCGAGAGTCCCCTGCACCGGGCCGTCGACGCACCCCCGAGTTCCATTGACTTCGCCGGACTGGCCGCGCACGGCCTCACCACGCAAGTTCCCCAACAGTTCACGCTGTCGGGGAATCTGTTGGAGAAACTCACTGGTCGCTACGTTGACGAGCCCGTACTGCTCTCCGGCGCGCAGTCTCCGGGCGGGCTGCTCGCGTTGGATCGCGCCGGGATCAGTGACGTCGTGTTGCCCGAGAACGACCTCACCGAGGCGCCGTCGAACACCCTGACCTGGGGGGCGCCCTTTCACGTCGCGGGCGCCGGCGGCGTCAGCGCGCTCAGTGTGAATGAACCCGTATCCCTGTTGATGGACGAGACCTCCATCAGTCCCGGCCGCCGCGCCGCGCTGTTACTGGCGTCGCTGGCCTTTTTGCACTTCGAAGAGCCCAACGCGCCCGCCTCGCGCAGCGTGGTCATCCAGTCGTCGGTCGGCGCGACCTCGACGAGGTTCATGAGCGACCTTCTCTCGGGCCTACGCCACGATCCCTTCGACCGACTCTCGCCACTGACGCCCCTCTTTAACTCATCGCTCGTGGGAACCAACAACGCGCCACGGGTGCGCGCACTCAACGTCGTGACGTCGCACTCGACGTGGTCGGTGCACAACGTCGACTCACTCCTCCACTTGATCGGGGAGGTCAACTCCTACGCCCAAGGGGTCAAGTCCGGGGCCGTGCCCGTCGAACTACGCGTCGCGGTCGCGCGATCGGAGATCCTGGCTAACCCCGCACAGCGCCAGGCCCTCATCGACTCGACCCAGAACCAACTCGACGCGCAGCTGGCACAGTTCTCCATCGACGCCGGCGCCATCACCCTGGCCGGTGCGGGCACGTCGCTACCCATCACCGTCATCTCACACGCCAACTACACCGTCGACGCCGTCGTGCACCTCGTTACCGACGGGCTCACCTTTCCCAAGGGCGGCGACATTGGGATCATCATGAATTCGCCGACGCAGTCGATTCGGGTCCCCACGTCCAATCCGCTCGGCAGCTCGTTGACCCTGCAGGTGCTCCTCACCACCCCTAACGACCAGGTCGTCTTGGCGAGGACCGCCATTCAGGTGCGCATCGCGGGCACCTCGGTAGTCGGCTACCTGTTGACCTTCGGGTCACTGTTCGTCCTGGCGCTGTGGTGGTGGCGCACGAATCGTCGACGCACGCACAAGGGTCGTCACGCGCGATGAGCCTGGCGTCGAGTCACTCGTCGCGCGTCGTCTCGATGGCGAGCGGCACGCTGGTCTCGAGAGTGACGGGCCTCTTGCGCGTGTTGGTGCTGGCCTGGGTGCTCGGCTTCACGCCGATCGCCGACGCCTTCAACCTCGCCAACACCGTGCCCAACATGCTCTTCGACCTGGTGCTCGGAGGGATTGCGACGGCGACGTTCATCCCCGTCTTCGTCGAACGACTGGCGCTCGACGGCGAGCGACGCGCCTGGCGCTCGATCTCAAGCGTCATCACGGGCTCGCTGATCGTGCTGGTTGCGGCGTCGGTCCTCGCGTGGGTGCTCGCGCCGTTCATCATCGAGGGCTTCACCGTCTTACAGCACTCGAAGTCCACGACGGCCACCGCCGTACTCGTCGAACAACGTCGGGTGGCGACGGAGTTGTTGCGCTGGTTCGTCCCGCAGATCTTCTTCTACGGCGTCATCGGTATCGCGACATCGCTGCTCAACATCCGGCGCCGCTTCGGCGTAGCGACGTGGGTGCCCGTCGCCAACAACGTCGTGTGCATCGGCGTGCTCGTCTGGTTCCACCTGGTGGACCCGACACCCGTTCTCGCCGCACTCGATGGATCGCGCGACCTGCTGTGGTTGGGCCTCGGCACCACGCTCGGCGTCGCGGTGCAGTTCCTCTGCCTGGTGCCCTCCCTCGCGCGTAGCGATCTCTGGCGTCTCAGTTTTCGTCTCGACCTCAAGGACCCGGCGATGCGCACCGTCGGACGACTCGGGAGTTGGACGCTCTTCGTGGTGATTGCGAATCAGCTGTCGCTTTATGTCGTGTTGGCCTACGCCTTTGGCAACGGGGGCAACGGGCCGGTCAGCGCCTACACCTACGGCTGGTCATTCATGCAGATGCCCTACGCCGTCGTCGTGGTCTCGGTGCTCGGGGCGATCACCCCGCAGCTGGCGGGATTCGCCACCGACGAGGACTACGCCGGACTCGCCGAGCGTCTCCGTTTCGCGTTGCGCCAGTCACTCGTGATCATCATCCCCTGCACGCTGGTCTTGATCGTCATCGCCCAGCCGTTGGTGGGGATCTTGCTCAATCACGTGAACGCCGCCCACCCCCTCGCCGCCGGCACCGTACTGGCGGTGCTCGCGGCCGGACTACCGGGATTCACCATCTTCCAACTCTGCGTGCGAGGTCTGCAGTCGATGCAGCGTGCCCGCGAGGTCTTCGCTCTCTACTTCTTGGACAACGCCCTGACCATCGTGCTCTGCGTCGCGCTCGGTCGTCACTCGTTGGCGGGACTCACGGCGAGTGTGTCGATTGGCTACTCGGTGGCGGCCGTCGCGGCGTTGGTGGTCCTCGCTCGACACCGCGTCAACATCACGAGCGGTGTCTGGAGTGTTCACGTTCGACGCAGTCTCTACGCGTCACTCGTCGCCACCGCGGCGGTCGCGGCGCTCTACGCCGTGCCGGCCTGGACCCACGGGATCGGCCTGCTCGCACGGCTGAGTGCGGCGTTGGTGGGCGGGTTGCTCGTCTATCTGGTGGTCGTAGTGGCGCTGCGCCGGCGTCTTCGACGGACCCAGTCAAAAGGTGCAATGCTGAAGCAGTTCTAGGGGGAGCCATGGCGCGGATTCGAGTAGTCACCGACAGCGCCAGCGACGTGCCCGACGACGTCGCCGCGCGCCTCGACATCGACGTCGTGTCACTCACCATTCGCTTCGGCGATGAGGAGTTCGTCGACCGCGTCGAGTTGACCCCGGAGGCCTTTTGGGCCAAGTGCAAGACGTCAAAGACGCTGCCCGAGACCTCCGCCCCCTCGGTGGGCGCCTTCCAGGCCGCCTACGAGCGCGCGAAGGCCGACGGCTGCGACGGCGTGCTGGTCTTGACGCTCTCCTCCCTCCTGTCAGCGACGTATCAGTCGGCGAACCTCGCCGCCGACACGATGAAGGGTCTCATCGAGGTCCGCGTCGTCGATACCTTGAACGTCTCCATGGGCCAAGGCCTCGTCGCGATCGACTGCGCCGAGTTGGCCGCGACGGGCGCGACCCTCGCGGACGTCGCCGAACGAGCCAATGCCCTGCTCCCGAAGTCGGGCGTCGTGGGCACCATCGACACGCTGGAGCACCTCATCAAGGGCGGCCGCATCGGTGGGGCCAAGGCGCTGATCGGCCAGGTACTTTCAATCAAGCCGCTCGTCGAGCTCAAGGGCGGCGTCGTGGCCGAGGCGGGACGCCAGCGCACTCGCGCGAAGGCGCTGGCCGCCGTCGCGGCTGCGACCGCCACCCACGCACCGCTTCGGCGCCTCGCCCTCGTGCACGGCGCCTGCAGCGAAGCCGACGTCGTGGCGCTGCTCGCCCTCGCTACCGAGATCAAGAGCGAGTTCCCGATCATCGTCGGGGACATCGGACCGGTGGTCGGTACGCACGCCGGGCCGGGCATCATCGCGCTCACCTTTGTCGAATCCTGAACTGCGGTCCGCTAAGTTCGTG
>Ga0302157_10004103_pt1 | contig 15983 bp, 15 predicted proteins | sample I_Bog_N3_3_FD_193502 | JGI IMG/M metagenome (GOLD analysis project Ga0302157, IMG submission 193502) | Peat permafrost microbial communities from Stordalen Mire near Abisko, Sweden - I_Bog_N3_3 | ecosystem: Environmental > Terrestrial > Soil > Wetlands > Peat | place: Sweden: Abisko, Stordalen...
GGGCTTCTACGGTGTCTCCTGCCCGACCGCCGGATTCTGTGCGGCGGTCGACGGCTCGGGCAACGCCGACCTCTGGAACGGGACCCGCTGGACCTCGCCGGCCCCGGCCACCCCGGGCGGTGGCACCCTCAACTCGGTGTCCTGCGCCTCACCGACGTTCTGCGTCGCCCTCAACGGCCAGTTGGCCGTGGTGTTCAACGGCACGACGTGGACGACGACGGCCGCCGTCGGGCCCGCCCCCACCGGCCCCACGGGGGGCCAGTACCAGGTGTCGTGCACGTCGCCCACCTTCTGTGCCTCGGTGAACACCGCCGGGGTGGCGACCATGTTCGACGGCACCACCTGGGGCCACGACGCCGTGGTCGACGACGGCACCGCGGACAAGCCGGTCCAGAACATCTCGTGCGCGTCGCCCACCTTCTGCGTGGTGGTGTCGGCCACCGGCAACATCCCACCTACGACGGCACGACCTGGACGCGACAGGCCTCGCCCGGCCAGTCGCTGCTCCACTCGGTGTCGTGCCCCACGCCGAAGTTCTGCATGGCGGTCGACCTGACCGGGCACGCCATCGTGTGGAACGGGTCGACGTGGTCCCCCGCCCAGGCGATGCCGGACTCGGCCACGCTCACCTTCTCCGTGTCGTGCGCCACCTCCAGCCGGTGCCTGGTCGCCCGGTCGGACGGCTCGGTCTCGGTGTGGCAGTCGGGCACCTGGTCGGCGCCCCAGCCCGTGCTGTCCGACGGCACCGTGGCCGCGGCCGACATCAGCTGTGCCACGGTCACGTTCTGCGCCGTGGTGGACACGGCGGGATCGGCCGCCACCACCCGGGCCTGACCAAAAGGCCTCCCGGGCACACCACCCGGGGGTGGCACGGACCGGCGACGGCACGCACTCACACCAGGACGATGTCCCCGTCCTTCACGTCCACGACGACCGTCGACCCTTCGGGGTAGCGGCCCTCGAGCAGGGCGAGGGCCAGCGGGTCCTCGACCTGGCGCTGGATCACCCGGCGCAGCGGGCGAGCCCCGAAATCGGGGTCGAACCCGTTGTGGGCCAGCACCTGCTCGGCCGCCGGGGTGACCTCGAGCGACAGGCGCCGTTCGGCGAGCCGGCTGCGCAGGCCCTGGAACTGGATCGTGACGATCCGGTTGAGGTCGGCCTCGGTCAGGCTGTGGAAGCGCACGATCTCGTCGATGCGGTTGACGAACTCGGGCTTGAAGTGCTCGACCGGCTCACCGGGGATGTTCGACGTCATGATCAGGACGGTGTTCGTGAAGTCCACCGTCCGGCCCTGGCCGTCGGTCAGCCGCCCGTCCTCCAGGACCTGGAGGAGCGTGTTGAACACGTCGGGGTGCGCCTTCTCGAGCTCGTCGAGCAGCACCACGGCGTAGGGGCGGCGGCGGATCGCCTCGGTGAGCTGACCGCCCTCCTCGTAGCCGACGTACCCGGGGGGTGCCCCGACGAGCCGGGCCACCGAGTGCCGTTCCATGTACTCGCTCATGTCGATCCGGACCATGGCCCGGGAGTCGTCGAACAGGAACTCGGCCAGCGCGCGGGCGAGCTCGGTCTTGCCGACTCCCGTCGGCCCCATGAAGAGGAACGAACCGATCGGCCGGTCGGGGTTCGACAGTCCGGCCCGGCTGCGGCGGATGGCGTTGGACACGGCCGACACGGCCTCGTCCTGGCCGACCACCCGGGCGTGCAGGGCGTCCTCCATGCGCACGAGCTTCTCCACCTCGCCCTCGAGCAGCCGGCTGACCGGCACGCCCGTCGAGCGGCTGACGACCTCGGCCACGTCCTCGGCGTCGACCTCCTCCTTCAGGAAGCGCTGGTCGCGCTGGAGGTCGTCGAGGGCGGTGGTGGCCTCCTCCACCTGGCGCTCGAGGTCGGGCACGACGCCGTAGGTGATCTCCGAGGCGGCGGCCAGATCGCCGTCCCGCCCCAGGCGCTCGGCGTCCGAGCGTGCCTGCTCGAGCTGGGTCTTGAGCGACTGGATGGTGCCGATGGCCTCCTTCTCGGCCTGCCAGTGGGCGGTCATGGCCGAGGACTCCTCGGTCAGGTTGGCCATCTCCTCGTCCAGCCTGGCCAGCCGGTCGGCGGACGCGGGGTCCGTCTCCTTGGCCAGGGCCATGCGCTCGATCTCGAGCTGGCGCATCCGGCGAGTCACGACATCGAGCTCGGTGGGCATGGAGTCGATCTCGATGCGCAACCGGCTGGCCGCCTCGTCCATGAGGTCGATGGCCTTGTCGGGCAGGAACCTCCCGGTCACGTAGCGGTCGGACAGCACGGCCGCGGCCACCAGGGCGGCGTCCTGGATGCGGACGCCGTGGTGGACCTCGTAGCGCTCCTTCAGGCCGCGCAGGATGGCGATGGTGTCGGGCACCGAGGGCGGCGGGACGAACACCTGCTGGAAGCGCCGCTCGAGTGCCGCGTCCTTCTCGATGTACTGGCGGTACTCGTCGAGGGTGGTGGCCCCGATGAGGCGGAGCTCGCCCCGGGCCAGCATCGGCTTGATCATGTTGCCGGCGTCCATGGCCCCTTCGGCCGCGCCCGCGCCCACGATGGTGTGGAGCTCGTCGATGAAGGTGATGACCTCGCCCTCGGCGTCGACGATCTCCTTCAGGACGGCCTTCAGGCGTTCCTCGAACTCGCCGCGGTACTTGGCCCCGGCGATCATCGACCCCATGTCGAGGCTGATGACCCGCTTGCCCTGGAGGCCCTCGGGGACGTCGCCCTCGACGATGCGCTGGGCCAGGCCCTCGACGATGGCCGTCTTGCCGACACCCGGCTCGCCGATCAGGACGGGGTTGTTCTTGGTGCGCCGGGACAGCACCTGGATGACCCGTCGGACCTCCTCGTCCCGGCCGATGACCGGGTCCATCTTCCCCTGTCGGGCCAGGGCGGTGAGGTCCCGGCCGTACTTCTCGAGGGCCTGGAAGGTCTCCTCGGGGTTCTGCGACGTGACCCGGTGGCTGCCGCGCACGTCGCGCAGCGCCGTCAGCAGGGCGTCGCGTTCGACGCCCAGGCGGTCGGCCAGGGCCAGCAGGACGTGCTCGACCGACAGGTACTCGTCGCCCATGTCGATGCGCTGGCGGTCGGCGGCCTCGAGGGCCTCGCGCAGGGCGCGGTCGATGGTCGGCTCGGCGCCGCCGAACGCCTGGGGCAGGCGGCCCAGCTGGTCGCCGATGCGGGCCCGCACCACCGCCGGCTCCACGCCGACACGGGACAGGATGGGCCCGGCGATGCCGTCGCTCTGGTCGAGGACGGCGGCCAGCAGGTGGTCGGGGGTCACCTCGGCATTCGAGGCGTCACGGGCGCGCTCGACGGCGGCGGCCAGGGCCTCCTGGGTCTTCAGGGTCCAGCGTTCCGGGTTCAGGCTCATCGGGAACCTCCGTTTCCGTGTGGGGGGCGTCGGGTCGTCCGGGTCGGGACGGGCAGCTGCGACAGCGGCACCAGGTCCCGCCGGTACTGGCGATGGGTCACGGCCACCGCCTCGCGGGCGGCGGACCGGGTGGCCTCCAGCTCGCGCCGGAGGCGGGCGACCTCGTCCTGGAGCTCGAGCACGCGCCGCACGCCCTCCAGGTTGAGGCCCTCGTTGGTGAGGTGCTGGATCCGGCGCAGGCGCTCCAGGTCCTGCTCCGAGAAGCGGCGGCTGCCGCCCTGGGTCCGGCTCGGGTCGAGCAGGCCCTTGCGCTCGTAGACGCGCAGGGTCTGGGGGTGGACCCCGGCCAGCTCGGCGGCCACCGAAATCACGTAGACGGCCCGGTCACGTCGGTCCTCGGTCACCTCACACCCCCAGCGATGTCCGCGACGGCGGCTCGATCACCCGGGCCAGCTCCTCGACGGCGGCCCGCTGCTCGTCACTCAGCTCGGAGGGCACGGCGACCTCGACGGTCACCAGCAGGTCGCCGGTGGCCGACTTCTTGCCCCCGGGCACGCCGCGGCCCTTGACCCGGAAGGTCCGGCCCGACGGCGTGCCGGCCGGCACCCGGAGGGTGACGCTGCCGTCGAGTGTGGGCACGGTGAGCGTGGTGCCCAGAGTGGCCTCGGCGAAGCCGACCGGGACGGCCAGGGTCAGGTTGCGGCCCTTGCGCCCGAAGATGCTGTGCCGGCCGACCCGGGCGATCACGTAGAGGTCGCCGGCGGGCCCGCCTCCCCGACCCGCGGCGCCGCGGCCCTTCACCCGGATCCGGGCGCCGTCCTCGACGCCGGCGGGCAGGCGCACCTTGACCGAGCGGTTGCGGTGCTCGACACCGCTGCCCGAACACGTCGGGCAGGGATGGGTGACGATGGTGCCGCGCCCGCTGCACTGGGGGCAGATCTGGCTGAGAGAGAACATCCCCTGGTTGTCCTGGAGCGAGCCGGTGCCACCGCAGCGGGGGCACGTGTCGGGCCGCGTGCCCGGGGCGGACCCCGAGCCGGAGCAGGTGTGGCACCGGGCGTCGGTGGTGACGTTGACCGAGGTCGTCACCCCCCGGATGGCGTCCTCGAACGTGAGGTGGAGCTCGGTCTCGACGTCGCTGCCGCGCTGGGGGCCGGTCTGGCCGCCTCGACGACCGCGGCCGAACAGGCCGCCGAAGAGGTCGCCGAGGTCGCCGGCGTCGTCGACGCGGAAGGTGCCCCCGCCCCCGCCGCCCCCGAAGCCGCCGGGGAACCCGCCCCCACCGAAGCCGCCGGCCGCCGGGCCCATGGTGCGGACCTCGTCGTACTCCTTGCGCTTGTCGGCGTCGCCGAGGACGTCGTAGGCCGCCGAGATCTCCTTGAAGAGCTCGTCGTCACCCGGGTTGGTGTCCGGATGGTGCTTCTTGGCCAGCTTCCGATAGGCGCTGGTGACCTCCTTGGCCGTCGCCGTGCTCGGCACCCCGAGGGTCTTGTAGTAGTCCTTCTCGAACCATTCGCGTTGCGGCGCCACCGTGTCTCTTCTCTGTCTGCGCTTCTGTCTCGTCCGTCCCGTGTCTTCCTCGTCCGGGTCAGCCCTCGACCATCACCATGGCCGCCCGGACCACGGTGCCGTGCCAGCGGTAGCCGGCCCGCATCACCTGGGACACCCGGGGCTCGCCGGATGCCGTGGGCTCGGCGCCCTCGGGCGCCGGCATGTGCCCGACCGCCTCGTGGGCCGTCGGGTCGAACTCCTCGCCCAGCGGGTCGATGCGCTCGAGGCCCTCCTTCTCGAGGATCCCGTGCAGCAGCCCGGAGGCCGCCACCAGGGCCTTGGCCTCGTCCGTCCCGGCGTCACCGACGTGGGCTATGGCGAGGTCCAGGGCGTCGAGCACCGGCAGCAGCTTCTCGACCAGTGACGCGGCGGCCCGGGCCACCTGGTCGGCCTGCTGCTTGGCGACCCGCTTCTTGTAGTTCTCGAACTCGGCCTGCAGCCGACGCAGCGAGTCGAGGAACTCGTCCCGCTCCGCCAGCGCCACCTCCAGGGGGTCGGCCTCGACGGCCTCGGCCTCCGCCACCCCACCCGCGCCGTCTCCGGCGACGGCCTCGTCGAGCACCTCGCCGTCGACGATCGTGTCGTCGCCGGCCCCATCGTCGGGCTCGGGGGCGGGGGCCGTGCCGGCCCCCGCCCCGTCACCCGGGCCACCCTTGCGTGGCTGGTCTCCGGTGGTCATCGACGATCAGCCCTCGTTGTCGACGATCTCGGCGTCGACGACCTCGTCGTCGTTCGCCTCGTCCGCGGGCACCTCGCCGCCGGGGGCCGCCGAACTCTCCTTGGCGGCCTCCTCGTAGAGCCGCTGGCTGAAGGACTGGCTGGCGGTCAGGAGGGTCTCGGTCGAGGTCTTGATGGCCTCGACGTCGGTGCCGGCCAGGGCCTCCTTGAGGCTGCCCAGCGCCGTCTCCACCTTCTCCTTCTCGTCACCCTCGAACTTCTCGCCCTGGTCCTTCAGGAGCTTCTCGGTCTGGTACACGAGGGAGTCGGCGTTGTTGCGGACCTCCGCCTCCTCCTTGCGCTTGCGGTCGTCCTCGGCGTGGGCCTCGGCGTCCTTCACCATGCGCTCGATGTCGTCCTTGGCGAGCGACGACTGGCCGGTGATGGTCATCGACTGCTCCTTGCCGGTGGCCCGGTCCTTGGCCGACACGTGGACGATGCCGTTGGCGTCGATGTCGAACGTGACCTCGATCTGGGGCACGCCACGGGGGGCCGGCGGCAGGTCGACCAGCTGGAACTTGCCGAGCGTCTTGTTGTACATCGCCATCTCCCGCTCGCCCTGGAGGACGTGCACCTCGACCGACGGCTGGTTGTCGTCGGCGGTGGTGAACACCTCGCTGCGCTTGGTGGGGATGGTGGTGTTGCGCTCGATGAGGCGGTGCATGACCGCGCCCTTCGTCTCGATGCCCAGCGACAGCGGGGTCACGTCGAGCAGCAGGACGTCCTTGACCTCACCCTTCAGCACGCCGGCCTGGACGGCGGCGCCGATGGCGACGACCTCGTCCGGGTTGACGCCCTTGTGGGCCTCCTTGCCGGTCAGCGACTGGACCAGGTCCTGGACCGCCGGAATGCGGGTGGACCCGCCGACGAGGACCACGTGGTCGATGTCGGACTTGGACAGCCCCGAGTCGGCGATGGCCTGGTCGAACGGGCCCTTGCACCGCTCGACGAGGTCGGCGGTCAGCTCGTTGAACTGGGCCCGCGTCAGCTTCACGTCGAGGTGCTTGGGGCCCTCGGACGTGGCCGTGATGAACGGCAGGTTGATCTGGGTCTCCTGGACCGAGGACAGCTCGATCTTGGCCTTCTCGGCGGCCTCCTGGAGTCGCTGGGTGGCCATCTTGTCGGTCGACAGGTCGACGCCCTCGGTGTCCTTGAAGGACTTGACCAACCAGTCGATGATCTTCTGGTCCCAGTCGTCGCCACCGAGCTTCGAGTCGCCGGAGGTCGACTTGACCTCGAACACGCCGTCGCCGATCTCGAGCACGGACACGTCGAACGTGCCGCCGCCGAGGTCGAAGACGAGGACGGTCTGGTCCGCGCCCTCCTTGTCGAGCCCGTAGGCCAGGGCGGCCGCCGTCGGCTCGTTGATGATGCGGAGCACCTCGAGCCCGGCGATGGCACCGGCCTCCTTGGTGGCGGTCCGCTGGGCGTCGTCGAAGTACGCCGGGACGGTGATCACGGCCTGGGTGACGGTGTCGCCCAGGAAGGCCTCGGCGTCACGCTTCAGTTTGCCGAGGATGCGGGCCGAGATCTCCTGGGGCGTGTAGTCCTTGCCGTCGATGTCGACGGTCCAGCCCGTACCCATGTGGCGCTTGACCGAGCGGATCGTCCGGTCGGGATTGGTGATGGCCTGACGCTTGGCCACTTCGCCGACGAGGACCTCGCCGGACTTGGCGAAGCCGACCACGGACGGCGTGGTGCGCCCGCCTTCGGCGTTCGGGATGACGACGGGCTCGCCGCCCTCCAGCACGGCGACCACCGAGTTGGTGGTCCCGAGATCGATACCTACGGCCTTGGCCATGTCATTGCCTCCTACTCCCCCACCCTCCGCGGGCCCGGGGTCTGTGTTGCTTCCTCGTGTGGTGCTGCAGGTCCTGGACTTCCGGCGCCTCCCGGCGCCCTCGACTCGTGCGGTCCGCCCTGCGGCGGTGCCGTCGACCCCGCCTCCCGGACCGTCCCGGTGGGCCTGGGGCCGCTGTCTCCACCGACAACTATAGCAAACTTGAGTCTCCTCGTAGCAAGTTTTCTGCACAATTCTTGTGATTTCTGGCCGTCGGGGGCCGGGATACGCTCGCCCCATGCCCCAGCTGGTCCTCCTCCGTCACGGTCAGTCGCTCTGGAACGCCGAGAACCTGTTCACCGGGTGGTACGACGTCGAACTCTCCGTCCTGGGTGAGGAGGAGGCGCGTGGTGCCGGCACGCTGTTGGCGGCCGACGCCGACCTCGACCTGCGGGTCGTCCACACCTCGTTGCTGACCCGGGCCATCCGGACCGCCGACCTGGCCCTGGACGCGGCGGGCCGGCCCTGGCTCCCGGTGCACCGACACTGGCGCCTCAACGAGCGCCACTACGGCGCGCTGCAGGGGCTGAACAAGAAGGAGACCACGGCGAAGCACGGCGAGGCGCAGGTGAAGGAGTGGCGCCGCAGCTACGCCACGCCGCCACCGCCGGTCGGCCGGGGCGACACGCACGACCCGGCGGGCGACCCGCGTTACCGCGACGTGCCCGCCGACTCGCTACCGCTGACCGAGTGCCTGGCCGACGTCGTGGCCCGCACCGTCCCGTACTGGGCCGACGCCATCGTGCCCGATCTCCTGGCCGAGGGCGCCCGCGGCGGCGCCGTGCTGGTCGTGGCCCACGGCAACAGCCTGCGGGCGTTGCGCAAGCACATCGAGGGGATCGGCGACGACGACATCGTCGGCCTCGAGATCCCGACCGGCATCCCCTACCGCTACGTCTTCGACGACGAGCTCGGCGTCGTGTCCCACGGGTTCCTGGGTGACGTGGCGGCCGCCGAAGCCGCGGCGGAGGCCGTCCGCCGCCAGGCCGGCTGACCGCCTGACCGGCTGACGGGTCGACCCCACTCCGGCGACCGGAACTGCACGCGCCGAGTGGCCGGCCCATCGGGCCGGCCACTCGGGCTGTTCGACCGTCGGAGGGGGGGTCCGACGGGTATGACTGCCGGGGAGAGGGGGGCTTCCCCCGGCAGGACTCCCGGGCCCGCAGGCCCGTCGGCTACAGGGCCTCGGTCCCCCGCTCGCCCGTCCGGACCCGGATGATCTCCTCGACGGGGAGGATCCACACCTTCCCGTCGCCGATCTTGCCGGTCCCGGCGACATCGACGATGGCGTTGGCCACCTCGTCCACCTGGGCATCGTCGACGACGACCTCGAGCCGGATCTTCGGCACGAACTCGACCTCGTACTCCGCCCCCCGGTAGACCTCGGTGTGACTCCGCTGGCGGCCGAAGCCCTGCGCCTCCGTGAGGGTCATCCCGTGGATCCCGAGGGCCTTGAGGGCCTCCTTCACTTCGTCCAACTTGAACGGCTTGAGCACCGCCACGATCAGTTTCATGCTGCTTGTCTCCTTGTCGTACCCGATGATGTCCTGTCTGCTTCCGGCAGTGCCGGTGCGGAGGGGGTCACCCCGGTTCCTCTTCGTAGTGGGCCGCGGCATCACGCTTGGCGCTGGCCTCTCCGGCCATGGCGAAGGCGCCGACCCGCTCACCGAGGGTCTCGGTGGGGAAGGCCTCCTCGCCGTGGATGGCGAGGTCGCCGACCTCGAGGATCTCATCGCTGTAGCGGGCGCCCCGGAGGACCAGGCCGATGAGCTTCATGAGGATGAAGGTGATCACGGCGGACCAGAGGATGACCCACACCGCCGCCCGGAACTGTTCCCACAGCTGGTGGGCCGATCCCGTGTAGATGAGGCCGCTGACGCTGAACGGCACACAGGCCGTCGACGTCGGCGCGTAGGTCAGCGGGACCGAAGCCGCACCGCACGGGTACTGGATCATGCCCGGGTCGGCGAAGACGCCGAGCAGGAGGCCGCCGAGGAGGCCGGCCATACCGTGCGTGTAGATGACGCCGAGGGCGTCGTCCACCTTGGAGAAGGGGCGCACCTTGGAGAGGAAGTTCCAGGCGAACCACACGACGACGGTGCAGATGCCGCCGACGTAGATGGCGCCCTGGCCGTTGACCCAGCCGGCGCAGGGGGTGATCCCCACCAGGCCGCAGATCATGCCGTTGACCCCACCGAGGAAGGTGGGCTTCTTCTCCTTGGAGAGCCAGGCGTCCAGGGCGATCCAGACGATCACGCCGGTGGCGGTGGCCAGGTTGGTGTTGACCACGGCGGCGGCGGCGTCCGCACCTGCGTAGTAGGGGTCACCACCGTTGAAGCCGTTCCAGCCGAGCCACAGGATGCCGGCGCCGACCCCCGCCATGATCAGGTTGTTGGGGATGGCGTGCTGTCTGTCCCGGGCGAGCCGTGGTCCGAGGACCCAGGCCGCCACGAAGCCGGACACACCGGCCGACATGTGGATCACGTACCCACCGGAGTAGTCGAGCGCACCCTCCTGGGCGAAGTAGCCGCCGCCCCAGAGGAGGAAGGCGTTGACGCTGTAGACGAAGGTCGACCACAGCGGCACCAGCAGGCACCAGGCGCTGAACTTGATCCGGCCGAGGACGCTACCCATGAAGAGGAGCGGGGTGATGGCCGCGAAGACGAACTGGAAGTAGGCCAGCGTCGCCGTCGGGAAGTGGAACGGGATGACGGTGTTGGCTGCGGACACCGCCTGGCCCTGTTCACCCAGCGGACTGGAGATCGGCCCTGGTTTGCCCCAGAGGTTGTCGAAGAAGTAACCCAATCCCTTCCCGGTGCCGAACTGGGTCTGCACGCCGTTCTTGACGCCGCCTCCCCACGAGTTGGCGCCGAAGCCCATCTTGTACTCGTAGAGGAACCAACAGACCATGACGATCGAGAAGCCGGCGAACATCATCGCCATGACGTTGACCGCCCACTTCTTCTGGACGAGCGACGCATAGAGCACAGCCAGTGCCGGCAGGCTCATCAGGCCGACGAACGTCGCGGCGACCATCTGCCACGTGTTGTCGGCCGGATTGAGCCAGGACGGATACGGGATGTACACCAGATTGTGTGTTGCTGCTACTAGCACTGCTGGGTGCTCCTCTCCTCAGATGCCTCGTGCGTTGACTGCTTCCTGTCCGGCCCACCCCTGGCGGAGCGGTACGGCGGGAGCCAAGGCCGGCAGATTCGCTCTGCCGGGTCACACAATGCAGCGTGGGGATTTCGGCACGGTCACTGCAGTGTTACCAACGCGTGAACTGGAGCCCGCCAGGCACGCCCACGCCTGGCGGCGCGGAACTCCCTGGTCAGGACCACAATTCGCGTGAAGGCGGGCCGCGTCGTCGGGTCCGGCCGACGAGCCGGCGTGCCCGTGCGGCGCCGATTGTTTCCGGGCCCGTCCCGCATCGCGACGGGTCAGCCGTCGTGGGGGACGGGGGTGGGGTCGGCGCGCGCGGTGACCGGTGCCCCGGGTGACGACGGGCACGTCCGGATCAGCCGGACGGATGACGCCTTCGGCCGATCCGGGGGGTGCCCCGTCAGTCGTCGGACGGCGGCGGCTTGCCCGGTTTCGTCGGCCGGGTCGGCTTGGCCGGGCCCGTGACCGGCGGGGTGTAGCGCTTGTTCGGCTGGGCCCGGCGTGCCGCGCCGCCCGATCCGCCGGATCCGGTGACGCCCTCCTCCTTGGCCAGCTTCAGCTTCTGCTGGAAGCGGTAGGCGCGGACGAGATACCAGGAGCCGATGAGCAGGAAGGGGACACCGAACCCCCAGTAGTGCAGGTTGAAGATCGAGAGCCCGTAGAGGGCGAAGACGATGCCCAGGTAGAGGCGCTTGCGGAACCACGCGCAGGCCAGGGCGGCCAGCGCCAGGGCGAAGAGCGCCAGGGCCAGGCTCGAGTCCACGGACGAGGCCGGCCGGCCGGCCTTGGAGCCGTAGGTGCTCACCACGATGATGGCGATGACCCCGGCGAGGGGTGCCGCGGCCAGGCCGATGAGGCGCTCCCGGTCGTCCATCCGGGCGACCGTCTCCTCGAGCTCCTCGACCGTCTGCGGGCCCTCGTCGGCGGGGCGCTCGCGGGAGTCGGCCTTGATCACCGCCCGGGTGAATCGCTCCGAGAGAGTGGGCTTGTCCGGGTCGGCGGCCATGCGCAACGGTAGCGCGGCGCCGAGCGGGCCCTCCACGCCGCCCCGCGCCACTCAGGCCGACGACACCCGCCGCCGGCGCCGCAGGACGACCCACGCCAGGCCACCCAGGGCCACGACCAGCACCACCGCCGGCAGGGCCACGCGCACGGCACTGACCTGCTCGGAGGCCACGGCCCGGGGGGTCGAGAACAGCGCCGAGTCGCCGGCGGCGACGATGCCGTGGACCGTCGAGCCGACGGGCCGGTCGACCGATCCGGGCACGCCCTCGGTGTACGTGGCGCCCCGGTAGGTGTAGGTGCCGGTGCACTCGAAGCCCGCCGGACTCGACCCCGTTCCCCCCACCAGGGCCAGGCACCGGGTCACCGTCAGGTCGACCGGGACGACGTCGGTGCTCTTCAGGCTGTCGATCTGCGAGTTCTTCTTGACCCCGGCGACGAGCAGCACGCCGGCCACCGCGATGACGACGACCAGTCCGAGCACGGCCGCGACGTGCCCGACCCGGGCGGTGTCGACCTGCACGCCCGCACCCCGCAGCGCGCCGACCCGCTGGGGGTCGTGCCCGTCGTCCGGTCCGGTGGCACCGGCGCCCTCCACCTCGTGCATCAGCGGCATCCGTCCCTCGCTCGTACCCGATGCGGCGTCCGGATCGACGGCGCGGACCGGTGAAGCGGTCGATGGTACCAGCGCGGTCGGCGGGGCCCACCGGAGCACGCACCGGTGTCCTACGCGGTGGGCACCGGATGCCGTTAGCCTGGCGACATGGCGAGCGGACCCAACACGACCGATCTCAAATCCATCTGGCTCTTCTCGGGCTGCAGTGGTTCGGAGCTCCGCAAGATCAGGGCGTCACTCGACGCCGTCTCGGTGCCCGCCGGCAAGGTCCTGGTCGAGGAGGGCCGCATCGGCCAGGAGTTCTTCATCATCGTCGACGGCACCGCCAAGGTGACCCGCAACGGCCGGAAGGTGGCGACGCTCGGTGCCGGCAGCCACTTCGGCGAACTCGCGCTCCTCGACCGCCGGCCGCGCTCGGCCTCGGTGGTCAGCGAGACGGACATGGACGTGCTCGTGATGTCCCAGCGTCAGTTCAACGGGCTGCTCGAGTCGGTGCCGACCATCGCCCGCAAGATGCTCTCGGCCCTGGCCACGCGACTGCGCGAGGCGGACGCCAAGGCCTTCGGCTGATCGTCCGGGTCAGCGGCCCCGCCCGGCTCGGGACCGATCCGCTCACTCGTCGGCCGTCGGCTTCTCGGCCGGTGCCGACTCGGCGACCGCCGGTGCGCCCGCACCCACCGCGACGGGTTCGGCCATCGACTCCTCGAGGAGCTGCGACAGGTCCATCACCCGGACGTCGTCCTCCTTGGCGTTGGCCCGGACGGCGTCGTCCAGCATGATCATGCAGTAGGGGCAGGCGGTCGAGACGACGTCGGCCCCGGTGCCGATGGCCTCGTTGGTGCGCTCCATGTTGACCCGCGTGCCGATGTTCTCCTCGAGCCACATGCGGGCACCTCCGGCGCCACAGCAGAACCCCTTCTCGCGGCAGCGCTTCATCTCGATCTGCTTGGCGCCCGGGATGGCGTCGATCACCGAGCGCGGCTCGTCGAACACGCGGTTGTGGCGGCCCAGGTAGCAGGGGTCGTGGTAGGTGACCGAGCCCTTGTAGCCGCCGCCCGGGGTGAGCCGTCCGGCCTGGACGAGGTGGTCGAGCAGCTGGCTGTGGTGGATGACCTCGAAGTTGCCGCCGAGGGCCGGGTACTCGTTGGCCAGCGAGTTGAAGCAGTGCGGGCAGGTGGCGATGACCTTCTTGACCCCGGCGTCGGTCAGGGTCTCGATGTTCTTCATCGCCTGCTCCTGGTACAGGTACTCGTTGCCGAGCCGGCGGACCGGGTCGCCGGTGCAGGACTCCTTCGGGCCGAGGATGCCGAAGCTGACGCCGGCCCGGTGCAGCATGCGCGCCGTGGCCTGGGCGCCCTTGCGGGCCCGCTCGTCGAGGGCACCGGCGCAGCCCACCCAGTAGAGGTACTCGATGTCGTCGGGGATGGTGCCGGTGATCACGGGGACCTCGAAGTCGAGCGACGCGATCCAGTCGGTGCGCTTGGCGCTGCCCAGTCCCCAGGGGTCCCCCTGGTTCTCGACGTTGCGGAGCATGAGGCCCGCCTCGGAAGGGAATTCGGACTCCATCAGCACCTGGTAGCGGCGCATGTCGACGATGGTGTCGATGTGCTCGATGTCCACCGGGCACTGCTCGACGCAGGCGCCGCAGGTCGTGCACGACCAGAGCACGTCGGGATCGATGACGAGGCCCTCACCCACCAGGCCGTCGACCTCCTGTCCGGCGGCGCGGTTGCGCTGCATCATCCGGTCGGCGTTGGCGAACATGTTGTCGCGCAGGTCCATGATCAGGAGCTTGGGCGACAGCGGCTTGCCGGTGTTCCAGGCCGGGCACTGGGACTGGCAACGCCCGCACTCGGTACAGGTGGCGAGGTCGAGGAGCTGCTTCCACGAGAAGTCCTCCATGCGCCCGGCACCGAACACGGCCTCGTCGTCGTCGCCGACGTCCTCCATCGTCATGTCGGGGGTGGAGGCGAGGGCGCCGAGGGCGCGGGGCCGCCGGGAGGTGGCCACGTTGATGGGGGCCAGGAAGATGTGGAGGTGCTTCGAGTAGGCCACGAAGACCAGGAAGCCCATGATGATGGCGATGTTGACGAGGAGCGCCGTCGTCTCGATGACGCTGTTGACGCCGGTGCCGAGCGGATGGAGCAGCTTGGCGAGGCCGTGGGAGGCGAAGGCCCCCCAGCCGAAGGGGAAATTGCCGGTGTTGACCTGGGCGGCGCGGTAGAGCAGCAGCGAGATGATGACGCCGGAGATGGCCAGGAGCACCAGCCAGGCGGCGCCGGTGTGGGAGCCGAAGAAGCGGGACCGGCGGTTCTCGCGCTTCGGGGAGTGCTTGACCCGGATGACGACGAAGGTGGCCAACGACACCAGCACGGCCACGGCGAAGAAGTCCTCGAGGAACCCGATGGCGTCCCACCGGCCGATGATCGGGATGTGGAAGTCACGTTGGAAGAGGCAGCCGAAGGCCTCGATGATGGTGAGGATCAGGATGGTGAATCCCCACATGGTGAAGAAGTGGGCCGTGCCGGGCACCGTCCACTGCAGCAGCTTCTTCTGGCCGGCGACCTCGACGAGTTCGGCCTTGAGCCGCTTCGGGATGTCCTTGGCCCGGCTGGGCACGGCGGGCTGTCCGGAGGTGATGAGCCGACCGAGCCAGAAGAACCGCCGCCCCGCGATGGCGAGCATCACGAAGAAGATCACGAGCCCGATGGAGATTCTGACGGCCACTGCGGTTCCTCCTAGGAGTTACTGACGGGTAACCACGTTACCGGTGCTGGGTCGGGACGGGACAATCCGCGCCTCAGGCGCGGAAGTTGTCGGCGTAGCGGCTCGGGGTCGGGCCCCACTGGCCCTGGTACTTCGACTTCAACCCGTCCGAACCGTAGGGGTGCTCGGCGGAGGTCGTCATCTCGAGGAAGCTGATCTGGCCGATCTTCATGCCCGGGTAGACGGTGATGGGCAGGTTGGCCACGTTCGACAGTTCGAGCGTGAGGTGTCCGTCCCATCCGGCGTCGACGAAGCCGGCGGTCGAGTGGATGAGGAGGCCGAGGCGGCCGAGCGACGACTTCCCCTCGAGCCGGGCCACCAGGTTGTCAGGCAGGGTCACCTTCTCCGTGGTGGAGCCGAGGACGAACTCGCCCGGATGGAGGATCAGCGGGTCGTCGCCCACGTCGACCAGTTCGGTCAGGTCCTCCTGGTCCTCGCGGACGTCGATCACCCGGCTGGTGTGGTTACGGAAGAGGCGGAAGTAGCGGTCCACGTGCAGATCGACCGACGAGGGCTGGATGCAGGACTCGTCCAACGGGTCGATGGAGATGTGGCCGGCGGCGAGCGCCTCACGGATAGAGCGGTCTGAGAGAACCATGCCCGACAGACGATAGTGTGTTCTCTTCATCGCGGGTGTAGCTCAATGGTAGAGCGCCAGCTTCCCAAGCTGGACACGCGGGTTCGATTCCCGTCACCCGCTCTGCGGTCCGCCCCTGGTCAGAGGGTCTCAATCGGAACTCCGGCTATCCCGCCTCGGAGTCCATCCCGCGAATATCCCGCGGGAACGCTACAGCCTCGTCGTCAGGCTTCGTGGTGGCGAACTTGGTCAGAGCAGATGCGAGCACCGAGTCCCGCTCCTGTGACGCGTGCTGATAGCGAAGTGCGGCCTGAGGGCTGGACCAACCCCCCCTCGCCATAATCTCCTTCGTCGTCGCACCGGCAATGGC
>Ga0302157_10004106_pt1 | contig 15978 bp, 21 predicted proteins | sample I_Bog_N3_3_FD_193502 | JGI IMG/M metagenome (GOLD analysis project Ga0302157, IMG submission 193502) | Peat permafrost microbial communities from Stordalen Mire near Abisko, Sweden - I_Bog_N3_3 | ecosystem: Environmental > Terrestrial > Soil > Wetlands > Peat | place: Sweden: Abisko, Stordalen...
GCGTAGCGCCCAGACGGTCCGTTCCAGGTGCAGTTCGCCGCGCTCGGACATTGCGCACCATTCCGGCGAAGTAGCCGCCCGCCGTGCTGCGGAAATGCCCCGGCTCCTTGGTCGAGACAAGGGCGAGGGCGAGGGCTGCCTGTTCGCGCCCGATGACCCGGCAGGCTTCGCCCCAAAGCGACGGCGACACCCCGAGTTCGGGCCGCAGCCAGGTCCCGGCGGCGTCCACGATCTCGCGCCAGGTCCTCCTGTGTGATTCACTGCGCTGCGAGTGATGGCATCCGGATTGATTGCTTGAGCGGAATTTTCATCGAGCTGCATGCATCTGATCCGGCCACGAACCGGCGACGGGCGTGGCGCATCGTTGCAGGTGCGGACCTGTTCGGCCGCTGGACGGCGCACGTCACGTTCGGGCGGATCGGCGCGGCCGGACGGACCATCCGCCATGAGTTCGCAAGCGAGACGACGGCGGTCGCGTTCGTGCGGCGGAGTTTGCGGCGGCGAGCGACCGCCGTTCGACGTCTCGGCATGTCATACCGTCCGGTCGAAGCCTCGCCCGCGGCCGATCGGCTGCTCGTTCTGACCGGCCTGCGCCGCCCGGCACCCTGACCGCCCCGGGCCGGCGCTGCCACGGAACCTTCTAAAGCGGCGGTCGCTAACGCCTCGCTGGCGTTCCCCGGCAAGTCAGTGCGGAGACGTAAAAGCCGCAAGGTCGGCGCGATCCCCCGGCGGCCGGCAATCGCTGATCGCGAGGAGCATCAGCCCCGCCCGTGTCTGGTGCCCTCGCCAGGCATGCCCGGCACGGGCGGCAAGGCCTACCACAGGATCACCGGTGAGCGTGGCGGGCGATCCTGAGCAAAAGGCTGTGGCCACTCTTCGCTTGCGCCGACCCGGCCGTGTTTCAGCCTGCCGTTCCAGGAGCGAACATATGGGATCGACTAACGCTGATTATACTTTCTTCGCAACGGACTACGACCCGGTGCAGGGCAGCAGAGCCTGCTGCCGGCTGGCCGACGCGTTCGCGAAAGGCCGGGAACCGCGAGCCAGGGAGATCAAAGAGGCCATGGCCGCCGCGATGGAGGCATTTCCCGGCTTGCAGGACTTCGTCGACATGGACGAACGCGATCTCAACCCCGAGGACGTCATGATGGATGTCAACCGGGTTCAGGCCGCGCACGGATGCGGCGGGCCAGTTTTGAGATTATTTTGACCTGCTATTGGAGCAGAGGCACAGGCGGTACGAGGCCTGACCGCCAGACTGCACGTGTCAGAGTCGGCGATCACGCGGGCCTTGGACCGCCTAACGGAGTTTGACCCTGATTCGGCGCAAGACGGACCCGCTTGACCGGCGCTGCGTCCTTGATCAGCGCACTACGCTCGGCATGACCTTTCCGCGAGACCTGCGAACCATCCTGCGCGACGCATCAGTGGGGCTGCAGGTGAGACTGGCTCCGGCCGGCAGCGCGCAACAGCGGCGGTGTGCGCAAAACCGTTGACGGGCTGAGTTTCATGACGCGGCCACGTAGCGATATTAAGACACCTCCAAGGCAGCTTGGGTAATAGGCGGCCATTGCACAACTTATTGGTTCGGTGCGGTTCTGCGTTTTCAACGCGGCTGATTCTCGGCTACATCACGCAAAACCGATCAGAGGGCGACATGGCCGACACATTGGCTCCGGCAAAGCCGGGAAGATCCTCCGCAGGTCCGGCGCACAAAAAGGCGCCAGTATCGGTCGCCGCCCAGACTGCGGCGAAGACTGCAAAATGGGTTGCGCTAGCGTCTGGAAAGGGCGGCTGCGGCAAAACAACCTCCTCCTTGAACCTAGCCACGATTGCCGCCGCCGAGGGCCTGACCGTACTTCTTTTGGACGCCGACGAACAGCAAACACTCTCGACCTGGCACCGCCTGCGCGAAAAGCTGGACGGGGTCCCGACCATCCGCCTTGTCACCGCCCCACTCTCCTCGTTTGCGCATGCCGTCCGGGAGATCGAGGCGATGGCGGATATCGACCTCGTCATCGTCGACACACCGCCCGGACTCGACAATCAGGCTGGCGTCAGCCAGGTCGTCCGGCGCGTCGACTTCACGCTGATCCCGAGCAGCCAGGCGAAGCCCGATATGGACAGCGCCGTGGAATTCATGGGCGCCTTGGCCGCCCTGGGTTCCCGCGGCGCGTTCCTCCTGACGAAGACCTCGCAGCGTTGGGGTAGCTACCGATCAGCAAAAAAGCGTCTAAACGGTGCCGGCGACCTTTGCCCGGTAGATGTTAGGTTTCTCCGGGACATCGAGGCGACGCACGAGTTTGGCGTTGGAGTCAACGAGCTGAACGGCAGAAGGGGTGCCGACGACATGGAGGCGGTCTGGGATTTCGTGCGCAAGTCTTTGGGGATCTGAGATGGCATTAAACCGCCGGGCGCTTGAGCGCCATCGCGAGGCAGAAGAATCCGCCGCGGCAACGGCCAGGATGCAGGTCCCCACGCTACCGACACGTCACCGGATGGAGGGCATCGTCAACGCCGTCGTGCCGCAGGCCGATGTTGAAGGTTACGTCCGGGAGATCAAGCGCCTGTGGCACGAAGCCCGGGACAAGTTCCTGGCAATCGGCGAATACCTGGTCCAGGCCAAGGAAACGCTGCCACACGGCGAATACGAAAAGATGATTGAAACGAGGCTGCCGTTCAAACCGGCGGCCGCGCTGCGCATCAGGACCGTGGCGGAAGCCGTCCGCCGAGAGCGGCTTCGGCGTGAAGAGGTGCCGTGCTCCTACAACACAGCTTACGAACTCACGCTCCTGGCCCCCGACGAACTCGAAAAGGCAAAAGCCAGAAACCTGGTGCGTCCCGATGTCTACCTCCGGGAGATTAAGGCGTTTCGGGCGGAGATGCGAGAACCGTTCGGGCCGGATCGGCGGGCCGCGCTAAGACAGGAGCGCACGCGCATCTTACGTGAGTTGGACCACCTGCGGACACGGCTCGCCGAAATTGATGAAGAGATCGGCGGCGATGCTGGCGAGAGGAGCGTCTTGATCGAGGGCAACGCCGAACCCATGGGGACGTCTTAGGGTCGAAATCCGTCCCATGGGATGGATTTAAGTCGCTGCGGCGACCGTGAGGCGGCGCTCGCGGAGCCGCTGCCATCCACGCCTGTGCGAACTTACCCGTCAGCCACGGACCGGTCGTTGATCTCCTCGATGGCGTCCGCTGCTGCTTCCAGCAGGTGGGTGACCTGACCTGGGTCCACCTGGTCGATCCAGTCGATCTCGCAAAGCAGGGTGAGCTGGTCAGCCACGTACACCGTGCCGGACAGGATATCGGCCGGGTGTTCTTCCTCCTCGGGAAGACCATCCTCAGTGCATGCGACGATCCTGGCGACGAAGCGTGGGGGCATGAGGTGGACGATATATTCCCGCCGCCGGCCGTCTGCCGTCAGGCCGTCTCCCACCACCCATTCGTCCCGCGGCCACGGGCTCAGTTCTCTGGCACCCATCAACTCGGCCAGCTTTTCGTCCACCCAGTCAGGTGTTTGTCCGCCCTTTAGCCAGCGCCTGACGGTCCGGCTCTCTACCCCGAGCCGGCGGCCGATCGCCGATTGCCACCCCACGGCTGAGCGCAACACGGCGATAGCGGCGGCCTGGAAGTCAGTAGCGTCCATCGGGATCAGACCTTCCATAGGGCACGGGGGCAGCCGGCCGGCCGCAGGGCGGCAAAGCGATCTGCGCCCACCTGGTCCAGCAGGGCTACCCGGGCTTCGGCGTAGCGGACGGCAAGCGAGGCGAGGGCAGCTTCGTTCATGGCCGCCGCGGCGATGGCGCGGTCGCGCGACACGGCGCTGCTCACGGTCTGAGCCAGCCGCTGCCGCTGCGCCCGTGGGATGCCAGGGTACAGCTGATCGACAACCTTGCCCGCAGCGACGGGAGACGATGATCGCACTGCCGTCATGGCGTTGGCGACAACGTCGCTCATTTCCCGTTCAGTAGCCCGCTTGGCTCGGCCGCGGGCGGCAGCGGCGGCTTGCGCGGCGATCGAACGGGCGTTGTAGTCCTCCGGACGGTAGCCGGATGGCACGGCTCGGCAGAAATGCGCTGCCAGCCTGGCGATCGTCAGCGACGGGCATGCGTCGCTCCAGGCGTGCCAGTCCGACCCGCCGTGCCGGTCGGCATGGTCGGAGCAGCGGATCTTGATCTGGTCCTCACTCTCGGTGTCGGCCGAGACGTAGACGTAGTGGCTGGCGGACTGGCGAGATGGATCGAGGCTCACCACCAGATCCATGGCCGCCGCGGCGGCGGCAATATGCTCGGCCAGCCGCCGGCACAGCCCGGTCTTGTTGCTGTATGATGCCTTCGCGAAGGTCGTCATGGTGGGCATCCTTTGCCTCGACCGAGCGGGCTATTGCCCTGCTCTATGTCCTAAAGCTAGGACATTTCGGTTCAGCCGTCAAGCGGCCCCGTGATGTTCTTGATTTGTTCGAGCCTTGATGCCATGCTTCCCCGCATGCCGGGTGTTGACGACCTCATCTTACAAGCACCCCTGCACCTGCTGGACCACACCTGGCTGGAGCTGCAGTGCTGCCGAGGCAGGGTGTATCTCCGGTGCTCATGTTGAGCCAGCGGTACGGTCAGCAGCGCCATCTCGGCGACGTGCTGGAACGGCTGCGCTGCCAGCATTGTGGTGCTCGGCCGTCGGGTGTGGCGTTGCTTGAGCGCCCGGACAAGCAGGCCTCTGGGCGGGCAGGGGCAGCGCCCGGCTGGCGGATACCATTGCAGGATCGTCAAGGCGGAGAGTAGCCGTCGGGGATTGGTCCCGGCGCAGCATCGCGGCCCGGCATGGCATCGCCACCCCTCACGCTCCCGTGAGGCACGGTAATCCCGCCTTACCGTGCCCGAGGTGTGGCAGAGCGGGCAGTTGCCACAGTCAGGGCTGACGCAATCAAGCTGGGCTTGCGTCGCTGGCGAAACGTCGCCCATGGTCCGCCGCATGTTTGCCGTCGACGAAGCCGATGCCGCCGCCATCCGCCGGGTGTTCACCGAGGAAGGCGAACTCTCCGCCATCGTGGAATTGCGCCGCCGGTTTCCCGGCGTCGCACCTGGCGCCAACGCGCGCGCGTGCGTCCGGATGATTGCCGGTTGGACCCCGCCGCCGGAGCCGGCGGACCGCGTGGTTGCCCTGCGGCCGCGCCGGTCAGCGCCGCCGGGACGGCGCCCCCGCTGAATCCGGCGTCCCGCGGCGACCGGCCGGATCGCCGGCGGGCGGCAGGGCAGGGGGATCACCCCGGAACAGCGGCGAAGCCAACGGCCGCGATTATCCTGCCGGCGCCCACCCCTGGCGGCCAATCGTGTCCGGCGCGCAACCGGAGGTAGCTCCAGTGTTTGTGACTGGCGGCTGCGCGGCAGCGGTGCATCCTCGCCGCAACACGGTTCCGGGAGGACCAACGTCATGGAGTTTCCGCACCTGCGGATGCCGATGCGCGCCGACGCCGTGCACTGCGCGCTCGTGCTGCGGGAGACGCTGCACGAACTGGCTTCGCACGAAGCGGCCGACCTGGGGGCGGTGGTTGCGAGCTTTCGCGCCGGCAAACCGCTCACGGCATCCGGGCTGGAACGCGCGCGGGCGGCCTGCCAGCGGGTGCTATGCTAGCGGGGCGCAACCGGCGCGACCGTCATTGGTCGGGCGCACATCCGGCCGGGCGCCTGGCCTAATCCGCTGCAAGCTGCCCGAACGCCGGGTTTTCGCCCGCCGACTCCGTCCTTTCCCCTATGCCCGACAATAGCAATTATCGGGCATACAGTGGCCGGAAAGTGCTTACCGCGCGTGAGGGGTGGGTGCCTTGGTCGGGGAAAACGGCGGAATCTTGGCCGGCGGTGGGTGCCTCGATCGCCGCCGAGACGGCCGGCTCGTCACCACTCCGGACTCTCACCATGTTCTTCAACTGCACGAGCGAAGCTGGTCCGCAGCATTTCTCGAATTGGGGCGGGTATAGCGGCGAGTGCACTATCCGATAGATCGACTGTGCCCCAATGTCGGGCCAGCATCGCCGCCACAGCCTCTCCCTGAGTTTGGTCGCGTTGCCGCTTGATCGGTTCGCGGGTTGGCTCGGACGCAAGCCAAAGCTTGTGCGCCGCCCACCAGCGTGGATCGGTAACCGCCAACCAAACCGGCAGACCATCCTCCCCAACCGTCGTGGCGGCAAAACGCGGCGCGTCCACAATCATCTCCAGTCGTGGCACCTCGGCAGCCTCGACATCGTCCCTGGCAACGGCGCCCAGTCGCCGCTTCTGCCGCGATGCTGTTGTCATGCGATGGCGCGGTTCGGGCGTGATCAGGTCTACCATCAAGCCGCTGGCGTTGATTGCCCGGAACGATCCCGCAATTGCGCCGAAGGTCGGATCGATCTTTCGCAGCAGACCAAGCAAGCCGTCAGGCATCGATTTGGCCGCCAAGGCAAGGTTCCGCCGGGCATCAAGTGCAACATCAATGTCACCCGTCGCAAGAAGGTCGCTATCGAAGCGGATTCCGGCATGCGCCTCAAAGGCGAAGATAGCATTGGTTCCGACGACACAGACCTGCTCGCCCAGCACACCCGCGTCGTCCAGCCGACGGAGGATGCGGGCAACCAGCGTCGGGACGCGCCCGAGACCCATCGCCTTGTTAACCCGTGCCATTCCGCTCAGCCTGTGCCGCAAGCCTTTCTCGCGCTCCCCGGCGGCGGCTTTTCCTTGTACGAAGGCCTCATACACGGCCTCCGTCTCCGGCGAGCGTGGGCCGAGCGCTTTGTCCACCCCACCCTTTCGACGGTACAGATAGTCTCGCTCAGAGCGCGTTTTCCATGCCATTGAACCGGCGAAGCGCCGGCGAAGTTCGGCCTTGGTCGCGCGCAGCGCTTCGCCGCGCTGTTGAACGTCGATCAGTCTCTGCCGGGATTCGTTATCTAACTCACTGAAATACAACGGTTTGCCCATCCGGCTGTCAGGTCGCATGATAATAGGGGCAAAGCGATTTAGAACAAACTTGTAGCTCTCATCGTTGCGTGGCCATACCATTCACGACCGCCGATCCCTCGGGGACCGGCGGTGTGCCGGCCAATGGGAGCCATCCCCGCGCGGGCGGGGGAACCGCGACGCTCGGCTACGCGATCACCGTGGGGCCATCCCCGCGGGGGGAACCGCTGACTTGGGTCGGAAGGCCCGGCGACGTAAAATCGCACGGTAAGAAACGGGAACGCGGACGGCATTCCTAGCATTTTGGGCCTGGCGGGGGGCTTGGGGGCAGAGCCCCCACCGCTTTCGCCGTTCGGTCTCAGCGCTCGCCGATCTGCGCTATGCCCCGTGGGCGGCCTCGCTCATGCGCCCACAGATTCCCCCGAGGAACCCAAACAATGGGACGACGGACGTATAGCGATAAGCGTTCAGGATGTGGCCGACACGACCGAAGATAGGCTACGCGTTATCGACGCGCTGCGCCGAGCAGCTGAGGCTCTCGATCTTCAGGAGACGGTTGGCGCGGCCTGGCCGACGAAATAGCTTGGAGCCGCCCAGCTTGACGGACGAAACCAGCGAGAGCGAGAATCCGACTCCAACGAACAGGACGCAAAATGTGCTTACGCGCCAGGCCGCCGATGAGTGTAGGCCACACGTAAATGTGCAGCGGCGCATTCTCGCAGCCACTCTGGCACTTATGACCGCCGTGGCGCTTGCTGGCTGCGGTGATCCGAAGGAGGCGACGAAGGCCAATTTCAAACAAGGTCTGAATGCTTTTTTCGACAAAAACTGCGCTTTGTTGACGCCGACACGGCTGACCGTAAACCTGCTCGGGCAATCACCAACGACGTTCCCGATCAGCGTGCAGACGGCGCCCATGGCGAATCCCGACACACCACGCCTCGTTGCGCTGGCGGCCTCGGGGCTGCTCCACCAGGGCGCGGAGCAGACAACCGTCAATATGTTCCGACAGGTCGAAGTCTCAAAGCCATACACCCTGACCGATAAGGGGAAAGCCCTATGGAAGCCGTCCAACGCCATGGGGCAGGGTTCACCGGCCGGGTTCTGCGCCGGCCACATGCAGGTCGATGACGTGGACTCCTTCACGGACCCCGTGGTTCAGGGCGGCATGAAGGTCTCGACGGTGAGCTTCCGTGCGCACACTGTTTATGACGCCTGGACGCAGGCTCCCGACGTACAGGAAGCCTTCCGCAACGAGTTGAGCCATACGGCACCCGCGCCACTCACACTACCGATGGTCCTGATGAGCGACGGCTGGGCCATTTCAACCGCGCCGGCCGCGATGCAATAAATCACGCGCAACCACTTTCAGCCGGTTGCCACGAAATCATACGAGGCAGCTTCCGGTCTGGTTTGGCTGGCGAGGCCATGGCAACCAACGGTCTCAAGCGGCTACAATCGCGGCCATGAGCACAACGCAGAAAGCGATGATCGCCGGGTTCACCGCGGCGGAGCGGGACTACATCCGCAGCGAACTCGACATGTTCTTCTCGACGCTGCCGAGCGTGGCGGAGGGATTCCAGCTCCGGACCTGGCGCGGCGGTCCGCAGGCCGGCAAGCCAAAGATCCCGCAGGCCGCCCAAGGGCTGCTGGACCGCGGGCTGATGCGCCTCGACCTGACCGGCCGGCTGCCGATGCTGTTCTTCACCGACGCGGGGCTGGACGCGCTGCGCACGATGATGGCGGACGCCCGCCTCGCCGATCCGAAGAAATTTGCCCACATCAGGCAGGAACTCGGCATCGACCCCAGCCCCGAAGCGGCGGCAGCCGACTGAGAAAGTCGGCGCGGTTCCGATCGACGAAACCGGACCTCGCCGTCAATGGGCAGCACGCGACGGCGCTGGCGCGCGCTGCCGGCCGGAGTCGGTTTCGGCGGCAATCCGCATCTCCGGTGCAGCATCGCGCAGGATGGTTCGCAATTCGCGCAGAAAGGCCATGCCGGTCGCGGTACGCTGAACCAGCACACTGCGCCGGTCCAGCGGGTCTTTCTTGCGCCGGGTCAAATCAAACTCCGACAGGCGGTCCAATGCCCGGCTGATCGCCGGTTTGGAAACGTCAAGTTTCGTGGCCAAGCCCCGGACGGTCTGCGCTTCACTTTCCAAATAACAGGTCAGAAACACACCAAGCTGACGCGCCGTCAGATCCGATCCGTCAAGGCGGACAAGCGCGACGATTGTGGCGCGCAAGACGTTGACAAAGCCATCACTTGCGTCGGGGGTGATCATCGTTCCGCCTCCTTATTGGCGAACGGCGCTGACCGGTTGATCGACTAATTCGGTATCACAATCTCCGGTTTCAAATCGCGTAACTATTACGTTAGCTGCCTCATAAGAGGCCACACTTTCTGGTCGCCGATCCGCGACAGCCAGCAAAAGTGCGAGGACGGCGAGGCCGAGCATCAAGCGGCCTACGCCACGAGCTGGTGATCAGCGGTCCGGCCGAGCCGGTCGCGGCGCTCAGCCTGGCGACTCGCGGACCTCCTTGCTAAAACCGGGATCGAGCAAGTCGTGGGGTGCGACCCCAACTGCCAGAGCAATCTTGGCTATATTATCCAGTCCCATATTCCATCGACCGTTCTCGATCTGAGACAAATATGCCTGACTCAATCCAGTAGTTGAGCAAAGCCCGCGCTGGCTGAGTCCGGCCCGTTCGCGAGAAAGCCTCACGTTTTTGGCCACCATAAGTGTCCGTCCGGAAAGATATGGAGTCATTTCAATGACCGGCCAGCCAGGGGCGGTCCCCGGCAAGACTTACACAGCGAAGTTGCCGAGCCTTCGGCACCGGCGGTCGGAGAACGCGAGTCATATCAGAGACTTGTTTCCGGACGGACTCTAAGACGCAGGACATTCGTTTTGTCCGGAGCAATAACGGGGTTCCGGGAGGGGCGCGTAGGGTCGGCTGGGTCAACGCGGTCGCGTTGGCCTGCAGCCTCGGCTGTGAGGCCGCGGTGGCGGCCGACGGCTGGCTTGCTGGGCATTTCGACCTCGGGCTTCATTGGTTGCGGTTCGTGAGGCCACTTCTCGGTGTAATTGCGAACAGGTCGCCGTGGGTTGGCGCGCGCCCGTTACTCGAACATCGCGGTTTCAGCCGCATCGCTCATGCGCCGCCTCCCGCATCACCGCGGCGCGCCAGCTCCCGCAACGACAGCTCGCGATCGACAAGCAACGGCGGCGGCTTGAGACGCCAAATCATGCGCTCACCCCAGGAGGGGGTACGTGCATCGCGCCATTTGCCGGTCCCGCCCTGTTTGTAGATCCAGTACACGCCCTCGGTCTCCAGGTAGTCGCCCACCTTCGTCTTCGGCATGAAGATCACACCCTGGTCGGCCAGCCGCCGCCGCACGACGCGAAGCCATGCCGAGTCCGCCAGATCTCCAGTGTCGGGCTCCACCGCGATGCCATGCAGGCCGGCATAGGCCTCCGCGACCCAGCCGTCGCTTGCATATTCGCCGAAGAAGCCGGCGATGGTGGCCGAGTAGCCTGCGCCGTGGCGGGACGGCAGGAAGTCGATGACCGCGTGCTGCATGCCGATACCGTCGTTGGCCAGGTGCTGCTCGGTGCTGATATGCAGCAGTTCGTCCGTGCCGATCAGGCGCGTCAGTTCCTCGGCGTGCGGCAGGCGCGCCGGTTCTATCTCCGGCAAGTGCTTTCGCGCGCGGTTGAGCAACGATGGGTTGGGCCGCAGGTCGGCCCGCATAAGGTCCAGCGCATCGAGCATGATTTCCGTGGTTAACCCGAGCGGGTGTTCGAAGCGGGCGGCGACGCCCCGCAGCAGCTCCTCGGCCAGGTCCTCGTATGGCGGCCGGAAGCGGGGCCGCCCGCTGTCGGGGTCGAGGTCCAGCGCTGCGCACGTCTCCCGAAAGCCGGGCGTGTCCCAATGGTAGTGGCTGAGGGTGGTCGCCTGCTCCAGCAGCGGGTGAGCGTCGATAAAGTCACGGAACGTGGTGTCCGCCGTCATGATCTGTGTGATCAGCACCGGCATTGAGCGGAACACGGCCAGCTTAACGCCGAGGGCCTTACGCTGGTCGTCTTTTTCGATCTCGAACAGCGCCATCTTGCCGGGACCGGCCATAAAGCTGTCCACCAGTGCCTGACGGGAGCGATTCACCAGACCGGCGATGTAGTCGGCTGCCGTGTCCAGTCGGTCTGCCTTGGCGCCGCGGCTGGCCTGCGTGATCATCCAGCCCTCGGTGTCCGACACCCAGACCGCGACCTGGCGCAAGCCAAGCTGCTTCAGTCGCTGGGTGTGCTCTGCCTGCCGTTGCCTGCCTTCTTTCATCGTGCGCAACCGTCACTAGTGACGTTGCAGGATAGGTCGCGGGCGGGGGCAATGGCAAGTCGATCTTCCGGCGAGGTTCTGCTCACTGTGGGCAGCTCCGCCGGACTACGACGGTGCCTGCGCGAGCGCGCATCCCCCAGACGGTGCGGTCCAGATTGAGGGTGCCCGCCCGGGCCTTGGCGACCATGCCGTGGAAGTAGCCGCCTGGTGAGGACGTGAAGTGCCCGGCGGGCTTTGCCGACACGATGGCGAGGGCGATTGCGGCCTGCTCACGGCCCATGGCGAGGCAGGCTTCGCCCCACAGCGGCCGGGAGACGCCCAGATCGTGCCGCAGGAAGTCGGCGGCATCGACGATGTCGGGCCAGCTCGGGGCTGAGGTCCGCAGGTAAGGCCGCAGCCGCGGCGCCAGTGTGATCAGTTCGTCGGTGCTGATCCGCAGGACCGTGCCGTTGTCCGTCCGCGCCGGCTGCGCATGTGCCGCTTCCTGCGGTGCTGGCTGCGTCACCGGCGGAACCTGAGCGGGCACGTCGCCACCGGCCGGCGCGCTACCCTCTTCAGAAGCCACTACGGTATCCTGTTCAGGATTAAGGGCTGGTTTGTAGGTATATTGGTGGGGCCGGTTTTCCGACCCCAAGGGGTCGGAATCCACACTTTCAGGCGTCTCCGGCACGGCCTGCGGCAGCAGGCTTTCCAGCCATTCCCGCGCCTCAAGCTGCCGTCGCTCCAGCAAGGCGACGCCGAACTCCAGTTCGTCGCTTCCCTCCATCTTCAGCAGTGATCGGCCAAGCTCCCCCGCCTCCTGCGCCAGGCGCTGCCAGTCGGGGTCCGTGAAGCCGATTTCGCCGGCGGTCTCCAGGATCTGGGTCAGGCCGTTGCGCGCGATCGTGGCCCGTCGGCGAAGCCGCCGGATGCACTCGCGTTCCGCCCGGCCGGCCACGGCGGCGGCTTCGAACTCCGCCTGGCGGGCGGCGAGCGGGGCAAGGTCGAAGCCATACGCCTCGATGATTCGCCGCTTCGCATCGCGCCGTCCGAAGCGCTTGCCGTTCGGGCTGTCCTTCATCACGACAAGGCCCAACTCGACCAGCAGCCGGTTCAGCGCCTTCGCCTGGGTGACGCCAAGGTCGAGCGCCTGACGCTGCAGCGCCGCCGACGGCCAGACAATCGGATGGCTGCCCTCCATCCAGTCCTGCGGCTGGGTGAAGGTGAACAGCCAGTCGATCGCGTGCACGATCCGTGGGCCGAAGTCCATATACGGGGCCGCCGCCTTGAAGGCGGCCAGCACCTGGCCGGGCTTCTGTAAACCGTCCCCTTCCGGCTTGCCGGTGAACCCACGGGCCAGCTTGTCGGTCTCCAGCATGGCAGGCGATAGGCGGCGTAATCCACTTGGCCCTTTGGGCACGGCTCTCCCGTGCACCTCTCGGGCGCTTTCCGTCTCCATCTCGATCCTCTCTCTCGGTTGGATCGCGACGGGCAAGCCTCTCCCGTCAGCGGAAACGGGCGTTTCCGCTTGACTTCAAGGCGTCTGTTGACCAGATTGGGGGTAGGAACGAGCCCCTTGGTCTGGTCGTCAGGCCCATCACGAGTTGCCAGCAAAAGCCCGCCCTGCAAGGCGGGCTTTCTGGTGTTCTAGGGGTTCTTCAGCTCGCTCTCACCCTCCAGCGCTCGGTGAATCAAAGAGGCCAGAACATCGCTGCGGCTGCGCTCACCACGCTCATCACGCAGACGATCGATGGTAGCGATCGTCTCAACGGGCAACTTGATCAGGACTTCCCGAGCCCCTTGCCGTTGCAGGCGCGCGCGATAGCGACGGACGCATTCGGTATGCGGTGTCATTCGGCCTCCTGTCTCACTAGAGACTGACGCACGGTTATGACGCCATGTCCACAGCAAACCCTATCCCCTTGAAAAATATAAGCTCAAGCCTGCCATCTCAATCGGATTTCGTCCGATCTGCTGACCGATCGGACGCGACTCGGTACAAAAATTCCTCCCGCGCTATGCGTCGTAGGGGCATGGAGCCTGGACAAGCGCTGCCGCACGCTGGCCCAGCTTATCTCACTCGCAGGCGAAGGAAGCCGGGTCCTGGCGGCATATCCTGACTGACGCCGGCAGTTTGAATACGACTTGTTCCCTGGTGCCCGCATACCGACAGAAAACGGTGACGGTCGAAGCTGAGCCGGGTTTGAACGTCCAAACGTTCTGCCACCAGGTGTTAGCCTGGCCGTGAGACTCCGATGGGGCGAGCAGCATGTTGTCGCGTGGATCGTTATAGAACAACTGTACCATATTGGACGACAGCGGCGGGCGTCCGTGCAGATCTGATGGGCACCTCGTCCCGGTTACTGGATCGGCCAAGCAATTCGAGACTCCAGCCAGCACCATGGCGCCGGCAAAAAGACTACTACGCGTGATTGATAACATAAAACGAACTCCCTGTGTTTGCAGCGGTGCCAGTGGGATTGTTCCAAGGTATCGTTCGGATGCTGGCCGGTTGATTCGACCATTGGTCCTCCACCTGAATGCCTTGGGCATTCTGGCCGAGATAGATGGCCGCATGGCTGCTGCCATTCGTCGCATTCGCATACTGACCGTTGGCGTTGAATGTCGCGATGGCGGTGCCGGGTTGCAGCGACGTATTGCCCTGCACGGCAGCGCCCTGCGTCCACGTCGCGGTCAAGCCGACGCTCGGGTCGGCCGCCTGCACGAGCGCGACACACTGGCCGCTGCCGACCGATTGGCCCAGGTACTGAGAGAAGTTGGATGCGACGAAGCCTGGCGAACTGACCGGGGTGGTGCCTGGGTTCTGACCGCCGGGAGTTGCCTGCGGAGTCGCCGTCTGACTGCCCTGCGGCATAACGAAGGTCGGCGCACCGACCTCTTGGTACTGGGGAATAACCTGCTGCGGCACGCCGCTGGATGCCTGGGGCCAGACATCGGCCCAGACGGCGTACGGCTGCACGACGGCGATGACTATAGCGACACGGAATCCAAGCGCGATCGGTAATCGCGCAACCGACCTCAACGACCCTGGCGGGGACTCTTCTCGCAAGGCGTGCCTCCTGCTTCGTTACCCGGGAAGCCAGGATTCCGTGCCGCGCTACGAGTGATGCCAGACATTCGTAGGGCGATTCGAAAAAAATCCCGCTCTGGCTCGCAGTGCACCGGGCGACGATCGCTCCTGCCAACAGGAGGTTTTTATGCGATCGTTGTTGCTGGTCTCGACCCTGCTTGCGGTTCCCGGGCTCGCGCTCGCTGATCCGCCGCAATGTGCCCTGCCTTCCGCCCCCGCCACGGCGGTTTCGTTGCCTGTGCAAGAGGCCGCGCCGCTTCGGGAGGCAGAGCAGAATTCGCCCGGTCTGCCGCCGCTGATTTCGGCCGAAGAGATCGCGCGCGTTCCGGCGTTGCAGCGAATTTCGTCGAACGGGGCCGAGCTCCTCGACCTGGGCACGGAGCACGGCCTGCGCGGCGTCTTCGCGCGGCGCGGCGATGTCTTCCAGGTGTTCTACATCACCGCGGACGGCCAGGCCGCCGTTGGCGGCATCATGTGGTCCGCTGCCGGAAAGAACCTGACGCGTGCCCGGGTGGCGCCGATCGACGGCGTGATCCCGACCGTGGTTGTCGGCACGCCGGCGTCTTCTCCCCCGGTAGCCCGGCTTGTGCCGGCGAGCATCCCCGCACCGGCCTCGGCATTGAAGGCGACTGAGACCACGACGTTCGGTGTTGCCGGCAATGCGAAAGCGCCGAGGCTATGGGTGTTCATCGATCCGCTGTGCAGCTTCTCCGTCAGGGCAATGGATCAGCTCCGGCCCTACGTCGCGAACGGCCGCGTGCAGATCGCCGTCATCCCGCTGTCGGTGCTGGATCACGAGGACCAAGGCCGCAGCACGGCGGCGGCCAAGGCGATGCTGAGCCTGCCGCCGGATCAGATGGTCGCCGCGTGGGAAGCCAGCAAGCTGACCGGGCCTGCCGACCAGGCCGCCGAAAAGCGGCTGGCGTCAAACATGACGGTCGCCGAGGCGATCGGCCTGCGGGGCACGCCCACCTTTGTCTGGCGTCGCGCCGACGGTTCCGAGGGCCGGTCTGACGGGTTGCCGGACAATCTGGAGACCATCATTGTCTCGATGGGAGGCTGAGGCCATGGATCAGCCCGTTGATCCCAATCCGCCGCGCCGGCGCGGCCTGTGGGGAGCGCTTGGCTCTCTGGTGAAGGCGCCTGCCGCTGCGTTCGGCGCGAAGGACGTGGCGCAGGGCGCACGAACGGTCGTCAGGCTCGCGAACGCCGTCAAGGAAGGCCCGCAGCGAGACCCGCGCATCGTGACCGAGGACGAAAACAGGCTCGACCTCCCGGCGATCGCTTATGGCTTCGCGACCAGTGATTGTGCGATCGAGCGGATGCTGCGGAACCGCCGCCGGCAGACGGTGATCGAGACCTATTCCTACCTCGCCGGCGGTTGCGCGTTCCTGGTTCTATGGATCGTTGTGGCAATCCGGTCGCCCGTCTACGCGAGCCTGGGTTATGTGCTCGGGCTGCTTGCCATCTGTGCGCTGTTCTTCCTGTCGGCCTTCCGCTCTGCCCTGGTCAACTGGCAGTGCCGCACCAGGCGGCTCGGTACCGCGCAGGAATTTCTGAACACGACGGATAGCTGGAGGCCGTCATGAGCGAGGGACGCCCCGACGACAGCGGCGGGACCAACTTCCTTTGCGT
>Ga0302157_10004107_pt1 | contig 15973 bp, 10 predicted proteins | sample I_Bog_N3_3_FD_193502 | JGI IMG/M metagenome (GOLD analysis project Ga0302157, IMG submission 193502) | Peat permafrost microbial communities from Stordalen Mire near Abisko, Sweden - I_Bog_N3_3 | ecosystem: Environmental > Terrestrial > Soil > Wetlands > Peat | place: Sweden: Abisko, Stordalen...
AACTGCGCTTGGCGGCCTTTTTCACCGTGGTTTTTTTGGCCGGCGCCTTGCGAGCCGGCGACTTCTTGGCTGGCCGCTTCACCGGACCCCGGGCCCGCCGGTCGGCAAGCAGCTCGGAAGCGCGCTCGTCGCTGATCGACATCACGTCGTCGCCCTTACGCAGGCTGGCATTGGTCTCACCGTCGGTGACGTACGGCCCAAATCGACCGTCCTTGACGACCATTGGCTTTCCGGACGCAGTATCGGTCCCCAGCTCACGCAGCGGCGGTGCTGAGGCACTTTGCCGTCCACCACGTTTGGGCTCGGCGTAGATCTTCAGCGCTTCGTCGAGCGTGATGGTGAACATCTGGTCTTCGGTTGCCAGCGATCGAGAATCGGTGCCACGCTTCAGGTACGGGCCATAGCGACCGTTCTGCGCGGTGATCTCTTCACTCGAGGCGGGGTCTACACCGACAACCCGAGGCAGCGACAGCAGCTTCAGCGCGTCGTCGAGGGTGACCGTTTGTAACTCCATGGTGCGCAACAGCGAACCGGTCCGGGGCTTGGGACCAGTGGGCTTCTTGCCCTTCTTGGCGCCCTGGTCAGCCTCCCCGTCGTCATCAGGCTTGGGCAGGATCTCGGTCACGTAGGGCCCGTACCGGCCGTCTTTGGCGACGATCTCGTGGCCGGTCTGCGGATCCAATCCCAAGACACGACCTTCTTGGGGCGTGGCGAAGAGTTCTTCGGCCACTTCGAGGGTCAGCTCGTCCGGAGTCAGTGAGTCGCTGAGGTTGGCCCGCTGCGGCGTCGGCTCACCGTCGTCGCCCGTTACCGTGCGTTCCAGGTAGGGCCCGTTCTTGCCGACCCGAACGTAGACAGTTCGACCTTCAGCGTCTTCAAACAACTTGATGGAGTTGACTTCTCGGGCGTCAATGCCTTCGAGGTTGACGCCGACAAGCTTCTTGAGGCCACCGGCGCGTGCCACCGAGTCGGCCACGCCGTGGTCGCCGCCGAAGTAGAAATTGTTGAGCCAGTTGGTGCGTTGCTCTTGGCCGGAGGCGATGGCGTCGAGCTCGTCTTCCATGGCCGCGGTGAAGTCGTAGTCGACGAGCCGGCCGAAATGCTGCTCCAACAAACCGGTTACGGCGAACGCGACCCAGGACGGCACCAGGGCGCTGCCCTTCTTGTGTACGTAGCCGCGGTCCTGGATGGTCTTGATGATCGACGAGTAGGTCGATGGGCGGCCGATACCCAGCTCCTCGAGGGCCTTGATCAGCGACGCCTCGGTGTAGCGGGCCGGCGGGTTGGTGGCGTGGCCGTCCGGGGTGAGCTCGGTTGCGGCCAGCCGCTGACCCTCGGTGAGATTGGGCAGCCGGCTCTCCGCATCGTCGGCCTCGCCACCGGCCTGGTCGTCAACGGTTTCCACGTAGGCCTTGAGAAAGCCGGGGAACGTCAGCGTGCGCCCGCTCGCGGAGAACACCACCTGCTGACCGCCTGACGCGGCTCCAGCGATCCGCAAGCTCAGCGTGGTGCCACGCGCGTCGGCCATCTGGGAGGCCACCGTGCGCTGCCAGATCAGCTCGTAGAGCCGGAATTCATCACCGTCGAGTTCGCGACGCACCGCGTCCGGGGTAGCGAACGTCTCGCCGGCGGGCCGGATGGCCTCATGCGCCTCTTGAGCGTTCTTCACCTTGCGGGTGTACTGCCGTGGCGATGGGTATACGTACTCCGCGCCGTAGAGCTGGCGGGCCTGGGTGCGCGCGGCGTTGATCGCCGACTCCGACAGCGTCGTCGAGTCGGTACGCATATAGGTGATGTAGCCGTTCTCGTACAGCCGCTGGGCGATGCTCATCGTGCGCTCCGAGGAGAACCGTAATTTGCGGCCGGCCTCCTGCTGCAGCGTGGACGTCATAAACGGTGGGTACGGGCGCCGGGTGTACGGCTTCTCCTCCACCGAGGCCACGTTCAGCTGGGCGCCTGCCAACCCGGTGGCCAGAGCTGTCGCGCCCGCTTCATTCAGCACGGTGACTTCATCTACTTTGCGCAGCTGGCCCAGCGAGTCGAAATCGCGGCCGGTAGCAACCCGCAATCCGTCTACCGAGCTCAACCGCGCAGTGAAGGTGGGCGGCTGGGCGTTCGGGTCCGACACGCTGGCGTCCAGCCTGGCGATGACGTCCCAGTAAGACGCGCTACGGAAGGCCATCCGGTCGCGTTCACGCTGCACGATGATGCGGGTGGCCACGGACTGCACCCGGCCCGCCGAAAGCTTGGGAGCGACCTTCTTCCACAGCACCGGGCTGACCTCGTAGCCGTACAGCCTGTCCAGAATGCGCCGCGTCTCCTGCGCGTCGACCAGGTCGATGTCCAGGTCACGGGTGTTTGCCGCGGCCTCGAGGATCGCCGGCTCGGTGATTTCGTGGAAGACCATCCGCTTGACCGGGATGCGCGGTTTCAGGGTTTCCAGCAGATGCCAGGCGATGGCTTCGCCCTCACGGTCGCCGTCAGTAGCCAGATAAAGCTCGTCGACGTCTTTGAGCAGGCCCCTCAACTCGGTGACAGTGCTCTTTTTCTCCGGGCTGATGATGTAGAGCGGTTCGAAGTCAGCGTCGACGTTGACTCCGAGTCTGGCCCACGGCTCCGACTTGAACTTGGCGGGCACGTCGGCCGCGGCTCGAGGTAGGTCGCGGATGTGCCCCCGAGAGGACTCGACGATGTACCTGGAGCCCAGGTAGCCGGCCAATTTGCGCGCCTTTGTCGGCGACTCGACGATGACAAGTCGCCTGAGGCTGCCATTTCCGCTATCGCGGCCTGCCTTCGGGTCAGCCAACTGCGCTTACGCTCCATCTCTTATCCCCGCCCGCCGTGGGCAACTGACAATTTCGCACCCTTAGGCAGGCCTGCGCAAACCGGCACTCCGGAAGGGGCACCTTATCGGGCCGCTAAACCCTGGGCCACAGCGCCAACGCCTCGGCGTCGGCTGGGGGTTCCCCCACGTTCTCTACCAGGCGCGATAGCCTGCGACGGCCACTTATTCGAAGCGCAGGGCGACCGCCCCGGGTGCCAATCAGGGTCGGTGCAATCCCAACCCGCATCAGGGCCGACGCCAGCGGCGAATGCGTGTCCGGGGCGTGCGGATCCAGACCCAGCAGATAATGGTCCCCCTCGAGGCTGCCAGCGGCCAGGGTCCACGCCCGCAGCTCGCGCGGCCCGGGTAGCCACCGAGACGGCACCGTCTTGACCGCGCCGCGCGTCCATTCGGCCGCAATGTCGGTCAGCATTGGGTTCACCGCCGTCCGCACCAGGGGGGTTTGTTCGTCGGTGCGAGCGATCTCGGGCACCAAACCGGCCTCGAGGATCATTTCGGCCAGCGCCGAGGCACGCCAAAGCTGATCCACCACTACTGATAGCCGGGCGCCAGCACCCACCAGCACGATCTGGCCGGAGGCTGCGAGCACCCCGGAAAGATCGGTCACCGACGGCGGCACGGACTCCGCGGTGAAGAAGGAAAGCTGGCTCACTCCACCGACAGTAGGTCGATTCGCGGCTTCCGGCATCCGGCACGCCGGGCGCCGCTTTGCCGGCTCGAGAAGCCGGTGCGGAAACGAAAACCCCCCGGTGGACCCGCTGGGCGGGAATGCACGGGGGGCTTCGTCAGAATCTGCTCGGTCAGACGGAGCGGACTCCTGTGGCCTGGGGGCCCTTAGGGCTGTGGCCGATCTCGAACTCGACCTTCTGATTTTCTTCGAGGGTGCGGAAGCCCGAACCCTGGATCTCCGTGTAGTGGACAAAAACATCCGCGGAACCATCCTCGGGGGCAATAAACCCGAAGCCCTTCTCCGCGTTGAACCACTTCACAGTTCCCTGTGGCATTTCTCGATCTTTCCTTCTCTTCTGGGTGCGGGGCATCGCGGTTCGGTGCCCCGGGCCAGCCACGACCGCCATACCTCGCAGGTCGCCGGAACTTCACCCGACCGATAACCTCGCAGGAACCGCGGCCGCAACGTCGATCCTGCGAAAGTTTTACACGAACACAGAAGCTGCGACCGCAAATAGTGAACCACGTTCGTCGCGTTGGCGACACCCTTGAGACGCGGACTGATTTTTGAAGGATTCCAGATGGCGAGTTTCGGCGGCGACCTGCTTGCCGTCGCGCTCGCCGGTACCGCGCCAGGCGAGCATCCGCTGCGCCATGTCGCCGAGCTGCCACCCCGCACCGGCCGCCCACGCAATTGGCCCCAGTGGGCCGATCCGGAGGTGGTTCGCGCGTTCGTCGACCGCGGCATCAGCGCCCCCTGGTCGCACCAGTTCGAGGCCGCCGAGCTGGCCCACGCCGGCCGACACGTGGTGGTGAGCACAGGTACCGCGTCGGGCAAGTCATTGGCATATCAACTTCCCGTCCTCAACTCGTTGGTGACGGACCCCCGTGCCCGGGTGCTGTATCTGTCGCCGACGAAAGCGCTCGGTCACGACCAGCTGCGCACCGCCTATGCGCTGACTTCCGCTATCCCGCGGCTGGATGACGTCGGGCCCACGGCCTACGACGGCGACAGCCCCGCCGAGGTGCGGCGCTTTGCCCGCGAGCGCTCCCGCTGGCTGTTTTCCAACCCCGACATGATCCATCTGTCGCTATTGCGCAACCATGCCCGCTGGGCGGTCCTGCTGCGCGGCCTTCGGTTTGTGATTGTCGACGAATGCCACTACTACCGTGGCGTTTTCGGATCGAATGTGGCGATGGTATTGCGCCGGCTGTTGCGGCTGTGCGCGCGGTACTCTTCCCAGCCCGGCAAGGTGCCGACGGTGATCTTCGCCAGTGCGACGACGGATTCGCCGGGCGCGACGGCCGCTGAGCTGATCGGTCAACCGGTCCAGGAGGTCGTCGAAGACGGCTCTCCCCAGGGCGCTCGCACGATAGGGCTGTGGGAGCCCGCGCTGCGGGCCGACCTGACCGGTGAGAACGGTGCGCCGGTGCGCCGATCCGCCGGCGCCGAGGCGGCGCGCGTAATGGCCGACCTGGTCGCCGAGGGTGCGCAGACTTTGACCTTCGTTCGATCGCGTCGCGCTGCGGAGCTGACCGCGCTGGCCGCCCAAGCGCGACTGGACGACATCGCCCCGGAATTGTCGGACAAGGTGGCGTCCTATCGCGCCGGCTATCTCGCCGAGGACCGCAGCGCACTCGAACGCGCGCTGGCCGAGGGCCGGCTGCGGGGCCTGGCCACCACCAACGCTTTGGAGTTGGGCGTCGACATCGCCGGCCTGGACGCGGTGGTGCTTGCCGGTTTCCCGGGCACGGTCGCGTCGTTCTGGCAGCAGGCCGGGCGGTCGGGGCGGCGCGGGCAGGGCGCGCTGGTTGTGCTGATCGCCCGCGACGATCCGCTGGACACATATCTGGTACACAACCCCGCCGCACTGCTGGACAAGCCCGTCGAACGGGTCGTGATCGATCCCGTCAACCCTTATATTCTTGGACCCCAACTCCTCTGTGCGGCAACGGAACTGCCGCTCGAAGAAACCGAGGTTCAGACGTTGGGAGCGGTTGCGGTGGCCCAGGGCCTGGTCGACGACGGGCTGCTGCGGCGTCGCAACGGCAAGTACTTTCCGGTGCCCGGCCTGGCCCCGCACGGCGCCGTGGACATTCGAGGTTCGACCGGTGGACAGATCGTCATCGTGGAGGCGGACACCGGGCGGCTGCTGGGCAGTGCCGGTGCGGGTCAGGCGCCGGCTTCGGTGCACCCCGGAGCGGTGTATCTGCACCAGGGCGAGAGCTACGTCGTCGACTCGTTGGATCTGCACGAAGGGATTGCCTTCGTGCATGCCGAGGATCCCGGCTATTCGACGTTCGCGCGGGAGATCACCGACATTGACGTCACCGACAAGGGCGAACGGTCGGCGTTCGGCCCCGTGACGCTGGGTCTGGTTCCGGTGCGGGTCACTAACCAGGTGGTCGGCTACCTGCGCCGCCGGCTCAATGGCGAGGTGATCGACTTCATCGAACTGGACATGCCGGAGCAGGTGCTGCCCACCACCGCGGCGATGTATACGATCACTCCGGATCTTTTGGCGCACAATGGCATTGATTTGCCGCGCATCCCCGGATCATTGCATGCCGCTGAGCACGCCGCCATCGGCCTATTGCCGTTGGTGGCCAGTTGTGACCGTGGCGATATCGGCGGCATGTCCACCGCTGTCGGTCCCGATGGTTTACCCACAGTCTTCGTCTATGACGGCTATCCGGGTGGGGCGGGATTCGCCGAACGGGGCTTCCGACGGGCACGCACCTGGTTGGGCGCGACGGCTGCCGCCATCGAGGCGTGCGAATGCCCGAGCGGATGCCCGTCCTGCGTGCAATCCCCCAAGTGCGGCAACGGCAACGACCCATTGGACAAGGCAGGTGCAGTGCTGGTGTTGCGGCTCGTGCTTGCGGAGTTGGGGCTGGAATCAGGCTGAGCGAATCTGTTGCCGGATTCGGGGACCGGTGGAACCGGAACACGCGGCCATTGAGTCTCCGCGGACATCGAAGCGTGCAAATACCCGAGCGGTTGTTCCATCCTGCGTGTGCTTTATTGGCATTGCGACTGGTGCTTGCGTCCACCGAATGGCGGGACCGAACCGGGACGGGCGGCCTACCCCACATAAATAAATGGACAGCGAATATCGTGAAGGAGCGCGTCGGTCTTGCTCCCGAACGCGTGCGACGACACTTGACGAGCTGAGGGCACAACGAAGGGGGCCGCCGCGGCGTTGGCGGTAGCGCCGTGATGATCGGCAACGGCGGCAAAGGCGAGGTCACCCGCGAATCCCTTATGCTCGTGCTTCCTTTGCAGTGCAACGATATTGATGCGCCTGGGATCGGCTGGTCGTTGCATGCGGCCGCACACGTGGTTACTGGACCACTGCCCCTACGGTCCGGACGCGGCTCTCGTCAGGCACGCGGGGCGTGGGAATGCCCGAGTGGAGTTGTGTTTGCGGCTGGTGTTTGCGGAGTCGGATGACAAATCAAGCTGAGCAAATCGGCCGGATAAAACTGGTGACGGGCCGCCGGCTTCACCTAGAGCAACGCGCCGTGAATATCGAGAACAATATGGGGAATTTTGTTCCGCGACGCGTACGGTGAACTTTGCCGACGCACCGATCGGACACGACTCGGAGTTTCTCCGAAACTGTTGGAGGTGTCAGATGTCGTTTGTAATGGCAGTGCCGGACGTGCTCGGGACCGCGGCCAGAGATTTGGCCAATATCGGCTCCGCGCTCAACGCCGCTAACAATTCCGCGAAACTCCCAACCACGACCATGGTGGCCGCGGCCGAGGATGAAGTCTCAGCGGCCATTGCGGCGGCGTTTTCCACCCACGGCCAGGGTTGGCAGACGATCAGCACGCAGGCGGCGGCGTTTCATCAGCAATTTGTGCAAGCGCTGAACGCTGCTGCCGGGTCGTATGCGGGCGTGGAGGCCGCCAACGCCTCGCCACTGCGGGCCGCCGGCGCCTTGTCACTGCAGACCGTTTCGCAGGATGTGCTCAACGCGATCAACGCGCCCGCCTGGGCATTCACCGGGCGCCCGCTGATCGGCAACGGCGCCAACGGGGCCCCGGGCACCGGGCAGAATGGCGCGGCGGGCGGGTGGTGGCTTGGCAACGGCGGTGCCGGTGGGTCCGGCGCGTCGGGCCAAAACGGCGGTGCCGGCGGGGCCGCCGGGCTGTTTGGCAACGGCGGTGCCGGCGGGGCCGGCGGCAGTGACGTGATCAACAGCGGTACGGCCGGCGGCGCGGGCGGGCGTGGCGGGCTGCTGTCCGGAACCGGAGGGGCCGGCGGGGCCGGCGGCCTCGGCGGGCCCAGCGGGCTGGGCGGCGCCGGCGGCCACGGCGGGGCCGGCGGCCTATTGGGTGTCGGCGGGGCCGGCGGGGTCGGCGGGAGTGACCCCCTCGGCGGCGCCGGCGGCCACGGCGGGGCCGGCGGCAATAGCGGACTGTTCGGCGCCGGCGCTGGTGGCGGCGGTAACGGTGGTGACGGCGGCACCATCGGGGGCGCTGGTGGCGTCGGCGGCAACGCCGGTCTGCTCGAGGGCGCCGCCGGTGCCGGTGGGGCCGGCGGGACCGGGTTCAGCGGCCCGGGAGGTGCTGGCGGGGCAGCCGGTAACGCGGGCTTGCTGTCCGGCAGCGGCGGGACTGGCGGCACCGGCGGGGCCGGCTTTAGCGGCGGCGAGGGTGGTATCGGCGGGGCAGGCGGTCACGCCGGCCTGCTGTTCGGTGCCGGTGGGGTCGGCGGGACAGGCGGATCCAGCGATGGTGGCCTCGGGGGTACCGGCGGTGCAGGCGGTCGCGCCGGCCTGCTGCTCGGCGCCGGCGGCGCGGGCGGAACCGGCGGTGGCGGCATTGCCGTCTCCGGCGGGGCCGGCGGGCACGGCGGGTCCGGCGGTAGCGCCGGCCTGCTCGTCGGCGATGGCGGAACCGGCGGGGCGGGCGGCACCAGCAATGCTGGCGTCGGCGGGGCCGGCGGGGCCGGCGGCAACTCTGGCCTGGTGCTGTCCACCGGCGGCTCCGGCGGCGCCGGTGGAGCCAGCGCTGTCGGCACCGGTGGTGCCGGCGGCCACGGCGGTGCCGCCAAACTCCTTGGCAACGGCGGCATAGGCGGTGCCGGCGGCGGCTCAGCGACCGGGGCCGGCGGGGCCGGCGGGGCCGGCGGCGGGGCCGGCCTGTTGTCTGGCAACGGCGGTGCCGGCGGCGGTGGCGGGGAGGGCGCACCAATCGGTGGTCACGGCGGCGCCGGCGGCTCCGGGGTGCTGATAGGCGACGGCGGCAATGCCGGTGTCGGTGGGACCGGCTCGACGCCGGGTAGCAACGGCACCGGCGGCACCGCCGGGCTGCTCTTGGGGCTAGACGGATTCAACGCTCCGGTGAGCACGTCGCCGCTGCACATCGTGCAACAAGAGGTGCTCAACGCGATCAACGCGCCCGTCCAGACGCTTACCGGGCGCCCACTGATCGGCAACGGCGCGCCCGGGCCAGCGGGCAGCGGGGCTCAGGGCGGGGCCGGCGGATGGTTGTTCGGCGACGGCGGGGCCGGCGGGTCGGGCACGCCGGGCACGGGCCACGGCGGTGGGGCTGGCGGTGCTGCCGGGCTATTGGGCACCGGCGGGTCCGGCGGCGCCGGCGGGAGCTCGGCGGCCGGTCACGCCGGGGCCGGCGGGGCCGGCGGGACCGGTGGATTGCTGTCCGGCAGCGGCGGCACCGGTGGGGTCGGCGGATCCGGCGGCACCGGCGGGACAGGCGGGGCCGGCGGGGCCGGCGGAGCTAGCTGGCTGTGGGGCACCGGTGGTGTCGGCGGGTCCGGCGGAGTCGGTGGGATCGGTGGGACCGGGGGGGCCGGGGGGATCGGAGGGCTGCTCGGCGGGCTGGCGGGCGGCGACGGCGGGGTCGGCGGGTTCGGCTCTGACGGCGCCGGGGGCGCCGGCGGGACCGGCGGCCACGGCGGCCTGCTCGCCGGCTCGGGCGGAGTCGGCGGGACCGGCGGAGCCGGTTTTGCCGGCGACGGGGGTGCCGGCGGGACCGGCGGCGGGGCTGGCCTCTTGTTTGGCAGCGGCGGCGGCGGCGGGTCCGGCGGGTCCGGCGGGTCTGCCGCAGCCCTCGGGAATGGCGGGTCTGGGGGCGCCGGGGGCGCCGCCGGCTTGTTCGCCGGCGCTGGGGGCGCCGGTGCGGCCGGCGGATTCGGGTTCGACGGCGATGGGGGTGCCGGCGGAGCCGGCGGCAATGTCAGCCTGCTCGCCGGCACCGGCAGCGCGGGCGGGGCCGGCGGGGACGGTGGGACGGGCGGGGGCTCCGGCGGGACCGGCGGCAAGGCCGGCCTGCTCTTCGGCGGCGGCGGCGCCGGCGGGCAGGGCGGGGACGGCGCGACCGGCGGGCACGGCGGGGCCGGTGGCAACGCAGGCCTGCTCTTCGGCGGCGGCGGCGCCGGCGGGGCCGGCGGGACCGGCGCGATATTGAGTCCGGGTGGCGACGGCGGGACCGGCGGTAACGCCGGACTGCTGTTCGGCAACGGGGGCTCGGGTGGGACCGGCGGATCCGCCTCACATGGCCCGGGCGGGGAAGGTGGGGCCGGCGGCAACGCCGGCCTGCGGGGTGACGGCGGGGCCGGCGGCGCCGGCGGAGATGGCACCGGTGGCCCAATTCCCGGCGGGGCCGGGGCCGTCGGCGGTCGCGGCGGGAATGCCTGGCTGATCGGCGACGGCGGCAACGGCGGCAACGCCGGTACCGGCGCGAAGCCCCACAGCGCCGGCTCCGGCGGCGCTGCCGGGCTGCTGTTAGGGCAAAGCGGGCTGAATGGGTTGACGTAGCCGCCAGGCACCCACGAATCTCCCTATGCTCGGGTTTGCGTGGCAGCGCGATCGTATTGATGCGCCTCGGGTTGATGGCTCACTGTGAGCGGGACGGGTTGCAGTAGCCCATTTGCGTTGCTAGACAACCGTGTCGATGCGGTGTGGCTCCCAGCGGATGCTCAACAGGCGGCAGCAACGGTGCCGGCGGCTACACCGTGCTCTTAGGCGAAAGGGGTTAGACGGCCTGCCGTAGGTCAGACGCCACACTGAGAAATCCAGCGGATGGCGACCGACCCCTCGACGGTCGACCTCCACGGATCTGCATCGCGACGCCCGCCTGCCGACGTGCTATCGCATAGCGCGACGAACGGCCGGACAACCACGAGCCACTCGCAGTCCCGACAACGGGGGCGCAATGGCAAAACTACCCGCCCCCCAGAGGGGAGCGCAAATCACCCACCGCACCAAACCCGAGATACGTTGCACCTGAACGGCCGTACTATCGGCTTTATGGCCCACGACTGGTTGCTCGTGGAGACGCTGGGGGACGAACCCGCCGTGGTGGCGGACGGGCTGCAACTCATAGACCTAGTCCCGATAACCACCTTCCTGCGCCGGCGTCCCCATCTCTCCGCGGTCCGCACGGCGATCGCCGAGTCGGTGCAGACCGGACAGAGCTTGAACAGCATCACGCCCAAGCGCGACCGCGTCATCCGCACCGAACCGGTGGTGATGTCCGACGGTCGCATGCACGGGGTGCATGTATGGATCGGTCCTGCTGGCGAAGAGCCACCCGAACGACCCACGCCGGGCCCGCTGAAGTGGGACCTGACCGTCGGTGCTGCCACCGACACCCGAGAGTCGCTGGCCAACAGCGGAAAGAACCCCGACGTCGACGTGGTCTTCGGCCAAGTGTTCGCCGAAGATCTTCCATCCCGCCAGCTCAATCCGAATGAAAGCAAGGTGCTGGCGATGGCGGCGCAGCTCGAGCCGGGCCGAACGTTATGTAGCACCTGGGATCTCACCGACTGGCAGGGAAACGCCATCCGGATCGGTTTCGTCGCACGCACCGGGCTGGAACGGGGACCCGACCGCCAGGACCATCTGATCGCGCGGGCGATGACCTGGCGCGCCGACCTGAATGGCCCGGTGATATCGGCGGACGATTTGGCGTACCGGATCCTCAACGGGCTGACCCAGGCCGGAGTCCACCGAGCGCTGGTCGACCTCAGCAACTGGCGTCTGCTGGAATGGCTCGACGAGCCCTGCCCGTTCTACGACTGGCGCGGTGGAGAAACGGATAGACCGCGGGTCCATCCCGACGACAAAGACGTTGTAGCCTCCATGGCAAAGGAATTCGTCGACGGAACGGCCAGCCGGGTAATGCGGATGCGTGGGTTCAACGACGATTGGGTACCGATGCATATGACCGTCAACCGGGTGGAAGTCGAACCGGAAACTTTCGTCGGCCTGGTCTCGCTGCGATTACCCACCGGTGACGAACTCGCCGAAGCTGGACTGCCGAAGGCGCCCGACGACAAGATCTGAGGTCCGGCCCGCGCGGCCGCTCGCGCCGCGCCCCCGAAGAAGACCGCCACCTCGACGGTGACGACGACGTCCAGGTCGTCTACCTCGCATCGGGGGTCGGTCACTCGCATCTCGCGGGCCACCCGGGTCGCATCGGCACACGCCGCGGCGATTCCCGACGGCAGGCGTGCGGCGGCGGCCAGAGCGGCCAGATCGGCCGCCGACTGCGCGCGGTGCCTCGCAACCAGTACGGAGCCGAGATATGCACCTGCGCCCGTAACGCACAGCAGCACCGCGACCATCGCGACCGCCACGACGGTTGCCGAGCCGCGATCATCGCGGCTGCTCCGCCGCCGACACCGCCTTGGCGGCGATGTCCAGTCTGGGCAACAGCTTTGAATGCGCAACCACCGTGGCCACGAGAAGGTCGCCGTCCCGGTATACCTGGACCAGCGCGCCAGCGGGCGCGATCCGGCGCGCGGCATCCACGGCCGACCGTTCGTCACCGCGGGCGGCCAGGCGGGCCGCCTCGCGCGCCGCATCGACGCATCGCACCTGCATCGACAGCGCGGTGACACCGGCCAGACACAGCACCAGCACCACGACCAACGTAGCGATCCCCAGCGCCGCCTCAACGGTGCTCGCACCGGCGCTCCCACTGGCACCGCCGGCTAGACCTTGGTATTGAGCGCGCGACCGATGATGTTGGTCAGCGCCGACACGATGGAATCGCCGGTGACGACCGTGTAAAGGATCGCGCCGAAGGCCGCCGCCGCGACGGTCCCGATAGCGTATTCGACCGTAGACATGCCCGACTCGTCTGTCGCCAGCAACGTCACACGCGCGACGAGAAGGCGAAACATGTTGATCACCAATACATCCTCTCTTTTGTGCTCTCGCACGCTTCATAACAGACCCGACTGCAGGACATCGCCGGCCAGCCCGGCCACCACCGGAACAATGCCCAGACACACAAAAGCCGGCAGGAAGCACAGTCCGAGCGGTCCGGCGATCAGCACCCCGGCCCGCTCGGCGGCCGCCGTGGCTGCCTGTGCGGCGTCATGGCGGGACTGGTCGGCGAGCTCGGCGACGCCGTCGGCCAGTGCCGCACCCGATGACGCCGAGCGTCGCGCCAGTCGCAGCAGCGAATCAATCTGTGCGTCAACCGAATCAGTCTGCAGGTCGGGCGAAATCGACCACGCCACGCCGGGATCGGAGCCCAGCGCCAGCAGGTCGGCGGCCCGCCGCAACACCGCGCCGAGCTTCGGCGGCGCGGACGCCGCGGTCGCGGCCGCCGCCGTCGACACCGCCATACCCGCCCCCAGGCACACAGCCAGCACGTCCAGGCTCGACGCGACCGCCAACGGGTCCGGGCCACCCGCCGGCCCCAACCGCGGCAATCCAAACAGAACAGGTGAGTGGACCAATGTTCCGGCCCGCGCCCGCACCATCGACGGCCCTGGGCCGATCCACAACGCCACGGCCAGCAACAGCGCCGAGGTGCTCACGACGCGAGCCGGTCAGTGATCCGGTCCGACCACACCAGCCCGGCACAGGCCAGCATGGACCCGATCACCAACAGAGCGCCCCCCGCGTGCCCGCTGAGCAAGAAGCTCAGCGGTCTGGCCCCGATCAGTTGACCCAGTAGCAGGCCGAGCACCGGCAAACCCGCAAGTATCACCGCGGTGGCGCGGGCCCCGGCCATCCCCGCCGCCACCCGCGCCGAGAACCGTTGCCGCTCAGCGATGTCGCGCTGCGCCGCACGCATCAGGGTGGCAATCGCCAACCCGTGATCGCCGGCCAACTGCCAACACGCCGCGAGTCGGTTCCAGTGCGCCGGCAGAACCGAAGATCGGGCCGCGCTGCGCAATCCGGTGATGACGTCGCCGCCCAACGTCGCGCGTGCCGCCACCGCGCGCAACGACACGGCAACCGTGCCATCGGTCTCGTCGGCGGCGACGCGAAACGCGCGCACCGGATGAGAACCCGCGCGCAGTTCGCCCACCAGCACGTCGAGGGCTGTTTCCAGCGTCCGCCCCTCGCCGGCGGCGCGGCGGATACGACGGCTGCGACGGTGACGCCGGCCGGCAGTCGTGCCCATCATCGCCACTGCCAGCACCGTCGTCAGCGGCAACACCAGGACTGCGGCGACGCATGCGCAAGTGATGATCCAACCAATCCCGTTCGCGCCCGGCATCCGAACCCGCCGGCCGATGGATGCGGCTGGCGCGATCCGGCGCCGCGGGGATCCCGGAACGACGACCAGCGCGATCGAAAGCAGCAGCGCGGCGGAAATCGTGCCGCTCATACCCACATCCGGCTTCGCAACAAGCAGTGCAGATCGCCCGCGTCCTCTGTCATCCCGCTGTCCGCGTGCCATACGGTGACCGCCCGGACGCGCTCGTCAGTTCGGCGCAGCACCGCAATTTCATTCAACCTGCGACGGCCGCTCCGGTCCCGGGCGACGTGCAGCAGCACTTGCACCGCGGCGGCGAGTTGACTGTGCAGCGCTGCCCGATCAAGACCTCCGAGCGCGCCCAACGCTTCCATTCGGGCGGGAACCTCCCCCGGGTTGTTGGCATGCACCGTGCCCGCCCCGCCATCGTGGCCGGTGTTCAGCGCCGCCAGCAGATCAACGACCTCGGCACCCCTGACTTCGCCGACCACAATGCGGTCGGGTCGCATTCGCAAGGCCTGCCGGACAAGTTGGCGGAGCGGGACTTCTCCGACGCCTTCGACGTTCGCGCCTCGCGCCACCAGCTTGACCAGATGAGGATGCCGGGGCGCCAACTCGGCGGCATCCTCGACGCACACGATCCGCTCACGGGACGACACCGCACCGAGCATCGCGGCCAGCAAAGTCGTTTTGCCCGCACCGGTTCCACCGGATACCAGAAAGGCCAGCCGGGCGGCGATGATGTCGGTGACGAGTGCGGCACCCCGCGGATCGATCGCGCCCGCTGCGATCAGTGCGTCCAGGTCCTGTGTGGCGGGTCGCAACACACGCAGCGACAGGCAGGTCCCCTGGGGTGCCACCGGCGGTAACACGGCGTGCAGCCGCACCGTGAACCCGCCGGCACCGATGCCGGTCAGCTGGCCGTCCACCCAGGGTTGCGCGTCATCGAGGCGCCGGCCCGCGGCCAACGCCAGCCGCTGCGCCAATCGCCGCACCGCCGCCTCGTCGGAAAACCGAATCTGGCTGCGCCGCAAACTGTTTCCATCGTCAACCCACACCGCGTCGGGTGCGGTGACCAAAACGTCTGTCGTACCGCCCGCGCACAGCAACGGTTCCAGGATCCCGGCCCCAGTCAGTTCGGTCTGTAACACCCGGAGATTGGCCAGGACTTCGGTATCACCGAGCATCCCACCCGACTCGGCGCGGATCGCGGCCGCCACGACGGTGGGCCTTAAAGGAGATCCCAGCGGGGCGGATTCGGCTGCCAGCCGTTCGCGCACTCGTTCAATCAGTGGACCGTTCACGCGACCCTACCGTGCTGTACTGCCAACAGGGCAAGTACCTGTCGGGCCGCCGCCGCGAGCGCCGATCGCCGTCGTAATCGCAGCCCACCGCGTTCCAGTTGCTCGGCGAGTTGGGGCTCGGCCTTCATCGAGGCCAGCAGCGGCAGGGAAACGATATCGGCGACTTCCGCCGCCCGCAGCCCTCCCGGCGACGGCCCCCGGACCACGAGCCCCAGGTTGGGATTGATCGTTGCGAGCACCGGAGCAATCGACCCGGTGGCGGCGCATGCGCGCACATCGCAGGGGCTGACCAGAACGACAAGGTCGGCAGTATCCAGCGCGGCCTGGGTGGCATCAGTGAGCCGACGGGGAAGATCGCACACAACGATGGCTCCGCCGCGGCGGCCGGCATCGACGACGGCATCCACCGGCGCGGCATCCAACTCGTAACCGCGCCGGGTGCCCGACAGTAAGGTGATTTCCCGGTGTCGCGGGAGCGCCTCGCGCACGGCTGACCAGTTGAGCCGTCCGCCCTGTAGCGCAAGATCGGGCCAACGCAGACCGGGCGCCGTTTCGCCGCCCACTAGCAGATCGACGCCGCCGCCCCACGGATCCACGTCCACCAACAGTGCTTCTGCCACCGAGTAAGCCGCCGAGTAAGCCAGGGCGACAGCGAGCAGTGAGGCACCCGCGCCGCCGC
>Ga0302157_10004111_pt1 | contig 15960 bp, 17 predicted proteins | sample I_Bog_N3_3_FD_193502 | JGI IMG/M metagenome (GOLD analysis project Ga0302157, IMG submission 193502) | Peat permafrost microbial communities from Stordalen Mire near Abisko, Sweden - I_Bog_N3_3 | ecosystem: Environmental > Terrestrial > Soil > Wetlands > Peat | place: Sweden: Abisko, Stordalen...
CCTGGCCGACGGTGTAACGCGCGATGCCGTCGTGGCGGCCCAGCACCTGTCCGATGCGGTTCACGATCTCGCCCGGCGCCAGGGCATCCGGGCGCAGCCGGCCAACGATATCCGCATAGGAGCCGGACGGTACGAAGCAGATGTCCTGGCTGTCCGGCTTATCCGCCACTGCCAGGCCCAACCGCTGGGCCACGTCGCGCACCGCGCGCTTGTCCGCCATCGCACCCAGGGGGAACAGGCAGGCGTCCAACTGATTCCGGGTCGTGGCGAACAGGAACCAGCTCTGGTCCCGCGCCGCGTCCACCGCTCTGTGCAGTTCGGCGCCGTCCGGGCCGTCGATTCGCCGCACATAATGCCCGGTCGCCAGCCGTTCGGCGCCCAGGTCACGAGCAAGAACGGTCAGGTCGGCGAACTTCACCGTCTGGTTGCAGCGCACGCAGGGCACCGGGGTCTCGCCCGCCGCGTAGCTGTCCGCAAAATCGGCGATGACCGACCGGGCGAAGCGGTCCTCGGCGTCGATGACGTAATGTGCGATGCCCAGCCGGTCGGCCACCCGGCGCGCGTCGTGGATGTCCTGGCCGGCGCAGCACGCCCCCTTGCGGCCGGTCGCCACGCCGTGGTCGTACAACTGCAAGGTGACGCCGATGACCTCGTGCCCGGCCTCGTGCAGCAGGCCCGCGACAACGCTGCTGTCCACCCCGCCCGACATGGCGACGACGATCCGCATGGGACCTACCCCATCATGTTGCGTGTGCCGGCGGGCAGCTTCACCACCAGGCCGTCCAGCGCCGGAGTCATCACGATCTGGCAGCCCAGCCGCGAGGTCTCGGTCAGCCCGAAGGCCAGGTCGAGCATGTCTTCCTCATCCTCGGTCGCCTTCGCCAGCTTGCCGTACCACGCCTTGTCCACGATCACATGACAGGTCGAGCAGGCGAGCGAACCCTCGCAGGCGCCCTCGATATCGACATCGTGCTTGTGCGCGATTTCCAGCACCGACAGGCCCAGCGGCGCATCGACTTCAAGGCGCGTTCCGTCGCGCTGGATGAACGTCATCTTCGGCATTGCGTGTCAGGCCTCGGCCAGTCGTTCCGTCGCGGGTGCGCCCGCATGCGCCACGTCGTCGCTGTCGGCGGCCGAGGTAAAGCGTCCGATCCCAACGCGCAAGGTGCGCGTGCGATTGCAATATTTTTCCCCCTTCCCGTGTGGGAGGGGCTTAGGGGGAGGGGGCGGTTGGAGACAGCCTGCGGCGTCGGCGCTTCGACTGGCGGGGCCCCCTCCCCCTGACCCCCTCCCACAAGGGGAGGGGGAGAACTTTTTCGTCCAGCCCGACCGCATCGTGATGCCTATCAGGGATCCCCGGATCAGGCCGCTCGGGCCGCCAGCGGGCGCCGCATGCGCGTGGCCATGCGCGCATAGGCGGCAGCGAAGGCGTCAATATCGGCCACGGTCGCGTTCCAGGGCAACGAAACACGAATCGCCTGGCCGGCCAGGTCCCCCAACCCCATTGCAGTCAGCACATGGCTGCTTTGCACCTTGCCCGAACTGCAGGCCGCGCCAGCACTCACCGACACGCCTTCGAGGTCCAGCGCGATCACCTGCGCATCCGCTCTGACCCCTGGCAAGGCGAGGCAGGTTGTATTGCCTAAACGTACGCCAGTGCCGCAAACCAATGCACCGCAATCGAGCGCGGCCTGTTCCGCCGCATCGCGCATCGGGCCCAGGGCCGTAACGTCGCCGGCCGCCAAAGCCGCGGCGACAAAGCCGGCGATGACGGCGACCGGCGGCGTGCCACCCCTGCGTCCACGTTCCTGACCGCCCCCGGCGATCAGCGGCGCGATGTGACTGACCTCGGGGGCCAGCAGAAGGGCGCCGGCCCCCGCCGGTCCCCCCATCTTATGCGATGACAGCGCCAGGCTGTGCGCGCCCAGCGCCGCCAGATCGACCGCCATCCGCCCGGCGGCCTGGACGGCATCGACATGCAGCAGCGCGCCAAACCGGCGGCACAGGGCCGCGGCGGCGGCGATGGGCTGGATCGTGCCGGTCTCGTTGTTGGCCAGCATCAGGCAGACCAGCGCGGCGGGACCCTCCGCCAACTGCGTTGCCAGATGCGCCAGATCGGCAAGTCCATTGTGATCGACTGGCAGGATTGCGGCCTGCGGGGCGGCGGCGCGAACCGCGTCGTGCTCCGTCGCGCCCATGATCACCCGCCGGTCCGCGCCGAGGCCGTGAATCGCCAGACCATCCGCCTCGGTGCCGCCCGAGGTGAACACGAGATCGGCCGGCCGGCCACCGAAGCGGCGCGCCAGAGCCTCCCGTGCATCTTCCAGCAGCCGGCGCGCGGCCCGTCCCGCCGCATGCACCGAGGCCGGATTGCCGGTGACCGCCAGCGCCGCGAGCATGGCGTTCCGCGCTTGCGGGCGCAGCGGTTCGGAGGCGTTGGCGTCCAGGTAGGGCATGGCTATTCGGCTGCGAGCGGCAGCGCGGGTATGGCGACGGCGCGCCCCTGGATCCGCCGTCCGACGACGTCCGCCAGGGTGACACCGGCCAGGAACAGCTCGATCTGCCGGCCCAGTTCGAACCAGAGATCATGTGTTTGACAGCGTTCTCCGCCGTCACCCGGCACCAGTCCGGCCAGGCAGCCGCCGCTGCCCTGTTCACAGCGCGTCGCCTTGATCGGTTCATCGACCGCGGCGACGATGGCGGCGATCGGGATGTTTTCGGCCGGATGGGCCAGGCGGTAACCACCGCCGGGGCCGCGCGCCGATCCAACCAGGCCGGCGCGCCGCAGCTTGGCAAAAAGCTGCTCAAGATACGACAGGCTAAGCTGCTGGCGGGCGGCGATCTCGGCCAGACAGACCGGGCCGCAATCGCAGCCGTCGCTTTGGCGAGAGGCCAGGTCGGCCATCGCCATGACGGCATAGCGGCCGCGGGTGGAGAGCTGCATCGCTATTCGGCCGCCGGTTCGCGCCGCGGCTCGACAGCGGTGCGGACGGGCAAGGTGGCGATCCGGGCAATTCTGGTTTCAACGTCGTTGAGTTCGGCGCGCAAGCCTTCCAGGTCGCGCAGCAGTGGGTCGATGCTGTCGTCGCAGGGCATGCCGTAGGGATCGAAATGGGGCTGGTGGATCGGCCGCTTGCGGACGACGGGACGGGCGGGGATGCCGACGACGGTGGTATCGGCGGGCACCGGATCGACGACGACGGCGTTGGAGCCGATGCGGGCGTTGTCGCCGACGGTGATGGGTCCGAGGACTTTGGCCCCGGCGCCGATGATGACGTTATTGCCGACGGTTGGGTGTCGCTTGCCGCCGACGGTTCTGGCGACGCCGAGGGTCACCTGATGATAAATATAGCAATCGTCGCCGATTTCAGCAGTTTCGCCGATGACGACTCCCATACCATGATCAATTACCAGGCGACGGCCTAATTTTGCGGCAGGATGAATTTCGATTCCTGTCAACCAGCGCGCGATATGGGAGGACAGGCGCCCCAGCAGGTAGAGTTGGCGACTCCATAACGCGTGCGAAAAGGTGTGCCAGACGACAGCATGCAACCCTGGATAGCAAAGCAAAACTTCGAGAGAAGACCGAGCCGCGGGGTCGCGTTCTCTGTATGTACTGACCAGCTCACGCAAGAACATGAAAGCCATGCGACATTTCCATTATGAAAGATCGACCTTCCTGGTTATAATCGTTCTCAGTCCTGGCGGGCCATCGTGCCGGCGGGGCACGGTCAGTCAGGAACCCGATCGAAGGATAGGAGGAAGCGCGACCTCGTGCCACTCGTGGAGTGGTGCCTAACCTAGAATTCCCGACCCTGAGAGTCAACTATTAGGGCCCGCGGACATGACAGGTGTGGTACAGGAGGATCTCGGACCAATCCGACAGAGCGGGCCGGACAGGCTCAAGAAGGGGAAGCTCAGACTGCTTTGATTTGGGGCCGGTCGGCTGGGTAGGGTCAAGGGGGCCCTTATTCATGCGCCACCGTATGCGACAGGAAACAGGTTTCGAATTGCCATGCCCGAGGTGATGTTTGCCGGCCCAGACGGCCGGCTTGAAGGCCGCTACCACCACTCGAAGGAAACCGGTGCGCCCGTCGCATTGGTGCTCCATCCGCATCCGCTGCACGGCGGGACGATGAACAATCGAATTACCTATTCGATGTATCAGGCGTTCCAGCGTCTCGGCTGCTCCGTGATGCGGTTCAATTTCCGTGGCGTCGGCCGCAGCCAGGGCCGCTATGATGGCGGCATTGGCGAAATCGGCGACGCCGCCGCGGCGCTCGACTGGATGCAGGCGGTGAACCCGAACCATGGCGGCCTGTGGATCGCCGGATACTCCTTCGGGGCCTTCATCGGCATGCAACTGCTGATGCGCCGGCCGGAAATCTCCGGCTGGGTCAGCGTCGCGCCGCCGGCGAATCATTACGACTTCGGCTTCCTGGCGCCGTGCCCGTGCGGCGGACTGATGCTGCATGGCGACAATGACGAACTGGTGCCGGAACCCGCGGTGCGGAAGCTGGTGGACAAGCTGAACACCCAGAAGGGCGTTCACGTCGACTACCGCATCTTCCCTGGCGCCGATCATGTCTTCGCCCAACAGGCCGACATGGTCGCCGAGGCGATCGACGATCACTGCGGCAAGGCGATCGCCCGCCGGCAGATGGCGCTCGCCGCCGACTGACCCCGGTAAACCCCCGGACCTGATCCAGAAAGGGCGGCAGGCCAAGGCCTCGCCGCCCTTCTGCTGTCTGGGGGGCTGACGCAGGATATTGTTGATCGAGATGCGAATCAGGCCTATATCTGGTGCCCACGACCACCACGGGACACGACAGATGGATGGCACGATCGCTCGCCTGGCTGATATCCGCGTCAACGGCCTGCCGGGAGCGGCCTTTGGCGAAGCGCCCGCGACGCCTCGGCTGCTCGATCCCGGCATGGGCCTTGCGGTCGGCCGCCGCACCGTGTTCCGCCCCGAAGACCTGGAATGCTTCGGCCGCGTCGCCGACCGGGTCGCCACCGGCAACATGGCCCTGCTGGGCCGCGACGATCCCGCCACCCGGACCGAACAGGCTCGCCTGCGCAATGCCATCGCCACCGGCGCATTGCTGACCTCCGGCCGGCATTTGCAGCATGGCGATGCCGATCAGCCATCCCGCAACATGGAGGTCTTCACGAACTGCGCCACCGCCGCGGCGTCCTTCGCAAAATTCTATCTGCTGCTGAACGGTTCCGGCGTCGGCCGCAGCTATGACGACGCGCTGATGGCGGTGGATTGGGCGCAGGCGCCGGATCTGCTGCTGCATTTGGACGCGGGTCATCAGGACCATCCGGCCGGCGCGCGCGGGGCCGGCTGGTTCGCCGCGGAACTGGGCATCCCGGAAACGGATGTGCCGGACTTCCTGCGGCGTGAATTGCTGCCCGAGCTCGCCAACGCACCGGACGGCGCCGTGATCCATCAGGTTGCCGACAGCCGCGAGGGCTGGGCCAAGGCGATGGAAGTGCTGGAGTCGATGGCGTTCCAGCGCCGCCGCGACGAAACCCTGGTGCTGGACCTGTCGCTGATCCGCCCAGCCGGCAGCCCGATTCGCGGCATGCAGGGCCGCCCCGCCTCGGGACCGGTGTCGTTGCTGCGCGCCTTCCTGAATATCCGCCGCCACGTGATCATCCCCTCGCGCCTTGCGGGTGTCGCGATGCAGCCCTGGGAGCAGGCGCTGCTGGTCGATCACCATCTCTCGGTCGAGGTCCAGGTCGGTGGCGCCCGACGCGCCGCTCGGATGGCGACCAAGTCGTGGCGCGATCCGGGGGTGCTGCGCTTCATCGCCCTGAAGGAAATGGGCGGGCTGTGGACCGCCAACAACTCGGTGATGGTCGATGCGGATTTCTGGGCCCGGGTGCGGACTGGCAACCCGGACGACGCGCTGACCCGTCACGCCAGAGCGGTGTTTGATGAAGCAACACGCTGTGCCTACATCAATGGTGAGCCGGGTTTCATCAATGGCGACCGGCTGGAGGACCACCGCACCGGCGTCGCCCGCGAACGCCCGGTCGATCCCGATGGCCGAGGCTTCAGCAGCGGCCGCTACCAGGTGGATGCCGCCGGCCCCTTGCTGGCGGAACTGACCCGGCTCGCCGCGGTCTCCGACTTTCCCGCCACCACCAACCCCTGCGGCGAGATTACCTTGCACGTCACCGGCGGCTATTGCGTGATCGCGGACTTCGCTCCGCTGCTCGCCTGCCCGGTGCCGCTGGAGGAGGTCACGCCCGGCGATTTGTCCCCCGAAATCGCCGCCGCCTGGGATGCGCGGGTGGAGGATGCGGTGCGGCTTGGGGTGCGCTTCCTGATGCGCGCCAATACGATGGACTCGCTGTATGCGCAGGAAGTGGCGCGGACCAACCGCATGGGCATCGGCCCGACCGGGCTGCACGAATATGCCTGGATGCGGTTCGGGCTGGGTTTCGCCGATCTGCTGGATCCGGCGCAGGCCGGCGGGTTCTGGGCGATGCTGGACCGCCTGTCGGTTGCGGCGAAGGAGGAGGGCGACATTTATGCCGCCGAACTCGGGCTGAAGCGGCCGGTGACGGTGACGACGGTGAAGCCGTCCGGCACGATCAGCAAGCTGTTCGGCCTGACCGAGGGCGCACATCTGCCCGCCCGCGCGCAGTATCTGCGCTGGGTGCAGTTCAAAGGCACCCGCGATCCGGAAACCGGCGACTGGACGCCGAATTCCGATCCGCTGCTGGCGGACTACGCGGCGCGGGGCTACCCGCTGCGGGCGTTGCAGAGCTTTCCCGGCATGACGATCGTCGGCTTTCCGACCGTGCCGCTGATCATGCGCCTGGGCCTGGCGGACCGGCTGGTGACCGCGCCGGAGGCAACCCCCGCGCAGCAATATCACTGGCTGCGGCTGCTGGAGCGGCACTGGATCGGCGCGGACCAGGGCAACCAGGTCAGCTACACGCTGAAACTGTTCACCGATCGCCATGACCTGGACGGGTTCCGCACCATCATCCGCGATGAGCAGCCGGGTGTGCGCTGCTGCGCGGTGCTGCCGACGCGGCCGGATCATGCGTTGGGGTATGAGTACCTGCCCGAAGAAGAGGTGCCGGCGGCCCACTTCGCCGCCCTTGTCGCGGTGATCGACGCGGCGGAAGCGCGCGAGGCGGTCGATCTGGCGCATTTGCAGTGCGCCAGCGGGGTTTGCCCGATCTGAGGAGGAATGGGCGCCCTTTGACAACCGCCAGTGGCATGATCGCTTCGTCCTCAGCACCGCTGAGCATAGGCTTGGCACTCGGTAGCCTTTGTTGCCGGGCACCAGGGCTTTTAGTTGCTAACCCGACACAGTCGTCAATGCTGTGCCGAACGCTCCCTGAAAAGCCGCAGGTGATTCTGTCCGCCGAAAAAGACGGCGACGACTTCGACCTCGAACCTCTGGTCGTCCACGGTGAAATAATAGACAAAGTCAGTGTCGGTCACATGGCGAACGCCGCCGGGGAGGCCGGGATGCGCGGTGCCCCGGTGCGGATGGGTCGCGAAACTCTGCATGTAGAACGCCGCCCCTCTCAAGCGGGCCGCGGCGCGGGCCTCCGCGTCCGCCTTCGGTTCGCCGAGATCACAGTAGGCGCCGATCAGATGCCGCCTGATGACCGCAAGGTCCCGAATGACGGAACGCTTGCGCTTGACCGCGTAGCGGCGCACCACCGCTAGCCAGCGCGCTCCACGGCGGCGAGCAATTCTTCAACCCCTTCCAGCGGCTCAGAGGGCTCGGCCAGACGTTGTTCGATCAGCGCACGGAGCGCCCCAACCTCGGCTTCATGCGCCTCAGTGTCACGCCGCAACATCTCGAGGCCACGCTGGAGCACCGCGCTGACGCTTGCATAGCGCCCGCTGGCGACCAGGGACCGGGCATAGGCACCCTGCGCCTCGGTCAGCGAAATTGACGTCTTTACAGCCATTTCGGCACCTCCGTCTCGGTGCTTCTTACCAATAAGTGGTACTGGTGCCAAGCCTTACGCGTCCAGACCCGACGGTTCAGGGCACCGCCGCGTGGCGTCGGGACTCGAACGACTGAATACACCCGCGTCACGACCGGAAATCAGGTGTCAGCCCTGCCGCCGGCCCCGCAGTGTAAACGCCAAAGCCAGCATTGCGATGCCAAACACGATGGCATAAGCCCCGAGCCACCAGGTCAGCACCAGCGCGCCGATCATCGGTGCGATCAGCAGCACCACGCCCCACACCATCGACACCGCCCCACCCGCCGCAAGCCACCAGCGGCCGTGCGTGTCATGCAGGTTGAAGGCGGCGGCGAGCATCAATCCGCCCGTCAGCAAGGCCCAGGCAGCGGTCAGCAACACGAAAGCGACGACCGCCGCCGCCGGCACGAGGGCCGCAACCGAGCCCATCACGAGGTTCAGGACGCCCTCGCCGACCAGCAGGCCCCAGCGCGTGTGATGCCGCACCGCGCGCAGGCCAGCGATCAGGGCGAACACGCCATCCACCAGCAGATAGGCCGCGAACAGATAGGCCAGGGTCAGCATCGCCGCGACCGGCATCCACAGCGCGATCAGCCCCAGCACCACCGCCGCCACGCCGCGTAGCGCGATCGCCCACCAGTTGTCGGCGAGATGGTCACTCATGCGGTCCAGCTCGCTGGGCGAGAGGCGATCTGCGTCCATAAGACTCTCCTGTCGTTGGCGTTACGCCGCCAGTTCGAGCGGCCCGATCCCCGCCTGCTGCAACGCTTGCCGCAGCCGCGCCCGTTCGGCGTCGGTGATCCGCACCAGCGGCGGGCGCACGACGGCGCGATCCATACGTCCCAGCATGACAAGACATTCTTTCATGCGGTTGTGCATGTCGAGGGCAGGGGCGGCATAGAAGGCCTGCGCCAGCGGATAGATCCGGTCGTTGATTGCGCGCGCTCGGTTCAGGTCGCCGGCCTGCATCGCCTGGAACAAAGCGGCCTGCAAATCCGGGATGACGCTGCCGGACCCGGACAGCAGCCCGTTGCAGCCCAACGTCAGCGACGCCATCAGCCAGGCCGAGTGCGTCGTCAGCACGTTCACCGGCCGCGCCAGCCCCTGCAACGTCCGGATCTGGCGTTCATGCAGCATCGGATCGTTCGACCAGTCCTTGATCGCTCTGATCGAGGGCACGGTTTCCGCCAGTTTCACCAAGGTCTCCAGCGGATAGGACAAGGTGCTGCGTTCGGCATAGGCGAAGACGATCAGCGGCAGGTCGGTCGCCGCGGCGATGGTGGAAAAATGCGTGATCGCCATCTCGGGCCGCGCCTGCCCGCCCATCGAGAAGACCTGGGACGGGAACACCAGCAGCGCCGAGGCGCCCCGGCTTTCCGCCATGCGCGCGATCCTGGCGGCGGCAGCGGAACCGTCGGCCCAGACGCCGCTGATGACCGGCAGGCGGTCGCCGATTTCCGCCAGGGTCAGGTCCAGGATGCGCTGCTGTTCATCAAAGCTGCAGGCGTGGACTTCCGAGGCGTGGCCGTTGACGGTGATCGCGGACAAGCCCGGGGTCGCGGCCACGTCGCGCAGATGCCGGCGGGTGCCGCGCTCATCGATCGAGAAGTCGTCGTGCAGGGCGAGCAGGGTGGCGGGGATGACTCCGGACGGGACGTAATCCTTGAAGCGGGGCATGCCTGTTCACCAATGCTTAGCGTTTCCGGCGCATCCTGCCACGATGATCGAACGTCGCCAACGCGGTGTCACCAGCCATGCGCGCGGCGTCGCAGCCGAGGCCGCGGCCTGTGCCGCTTTGGAGCGGGACGGCTGGGCGGTCCTGGCGCGCCGGTTGCGCACCGCGGCGGGGGAAATCGACGTGGTGGCGGAACGGGACGGGTTGCTGGCCATCGTCGAAGTCAAGGCCCGCCCGAAGCTGGCCGATGCGGCGGCAGCCTTGACCCCGCGGCAGCGGGGCCGGCTGCTGGCGGCGGCGGACATCATCCTGGCCGAGAACCCCGATTGGGGCGCTGCGGGCGTGCGGTTCGACGTGCTGGTGGTGGACGCGGCCGGGCGGGTGCGGCGCATCGCCGACGCGTTCCGGTTGGAGGAGCCGGGTTAGGCGCTCAGAAGCGGAGCCACATTCACGTCGCCATGTACCCGCCATCGACGTTGTAACACGCGCCGCTGACGTACGAACTGCGGTCGGAACTCAGGAACAGCACCATCTCGGCGATTTCCGCCGGCCGGCCCATGCGGCGGAACGGCACCATCCCCAGGATTTCCTCACCACGGCGGCGCATCGTGTCCACCGTCATGTTCGTCTCGATATAGCCGGGGCAGACCGCGTTCACCCGGATATTGTCCGCCGCATATTCCAGCGCCGCGGTCTTGGTCAGCCCCAGCACGCCGTGCTTCGCCGCGACATAGGCCGATGACGTCCGCAGCCCGACCAGCCCCGCAATCGAGCCGGTGTTGACGATCACGCCCCCGCCCTGCGCCAGCATCTGCACAATCTCGTGCTTCATGCACAGCCAGACGCCCTTCAGATTGACCTGCACCATCCGGTCGAACGACTCGTCGGCCCATTCATGAGTTTTCTTGCCCCCGGCATCGACCTGGAACCCGGCGATGCCAGCATTGTTGAACGCGATATCCAACCGGCCATAGGCGCTGACCACCGATGCGATCATCGCCTGCACCGTGCCGCTGTCCGTCACGTCGCCCGACAACGACATCGCCTGCCCGCCGGCCGCATTCACCTGCGCGACGGTCTCCGCCGCGGCCTCGGTGTTGGCATCCGCCACCACCACCCGAGCCCCTTCCCGCGCGAACACCAGCGCCGTCGCGCGCCCGATGCCGCCGCCACCGCCGGTGATCAAGGCGGATTTTCCCGATAGCAGTCCTGACATGTTTCGCTCCCATTGGTTCGTGGCCGGCAGGCTACCCGGTGGTAGGCTTTCCATCCAGCCAAGTTATCGCTAGCATATCCCTCTGACAGATTCGGCGAAGCCCATGCGTGAGGAGATTCTGGCCTATAAGCGCGAGCGCATCCTCGAGGAGGCGGTGAAACTCTTTTACGCTCGGGGTTTCAACGCGACCACCTTGGACGACATCGCGGCGGAACTGGGGGTGACCAAGCCCTTCATCTATACGCATTTCCGCAGCAAGGTCGATCTGCTGGCCGCTTTGTGCAAACCGACCATCGAGATGTCGATGGCGGCGGTGGAGGCGGCTGCCCGACAGCCGGGCACACCGACGCAACGGCTGTTCCGCGCCATGGTCGATTTCACCAAGGTGGTGCTGCAGCGGCAGGCCAACATCGCGATCTACTTCCGCGAGGAAAAGAACCTGACGCGGGAAGCACTCGATGAGATCAACGCCCTGCGGAAACAGTTCGATCGCGTGCTGTCGCAATTGCTGCGCGAAGGCGTGGCCGCCGGCGAATTTCGCGTCCAGGACGTGAGCCTGACCGCGCTGGCAATCGGCGGCATGATCAGTTGGGCCTATACGTGGCACCGGCCGGCCGGGCGTTTTGCGCTGGACGAGATGGGCAATCAGATGGCCTGCCTGACCTTGCAGATGGTCGGCGTCGCGCCCGAGGTCGTGGCGCGTTACCTGGGATCGAACACCGGCGCCGGCATGGCGGGTGCCGCGGGCATGTCGGGCGTGGCGTAGCTGAGGAAACTCGCCGGCAGCGCCCCGCCCCAATAGACGCCGCTGCCACGTTCGGTTTCGTTCCAGCGTACCACTTCAAAGTCCGGCGCGAAGACCAGGAAGCTGCCGGCGTAGATCTCGATCCGGTTGCCGCCGGGCTCGTAGCAATACAGGTAGAACCCCTGCGAGTTGTTGTGCTTCGCCGGCCCGGCTTCCAGGAAGATGCCGTTCTCGGTCAGGATGTCGGCGGCGCGCAGCACGTCCTCGCGTTCGTCCACCCACAACGAGAAGTGGTGCAGCCGAGCGGCGCCGCGTTTTACATCGAGCACGTAGGCGACCTGGTGATGCACCGGGGTCGGGCTGAGCCAGGCGCCGATCTCGGTCGCGCCGGCGTTGAACACCACCTGTTCGCGCATCGACAGGCCCAGCAGCTCCTGCGCGAAGGTCCGGTTGGCCGCCACGTCCTTGCAGAGCAGCGCGAGGTGGTCGATCCGCCGCACGCCGACGCCACGGCCGGGATAGCGCGAGGGCTGGTTTTTCAGCTTCGATTGCGTTTCGGCTGTGGGGCGGTAACGCTCTTCCTCGTAGTAGAGGTCCAAATGATGGCCCTCGGGATCGCGGCAGCGGAAGGTGCGGCCGCGGCCGAAGTCGCCGTTGCTCCAGCCCATGCCCAGTCCGGCCTCGGTGATGGCCGCGGCTCGCCGGTCCAGCGCCTGGGGGCTGCTGGTGCGCCAAGCGATCGTGCCGACCCCGGGCGCATCGGCGGTGGTGAGCTTCAGGGTGGCGGCGGCATAGTCGCCGTAGCCGCGCAGCCAAGCGGAATCGGTGGTGGTGTGCACCACCTCCATGCCCAGGACATCACGGAAGAACCACAGCGTTTTCTGCGGTGTCGGGGTCAGAAGCTCGACCGCGCCGAGATGGGCGATGTCGTGCAGGGGTTCGGGGGGCGGAGCCATGGCGACATGGTGGCGCCATTCGGCGGCGCCGCGCCTTGATCCAGGTCAAGCCCGGCGGGGCAATCCGGACTTGCAGGGCCGGTCCGGGCAGGGCAGATGATGGACCCCAACCTTGTGCGAGCGACCATCATGAACCCATCCGATATCGAGCGTGTGCAGGCCTATCTCCGCCGGCTGTTCGGCTCTGAGCGCATTCGCGTGGTGCCGCCGGCTCGGGCGGGGATGTCGGTGGAGCTGGCGGTGAACGACGAGGTGGTCGGGACGGTGCACAAGGACACCGACGATGGCGAGGTGTCCTATGCGTTGCACATCACGATCCTGGAGGAGGATCTGCCCCCGCCGGTGCGCGTCGCGCCGAAGGCCGCGCCGCCGCGGCGGGTGCGGTAGGGCGATCCTGCGCATCGAACGCGCCGAAGACGCAACGACGGAGTCTCTCCTCTCATCGGACGAGCGGGCGCTGCTGCGCTCGGCGTTTCTCTTGAGTCTCGATGAAGCGGAGGCTTCGCTGGATCGCGGCGAGGGAATCCCCCTGGCGCAGGGGTCGGTGCGGGCGCTGGCGGAGGACGTGAAACGGCGCGGTCGCGAACGGCTTGCAGCGGAACGATCAAAACCAGGCTGACAGCGCGACGGATTGGACGGCGGGGCCGCGCCGCTTCAAGTCGCGAAGTCGCCGCGGAATTTCGATGCCGCGCTATCGGCAACAGGTCGTAATGAGCACTGGCGTGGCGATGATGGCACTGTTTTCCCGACACGGGGACGTTTCCGGCGTTTCGAAGGACTTACGGGCGGCAGCATGCCAACCACGCCGTTGCCGCCCCATCGATCCGCCCCCGGCCGCTCTACGCCGGTGGTCCCGGCGGCCACAGCGCCTTCCGCAACGCCGCTGCCATCATATCGATCGCCTGGTCGGCCGCGCGAATGATCCGCCCCATGCTCATGAACCCGTGCGTCTGGTCGGAATAGTGCAGATGCACGGTCCGCACCCCCTCCTGTTCCAGCCGTCGCACATAGGCGATGCCCTCGTCGCACAGCGGGTCATAGCGGCAGGTCAGCACCAAAGCCTGCGCCACGCCGGACAAATCCACCGCCCGCAAGGGTGACGCGCGCCAGTCCCGAGCGGCGGTGGTGTCTGGCAAATAATGATCGATGAACCACCGCATGGTCGCCGACGTCAGCGGCACGCCGGCGGTGACCGTCTGCGAGGACGCCGTCGTCATCATCATATCGGTTGACGGATAGATCAGCAGTTGGAAGGCCAGCGGCGGCAAAGCGCCATCGCGCGCCATCAGCGCCATCACCGCGGCCAGATTGCCACCGGCCGAATCGCCCCCCACCGCGATCTTGTCCGGATCGATCCCCAGACGATCCGCCTGTTCAACCACCCAGCGTGTCGCCGTCGCGGAATCCTCCACCGCGGCGGGAAATTTGTGTTCGGGTGCCATGCGGTAATCGACCGATACGACCTGGCACCGAGCTGCGTTGGCAAAGCGCCGGCAGACCCCGTCATGGGATTCGAGATCGCCCAGCAGCCACCCGCCACCATGGTAATAAATCAGCGCCGGCAGACGGTCCGAGGCCTCGGTTCCGGCCGGACGGTAAAGCCGCAACGGGATATCGCCCAGCGGCCCGGGAATGGTGACATCGCGGGTCTCCGCAACGTCCTCACGCGGCGGCTGCAACACCTTGCGGCTGGCGGAGTAGGCTTCGCGCGCTTCCGCGGGTGTCAGGGTTTCGAATGCCGGGCGGCCCGCCAGGCGGATCATGTCGAGGACGATCTGGGTATCGGGGTCGAACGGCATGGTGTGGCTCCGGCTGATGCGCGATGGCGTTCTACCCGAGAAACGCAAGGATGGCTGCCGCCGTTTCCGCCGGCTTGTCGAGTTCCGCCAGGTGGCCGGCGCCGGGGATCACCCTGACCTCGGTTTTGCCGGCAATGCCCGCTGCGAATTTGTCCGCATAGCTGCGCGGCATGATCTTGTCGTGCTCGCCCCAGACCAGCAGGGTCGGGGCCTGGATCAGCCGCAGCCGTTTTTCGAGTCTTGTATTGCCCAGCGGCCAGAAAATCCGAGCAGCGGATTCGGAGGCACGGACTTGTTCGATGGGCCATTCGACGGAGTTGGCGCCGTCGGGCACGGCTTTCAGCGCTTTCCAGATCTCGGGATCGTTCACCATCAGGCCTGGCACCGCATCGGCGCGTTGGGCCCAGGGGTCGGTCGGCGGGTCCCGTTCGTCAAACAGGCCGAAGGGCGCGATCAGCGCCAGTTTCCGCACCATCGCCGGCCACAGCGCGGCGACCTCGGCAGCCAGGGATGCGCCGACCGAACTGCCGGCGAGGTCGGCCCCGGCGAGATCGGCCTTCTCCAGCAGTTCCCGCACCGCCAGCAGCCAGTCGAGATGCGAGTCCAGCACGGAATGTCCGCGGTCCCCGCCTGGAAATCCCGGCACCGAGGGAACGATCACGGTGCGCGTCTTTGCCAGTTCATCGAGGAACGGCACCCAGCGCGGCAGCCCGCCGAACCCGGCGAGAAAGCCGATTTTGGGGCCGCTGCCCTTGCGCCAGATACGGGTGGGGAAGCCGTTGACATCGACGGTCAACGTTTCGGGTTCACTCACTTTGTGCTCCTTATTCGGCGGCCAGGCGGGGCTGGAAGGCGGGGACCGCGGCGCGCAGGCTGGCATCCATCGGCTTCGGCCACCAGCGATCGTCCCAGCCGCTGTGCAGATCTTTCAGTTTCGGCATGACCTGTTCGGCGAACAGTTTCGTATTATAGCGGGTGAGGTCCTTGCTCATGTTGCCGTATTGCAACAGCAACATCAGGTGGCCGACATTCAGGTTGACCGCGACCTCGCGCAGTTGTTCCGCGACTTCGTCCGGCGAGCCGATGATGACGTAGCCGTTATCGACGATCGCCTCCATCTCGCGCGCGACGGATGCGAAGCGTTCGCCGGTCGATTTGCCGCGGACGTTGGAATCGGCGGCTTTGCGCACCTGGCTTTCGATGCCGGCGCGCTGGCTGCCTTCGCTGGTGTAGCCGGGCGGGGTGGCCCATTTCGGATCGACATGCAGGCAGCGGCCGTAGAAATATTCCGCGGCTTCGGCATAAAGATCGAAGGCGTGCTGGCGGCTTTCGCCGACGCCGATGAATTGCAGGAAGCCGGCCTGGTAGGGGTTCTTCGGCTTGCCCAGCCGCTCCATTTCGGCCCAGAACCCATCCATCGTTGCTCGGCCCGCCTTGTAGCCGTAGTACGACAGGTAGCAATAGACGTAGTCCATTTCGGCGCACCAGCGCCAGGTTTCCACCGAACCCCCGCCGGGCACCCAGATCGGCGGATGCGGACGCTGGATCGGACGCGGCCAGATATTCACATAGCGCTGCTGATTGAAGCGGCCGTT
>Ga0302157_10004113_pt1 | contig 15946 bp, 13 predicted proteins | sample I_Bog_N3_3_FD_193502 | JGI IMG/M metagenome (GOLD analysis project Ga0302157, IMG submission 193502) | Peat permafrost microbial communities from Stordalen Mire near Abisko, Sweden - I_Bog_N3_3 | ecosystem: Environmental > Terrestrial > Soil > Wetlands > Peat | place: Sweden: Abisko, Stordalen...
GATCCCGTCGTCGTTCGGTGTCATGCCGAGATCGGGCCGCTTCTCGAGCAGCAGCGGCCGTTCGGCGGTGTCCTTCGCTTGTACCGCGGAGGCGAAATAAACGATCCGGGTCGCGGGTCCCTGCGTCGAGAGGCTGGAATCCTCGCCCAATTCGGCACCCGCCGTATGCATTTCCGTGCCGTTGCCATCGACGCTGCCTGGGCGATCGGCCGAGGCGAGCGAAGACTTCGGGATGACGGCGCGCCCATCGTCCATCGTATTGCCCGACCCCTGCTGCGTGCGCTGCGCGAGGTAGCGCGCATTCGGGTTGCGCGCGACGGGCGAGCCCTGGTCGTTGACGAGAATCACTTCGAGTCCCGGGGCCCGGTCGTTGTCGGCGTCCGTGCCGGGAGCGCTGAAGGTGACGCCCAGGATCAAGATCCCGTGCAGCAGTCCCGCCAGGAACAAGGTCGTCACCATGCGATCCTGAGCGGGCGGCAGCCGTGCTTGAAGCGGGGCGGCGCTCACGCGGCTTTCAAGGACTTGGCGATCGCGTTCATGAACATGGCACCGATATCGACACCATGGCGGCGATCCAGTTCGCGAATTCCCGTCGGACTCGTCACGTTGATCTCCGTGACGAAATCGCCGATCACGTCGAGGCCGACGAACAGCATGCCCCGATCGCGCAGCTTGGGTCCAATGCGATCGCAAAGCCAGCGGTCGCGATCGTTGAGAGGCCGGCTCTCCGCGCGCGCGCCGGCGGCGAGATTGCCGCGGTTATCGGCGGCGTCCGGCACCCGTTTCAAGGCAAAGGGAACGGGTTCCCCGTCGACGAGCAGCACGCGGCAATCGCCGCCCGTGACGATTTCCGGCAAGTAGCGCTGCACAATCGCGAATTTGCGCCCATTGTCGGTGAGAGTCTCGAAAATGACGTTGCGATTCTTGTCGCCGTGCTCCAGCACGAAGATCGACCTACCGCCCATGCCGTCGAGCGGCTTGACGACCGCCTTGCCGTGTTCTCGCAGGAATTCGGCCATGTCCTGCATGTCGGCGGTGATCAGGGTCGGTGCGCAGCATTCGGGAAACCAGGCGGTAAAGACCTTCTCGTTCATGTCCCTGAGACCCTGCGGAGCATTGCAGACGAGCGCGCCTTGCGCTGCGGCCCGGTCGAGGATGTAGGTCGTATATATGTATTCCATGTCGAACGGCGGGTCCTTGCGCATGAGGATCACGTCATAGTCGCCGAGCCGGCTCGCTTTGAAGCCGCCCCGTTCGAACCAGCCCTCCGGATCGTCGCGCACGCGAAGCGCTGCGACCTGCCCGAACGCGACGCCATCGCGCAGCCAGAGCCCCGTTTGCTCGGCATAGGAGATTTCCCAGTCGCGCGCCTGTGCGGCCAGCAGCATCGCCAGCGTGCTGTCCTTTGCCGGTTTGATGCCCTCGATAGGGTCCATGATGACGAGAAGGCGGACGTCGCCGGACATGCAAAACCTTGGCGGGGCGTGAGTGAATCCGGCTCACAGTCTAGCAGCCTGTCCGACGGATCGGCGGTCGCGACCACGCGGTTGAGTCAGACAGGCTGCACCGCAAAGGCCCTTCCGTACGATCTTCTTCGGAGAACTGTGAACCACGCCTCCGCCGTTTGGCGGCAGTTGGGCGGAAATGGGACAGCCATGCCGTGGCCCCGCCGCCATGGATATGTTAAAAAGGCCTCTAGATTCCGGCACCTACGCCAATTGGAAATAATGACACCCAGCGACCGCAATAAGCTCACGGGACTCAAGGTGCTCGTGATCGACGATAGCAAGACCATTCGTCGCACGGCCGAGACGCTGCTCACCAAGGAAGGCTGTGAAGTGTTCACGGCGATCGACGGATTCGACGCGCTGTCGAAGATCGCGGATCATCAGCCCGACATCGTGTTCGTCGACATCATGATGCCGCGGCTCGACGGCTACCAGACCTGTTCCTTGATCAAGCACAACAAGGTTTTCAAGCGAATCCCGGTCATCATGCTGTCCAGCAAGGACGGCCTGTTCGACCGTGCCCGGGGCCGCATCGTGGGGTCGGAGCACTATTTGACCAAGCCGTTCACCAAGGACGAATTGCTCGGGGCGATCGAAGCCCACGTCGGGAAATGACGGGAGAAACCATTCATGCCGCTGATCTTGATCGTCGATGATTCGCCCACTGAAGTTTTCGTGATGCAAAAGGCGCTCGAAAAGCACGGTTTCAAGACCGCGGCCGCCGAGAACGGTGCCGAGGGCATTCGCATGGCGAAGGAAATGAAACCGGATCTCATCTTCATGGACATCGTCATGCCCGGCGTGAACGGCTATCAGGCGACGCGCGCCCTGATCAACGATCCCGAGACGAGTTTGATTCCGATCATCATGGTCACGACCAAGGGGCAGGAGACGGATCGCGTCTGGGGATTGCGCCAGGGGGCGGTGGATTATCTCGTCAAACCGGTCTCGGCCCAGGCTTTGGTCGAGAAGGCCCAAGCCGCGCTCGCCGTATGACGAGCCCCGATAGCGCGCCTGTCCAGAGTCTGCGGAGTCTCCGAGATCGACCGTTCGAACTGCTCAAGGAACTCGAGCGACGCAGCAAACCCGCCGGCGCCGGCGCCATGGTCGAGGCGAGCGCCGAAAATGAATGGGTGGGAGTCGCGCTGCGCATGGGCGGGGAGACGTTTCTGGTTGCCCGTGAGGAAACGCGCGAAGTGCTCGGGCTTCCCCCCGTGATCACGCGCATCCCGGGGACCCGGGGCTGGGTCAAAGGTCTCGCCAACGTGCGCGGCCAGCTTCTGCCGATGCTCGATCTGCGCCAGTTCCTCGGCAGCGGTGCAATGACCGCGGGGCGCAATACGCGCGTCGTCGTGGTGAATCACCGCGAAATACCGGCCGGCCTCATCGTCGATGAAGTGCTCGGGTTCCGCCGTTTCGCCGAGCGCGAGTTCAACGTGGAGCCGCCGCCCACCGTGATTCGCTGCGATAGTTACTTGGCCGGCGCGTTCCGGCGCGGCAGCGAGGTATGGCCGGTGCTCAGTTTGCGCACGCTCGTGGAAAGCGAGAGTTTCCTCCAGGCGGCCACATGAAGGACTCGAATTTCGATCGTTGGCCCCGCATTCTGCCGGCGCTCGCCGCGCTCACGGTGGTCTTCATCGTGCTCGCCGCGCTCCTCACGCTGCTGTCGCGCGCCGGTTCCGGAACCCTGGTGCCGGCCGAGCAGCTGTCGCTGCTCACGCAGCGGCTGCCGTTCGAGGCCCAGAACGCTCTGCGAGGCGAGGCCGCCGCGTTCGACTCGATGGAACGCAGCATGGCGCGACTGAAGACGCTGCGCGGCGCGGTGCTCGCGTCTCAGCCGACGGGCGACGTCGTATGGCAACGGCTCAACGACGGCATCGCGGCCGTCGCAAACGCGCGGCCGGCGGTGGCCACGATTCAGACCGCGAACCAGGAGGTTCACGAGCAGGTGCCGAAGCTCTTATCGGCGCTGGGCGACCTCGCGAGCGCGGGCGGCGTGCAAAAACTGGACGGCATGAGCCGCTACCTCGAGAAGTTCGAACTGACCGTGCAGCGCGTACAACAGGATCTCAACGGCCTCGCCTCCGGCGTGAGCGATGCGGCTCCCGCCGCGCAGCGCCTCGCCGACAGCCTCGAATTCCTGAGCCAGGTGGTGCGGGGACTCGCCGGTGAGGAGTCCGGCCTCGCGCTCTCGAGGATCACCGGCGCCGACGCCGAGCAGCGCCTGAAGGTGGTCGTCCAGCGCAACCAGCAATTCGCCGCAACCGTGCGCCAGGCGATCGGAGCGGCCGAACCGCTGTCGAAAGGTCAACTCGCGGCGCGCGCGCTGCCCGCGGTCACGGCCGCGCTCGGCACGGAGTTGAATGCGAGCGCGCCGGCTCAGCCGGAGTCGGGCGCGGGCCTCAAGCCCTTCATCCTCGCCAGCCTCGTGCTCGCCCTGCTGTCGCTGGCGGCGCTTGTTTTCGTGTATTTGAAGGCGATCAACATGCGCCGCGATACCGAACAGCGCGTGCGCGAGAACGAACGCAACCAAGAGGCGATCCTGCGCCTGCTCGACGAATTGTCGAGCCTCGCCGACGGGGATCTCACGGTCCAGGCGACGGTGACCGAGGACATCACCGGCGCGATCGCCGATTCGATCAATTACGCGATCGAGGCCTTGCGTGAACTCGTCACGACGATCAATGCGAGCACGATCCAGCTCGACGGTGCAACTCGCCAGGCACAGGCCGCGGCCGGGCACATGTCGAAGGCGAGTGCCGCACAATCCCGGCAGATCTCGGCCGCGAGCGAATCGATGGTGGAAATGGCGGCCTCGATCGAGGAGGTGTCCGGAAATTCCGAACGCTGCTCGGACGTCGCCCGGCATTCCGTCGACATCGCCCACAAGGGCGGGGATGCCGTACGCCGGACCATCGACGGCATGAACGCGATTCGCGAGACCATCCAGGACACGAGCAAACGCATCAAGCGGCTCGGCGAGAGTTCGCAGGAGATCGGCAACATCGTCGAACTGATCAACGACATCGCGGAGCAGACCAACATCCTCGCGCTCAACGCTTCGATCCAGGCGTCGATGGCCGGGGAGGCCGGGCGCGGCTTCGCTGTCGTCGCCGATGAGGTCCAGCGTCTCGCCGAGCGGGCCGCGAACGCGACCAAGCAGATCGAGGTGCTGGTGCGCACAATACAAGCAGACACGAACGAGGCCGTGGTCTCGATGGAGCGCAGCACGACCGACGTCGTCGGCGGCGCGCTGCTCGCCGAAAATGCCGGCGCGGCGCTCGAGGAAATCGAGCAGGTCTCCAATCAGATCGCGAGTTTGGTGCAGAACATTTCCGCGAGCGCGCGCCAGCAGGCGGCGGCATCCGGCAACATTTCCAAGAACATGCAGGTCGTGCGCGAAATTTCCACGCAGGCCGCCGAAGGGACTTCGGCGACCTCCGCCTCGATTTCGAAGCTCGCCGCGCTCGCGGCCCAGCTGCGCAAGTCCGTCGCGGGTTTCCGCCTGTCGGATCAGCCGGCGAGCGCGCTGGGGTCGATCGGCTCTACGTCGACGCGCCTGCCGGTGCTCAGCGAGCCGGCTGCGCCAGTCGGCGGCACGGCGCCGGAGAAGGTCCGAAAGGCGAGCGGTTTCGGCGCTTGACGGGCGCACGCGAGCGGTTCCAGTCATGACCGACATCAATTCCCAGACGCTGCACGTCGTCGCGAAGGAGCTCAACAAGACGCTCGTCGATGCGCGCGTGTCGCTCGAGGAATACTCGGAACGCATCGATCAGCTCGGTCTGCTCGAGAAATGCGCCGACGAGTTGCATCTCGCCCACGGCGCGCTGCGGCTCGTCGAGGTGTACGGCGCCGCACTGCTCGCGGAGGAAATGGAGCATGTCACCCGGTATCTCGTCGACACCGGTCGTGAGGCGGACCGCCGGGATGAGAAGCGGCTCTACGAGGGCCTCGATGCCTTGATGCGGGCGATGGTGCAGCTGCCCACCTACCTCGAGCGGGTGCTCTCGGGCGGCCGCGATCTCGCCCTCGTGTTGCTGCCCCTGCTCAACGACCTGCGCTCGGTACGCGGCGGCGCCCTGCTCTCCGAGGGCACGTTGCTGCTGCTCAACCTCAAGTCCGATCAGCCGCCGCAGCCCGCGCCCGCCGAGGAATCGCCGATCGCGGTCGCGCATTGGGCCAGGCGCCTGCGTTCACGTTTCCAAATCGGGCTGCTCGGCCTGATTCGGGGCGAGCGCGCCGAGCAATGCCTCGAGGTGATGGCGAAAGTCGCCACCAAACTCGAGCAAGTGGCCACGACCCAGCCCGTATTCCAATTCTGGTGGGTCACGGGCGCGATCATCGATGCCTTGCGCACGAAGGGGCTCGAGCCGAGCCCGACCTTGAAGCGCCTGCTCGGCCAGGCGGATCGCCAGATCAAGGCCTTGTACGAACAGGGCGAGTTGCGCTACTGCGAGAATCCGCCGGTCGATCTGCTCAACAACATGCTCTATTACGTCGCGCGCGCGACCACCCAGGGCGGCCGGGTGGCCGCGGTGCGTGCTTCGTTCAAGCTGTCGGAATTGCTGCCGCTCGACGAATCGATCGAGCAGGAGCGCGAGAGTCTGTCCGCACCGAGCGTGAAGCTCATGCGCACCGTCGCCGCGGCGATCAAGGAGGACCTTGCCAAGGTCAAGGACGTGCTGGACATCTTCGCGCGCCGCGGCGGCGGCAAGTTCTCCGAGCTCAGCCCCCAGGTGGATCTGCTCAAGAAGATCAGCGAGACGCTCGGCGTGCTCGGTCTCGGCGAATTACGCGAGCGCGTGCAGCGGGAAACGGCCGATTTGACCGCGCTCCTGGGATCCTCCCAGGCCCCGCCGCAGGAGGCGCTGCTCAAGGTTGCCGGCGTGTTGCTATCGGTCGAGGACAGCCTCGACGACCAGTTGGTGCGTCTGATCCTGCCGAATGCTTCCGGCGATTCTCGCACGCTGCCCGCCGAGGCCGTGGATCTTGATTTCAGGCTCGTCAGCGAGGCCGTGCTGCGCGAGTGCATCGTCAATCTCGCCCGCATCAAGGACGCCATTTCGACTGCGGTGCAAAAACCCGGCGAGTTCTCACCGCACGGCCTCGACAACGTGCCGCAGTTGCTGCGCGGTATAACGGCCGGTTTGTTGATGCTCGGCAAGACGCGCGCCTTCGAGTCGATGGAGGCGATCGGGGTTCATGTACGCCATCTTGTCGATCCCGCCTCCCCGCCTCCCGATGCGCAGCGCCTGGAGCGCGTCGCCGACGCGATCGTGAGCCTCGAGTACTACATGGAGACCATCCAGAGCGGTCGCAGCGATCCGTGGTACATGCTCGACAACGCGGAGATCTGCATCAAGGCCCTCGATGCGGAGTTGACGTCGCGACTGCCCAAAGTCGCCTTCGCGGGCGGCGACCCGGATTCGACCCACCAACTCGAATCCGCAGCGGTGCAACCCGAGTCGGACGCGTTCGGGGCCGGCAGCGCGTCGCTGCCCTTGTCGCCGGACGCCCCACCGCCGCTCGTCGAGGCAGCGCCGCTCGCCATCGCGGCCGCGCCTGCCGTCGATCCCCATCTGGTCGAGCTGTTCATCGAGGAAGCCAAGGAGGAACTGCACTCGATCGGCGAGTCTTTCCCGCTCTGGGACCAAAACCCCGCGGACGTGGAATCGCTCGTCAAATTGCGGCGCAGCTTCCATACCCTCAAGGGCAGCGGACGCATGGTCGGCGCGCGTCTCATGGGCGATTACGCTTGGGCGATCGAGAATCTCGCGAATCGCGTGCTCGAAAAGACCCTCTCGCGCACGGCCGGGATGATGTCCGTACTGCGTACCGCGGTTGCCGCCCTGCCGCATCTGATCGAACAGCTCGAGACCGGACGTCCCGCACCGATGTCGGTCGAAGACATCATCGCCCGAGCCCATGCCTATGCCTACGCGGATGGCCGGGACCCGGAGGACCCCTATCAAGCAACGGTCGTGCTCACTCCCGGCAAGCTACCGACGTCACCCGGGCCGCCCGTCGTGCCGCCCGTACCCGCGTCGCCCGTACCCGCGTCGCCCGTACCCCCGGCGCCCGCACCTGCGGCGCCGGCTGCTGACAGGCGCCCCGAGGCAGAGCCGACTGCCCCGGCCGAGGCCGCCGCGTTCCCGCTGCCCGCGGCTGTGCCGGAGCCCACCGCCGGCGCCGAATCGGTTCCTGCCGCAGGGCCTTCCGGGGCGGATGAATTCGCGCAGTCGGAGAGGGCTCCGGAGGCACCAGCGGGCCAGGAACCCGCCGCGCCGATCGAGGCGCCGGTTCATCAAGAATCGACCGCAACCACGACGATGGATCCCTTGCTGCACGACATCTACAGCAAGGAAACCACCCACCATTTGACGGTGATTCGGGATTACCTGGCGCGGCGTCAGGGTCAACTGGCGCCGCACGATTTACCGGAAGCGGTTTATCGCGCGGTCCACACGCTGAGCGGCAGTTCGAAGATGGCCGAAGCCCGGCACGGCATCCGCGTGACCGAGCCGCTCAATCACTACATGCGCCGAGTGTTCGACAGCGGGATGGGCCTCTCGGACCGTGGCCTGGCACTGCTCGCCGACTCCGTCGCGGCGATCGAAAACGTCGTCTCGCATATCGACGAATCGACGATCTTCTTCGCCGATCAGCCGAAGCTCATCGAGCGCATGCGCATGCTCGAGGCCGATCTCGACGGCCGCCTCGCGGGTTCGCCGGATCCTGCGCCTTCGCCCGAGGCCGTCGATGGCAGCGGACGCAGCGTGGATACACGGGCGCGCGACGATGCCTTCGATCAAGAGATCGCCATTATCTACAGCGAGGAGGCGACGGAACTCCTGGAGGCGGCTCAGATTTCGTTGAACGCGTGGAACGTCGACCGCAAAGCGAAGGAGCCCGTCGCGGAACTGCAGCGCCAGTTGCACACTCTGAAGGGCGGGGCCCGCATGGCGGGTATTTCCGCCATGGGCGATCTCAGCCACGAGCTCGAGACGTTGGTCATTCAGATCGACAGCGGCGCCGTATTCGGCAGTGATGTCGCGCACACCGTGCTGCAGAACAGCCTGGACGAACTCGCGCGCATGCGCGACGCCGTCAGTGACAACGTGCTGCCCGCGCCTGCGAATGCGCTCATGGCGCAAATTCGCGCGCTGAACTCCGGCCAGGCGATCCCGGTGACCGCCGCTGCCGCCGCTGCGCAATTCGCGTCCGGCGCGTATCCCGCAATCGCGGTCGCAGCGCGAACCGCAGCCCCGATCACCGCACCGATCACCGCACCGATCGCGGCGCCGATCACGGCGCCGACCACGGCGAAGATGGCGGCGTCGCCTGCGCCCGCGAGTCCGCCCGCACTGACGCTCGTGCCGCCGGTCGCCGCCGGCGCGGCGCCCGAGCACGCAGCGGCCGAGATCGCGCCGGTCCCGATCTTGCCCGGCCGCGAGGCCGTACCGGTCGAGCGCGCCGAAATGGCGCGCGTCGATGCGGAGCTCCTCGATGTGATGCTGAACAGTGCGGGCGAAGTGAGTATTTTCCGCGCACGGCTGGGTCAGCAGGTCAATTCGATCGACTTCAATCTCGTCGAACTTGCGCGAACGGTCACGCGTCTGAAGGAGCAGCTGCGGGGTCTGCAGATGGAGACCGAGGCGCAAGTGCTCAACCGCCACCGCGACACGGATTCGCGGCGCACGGATTTCGATCCGCTCGAGCTCGATCGGTATTCGTCGCTCCAGCAGTTCTCGCGCGCGCTGGTCGAGACCTCCAGCGATGTCGGCAGCATTCAGGGGCTGCTGGAGACGCTGACGCGCGAAGCACAGAATCTGCTCACGCAGCAGTCGCGTGTGATCACGGACCTTCAGAACAGTTTGCTGCGCACACGCATGGTACCGTTCCAGAGGCACGTGCAGCGGCTCACGCGGCTCGTTCGCCAGTCGGCGAACGATACGGGCAAACGCTGCGAACTCGTCGTCCAGGGCGGCGATGCCGAGCTCGATCGCCAAGTCCTCGAGCGCATGATTCCACCGCTCGAGCACATGCTGCGCAACGCCGTCGTCCACGGCATCGAAACGCCGGAGCGCCGGATCGCCGCGGGCAAGGCCGAGAGCGGCCGCATCACGGTGAGCCTGGAGCGTGAGGGTGCCGAAGTCGCGATCGTCGTCGCCGACGACGGTGCGGGCATCAACGTGAAACTCATCCGCGAAAAGGCGATCTCGCTGGGGCTCGCCGATCCGCACGCGAGGCTCAGCGACGAGGAGGCCATGCAGCTCATCCTCGAGCCGGGGTTCAGCACGGCCGGTCTCGTCACCCAGGCCGCGGGCCGCGGCGTCGGCATGGATGTCGTGGCGACGGAGGTCAAGAAGCTGGGCGGCGGCCTTTTCATCGAGTCGGTGCCCGGCAAGGGCTCGCGTTTCACGGTGCGTCTGCCGTTCACGCTCGCAATCAGCCAGGCTCTGATCGTCCGTGTCGCCGAAGAGGTCTACGCTCTGCCGATGCCGACCGTCGAAGGGGTCGTACGCCTGCCGCGCAACATCGTCGTGCGACACCTCGGCAAGGATGCACCCTTGTTCGAGTACGGCGGCCAAAAATATCGATTCCAGCAACTCGGAACATTCGTCGGACTCGGTGCGACGCCGTTGCCGGACGCCGACGTGTCGATGTCCGTCGTGTTGATCCGCGCCGGCGAATACTCCACCGCCCTGATCACGGACGAATTGATCGGCAGCCGCGAGATCGTCGTCAAGAACCTGGGGCCGCAGATTTCGGCGATCCGCGGTATCGCCGGTGCCACGATCTTGGGCGATGGCAGGATCGTCGTGATCCTCGACATGGGTTCGCTGGTGCGCTCCGAGTGGCGGGCCCGCGCGACGGAACTGCCGGTGCTCGAGCACCGCGATCGGCGCCGTTGTGCACTGGTCGTCGACGACTCGATCACCGTGCGCCGCGTCACTCAGCGCCTGCTCGAGCGCAACGGCATGCGGGTGCTCACCGCGAAGGACGGCGTCGAGGCCGTGGCGCTGCTCCAGGACAACCTGCCGGATATCATTTTGCTGGACATCGAGATGCCGCGCATGGATGGCTACGAAGTCGCGGCGCACGTGCGCAACGACACGCGGCTCAAGGACATTCCCATCGTCATGATCACCTCGCGCGTCAGCGAGAAACATCGCGCCCGGGCGATCGAAATCGGAGTCGACGATTACCTCGGCAAGCCCTATCAGGAAAACCAGCTGCTGGACGCCATCGAGCCCTTGCTCGACCGTCGCAGTGCGCTGGCGCGCTGACAGGACAGGATTCGTGTCGGACCTCCGCGAGGAACTCTACAGCCTGCTGGTGCCTCTCGTCGGCGAACGCCTGCTCGTGCCGCGGGCATGCATCGCCGAAGTCATCGGCTATCAAAGCCCGACCCCGATGAGCAATGCGCCGCCATGGTACGTGGGCGTGGTCTCCTGGAGCGGCCGCAGCGTCCCCGTCATCTCGTTCGAGGGTGCGGTCGGCATGGCGATGCCGAGCGTCTCGGGCCGTACGCGCATCGTCGTGTTCCACGCGCCGGGCGGCAAGCTGCAATCGGGATTTTTCGGCATGTTGACGCACGGGTTTCCGCAGCTCGTGCGGGTCAACGCCGACGTGATCCGCCCCGACCCCTCGCGTACCTTCGCGGAGCGCTCGCCGGTCATCTGCCAGGTGCGCATGATCAACGAATCGCCGCTGATCCCGGACCTCGAGCGCCTCGAGCAATTGATTGCCGAGGAAACCTCGGTGCTCGGCTAGCGCATGTCTCCAAAGCGGGCTTGCAGCCACGCGATCGCCGCGATCGCGGCGGTCTCGGTGCGCAGCACTCGCGGCCCCAAGCCGATGCGCTCGAAGCCGACGAGCCCGAACGCGTCGATTTCCTCGGGTGAAAAGCCGCCTTCCGGACCGATGGCAATCTCCACGCTGCCGGCGATGCGCCAATCGGAATTGCGCGCCTCGGAATCGGGCTCGAACAGCAGGCGCGCCGGCAGGCAGCGCGACACCGCGCCGTCCGGTGCGGCGGCCGATGCCGCGGTGTCGCTGGAGCCCAGAAAGTCGAGCAGCGGCCGCGGCTCGTCGACGCTGGGCAGCCGGTTGCGCCCACACTGCTCGCAGGCGCTCGCGACGACGCCGCGCCAGTGAGCCGCTTTGCTCTCGGCCTGGCGCGCGTCGAGGCGTACGACGCCGCGTTGACTCAGGACCGGTACGATGCGCGCCACGCCGAGTTCGGTCGCCTTTTGAACGATGAAGTCCATGCGATCGCCGCGCGGCACGCATTGCACCAGCGTCACGGCCAGCGGGGATTCGCGGTCGACGCTTCGCGCCGGGCCGACGGCGACGCCCACACGAGTGCCGCGGACGCTCTCGACTTCGCCGTCGAATTCGCGCCCCGACCCGTCGAATAAGATGAGCGCGTCGCCGGCCCGCGCTCGGAGCACGCGCGCTACGTGGGCGCCCGTGTCGGCGGGCAACTCGAAGCTCGCGCCCGGCTCGAGGCTGGCCTGCACGTAGACCCGGGTCAAGCGCATCAGGCGCGGTTCGCGGGCGGAAAAATGGCGTTCATGAGCAGCATGATTGTCGCATATGCTAACGCCCGTGCTGAGCGTCCATTCACGTTTGCCCCGCCTCGAGGTGGATCTGCCGAACGGGCTTCTGCGCGGCGCGCAATTCCGCGAATCGCCGAACTGCGATGCGCGCCCGCGCGATGCCGTCGTGGATCTCATCGTCGTGCATGGAATCAGTCTGCCGCCCGGCGCTTTCGGCGGTCCCTGGATCGATCGGCTGTTCATGAACGTCCTCGAACCGGACGCGCACCCCTATTTTTCCACGGTGTGCACGCTCAAGGTGTCCTCGCATTTGCTCGTGCGTCGCGACGGCGAACTCACGCAATACGTCCGATTTACGGATCGCGCCTGGCACGCCGGCAAGTCGACCTACGCGGGCCGCGAGGCCTGCAATGATTTCTCGATCGGCATCGAACTCGAGGGCACGGATTCAGCGCCCTACCTGGATGCCCAGTATCGAGTGCTCGCGAACGCCGTTGCGGCTCTGTGCTCGGCGTATCCGACGCTTTCCACCGAACGCATTCTGGGCCACAGCGACATCGCGCCAGGCCGCAAGACCGATCCGGGTCCGGCATTCGACTGGACGCGCGCGCGACGGCTCATCGCGCTCGCCGCCTCGCGGCGGCCGCCAAGGGAATGAGTCAGACAGGCTGCTGGCGGCGGCGCCAGAGGACCTCGTTGCCGCTTTCATGCCGGGCGAGGACGCGCGCGACCACGAAGAGCAGATCGGAGAGCCGGTTGAGATAGATCAAGGCGTCCGGCCCGACCGCTTCTGCGCGTGCGAGCGACCAGCAGTGTCGTTCGGCGCGGCGGCAGACCGTGCGCGCCAAATGGCAGGCCGCCGCACCGGGTCCGCCGCCCGGAAGCACGAATTCGGCGAGCGGCGGCAAGTGCTCGTTGAAACCGTCGAGCTCCGTCTCCACGCGCTGCGTGTGCACGGCGGTGACCATGGTATTGCCGGGGATGCACAGTTCCCCGCCGAGATCGAACAGATCGTGCTGGACATCGGTGAGGCACCGCCGTACGGCATCGGGCAAATTCCCCACGGCGAGCACCATCCCGAGCGTACTGTTGAGTTCATCGACCGTACCATACGCCTCGACCCGGAGGCTGTCCTTGGGCACGCGCGTGCCATCGCCCAAGCCCGTGATGCCGTCATCGCCGGTGCGCGTGTAGATCTTGCTGAGCCGCTTACCCATGTCCCCGAATTCCCCCGAAGGTCCCCAATTTCGCCGCTGTCCCCAATTTTTGCCCGTGTCCGCAAAATCGCGTACCCGGGTACTCCCGCGAGCCCTCGCGACGGTAGGCGTCTGATATTGTTTCTGTCAAGGCGGCCGCAGAACAGCAACCCATGGAGTCCGAGGCATGAACCCGTCCCCCGAATTGCAGGCAGCGCTCGATGCCGCAGCCGAGGCGGCGGCCATCGCCCGATCGCTTTATCAACACAACCTCGAGGTACGCATCAAAGCGGACAAATCGCCCGTCACGGACGCCGACGTGCGCTGTGAACTTGCAATCCGCGCCATTCTCGAGGCGCGCTACCCCGCGTACGGGTTCTACGGCGAAGAGACGGGCGCGCGCGGCGTGGATGCGGAGTGCGTTTGGCTCGTCGATCCGATCGACGGGACGAAGGCATTCGTGCGTGAGTATCCGATGTTTTCCACGCAGATCGCATTGATGCGCCGTGGCGAAATCGTGCTCGGCGTGTCCAGCGCGCCCGTGTATGGCGATCTCGCCTACGCAGAGCGCGGCCGCGGCGCCTATTTGAACGGCGAGCGCATTGCCGTGAGCGACATCGACACGCTCGAATCCGCGACCCTGTCGGCCGGCAACCTGCGCACACTTGCCTGCGGGCCGCGATGGACCGCGTACGGAGAACTCGTCGCACGCGTGAACCGCATTCGCGGCTATGGGGATTTCTTGCAATATCACCTGCTGGCGGCGGGGAAAATCGACATGGTGGTCGAATCCGACGTCAATATCCTCGACGTCGCCGCCCTCGCAGCGATCATCACGGAAGCGGGCGGCAAGTTCACGGATCTCACGGGCGCGCCGATCGCACTCGGCTCGACCACCGTGCTCGCGAGCAACGGCCGGCTGCACGCCACGTTGCTTGCGGCGCTCGCGTGACCGGTGCTGCACGCGCGGGTTGTGCGCGCCTGTTGCACGCGTCTGGTGCGCGAGCCTGTTGCATGCGCCTGTTGCGGAGTCAATCGCCCCAGCGGATCTCGCGCGCCGTGGCCGGTCCGATCACGACCTCGCCGAGATCATCGACCTGCTCGCCTCGACCGGGCCCGCGCGCGCGCCGTCCCGCCATGAGCTCGGCGGAAGCCTGAGGATACAGCGGTACCTGTGCCGGGTCGCCGAACCCGTCGGGGAATCGCGGTGCATCGGTCGTCGGATCATATTTATCGGTCGCGCCGAGGGTATGCAGCATCTCATGGGCGATCACGACATCGTTGGCGCCCGTCATTGCCGGGTCCGCGAAGGCATACACGACGCCGATGAGTCCTTTTTCGAGACCCAGCGAATCAGGCACCCGCGGCGACAGCGCGGGATCGCGATACAGCACGAAGACCCGGATGTCCTCGGGTTCGCGCGCGTGTCCGGAAACCCGCCAGACCCAATAGCGCAATTCGAGGCTCCAGATGATCGTCGCGAACACGCCGGCATCGACGCTTCTCTGCGGCGGCGATTCGTGCAACTCGGGCCGAAGCCGCGTTCGAAACGGTTCGCCGACCGGCACGCGATAGCGCGCCGCCTCGCGTGCGAAAAACCCATCGATGGGCGCGAAATCGCGGGCTTCCAGCGTCGCCACGTAGCGTGCGGTCGCCGGGCTCCGGTCGAGGGCGACCGGATAGATCGCGACGAAGAGCGGCGTGCGCCAGCGGGTCGCGAGATAGCGCTGCTGCCAGGTTGTGACCGCGACCAGCAGGAGTGCCGTCAGCAGTATCAGGATGCGCAGGTTCCGCCAGACGTGTCGCCGCCCAGCGGTGCGCACGCGGGACGCGGATTTCAATCGGCGGCTTCGACGCGCAGAGCGGAGATCTCCCCGTCGTGTGCCGCGTAGGAGATCAAAATCGAACGGCAGCATACGGGGCAATCTTCGATGTAAGACTGCTCGGGAATCGACAGGTCCAGCGTGAGATTGATGACCTCCCAGCAATGCGGGCAGGTCGCATCATGGCCTTCGAGTAAATTCATACCGACCTCGCAACTGGCGGCGGACGATAGCTTCAAGGCTGCAAGCGGGTGACCGCCCAACGCGGTGCGCCGGAGACGGCCCGATCCCGCGTCCAGCGGGCGCGGTCGTGAATCCTGAATTCACCCTCGACCCATAGTTCCATGGCCTCGACCCCGAGTCGGTAGCCGCCCCAATGCGGGGGTCTCGGCACGTCGACCACGAGGCCTTCCGGCTCGATCGTTCCGGGACCCCCGTAGGGAATGCCGAAGCGCTCGGCGGCGTCGGCGACCTTTTGCCCGAGTTCGGCGCGCGAGTCGACCGGCTGGCTCTGCGCGCTTGCCCATGCGCCGAGCCGGCTCTGCCATGGACGCGTGCGGAAGTAGGCGTCGTTCTCAGCGTCCGTGAGCTGCGTGACCTGACCCTCGATGCGGACCTGGCGGTGACGCTGGTCCCAGTGGAACACCAGGGCCGCGCGGGGATTCGCCGTGAGTTCCCGACCCTTTTGCGAGTCGTAATTCGTATAAAAAAGCACGCAGCCCGATTCGGGCTCGATCTCCTTGCAGAGCACGACTCGCGCCGATGGTTGACCGCGCGCGTCGACGGTCGCCAGGACCATGGCGTTCGGATTCGGTTGAGCCGCATCGACGCGCGCCTGTTCGAGCCACGCGGCT
>Ga0302157_10004115_pt1 | contig 15939 bp, 14 predicted proteins | sample I_Bog_N3_3_FD_193502 | JGI IMG/M metagenome (GOLD analysis project Ga0302157, IMG submission 193502) | Peat permafrost microbial communities from Stordalen Mire near Abisko, Sweden - I_Bog_N3_3 | ecosystem: Environmental > Terrestrial > Soil > Wetlands > Peat | place: Sweden: Abisko, Stordalen...
AACGGCCGCAACCGCGTGATCTGCGAAGTCGACCCGGAATATGCCGCCGAGACCCAAAGCCAGGTGGCGTGAGCCGATTGCGCCCGTTATGCCTTCTTCCTGGATAGCTTTTTCCTAGCGACCGTTTTCGCCGCCCGCTTCGCCGCTTTCGGCTTTTTCGGACGCTTCCTCACCGCCGCGCGCTGTGCCGCGGCGAGCGCCGCCCTCGCCCAGCCTGTCAGTTCCTCCGGATCGTCATAGAGCCGCTCCGGCAGCTGCCAGTACGAGCCGACCGTGACGGTCTTGGTGCGGGTCTGATACTGAAACGGTTTTGCGCCCTCCGCCTCGAAGCGCGGGATGCTGTGCTCGTCGGCGCGAAGATAAAGTCCGCCGCGCAGCGCGAGGGCAAAATTGGTTCCGTCGGCCGAAATGCCGAAACCGGAAAACATCCGGCGGATCGTCACCGGGCCGAAGTCGGAAAACAGATCGATCAGGAAATCGCGGTCCATGGCTGCCGTCCATAGTAAGGATAGCGCAGCCTATATGACTTCGTCATTGCGAGCGAAGCGACGCAATCCACGTAGCGACAAAGCTGGATTGCTTCGTCGCCAGCGCTCCTCGCAATGACGGGGGTTATTCGGCTCTAGACTAGCCGTCCACCTTGGCGGCCGTGAGCTGCACCGATTCGCCGCAACCGCAGGCGCCGGTCTGGTTCGGATTGTTGAAGATGAACTGGGACTGCATCTTGTCGGCCTTGTAGTCCATCTCGGTGCCGAGCAGGAACAGCACGGCCTTGGGATCAACCAGGATCTTGACGCCCTTGTCCTCGACCACCTCGTCGGTGGGGCGGATGTCGTGGGCATATTCGACCGTATAGGACTGTCCGGCACATCCGCCGTTCTTGATCCCGACCCGCAGGCCTACGATCTCGGAATCGGCGCGTCGTGTCAGTTCCGCGATCCGTTCGGCGGCGGCTTCCGTCAGTTTCATCACCTGCGGGCGCGGCCGCGGCTTCGGCTTGGAGGCGGGCATCGAAGAAGTCGGTGTCATGTTTGTCATCTGGTCGTTCCCCGCGGCATATCAATGCCGGCTATTGAAGTGAACAAGCAAAACCCAAGCCACTCACCACATATTGAGAACGAGGCGCGCCTCGTCGGTCATCCGGTCCGGCGTCCAGGCCGGGTCCCAGACCAGATTGACATTGACCACGCCGACGCCGGGAACGCTGGCGACCGCGTTCTCCACCATCTGCGGCAATTCTCCGGCAGCCGGACAGTTCGGCGTCGTCAGGGTCATCATGACGTCGACGGTGCGGTCGTCCTTGATGTCGACCTTGTAGATCAGCCCGAGTTCGTAGATGTCGGCCGGAATCTCCGGATCGAACACCGTCTTCAGCGCCGACACGATCTCGCCGGCGAGCCGCTCGGTCTCCTCCGGCGGCAGCGCCGAATGGGTTTGCATGTTGACTGTTTTGGCTTCGGCCGTATCGGTCATGAAAACAATTCCCGCGCCTTGATCAGCGCCTGTGCCAGATGGTCGACTTCTTCACGGGTATTATACATGCCGAACGAGGCGCGGCATGTGGCGGTGACGTTGAACCGTTCTAAAAGCGGCATCGCGCAATGGGTGCCGGCGCGCACCGCGATACCCTGCCGGTCGATCACGGTGGCGACGTCGTGGGGATGGGCGCCCGTCATTTCGAACGAGATCACCGGGCCCTTGCCCTTGGCGGTGCCGATCAGGCGCAGCGAGTTGATTTCGCGCAAGCGCGCCTCGGCGTAGGTCAGGAGATCGTGCTCGTGCGCGGCGATCCGCTCCTTGCCGATCGAGTTGACGTAGTCGATTGCAGCCCCGAGCCCGACGGCCTCGACGATCGCCGGCGTTCCCGCCTCGAATTTGTGCGGCGGGTCGCCATAGCTGACCCAGTCGCGCGCGACCTCGCGGATCATTTCGCCGCCGCCATTGTAGGGCCGCATCGCCGTCAGATGCGCGTGCTTGGCGTAGAGCACGCCGATGCCGGTCGGGCCGTACAGCTTGTGGCCGGTAAAGACGTAGAAGTCGGCGTCGATGTCCTGCACGTCAATGGCCAGATGCACGGCGGCCTGGCTGCCGTCGATCAATACCGGGATGCCGCGGGCGTGCGCGATCTTCACCACGTCCTTGACAGGCACGATGGTGCCGAGCGCGTTCGACATCTGCGTGATCGCCACCAGCTTGGTGCGCGGCGTCAGCGCCTTTTCGAATTCCTCGATCAGGAAATTGCCTTCGTCATCGACGTCGACCCATTTCAGCACCGCGCCGTGGCGCTCCCTGAGGAAATGCCAGGGTACGATGTTGGAATGGTGCTCCATGATCGAGAGCACGATCTCGTCGCCGGCCTTGATGTTGGGCTCGCCCCAGGACGACGCCACCAGGTTGATCGCTTCGGTGGCGTTGCGGGTGAAGACGATTTCCTCGGTGCGCGCGGCGTTGAGGAATTTCGCCACCTTCCCGCGGCCGCCTTCATAGGCCTCGGTCGCGGCGTTGGCGAGGTAGTGCAGTCCGCGGTGCACGTTGGCGTATTCGGATCTGTAGGCCTGCGTCATGCGCTCCAGCACCGCATTGGGCTTCTGCGCGGACGCCGCGTTGTCGAGATAGACCAGCGGCTTGCCATAAATCATCATTGCCAGCGCGGGAAAATCCTCCCGCACCCGCGCCACGTCATAGGAACCGTTGAGGACCGCCGGATGCATGCTCATCCCCTTGCCGCCAGCCAGCGCTGCGCCGCCGCGATCGCCAGTTCGCGCAAATCGTCGTTGGCGATGGATTCGATGGCCTCGCCGACGAACGCCTGGATCAACAGCGCCTGCGCCTCCTTCTCGGAGAGGCCGCGCGCCCGCAAATAGAACAGCAGGCTCTCGTCGAGCGCGCCGGTGGTCGCGCCATGGCCGCAGGTGACGTCGTCGGCGAAAATCTCCAGTTCCGGCTTGTTGTCGGCTTCCGCCTCGTCGGACAACAGCAGCGCCCGCGTCATCATCTTGGCGTCGGTCTTCTGCGCATGGGGACGAACGATGATGCGGCCCTGGAACACCGAATGCCCGCGGTCGTCGACCACGGAGCGGAAGATCTCGCGGCTCTCGCAGTGCGGCACCGCGTGATCGAGAACCAGCGTCGAGTCCGCGTGCTGGCGGCCATTGAGCAGGTTGACGCCGTTGGTTTCGGCGCGGGAGCCCTCGCCGGCAAAGGCGATGGTCGCCTGGTAGCGGCTGACATTCGCTCCGCCAGTGAGGCCAAAACTGTTGAAATGGGCTTTCGCGCCCAGCGTCACCTGGTGCGACGAAATGTTGAAGGCCTCGCGGCCGTCCTCGATCAGGCGCACATGGTCGAGCCGCGCGCCGTCGCCGATCGAAACGATCAGGGAATCGTGGACCTGATAGGCCTTTGCACCGTCGGCGGCGATGTAGCTTTCCACCAGCGTGGCGGCGGCCGCGTTGCCCAGCTTCAGCAGCGAGCGGGTAAACATCGCGGAGGGCGCGGAACCGCCGGCGATATGGACGATGTGCAGTGGCTGCGTCAGCGTAACCCCGTCGGCGACCTCGATCACGACGCCATCCGTCATCATCGCGCCGTTCAGCGCTGCCATCGCATCGGGATTTTGCAGTCCGAACAGCCGCGCCTGCAGCGCGGCGTCGCCGGAGAGCAGAGCCTCGCGCAGCGTACCAATGGCCAAGCCTTTTTCCAGGCTGCCGGTCTCGGAAAGCGTTGGCGCGAACACCCCGTCCACCAGCACCAGCCGGCGTACGCCGTCGATCGCATGCAGCTTCAGGGCGGAAGCCGCGCGCGAAATCGCCGCCGCGTCGGGGGTTGCGGCCAGCGGCAGCACCTCGCGCATCAGCGCGCGCAAATCGGTGTATTTCCAGTCCTCGATCCGCCGGTGCGGCAGGCCAATGCGCGTATAGGCATCGAACGCCAGCCGCCTCTGTTCGGCCACCTTGCCGGCGCCCGGCAGGCGATCGCCCGCGAGGCTGAGCGCATCGCTCAGCGCGCGTCCGGGTTCGGTCTTTGCCAGTGCAACGTTCATCACAAAATCCGCATCAACCATCAGGCCGCGTCTTCGAACTGGGCGTAGCCGGAAGCCTCGAGCTCCAGCGCCAGTTCCTTGCCGCCGCTCTTCACCACGCGGCCTTTCGACATCACGTGCACGACATCGGGCACGATGTAATTCAACAGCCGCTGGTAATGCGTGATCACCACCATCGCGCGGTCCGGCGAGCGCAGCGCGTTGACGCCGTCGGCGGCGACCCGCAGCGCGTCGATGTCGAGGCCGGAATCCATCTCGTCGAGGATGCACAGGCTGGGCTCGAACAGCGCCATCTGCAGCACTTCGTTGCGCTTCTTCTCGCCACCGGAGAAGCCGACATTGACGCCGCGGCGCAGCATGTCCTGGGGAATGTTGAGGCGAGCGGCGACCTCGCGCACCTTCTTCAAAAAGTCCGGCGTTGAATACTCACCCTCGCCGCGCGCCTTGCGCTGGGCGTTCAGCGCGGTGCGCAGGAACGTCATGGTGGCGACGCCGGGGATTTCCACCGGATACTGGAACGCCAGGAACACGCCCTTGGCGGCGCGCGCATCCGGCGACATCTCCAGCAGATTCTCGCCCTTGAACAGGATCTCGCCGCCGGTGACTTCGTAGCCCGGCTTGCCGGCGATCACATGGGAGAGCGTGGATTTGCCGGAGCCGTTCGGCCCCATGATGGCGTGCACCTCACCCTGGTTCACGGTCAGCGAAAGCCCGTGGAGAATTTCACGCTCCTCGACGCGGACTTGCAGGTTCTTGACTTCGAGTAGTGACATAGAATTGTCCTTAAGAGACTGACTTAGACATTTTCGTCATTGCGAGGAGCCCTTGCGACGAAGCAATCCAGCTTTGTTGTTGCCAATGGATTGCTTCGCTGCGCTCGCAATGACGGCATCAAAACCGTCATTAGCCCACGCTTCCTTCCAGCGAGATCGAAATCAGCTTCTGCGCCTCGACCGCGAATTCCATCGGCAGCTGCTGCAGCACGTCCTTGACAAAGCCGTTGACGACCAAGCCGACGGCCTCTTCCTGGGAGAGCCCGCGCTGCACGCAGTAGAACAGCACGTCCTCGGAGATCTTCGAGGTGGTCGCCTCGTGCTCGAACAGCGCGGAAGAATTCTTGACCTCGATGTAAGGCACGGTATGCGCGCCGCATTTGTCGCCGATCAGCAGCGAGTCGCACGCTGTGAAATTGCGCGCGCCGGTGGCTTTGCGGTGCGCGGTGACCAGGCCGCGATAGGTGTTTTGCGAGACACCGGCGGCGATGCCCTTGGAGATGATCCGGCTGGTGGTGTTCTTGCCCAGGTGGATCATCTTGGTGCCGGAATCGACCTGCTGATGACCGTTCGAGATCGCGATCGAGTAGAACTCGCCGCGCGAATTATCGCCGCGCAGAATACAGCTCGGATATTTCCAGGTGATCGCCGATCCCGTCTCGACCTGGGTCCAGGAGATCTTCGAATTGTTGCCGCGGCAGTCGCCGCGTTTGGTCACGAAATTGTAGATGCCGCCGACGCCCTCGGAATTGCCGGGGTACCAGTTCTGCACCGTCGAATACTTGATTTCGGCGTCGTCCAGCGTCACCAGCTCGACCACCGCGGCATGCAACTGGTTCTCGTCGCGCTGCGGCGCGGTGCAGCCTTCGAGATAGCTGACATAGGCGCCCTTGTCGGCGATGATCAGGGTGCGCTCGAACTGGCCGGTGTTGCGCTCGTTGATACGGAAGTAGGTGGACAGCTCCATCGGGCAGCGCACGCCCGGCGGCACATAGACGAACGAGCCGTCGGAAAATACCGCCGAGTTCAAGGTCGCAAAGTAATTGTCCGAGGTCGGCACCACAGTGCCGAGATATTTCTTCACCAGATCGGGATGCTCGCGGATCGCCTCTGAGATCGGCATGAAGATCACGCCGGCCTGCTTCAGCTCCTTCTGGAAGGTAGTCGCCACCGACACCGAATCGAACACGGCATCGACCGCGATGCGCCGCTCGCCCTCGGGACGAACCACGCCTTCCAGCACTTCCACCTCGCGCAGGGGAATGCCGAGCTTCTCATAAGTCTTGAGGATGTCCGGATCGATCTCGTCCAGCGACGAGACCTGCTTCTTCGGCTTCGGCGCCGAGTAGTAATAGAGATCCTGGTAATCGATCTTGGGATAATCGACGCGCGCCCAGGTCGGCTCGGTCATGGTCAGCCAGCGGCGATACGCCTCCAGCCGCCATTCCAGCATCCACGCCGGTTCGTTCTTCTTCGCCGAGATGAAGCGGACGGTATCTTCCGACAGCCCCTTCGGGGCCTTGTCGGACTCGATGATGGTCTCAAACCCATATCGATATTGATCGACGTCGATCCGGCGCACCCGATCGACGGTCTCTTGTACCGCAGCCATTCTATTCCTCCGCTCGCGGTTTCAAGGACCGCGGTGGATCAATTCCGGTAGTCTATTACGATGTTTCCCGGAGGAAATCACCTGCTTAGAACCGTTCAAGCTCTGTTTCGTCGCTTCCCTTAGTTAAGGTACGCGAGAGCTTTCGCCAAGCCTCAAGGCAACGATCGACGTCCGCGTCCGAGGTGGACCAGCCCAGACTTAGCCGCACTGCTCCCTGCGCGAACCCGCGCCCCAGCCCCATGGCCTCCAGCACATGCGAGGCCTGCACCTTGCCCGAGGAACAGGCGGAACCCGAAGACACCGCGATTCCGGCCAGATCGAAGCCGATCACGGCAGTTTCGGCCTTGAGGCCGGGAACCGTGAACAGCGTGGTATTGGGCAGCCGCGGCACGTCATCGGAGAAGATCAGGACGCCCGGGGTCTGCCGCAAGCCGCTTTCGAGCCGGTCCCGCAGGCCTTGGAGCCGGACGACATCTTCCTGCAGGGCTTCCATAGCAACCTTCACGGCGGCCCCGAACCCGGCGATTCCCGCCACGTTCTCGGTGCCGGCGCGGTGCCCAAGTTCCTGGCCGCCGCCGCGCAGCAACGGTTCAAGTCCCTGCACTCCCTCGGCCAGAATGAGCGCGCCGACGCCCTTGGGTCCGCCAATCTTGTGCGCCGAAACCGTCACCAGATCGGCTTTTATCACGTTGATATCAAAGGGTATCTTGCCGAGCGCTTGAATCGCATCGACATGCAGCAGGCCGCCCGTGGCGTGGACGATGTCGGCCACTTCGGCGATCGGCTGCACCGCCCCGGTCTCATTATTGGCCAGCATCACCGACACCAGCGCCGGCGGTCCTTCCGCCAGCCGGTCGCGCAGCTGGTCGAGCCGGATCAGGCCCGAAGGCGATACGCCGACGCCGCTGATGGCATCAGCGGCAAACCGGCCGCCCGCAAGCACCGAGGCATGCTCGATGGCCGAAACCACGAGCCGCCGGACCGGAGGCTCCGTCCCCCGCCGCAGCCCAGGCGCCAGCGCCAGCGCATTGGCCTCGGTGCCGCCCGAGGTGAAGGTGACATTGCGCGCCAGCGCCCCGATCGAGCCAGCGACCCTCGTACGCGCCTCCTCGACCAGTCGGCGGGCCTGGCGCCCCTCGGCATGGACCGAGGACGGATTGCCGGCGAGATCCCACGCCGCAGCCATCGCCTGCCGCGCCTCGGCGCGGAGCGGGGTGGTGGCATTCCAGTCGAGATAGACCCGGTCGGGCATGAGGTTCTATAATACCTTAAAGACGTAACGTTCCACAGAAGCGCCGTTGGCCACAAGCTTGTCGGCGGGGTCCGGTCCCCTGACAATTGGCAATCCCGGCCGCTGCCGACAACGCAAGCACTAACACTTTGAATGTACTTCCGGATGTTCAATATGCTTGCTTTTGGCCCCTCGCCTCATGCTAGAACGCGGCCTCCAGTTCACCAGGCGCCGTTCCCGCATCGCCCCGACGACGTCTGATCAACCCCCTTATCTTCGCGAGCTTCCGTCTGCCGAAGTCCAGATGAAGCCAGCACCAAGTCGGTTGATTTTGCCAAGGACCACCAATGCCTGAAGTCATTTTCACCGGCCCCGCGGGCCGCCTCGAAGGCCGTTACCACCCGGCGAAGCAGAAGAACGCGCCAATCGCGATGGTGCTGCATCCGCATCCGCAGTTTCACGGCACGATGAATCACCAGATCATCTACCAGTGCTACTACGCCTTCGCGCATCGCGGCTTTTCGGTGCTGCGCTTCAATTTCCGCGGCGTCGGCCGCAGCCAGGGATCGTTCGATCACGGCACCGGAGAATTGTCGGACGCGGCCTCCGCGCTCGACTGGGCGCAGACCATCAATCCGGAAGCGCGCGCCTGCTGGGTCGCGGGCTTCTCGTTCGGCGCCTGGATCGGCATGCAGCTCCTGATGCGCCGGCCGGAGGTCGAAGGTTTCATCTCGATCGCGCCGCCCGCCAATCTCTACGACTTCTCGTTCCTGGCGCCCTGCCCGTCCTCGGGGTTGATCGTGCATGGCGAGAAGGATGCCGTGGTGCCGCCGAAAGACGTCAACACCCTGGTCGAGAAACTGAAGACCCAGAAGGGCATCGTGATCGATCAGCAGATCATCCCCGGCGCCAACCATTTCTTCGACGGCAAGCTGGAGCCGCTGATGGAGACGGTGACCGGCTATCTCGACATGCGGCTGGCCAACGTTCGCTGAGGCGACGACACGTTCGCGTGGCCGACGCTCACGGCCGCGCAATCACTCCGCCGGTCATCGGGATCGGCACGCCTGTAGTGGCGGGATAGCTGAGCGGCAGGCCCTTCAGCCCCCGCGCCGCGAGAAAGCCGAATGCTTGCGCCTCGATCGCATCGGCGGACCAGCCGAGCGCGTCGGCGGCTTCCACGGTGGCGGGCACGAGGCGCTCGCGCAGCATCCTCAGCATCGTCAGATTGCGGGTGCCGCCGCCGGCCACGATCCAGCTGTTCGGCGCCTTCGGCAACAGCGGCACGATCCGGGCGATGGCTTCCGCCGTCAGCGCCGTCAGCGTTGCAGCCCCATCGGCCGGCGACATCTCGCGCAAGCTGAGCGCGGCAAAATCGTTGCGGTCGAGCGATTTCGGCGGCGGTAACGCAAAGAAGGGATGCTCCAACGCCCGCCTCACCCACGCCACGTCGACCCTGCCTTGCGCGGCAACGCGGCCCTCGCAATCGAACGGCTGGCTCATGGTGCGCAGCATGTGATCGTCCAGCAGCGCATTGCCCGGCCCGGTGTCGCAGGCGATCAGGGTATCGGCGCCGTCGATATAGGTGATGTTGGAGACGCCGCCGATATTGACCACGACCAGCGGCCCCTCGCGCTCCAGCGACTGCGCCAGCGCGCGATGATAGACCGGCACGAACGGCGCGCCCTGCCCGCCGGCGGCGACGTCGGCAGCGCGGAAATCATGCATGACCGGGATATGGATGGCCCTGGCCAGCGCCGCGGCGTCGCCGATCTGCACCGTCATCCTCTGCTCGGGGCGGTGCAACACGGTCTGGCCGTGAAAGCCGACGATATCGATGTCCTCGCAGGTGATGCGGTTCTGCGCCGTGAAGGCGGCGACCGCCTCGGCATGCGCTGTCGTGACGGCGCGCTCGGCCTCGCGCAGGATGCCCGGCCGCGCATCGCGCTGCGGCAGGTTGACCGCTTCGGCCAGGGCCTGGCGCAGCAGGTTGCGTTCCTCGGAGGTGTAGGGCCGGTAGCCCGACGGCCCGAACGCCTTGACCCGGCGGCCATCGGTTTCGATCAAGGCGACGTCGACCCCGTCGAGCGAGGTGCCGCTCATCAGACCGATCGCCGTCAACATCATGGTCATGGTGCCTTTGCAAGCTTCCTGCTGCCCTGACGCCCTGCTTGTATCAGACAAGCACATCTTATAATGCCACAGCGCGCCTTGGCGCGGCAGCCCCGTCCGGTCAGGGTTGCCGCAAATCCGTGAAAATACCGTGAAATTAGAATGATCAGAATCGCACACAAATGACTGTATTTAAATCGGATTTCCTGAACATTTTACAGGAACGCGGCTTCATCCACCAGTGTTCCGATTTCGAGGGCCTCGACGCACTCGCCGCCAAGGGCGAGGCGACCGCCTATGTCGGCTACGACTGCACCGCGCCGTCGCTGCATATCGGCAACTACCTCACCATGATGATGCTGCACTGGCTGCAGGAAAGCGGCAACAAGCCGATCACCTTGATGGGCGGCGGCACCACCATGGTCGGCGACCCCTCCGGCAAGGACGAATCGCGCGCGCTGCGCAGTGTCGCGGAGATCGAGGCCAACAAGGCCAGCATCCGTGGCGTGTTCGCCAAGGTGCTGCGCTACGGCAACGGGCCTTCCGACGCGGTCATGCTCGACAATGCCGAGTGGCTGACCAGGCTGAACTGGATCGAGATGCTGCGCGACATCGGCCGCCACTTCTCGGTCAACCGCATGCTGACGATGGATTCGGTGCGGCTGCGGCTGGAACGCGAGCAGGAGATGAGCTTCATCGAGTTCAACTACATGGTCTGCCAGGCCTATGACTACGTCGAACTGTCGCGGCGCGTCGGCTGCCGCTTGCAGATGGGCGGCTCGGACCAGTGGGGCAACATCGTCAACGGGGTCGACCTCGGCCGTCGCATGGGCACGCCGCAATTGTTCGCGCTGACCACCCCGCTGCTCACCACCGCCTCGGGCGACAAGATGGGCAAGACCGCCAAGGGCGCGGTCTGGCTCAACGCCGACGCCTTCAGCCCCTATGACTTCTGGCAATACTGGCGCAACGTCGAGGACGCCGACGTCGTCAAGTTCCTGAAACTGTTCACGGTGCTGCCGATCGCCGAAATCGCCAAGCTCGCGGCGTTGGCGGGATCGGAGATCAACGAAGCCAAGAAGGTGCTGGCGACGGAGGCGACCGCGCTGCTGCACGGCCGCGACGCGGCCAATGCCGCCGCCGAAACCGCCCGCCAGACTTTTGAGGAAGGCACGATCGCCGAAAGCCTGCCCGCGGTAGAGATACCGCGCGCCGAGCTGGAAGCCGGCCTCGGCGTCCTGGCGGGGTTCGTCAAGGTCGGTCTCGTCGCCTCGAATGGCGAGGCGCGACGCCAGATCAAGGGCGGCGGGCTGCGCGTCAACGACGTCGCCGTCACCGACGAGAAGCTGGTCTTGGCGCCGAGGGATCTCACCCCGGATGGCGTGATCAAACTCTCGCTCGGCAAGAAGCGCCACATCCTGCTCAAGCCTGCATAGGCGTATTCGTTTTAGACCCTTGCTCCGGGCCGCGGAAACGCGCTCCCTTGCCGGCATGAACGAGAATGCGCCGGGGAAGGAAGCGTTGACGACGGAGAAATCTCAGCGCGTGGCGCTGAACGTGCTGGCGCTGTGTTTTACCCTGTCGGTGCTCGGCCGCGGTCTTGGCGAGAGCTTTACCGTGTTCCTGAAGCCGATCTCCGAAAACTTCGGCTGGGATCGGGCGCAGGTGGTCTCGGTCTATTCGCTGACCGCGCTTGCCGGCGGCCTCGCCGCGCCGCTGGTCGGCCGGCTGTTCGACCGCTCCGGCCCGCGATTGGTCTATTCGCTCGGTTTGCTGCTGCTCGGCGGCGCATTCCTGACCGCCGCCTTCGCGCAGCATCTCTGGCAGTTCCAGGTGAGCCTCGGACTGTGCGTCGGCATCGGCATTGCCTTCATCGGCAACGTTCCCAATTCGATCCTGCTCGGGCGCTGGTTCGGCCCGCGATTGCCCACGGCGATGGCGGTGGTGTATTCGGCGACCGGTGCCGGCGTCCTGATCCTGCTGCCGGCCTCGCAACTCCTGATCAATCATATCGGCTGGCGCGCCGCCTACCAGATCTTCGGCTCCGCCGTTCTGTTGCTGCTGCTGCCGCTATCGATCCTGCCGTGGCGGCGGTTCTCGACCGGGGCGCCGCACCTGGCCCGGAATGCGACCGCCGAATTCATCGACGAGGGCTGGACGTTGCTGAGCGCGATGCGCCACCACGCCTTCTGGGCGCTGTTTTCGACGTTCTTCTTCACCGCGATCGGCATGTATGCGATTTCGCCCCAGGTCGTGGCCTATCTGATCGACGCCGGCTTCCCGCCCTTGCAGGCGGCGACCGCGTGGGGGTTTTCCGGCGTCGTGCTGTTGTTCGGCATGCTCGGCGTCTCCTGGCTCGACGGCATCATCGGCCGCCGGCCGTCGGTGCTGCTCAGCTACGCGGTTTCGATCGCCGGCATCGTCATGCTGTGGCTGTTGCAGTGGTATCCGAATTTCTGGCTGCTGACCGGATTCGTCATCTGTTTCGGCAGCATGATCGGCTCGCGCGGGCCGCTGTTGACGGCTACCTCGATGAAGATCTTTCGCGGCGAGCGCGTCGCGACCATTTATGGCGCCATCTCCATCGGCAGCGGGCTGGGGTCGGCGTTCGGCTCCTGGGGCGGCGGCCTGATCCGCGACTGGACCCACAGCTATAATCCGCTGATCGCGTTTTCGCTGGTCAGCGTGGTGCTTGGGATGATCCCGTTCATGGTCGTACCGGCGCTGCGGCGCTAAAAGCATTTTCCTGGGCCTGCCCCGCACTTGATGCGCGGGTGGAACCGGTTCGCGTCAACAAAAGCTCGTCAAATCGAAGAATCCAGACCGCCGCTTCGATTCCATCGAAGCGGAAAAGGACCCCAGACAGGCGCGCCGCGCATCCCAGCCCCGCGCGCCTATCCGAGCCGTATTCACCATTGGTAAAAATGTACCTGATATCACCCGTGCAACCAGCTCCCGGGAATTCGCCATGAATCTGCTCAGCCGATTGAAGATCCGCACCAAACTGGCGAGCATGGTCGCTCTGGCAACCATGGCCGTCTGCGCCATCATCGCGCTCTCCGCATCGCTGAGCGAGAGGCGCATGCTGGAGGACCGGATCGGGCAGATGCGCACGGCGGTCGATCTCCTGATCGGCATGGCCCAGACGCTGCAGGACGAGGTCGCGGCGCGAAAAATGACGTTGCCCGAGGCGCAGACCCAGTTTCGCCTGCGGGCCAGGAAGATGACGTTCAACAACGGGCAAGGCTACGGCGTCGTCTACAATGCCGACACCTCGATCATGATGAATGCCGCCAACCCCCAACTCGAAGGCAAGATCACCGGTGCGGTCGATTCCAATGGCGTCGTGATCGCCGAAGCCCAGATGGCAGCCGCCCGGCAGAGACCCGAGGGAGGTATCGCCTCTTATCTCTACCCCCGTCCCGGCCAGACCGTTCCCGTCAAGAAGATGGTCGTGGCACGGCAATTCGCGCCGTGGAACGCGGTGATGAGCTATGGGCTCTATGTGGATGATCTCGATGCCGACGTGAACGCATTGCTGGTGCGCCTCGGCGCGATCGGCGCCGGCGTGCTGGCGCTGATGGCCTTGCTGTCGTGGCTGATCGCCCGCGACATCCTGGGAGCCCTCGACCGCCAGAAGAACCGGATGCAGCGCATCGCCTCCGGATCGCTTGACCAGGCGGTCGAGGAGACCGAACGCGGCGACGAGATCGGGCGCATGGCGGAAACGCTGGAGATGTTGCGGCAGACGGCGATGACGGCACGGACACTCGAAACCGAGCAGGTCGCGGCCAAACAGCAGGCCGAAACCGAGAAGCGCGAGGCCCTGATCGCGCTCGCCGATCGGTTCGATGCCTCCGTCGGCCAACTGGTCGGACTGATGGCGTCGGGATCGAGCGAACTGGAATCGACCGCCCAATCCATGACCGGCACGGCAGAGCGCACCAACCAGCGCGCCACCGTCGTCAGTTCGGCGGCAACGGAGGCCAGCACGCGCGTCCAGACGGTCGCCGCGGCGGCGGAGGAACTGTCATCCTCGATCACCGAAATCAGCCGTCAGGTCGCGCAATCCGCTGACATCACCACCCGCGCCGTCGAAAACGCCCGCCGCACCGACACCATCGTGCGCGCGCTTGCCGCCGGCGCCCAGCAGATCGAGCATGTGGCGGAGTTGATCTCGAGCATCGCCGGACAGACCAACCTGCTGGCGCTCAACGCCACCATCGAAGCCGCGCGCGCCGGTGAAGCCGGCCGCGGCTTCGCGGTGGTCGCCGCCGAGGTCAAGAGCCTCGCCAGCCAGACCGCGGAGGCCACCAAGGAGATCGGCACCCGCATCACCCAGATCCAGAGCGCGACCAAGGAAGCCGTCGAGGCGATCCAGGGCATCACCGTCACCATCGAGGAAGTCAGCGTGATCGCCGCCGCGATCGGGTCGGCGATCGAGGAACAGGGGGCTGCGACCGCCGAAATCGCGCGCAACGTAACGCAGACGGCCAAGGCGACGCAGGAAGTGACGACCAACATCGGCGGCGTCAGCGCTGCAGCCAACGAAACCGGCGGCGCCGCCGGCCTCGTCCTGACCGCCGCGTCCAACCTCTCCAAGCAGGCCGAGCAATTGTCCGGCGAGGTCAATGTCTTCCTGGCCGGCGTTCGCGCGGCCTAGAGCCTTTCCCGCTTCGATGGAATCGAAGCGGGGCTCTAGATTCCTGATTTGACGCGTTTTCTTGACGCGAACCGGTTTCCACTTCGCTCGAAAACGCTCTCGACGAAACCGCGGGCCGCTTTGGTGCGGCCTGCCGGCGATTCACAAGCCGATGGGTGTTTGCGCCGGAGCGCGTTACCAGGGAAACCGGTCTGCGATGACGCCGAGCGCGATCAGGATCGCAAACGGCAGGTAGGAACCGACCTGCGAATAATCGCGGGACATTCCCGCCCCATCGACCGAACCGCGATTGAAGCCCTGGCGGCGCCGCTCGATCAAAACAACCAGTGCCACAGTGGCACATGCCATCGCCGTGAACATTCCCGAGTATCCCCTGTCCTGCCCGGCTGTCTTCGCGCAGCCGGTGCTTGCGGGATATTCTCACAGGGCGGCGCGAATGCAAGCCGAATGCAAGAACGCCAAGCCTATCGGCGCACGATTGCGGCGAGTGCGATGCATCATTGTCAGCTTCGCGAAAATGCTGCGCAGCAACAAACAAAGAGGCGCATCAACAACCAACGCCTCAAAGCGCTTTCAAGAAAGCCGATGCGGTTTCGACTCCCGCGCGCCGTCCTGATCAATTGTTGGGCGGAAACTCGATCGGATTGTTCTGCTTGCCGGTGTTGAATTCCATGATCTTCCGGGAGACCCCCGGGAAGATCGCCGAAATCGGATTGACGCGAAGCACCGGCTTGTCGGTGGTGCCGACCACTTCGTAGGTCACGCCGAACAGCCCCTCATTGCTGCCGCCGCCGATGATCAGCCCGAGCACGGGGATCTGGCCGAACATGTTGTTCAGTCCGTACATCGGAACGAAGGTGCCGCTCATGCGCACCTGATTGGCAGGATAGTCGATACTGCCCTCAATGGTGCCGCCGATGGTCGGGCCCTTGACCACGCCCTCGCGGATCGCGAGCTGGCCGTTCTGCCGGGTGAATTCCGCGCGCACGCGCGAGAAGGAAATGCCGTTCTGCGCGCCGCCCGGCCCGCCCGCCGCCAGCCGGTCGAGCGCCGCCTCCCCCTTGACCGCGAAATCGCGGACGCTGATCAAGCCTTCCTTGGCGCTGGGTTCGACCGTCGGCGGATCCATCGCCAGTTGCAGCTGACCGCCCATGATCTTGGAATAGGTGTCGGTGAAGCGGAAGAAGGCGCCGGCGTCGTTGGTCTCGACATAGATCACGTCGCGCCCCTGGGCGCGGCCGCGCAGGTCTCCGGTCAGCGGCGCGTCGCGTCCGAGCTTGCCGCTCAGCGAGAAGTTCTTGATCACGCCGGCGCGCCGCGACAGCTTGCAATCGACGCTGCGCAGCGCCTCGCCCTGAAAGCCGGCCACCGCGCCGAGCTTGAGGTCGAGGTCGAAATCGAGGGTCTTGGTCTTGCTCTTGGGATCCGTCTCCTTGCCGGAGATGGCCGATTTGAGAAAGCCGTGACCGTCGAAGATCTCACCGCGCATGGTCACCTTGAGCACGCCGT
>Ga0302157_10004119_pt1 | contig 15935 bp, 12 predicted proteins | sample I_Bog_N3_3_FD_193502 | JGI IMG/M metagenome (GOLD analysis project Ga0302157, IMG submission 193502) | Peat permafrost microbial communities from Stordalen Mire near Abisko, Sweden - I_Bog_N3_3 | ecosystem: Environmental > Terrestrial > Soil > Wetlands > Peat | place: Sweden: Abisko, Stordalen...
GTGGTGGGAGGAGTTCGTCGACCGAGAGGTGCGTCGCTTCGTCACTCCCGCCGTAGCGGCGCGTGAGCTCGTCGATCGCGGCGTGGTACACGCTCAGGGCGCCACTGGAGGTAATGGGTTCCTCTTGGGTGGTGAAGGCGAAGGACACGTGCTCACAGTAGGCGGAGGAATGGTGGCTTTATCAGGTTCACTACGATGAGAGAGTTCAAATGAGGAGACCCATGTTTCGCCCGGTCAGCGCCGAACTCGACTTTGTGCACATCGAGGAGGCCGAACTCGCCCGCTGGAAGGCGAACCACGTCTTCGAACGCTCAATGGCCCTGCGCGCCGACGCCGAGCCGTGGGTCTTTTACGAGGGCCCGCCGACCGCGAACGGACAGCCGGGCCTCCATCACGTCTGGGCGCGCGCCTTCAAGGACCTCTTCTGCCGCTACCAGACCATGCGCGGACGCTTCGTCGCGCGCCGCGCCGGTTGGGACACGCACGGTCTGCCCGTCGAGGTCCAAGTCGAAAAGCAACTCGGCATCTCGGGCAAGAAGGACATCGAAGAAAAGATTGGCATCGAGGAGTTCACGCGACTCTGTCGAGAGTCCGTGCTGACCTACATCGGTGACTTCGAGCGGCTCACCGAACGCATTGGCTACTGGACCGACCTCAACGACGCGTACTACACCTTCCACCCCTCCTACGTGGAGTCGGTGTGGTGGCACCTAAAGCAACTCTTCGACAATGGTCTCCTCTACGAGGACTACAAGGTCATCCCGTACTGTCCGCGCTGTGAGACGGGCCTCTCCTCACACGAACTCGGACAGCCCGGCGTCTACACCGACGAGACCGACGAGAGCGCCTACGTCACGCTCAATCTCCTCGACGCGCAGGGTCGAAGCGACCTCGGCGACGCGACGCGCCTCGCGGTGTGGACGACGACGCCCTGGACGCTGCTGTCGAACGTGGCGGTCGCGGTGAACCCCGAGGTGACCTACGCCGTCGTCGAAGGAACCGTCGTGGCCGCGGACCTCGTGACGGCGGTCTTCGGCGAGGGCGCGACGGTGTCGGCCACCTTTCCCGGCCGCGCGCTCCTGGGCCTGCACTACCAGCGACCCTTTGACGACGTGGCCCTCCCCGAGGGCGTCGACGTGAACTACGTGGTGGCGGCCGAGTACGTCACCACTGAGGAGGGCACCGGTTTGGTGCACCAGGCGCCCGGATTCGGTGAGATCGACCGTCAGATCGCCCGCGAGTACGGTCTGCCCACCTTGAATCCGGTCGGGCCCGACGGCACGTTCGACGCCCAGGTCGCGTGGCTCGAAGGTCAGCACGTGCGCGAGGCCAACCACGAGATCAACGACGAGCTCGATCGCCGAGGTCGCTTGTTGCGCCGCGCGAACTACACGCACTCGCTGCCGCACTGCTGGAGGTGCGGGACGGTGCTGATCTACTGGGCCAAGCCCAGTTGGTACATCGCGACGAGTCAGTTCAAGGACCAACTGCTGAGTGAGAACGCGACGGTCGATTGGCACCCCGCGCACATCCGCGACGGTCGAATGGGCGAGTGGTTGGCCAACAACGTCGACTGGGCGCTCTCTCGGGACCGCTACTGGGGCACGCCACTCCCGATCTGGCGGTGCGCCGACGGGCACCTCACCTGTGTGGCGTCGCGCGACGAACTCTCGGTGCTCACGAAGACTGACCTCAGTGACTTAGAGCCCCATCGGCCCGACGTCGACGAGGTGGTCTTTGACTGTCCCCAGTGCGCCAAGGAGGCTCGCCGCGTCGCGCCCGTCATCGACGCGTGGTTCGACTCGGGTTCGATGCCGGCCGCCCAGGTGGGTTACCCCCACGTGGCGGGCTCGGCGGAGGCGATGCAGTTCCCCGCTCAGTTGGTCGCCGAGGCGATTGACCAGACTCGTGGCTGGTTCTACTCCCTCCTGGCGGTGAACACTCTCGTCTTTGGCCGAAAGCCCTACGAGCACGTGCTCTGTCTCGGCCACATCGTGGACGAGACCGGTAAGAAGATGAGTAAGTCCTTGGGCAACGTCATCGATCCCTGGGAGGTGCTCAATACTCGCGGCGCCGACGCGCTGCGCTGGTGGATGTTCTCCCAGGGCTCGCCCTGGACGTCGACCCGGGCCGGACTGGGCGCGATCGACGCCGCCATGCGTGAGACGCTCGCGACGCTGTGGAACACCTTCAGTTTCTTCACCACCTATGCGTCGCTCAACGAGTTCGACCCCGCCGACCCCGCGATACCCGAGGTCGCTGATCGAAGCGCCATCGACCAGTGGATCCTCTCGCGCTCGGAGGGCGTGACGATGAGCGTCACGTCGGCGCTCGACGCGTATGAGCCACTGGGCGCCACCGACGCGATCAGCGAACTCGTCGATGACCTGTCCAACTGGTACGTGCGGCGCAGCCGCCGGCGCTTCTGGCGCACCGACCCCCACGCCCCGCCGTCGGACTCACTCGCGGCCCAGGCGACGCTGCTCGAGGTGCTCCAGCGCGTCACCGTTCTATTGGCGCCGTTCTGTCCCCTGCTCACCGAGCGACTCTTCCAAGAACTCCATCACGTCAGTGACCAAGACTCGGTCCACCTCGTCGACTGGCCCGTCGCCAATGAGGCACTGCGCAACGAGTCGCTGGAAGCCTCCATGGAGGTGGCACGCCGGCTCACCTCGCTCGGTCGCGCCGCCCGGGCCGAGGCGGGGGTCAAGGTGCGTCAACCCCTGGCGCGGGCACTGATCTTTCTGGCGCCGGGATCTCCCTTGCCGCCCGCCGGTGTCGTCGAGGATGAACTCAACGTCGATGTCCTGGAATACGGTCGAGAACTCGCCGACGTCTTGAGCTTTGAACTGGTGCCGAATTTTCGTGCCGTCGGACCGCGCCTGGGCGAGGCCGTCAAGGAGCTCAAACCCGCGCTCGCCGCCCTCGACGCCGCTGCCGCAGCGGCGTCACTCGAGTCGGGGGGCAGCGTCGAGGTCACCCTCTCGACCGGCGTCTTCGAACTCACCGGCGAGGACGTCGAGCTTCGTGTGAAGGGACAGGGCGGCTTCGCGGTCTCGCGTGACGGTGCCGAAGTGGTGGCGCTCGACCTCGCGCTCGATGACGACCTCCGCCGACGCGGCTACCTCCGCGACGTCGTGCGTCAAGTCCAGGAACTGCGAAAGAACTCCGGCCTCGACGTGGCCGATCGCGTCGTGTTGTGGCTCACCGGCGTCGAGGACCTCGCGGACGGATTTGCGACCCTCGCCGCCGAGGTCCTCGCGGTCGAGATCCTGAGCGTCCCAGGGGAGGGTCCGGGTGCGGCGTTGGAACTCGATGACGATCGGGTGGCCTTCGCCTGGGTGAAGAAGGCTACCGAGCGTCGATAAGTTTGCTCAACAGCGTGGACAACGCGTCGCGCTCGCCGGCGCTGAGCCGTTCGCCCATGAGTTTGTCCAAGTAGTCGAGGTGCACGCCGAGCGCGTCGTCAAGTTTCGCCCCGCCCGCGTCGGTGATGGCCACGTAGACCGAGCGTCGATCGTGTGGGCAGTGCTCACGACGCACGAGCTCGGCGGTCTCGAGACGATCGATCAGGCGAGTGGTGCCACCGGTCGAGTGGAAGATCGCGGTCGCCATCTCACTCATCTTGAGGCGGCCTTCTTGCGACTGGCGAAGTTGCAAGAGCACTTCGAACCAGGCGAGGGGGAGCTGGCAGTTGGCCTCGAGGGCGACGCCGAGGTCCTTCGAGAGACGGGCATTCGTCTCTACGACGAGACCGAAGAGGGCCACCTTCTCATCGCTCGAGGGGCACGAGTTGGTGACGTTCGCCATGCGTTCACTCTAGCATCTACTTGCGTTAACAGATGCTTCTTGACAAGTAATTGCATCAGCAACTATAGTGGGAGAGGACAAATTCCTGTCTCACAACTAAGAGGAGATTTACCTTGAGTACCCTTCCCACTCCTGGCGTTTACGTCATTGACCCGGTGCACTCCAACGTCGACTTCGTCGCGCGACACCTCGTCGCCTCGAAGGTGCGCGGCCACTTCAGCGAATTCGAAGGCACCATTACCATTGGCGACTCGATCGAGTCCTCGAGCGTCGAAGCGACCGTGCAGGCGGCCAGCATCTCCACCGGTAACGAGATGCGTGACGGCCACCTCCAAAGCGCCGACTTCCTCGAGCTCGAGAAGTACCCGACCTTGACCTTAAAGTCCACCAAGGTCACCTCCAAGGGCGGGGACGACTACGTCCTCACCGCCGACGTAACCATCCACGGCGTCACCAAGTCGATCGACTTCGACCTGGAGTACCTGGGCACCGGCCCGTCGATGCAAGAGGGCGTGAGCGTCGTCGGATTCGAGGCCAAGGGCGAGTTCGACCGTCGCGAGTTCAACATCAACTTTGAAGGCGCGCTCGAGAACGGCAGCCTGGTCGTTGGCAACAAGGTCATCATTCAGTTGGCCGTAGAAGCGCTCCAGAAGGTCGAAGCGTCGGCCTAAGCGTTCTTCCTAGTAGCAGCGTGCCGGGGGCTTCGCCCCCGGCACGCTGCATCTACGATGAGAAGGTGACGGAGAACAACAAGGGCAAAGTCGTCAAGTCGAGCATCGGCGTACTCGGCGCGTTGGCGACGATCATCTCGGTGTGGTGGTTCGCGTTGCGCCCACGCCGGAAGCAGGGCGAGGAGTAGCGGGCCCGAGCCCTCGCAATGACAGCCGTTATGTTGGGTGTTCATGGCGTGGTCGTCACTAGCCCCACTGCGGCACCGGAGTTTCGCCCTGGCGGTGACGTCGTCCTTCGTCTCGTCCGTGGGCACCTGGATGCAGAGTGTGGCGCTCGGTATCTACCTGACCGAGACCACCCGAAATCCACTTTGGCTCGGTCTGTTGACGGTCTCGGCGTGGACGCCGGCGATCATCGGTTCACCCGTGGGCGGCGTGGTCGCGGACCGGTGGAGTCGACAGCGCTGGATCCAGGGCAACAACTTCGTCATGGCCTGCACGGCCAGTGCGTTGGCGGTGGCCGCGTTGACCCACCACCTGTCCCCGTCGCTCGCGTGTTTCCTGGCGGTCGGTGAGGGACTCTGCGGGTCGGCGTCCTGGGCGGCGTGGCAGTCGCTCCTGCCCGACCTCGTCGAACGAGACGAGGTCCTCGCCGCGGTCTCGCTCTCGTCGGCCCAGTTCAACCTCGGTCGCATCATCGGACCGGTCTTCGCGGCCGTCGCCTTGGCGCTGGGGTCAGTGGGCGTGTGCTTCGCGATCAACGCCGCGTCGTTCGTGTTCGTGCTGGTGGTCTTCTCCTTCGTGCGCACCCCGCCACGACCGCGACCCACCACCCGGGTACGCTTCGTCGCCGAGACCGTCGCCGGTGCGAAGCGCGCGTGGGCGGTGGCGGGCTGTCGCAACCCCATCATCGGGGTCGCCGTGGTCGCGGTCGTGGCGAGTCCGTTCATTGCCTTGGTGCCGGCCATGGCCATCATCGTGCTCCACGCCGACACCGCGTGGTTGGTGACCGCCCAGGGCGTCGGCGCGGTGGCGGGCGCGTTGACGTTGCCCGTGCTCGCCAAACGAACCTCGCGCGTCAGGGTGCTGAAGGCCTCGATCACCGTGCTCGCGCTAGCCCTGTTGTTCTACGCCCTCGCGCCCGACCTCGCCGTCGCCCTCGTCGCGCTCGTGGTGGTGGGTGGCGCGTACATGGGGACCTTGACGGGACTCAATACCTCGGTGCAGGTGCACGCCCCGCACGCCGAACGCTCTCGGATCCTCGCGCTCTACACGTTGTCCCTGTCTATCTTTTACCCCCTGGGGGCCTTCGTCCAAGCCGACCTCGCCAAGAGTTTTGGTGTACGCGACGTCACCGCCGTTGGGGCGCTCACGCTCGGCGCGATCGTGGTGGCGGTGCGTCTTGGGGCTCCGGGATACTGGCGAGCGATGGGTTCGTCACCGTCGCAGTCCCCACTATTACTGGCAGACTAGTGCGGTGCCCTTCGTCTCGATAAATCCCACGAACGAACAAGTCGTCCACGACTACCCCGTCCACACACCCGCTGAGGTCGACCAGGCGCTCAAGGTGGCCGCGTCCGCCTACCAGGGCTGGCGCGCGGCGTCCTTCGAAGAACGCGGCGAGGTGATGCGACGGGCCGCGGAACTCTTAGAGAGCGAAGTCCCGGTCGTGGCCGAACTCATGACCGCCGAGATGGGCAAGACCTTCGCCGCCGCGAAGGGCGAGGCCATGAAGTGCGCGGCGACGATGCGCTACTACGCCGAGCACACCGAGTCGATGCTCGAAGAGGTGACCTTGCCGACCAGCGGGCGTCGCAGCGGCGTGCGTTTCGAGCCGACCGGCGCGATCTTCGCCGTGATGCCCTGGAACTTTCCCCTGTGGCAGGTGGTGCGGATGGCGGTCCCGACGATCATGGCGGGCAACGTGGTGCTCTTCAAGCACGCGCCGAACGTACCGGGATGCGCCAAGTACTTAGAGGACCTCTTCATTCGAGCGGGCTTCGGTCCCGGGGTGTTGACGACGCTCTTCGTCGAGATCGATCAAGTGCCGGCCATCATCGCCGATCCTCGCGTGGTGGGGGTGACCTTGACGGGCTCAGAGCGCGCCGGTCGCTCCATCGCCGAACTCGCGGGCAAGAACTTAAAGAAGTGCGTGCTCGAGCTCGGCGGGTCCGACCCCTTCGTCATCGCGCGCTCGGCCGACCTCGACCTGGCGGTACCCATGGCCGTGACCGCCAGGATCCAGAACAACGGTCAGGCGTGCATCGCCGCCAAGCGCTTCATCGTGGTGCGCGAACGTAGCGAGGAGTTCAAAGAGCGCTTCGTCGCCGAGATGGCCGCGGTGCGCATGGGCGATCCGATGGACCCCGCGACGGTGCTCGGTCCCGTCGTCTCCAAGTCCCAGCGCGACCTGTTGGCCGATCAAGTCACGACGTCACTCGCCGCCGGGGCGAGGGCTCTCACCGGTGGCGTCGTGCCCGAGGGGGTTGGCTACTTCTACCCCGCGACGGTGCTGGTCGACGTTCCGGCCGACTCGCGCGCGGGCTGTGAGGAACTCTTCGGTCCCGTCGCGGTCGTGATGGTCGCCGAGAGTCTCCCCGAGGCGATCGAGCGGGCCAACGCCACGCCGTGGGGGCTCGGCGGGTCGATCTGGGCCACCGACGAGGCCGAGATCGACGAGGGACTCGCGGGCCTCGAGGTCGGCACCGTCTTCGCCAACGCCGTGGTCGCGTCGATGAATGAACTGCCCTTTGGCGGCACGAAGCGCTCGGGCATTGGCCGCGAGCTCTCGTTCCTCGGCGCGCGCGAGTTCACCAACGCCAAGTCCTTCTTCGTGTCATGAACCTGTACTACTTCGACCACGCCGCCTCGGCGCCGCGCCGCGACGAGGTCACCGACGCCATGGCCCCCTGGCAGCGTGGCGTCGTCGGTAACCCCTCGGGTTCACACCGCGCCGCGCGTGACGCTCGACGAGCGGTGGAAGAGGCCCGCGACGAGGTCGCGGCGTTCGTCGGCGCGAAACCCGGCGGCGTGATCTTCACCGCGGGCGGCACCGAATCGTGTCACTTGGCCATCGCCGGCGTGACGAATCGTCACCGTCGCACCCACGAACGAAGCGAGATCGTGATCTCGCGCATCGAGCACCACGCCGTCGCCGACGCCGCCGAGATGATGGCCCGAGACTTCGAGAGCGTCAGCGTGCGCTACGTCGAGGTCGACGCCGACGGCGTGGTCGACCTCGACTCACTCAGCGACGCCGTCTCCTCGCGCAGCGCCCTGGTGAGCGTGATGGCGGTCAATAACGAGACCGGCGTGCGCCAACCGCTCGACGGCGTGAACTCGCTCGCCAAGTCCTTGGTGCCCGGTGGGGTGGCGACCCACACCGACGCCGTCGCGGCCGCGCCGTGGCTGAGCTTGCCCGTGATCACCGCGACCACCGACCTGATTTCGATCTGCGCGCACAAGCTCGGCGGACCGGTCAACAGTGGGGCGCTGATCGTACGCAACGACGTGCCCTTTGACGCGGTGACCCCCGGCGGGGGACAAGAGCGTGGACTCCGTGGCGGAACCGTCGACGTCGCCGCGGCCGTGGGACTCGCGGTCGCGCTGCGCCTCACCGAGCGCGATCGAGCCGACGTGTACGACCGCGTCGCCGACTACCAGCACACGTTGATGGCGGCCCTGAGTCTCCTGCCGGGGTGCGCGATCACCGCGCCCGCCGCCGCGCGCGTGCCCGGCACGGTGCACGTGACCTTCGAGGGGCTCGCGAGCGATGAGGTGCTGTTCTTACTGGACCAGGCGGGGGTGTGCGCGTCGGCGGCGGCCAGTTGTTCCAGTGGCGCGGCGGTCCCGAGTCACGTGCTCGCCGCCATGGGCGTCGAGGCCGATCGCGCGCGAGGGTCCCTGCGACTTTCGATGGGCGCCGAGACCACCGAAGCGGACGTCGAAGCGTTGATCGCGATCCTTTCCTCGGTGGTATTTCGTCTGCGTGACGAGGTCACCGCCGCGCCGGGTCGGAAGGACTAGGACCGTGAAGGTACTCGTCGCGATGAGTGGGGGTGTCGACTCCTCGGTCGCGGCCGGCTTGTTGCTCGAGGCCGGACACGACGTAGTCGGGGCGACCCTGAAGCTCTGGGGTGGCGCGTCGGATTCGGGGTGCTGCTCGGTGGCCGACGTCGACGACGCCCGGCGCGTCGCCCAGACCCTCGGGATCGACCATCACGTCTTTAACTACACCGAGGAGTTCGAACGCCACGTGGTGGCGCCCTTCGTCGCCGGTCACCTGGCGGGCACCTCGCCCAACCCCTGCATCGAGTGCAATCGGCACATCAAGTTCGAACTACTCTTCGAGCGCGCCACGCGCCTGGGCTTTGACGCAGTGGCGACCGGCCACCACGCCCAGGTTGAGGTTCGTGACGGCCACCACCTTCTCGTGCGTGGGGCGGACGGCGACAAGGACCAGAGTTACGTCTTGGGGTACCTGCGCGAGGATCAGCTCGCCATGTTGCTCTTGCCCATCGGCCACCTCAACAAGCACGAGGTCCGCGCGGAAGCCGAGCGACTCGGTCTGCGTACCTGGGACAAGCCGGACAGCCAGGACGTCTGTTTCATCGAAGCGTCCAAGGGCCGCGAGGTCTTCTTGCGACAGCGCGCGACGCTCACGACGGCGAGCATCGTTGACGTCACGACCGGCGAAGAACTTGGCACGACGCCCGCCGCCGAGCTGATGACGGTCGGTCAGCGGCGCGGCGTGGTACCCGGGCGTGACGGCGAGCGGCGTTACGTCTCGCGCGTCGACGTGGCCGCGCGCCGCGTCGAGGTCGGTCGACTCGAGGAGATTCTGATCTCCACCGTGGCGCTGGACGCCGATTCGCTCAGCTTCAGCCACGCCACGCTCAGCGACGGGTCCGCGGTGCTCGTTCAATCGAGCGCTCACGGACGGGCGCAACGAGCGACCCTTCGTCACGACGGGCGTTGGTGGCTGGAACTGGCCGCGCCCTCGCGACCCATCGCGGCGGGCCAGAGCGTGGTGCTCTACCGAGTGGACGATCCGACGGTCGTAGAAGGCGCGGCGATCGTCTCACGCACGTGAGCGACCAGGAGCGCGTCGCGTTCTTGCGCGCGGAGCTCGCTCGCCACAACGAGGCGTACTTCACGAACGACGCGCCCACCATCCCCGACGCCGAGTACGACGCCCTCGCGCGCGAGCTGCGTCGTCTCGAAGAGGAACACCCCGAACTGCGCGACGAACACTCGGTCTCGGGCACCGTCGGGGCTCCGCGCGCGTCGGTCTTCGATCCGGTGGAGCACGCGGTGGCGATGTTGAGCTTGGACAACGTCTTTGACGTCGAGGAGTTGCGCACCTGGAGCGACCGTGTCGCGAAGAGCCTGGAGCACGACGCCGAGACCTTGCGTTTCGTCGTCGAGCCCAAGATCGACGGGCTCGCCCTGTCGATCGCCTACGAGGACGGCGTGCTCGTCCAGGCGGCCACTCGAGGGGACGGACGAGTCGGAGAAGACGTCACCGAGAACGTCCGGACGATCAAGAACGTACCGACGCGACTCGGCGCCGTCGGTCGCTTCGAGGTGCGCGGGGAGGTCTTTCTGGCCCGAGACGACTTCATCGCGATGAACGCCGAACAGGTCGCCGCGGGGCTCAAGGAGTTCGCCAATCCCCGTAACGCCGCGGCCGGAAGTCTGCGCCAGAAGAATCCCGCCGTGTCGGCGGCGCGACCGTTGTCCTTCCTGGCTTACCAACTGCTCGATCCCGATGGTCGTCTCGAGGTGACCTACTACAGCGAGACGATCCGACAGTTGGCCGAGTGGGGCTTTTTGGTCGCGGGGGAGTCGCGCATCGAAGAGGGAGCGGCGGCCATGATCGAGCGCAGCGACTGGTTCCAAGCCCATCGCCACGACCTTCGTTACGACATCGACGGCGCGGTGATCAAAGTCGACGAGCTCGCGTTGCGCGAACGCGTGGGCTTCACGAGCCGAGCACCGCGCTGGGCGATCGCGCGCAAGTTCCCGCCCGAGGAACGAACCACTCGACTGCTCGCGATCGAGGTGTCCATTGGGCGCACGGGCCGGGCCACGCCCTTCGCCGTCTTGGAGCCGGTCGTCGTCGCGGGCTCGACGGTGTCGATGGCGACCTTGCACAACCAAGACCAGGTCGCCGCGAAGGACGTGCGCCCCGGTGACCTGGTGGTCGTGCGCAAGGCCGGTGACGTGATTCCCGAGGTCGTGGGCGCCGTCAGCGAACCGGGCCGGCGACGCGCGAAGAAATGGACGTTTCCCGCGACCTGCCCCGAGTGCGGTCAACCGCTGGTGCGTCGCGGTGAGGAGAGTGACACGTACTGCGTGAACCCGACCTGCCCAGCGCAGTTGCTCGAGCAGATCGTGCACTTCGCCTCGCGCGGCGCCCTCGACATCGAGGGCCTGGGCGAGCAGCGCGTCGCTCAGCTCCTCGCCGCGGGACTCATCAACGACGTCGCCGACTTGTTCGGCCTGCGGGTGGCGGACCTCGAGGGTCTCGAAGGTTGGGGCGAACTCTCCGCGACGTCGCTGGTGCGCGAGTTAGAAAAGGCGAAGACCGCGCCACTCAGTCGCGTGCTCGTCGGACTCGGTATCCGCCACGTGGGACCGGTGGCCGCGCGCGAACTGGCCCGTCGATTTTCTCACTACGACGAGCTCGCGGGTGCGCCGTTGGAGGTGCTCGAGGCCGTCGACGGCATCGGACCGGTGATCGCCCAGTCGCTCTATCAGTACGTGAGGGATGAAGAGACGCGCGAACGGGTCGAACGCTTCAAGGCGGCCGGGTTGACCCTGCGCGAGTCGACGACGGCCTCCTCCCTGGCGGCGACGCTCGCGGGACGAGCGGTGGTGGTGACGGGCGCGGTGCCGGGCTACACGCGCGAAGGTGCCGAGGCGGCGATCGTGGCCCGGGGCGGCACCTCGCCGGGATCGGTGTCGAAGAAGACGTACTGCGTGGTGGTCGGTGAGGCGCCGGGCGCCGCCAAGGTCACCAAAGCCACCGATCTCGGCGTGCCGCTCGTCGCGGCCAGCGAGTTCGAAACCTTGCTCGCGACCGGTACCTGGACGATCACGCTCAACTAGGGCCCGGGGGCGGTATTCGTTAAGTATGGTTTAGCGAATGGCGCCCACCTTCGCTCCCGAGCACACCCTGGCGGGACGGTACCGGATCTCGCGTCTCCTCGGCGTCGGTCGCACCGCCGAGGTCTACCTGGCGGAGGACATCTCCCTACAGCGCAACGTCGTCGTCAAGGTCCTGCTGCCCGACCTCGCGTCGCACGAGTCGATCCGGCGCGCCTTTCGTGACCACATCGTGCGCGCGGCGACGCTGAGTCATCCCCACCTCGCGCGCGTCTACGACGGCGGGCAAGAGCACGGTGCGATCTTCATGATCAGTGAGTACTTGAGCGGTGGCTCCTTAGAAGACGCGTTACGGGCCGGACGGCGACTGAGCGTGGACGACGGTGCGCGCCTCGGTCGAGACGCCGGCAGCGCGTTGGCCTACGCCCACGAACACGGCTTCGTGCTCGGCGCGCTCTCGCCGTCGAAGATCCTCTTTGACGGCGAGGGTCACCTTCGCTTGAGCGACGTCGCCCTGGCCGGCCTCGCGGTGGGGTACCGCGAACGAATGAGCTTGGATGACGCGCGCTACCTCTCACCCGAACAAGCCGTCGGTGACCCGGCGGGTCCCGAGAGCGACGTCTACGCCCTCGCCCTCATCCTCTTCGAGGCCGTCACGGGGAGCGCCGCCTACGAGGGCACGACGCCCGAGGCGATGCTGCGCGCCCGACTCAGCGCACCGCTGCCCGTGCGACTCGAACTCGGCACGCTCGACATGGTGCTCGCCCAGGCCGCCCTGCCCGACCCGCGGCTGCGTCTGGACGCCGAGCAGTTCTCCCAGCGTCTGGGTGCGGTCGTCAGCGACGCCGCACCGTTGGTGCTGCGCCGCGGCGTGAACGAGACGCCACTGCTGGCCGGTTTCTCGCCGAGTGAGACGCGTGGTTCCATCGGCTTTCGAGCCCCGTCAGCCGAGCAGATCGTGGGGGCCTCGGCCGGCGCGGCCGCCTTCCCGCGCGTCGCGCGCGCGATCGGCGACGGGGGCGGCGCTCCGCGTTCACCCGTCGGGCGCACCCCGCGCTTTGACCGGGCGCCCTACGACCTCCCCCGCGCGTCGGGGCAGCGACGGGGCTTCCTCTACGCCGCCTTAGCCCTCGTGGTGATCGCCCTCGCGATCGGAATCGTTTGGAAGGCGGGCGTGTTCACGAAGAGCCACACGGTGCCGACCTTGACGGGACTGACGCTCACCCAGGCGCAAAGCGCGGTGGCTGGTGACGGGTACACCTTGAGCGTCAGTGAAGTCGACTCGGCGACCGTGCCGAAGAACGACGTCGTCAGCCAGTCGCCGGCGTCGGGCACGAGCGCCAAATCCGGCTCCATCATCAAGGTCAGCGTTTCCGAAGGTCCCGGGGTCGTCACCCTCCCCACGAACCTTCTCGGCCGCGGGTGCGCGGGCGCGGAGAACGAACTCAGGTCCCTCCACGTGAGTGCGACCTGCCCCGCGGCCGACGAGATCGCTTCGTCGAGGGCGGCGGGCGAGGTCGCCGCCGTGCTCTATAAGAAGACGGCGAATCCACTCGTCGTCCCACGCGGCGCAACGGTCATCCTCGAACTCTCGAAGGGTCCCGCCACCGGGCCGACCACCACGACCACCTCCGCCAGCGAGGGTCCCCGCGCGGAGCCGAACGTTGTGGGTGACGACTACGCCCAGACGGTCGCGGCGTTCCAAAAGGCGGTGCTGTACTTCAAGACGACGGGCCCCGGCGCGGGCACGACGACGTGGACGAAGGTGATCTCCCAGACCCCCGCGGCGGGGACGCTGGTGCCCTACAAGTCAACGGTCACCCTCGACGTCCAGTGAGCGCCTGCGAACTGTGTGAAGCCGCGGTCGTGACGAAGCGCTACTTCGAAGACGACGTCTGTTGGATCGGTGACTGCGAGATATGTCTCGTGCCCATGGTCGTGTGGCGCGTGCACGACGCCGAGCCCCCCGAGGACGTCAAGGCGCACCTGCACGAGGTCTTGGGCGCCGTCGCCGACGAGGAGTTCGACACGACACCGTGGACGATCGACGACCACATGCGCAACATCCCCGACCACTACCACGCGCACGCGCGACCGCCGTACTTTTGGCGTCGTAGCCAACTCTCGCTCTGACGCCTCCTCGGTAGAATCGACGGACTACGTCAATTACGAGGGGGACCCCATGGGAGCACTCGACGGCCGCGTCGCCATCATCACCGGAGCGGGTCGGGGCATCGGTCGCGAGCACGCGCTGCTCTTCGCCGCCGAAGGCGCGAAGGTCGTCGTCAACGACCTCGGTGGGGGGCTGGACGGGTCGTCGGCGGAGGCGACCCCGGCCGAAGAAGTCGTCGCCGAGATCACCGCCATGGGTGGCAGCGCGGTCGCGAACCACGACAACGTCGCCACCTGGGACGGCGGCGAACGCCTCATTAAGAGCGCCCTCGACGCGTTCGGCGACCTGCACGTCCTGGTGAACAACGCGGGCATCTTGCGCGACCGGGTCCTGGTGAACCTCTCGGAGGAGGACTGGGACGCCGTGATCAACGTGCACCTAAAAGGCCACTTCGTGCCGACGCGCCACGCCGCGACGTATTGGCGCGAGCAGGCGAAGGCCGGGAAGGTCGTCAAGGCCTCGGTGATCAACACGTCCTCGACGTCGGGGCTGCTCGGCAACGTCGGTCAGTCCAACTACGGCGCCGCGAAGTCGGGCATCGCCTCCTTCAGCCTCATCATCGCCGAGGAGCTCGGCCGCTACGGCGTGCGCGTGAACGCCATCGCACCCGCCGCGCGCACGCGCATGACCGAGTCCACGCCCGGTCTCTCGGACTACGTCGTCAAACCGACCGACGCTGCGGTCTTTGACGTGTGGGACCCGGCGAACATCTCACCCCTCGTGGCGACCCTCGCTATGGAGGACTGCGCGGCGACGGGGCAGGTCTTCTTCGTCCAGGGCGGCACGGTGCGAAAGTTTCAGAACTGGACGATGACCGAGACCCTCGAGAACAACGACCGCTGGTCGGTGAGTGAGCTCGCGCGACAGTTGCCCTCCTTGCTCTAGTGAGCGACGACGGATCTCGCTCGCGCCTCGACCAGGATGACCCCGAGGGGCGATTCGACGCGGGGATCGACCCATCGAGTGCGGCCTTCGAGGCGCTCAACGGTGAGGCGGGGAGCGACCTCAGTTGGTTCATGCTCCTGCGTCGTCGAGTGCAGGACCACGCCGTCGCCTCACCGCGCTACCCCTGGTGGGTACTGTGGGCCCTCCTGGGTGGTCTCTTCGCTCTGAACTTCACCTTCACGGTGTTCATCGTCGCCCTGCCAACGGTGGCGACCCAGTTTCACACTTCGGTGACGGTCCTCACCTGGACGATGGTGGGCCCACTCCTCGCCTACGGACTCGCCGCGCCGATCCTCGGCAAGACCGGGGACATCTTCGGGCACCGCCGGCTCTACCTCTTCGGGCTCGTCGGCGCGATGGTCGCGGCGCTGCTCACGGCCGTGTCGCACGACGTCGCGATGCTCCTCTTCGCTCGCGCCCTCGACGGCGTCCAGGGCGCGGCCACCGGAACCGCCTCGGGGGCGCTCATCAACACCGTCTTCTCGCGCGAGGAGCGCGTCAAGGCCATGGGGTGGTGGAGTCTGGTGGGGGGCGGGGGACCGGTCATCGGGCTCTCGCTCGGCTCACCGATCATCGCGGCCTTCGGGTGGCGAGCGCTGTTTTGGAGTCAGTTGGTGCTGATCGTGATCGCCTTCGTGTTCGTGAGCATCGTCTTGCCACGCAGCCGAGGCGTGGATGACGAGAGCGCCGAGGCGAAGGCGCGAGCGCGCGCGGAGTTCAAACGACTCGACTGGGTGGGGAGTTGGTCGCTCTCGATCGCGGTGACGCTGTTACTGCTCGGTCTCTCCGTTGGTCCCTCGCTCGGGTGGACGAGCGTCCTCACGCTCTCGATGTTCGTCTTGAGCGTCGCGACGCTATGGCTGTTCATCCACCGACTGCGTCACGCAAACAGCCCGCTGATCCCCGGGTACTACTTCAAGCGGCGCAACTTCGTGATGCCGATGATCGTTCGCGCGTGCGTCAACTTCGCGTACTTCGGGAGTTTCTTCCTCTTCCCGCTCCTGATGGAACAGGGGTACGGCTACTCCATCCCCCGCGTCGGTGCGCTCGCGCTGGTGCGTCCCTTGACGCTCGCGCTCTCTTCACCCATCGCCGGCTACGTCGCGATTCGAGTGGGCGAACGGCGCAGCGCCGTCGCCGGGGTGATCTTTCTCATCGGCTCCCTCTCGCTGTTCGCGTTGCTCCAGCCGAGCACCGGTGCGTGGTTCGTGGCGATCGCCCTGGCG
>Ga0302157_10004123_pt1 | contig 15927 bp, 15 predicted proteins | sample I_Bog_N3_3_FD_193502 | JGI IMG/M metagenome (GOLD analysis project Ga0302157, IMG submission 193502) | Peat permafrost microbial communities from Stordalen Mire near Abisko, Sweden - I_Bog_N3_3 | ecosystem: Environmental > Terrestrial > Soil > Wetlands > Peat | place: Sweden: Abisko, Stordalen...
CTGGGCACCCGCAAGACTGAAGCGACCGACATCCTCGAAGTAGGGAGTTCCGTCTGCGTATTCCGCGACGACGTGCTCGAGCAGGGCAGCGATCTCGCTACTGCTCACCTCTCGCACTGTGGAGCGCGTCAGCACAAACTCAGACGGGAAAGTGCCCGTCTCAACGATCTGCACCGCGCCCGCCACGTCGGCACCGACGTGTTCCAGAAGCGCGAATGGATCATAGGGGGACACGGCAAATCGACGTGCGAATCCTTACAGGAAGCCGTCGGCGCCGAAGTAATCCGTAGTGAACCCATCCACCGCACCGTCGGCCGAGTCGTGGTCGCCGAGAGATGACGCCGACAAATAGACAAGCGACAGATCGCACCCGACCGCATACCCGACATAGGTCGCCAGGAGCGCGCCCGTGACACCGAACTCGGGATCCCGCCCGCCAAAGATCCTGGCGAGTGTTCCCGGCTTCTCGACCTCAATTCGACCCGCCGTCCTTGCGAGGGTGACCGCACTGCTGTCAATGGGGCGTTCTGCGGGGGCGGATGCGCGCTGAAGCAGAGCGTCGAACATCAGGTCACGTTGTTCAGGGGTCAGAAGTGCGAACGCCTCTTCATGGATTTTTTGAAGGTCTTCGGGCGGTGCGGTGCGGAGTAGCTGTTCGTACTGTTCAACTGCTGCTTCGTCCCGGCGGCGGTCCGATGTGGTGCGGCCCAGGAGGGCGTCAAGAAATTTCATTGTTTTCTCCCTGTGAGTGGGGTGGGGCCGAAGGCTCTGGCCCGCGGCGCCCGGTGTGAGTGGGCTACCTGGCGAGAAAAGCGAGCAGCGCGTTGTTGACTTCGGTTGCGTGAGTCCACAGGAGCCCGTGCGGTGCCCCGTCGATTTCGACGTACTCGGCCGCAGGCAAGGCCGCCTGGAAGCGTCGCCCGGTTGCCTCGATCGGCAGGATGTTGTCGCTCGTGCCGTGCAGGATCAGCGCCGGCACATCGATGGTCTCGATGTCGTTGCGGAAGTCGGTGATCCAGGTCAGGGGCGCCGCCGCTGATGCGAAGAAGCCGCTCCCTGAGGCGACATTCCAGCTGTTGCGAACAGCATCCTTACTGATCCGCGTCCCCAGGTTCTCGCCCAGGTTGTAGAAGTCCTCGTAGAACTTGGTGAAGTAGGCGTAGCGGTCATATCGGATGGCATCGACAATTCCTTCGAAGAATTCGAGCGGCGCAGCGCCATCCGGGTTGTCGTCGCTCTTCAGAAGGTACGGCTCCAGAGAAGCGAGGAACGCGACTTTGCTGATTCGTGCGGACCCGAAGGTAGCCAGGTAGCGGGCGACTTCGCCGGTTCCCATCGAGAAGCCGACAAGGACGGCATCCCGCAGGTCGAGGGTTTCGAGTACCACGTTGAGGTCGGCTGCGAAGGTGTCGTAGTCGTATCCGATCGCGGGCTGGCTTGACTGCCCGAAACCGCGGCGGTCGTAGGTGATCACCCGGTATCCGGCCCGGAGTAGAGCAGCCGACTGCTTCTCCCACGAGTGTCCGTCAAGCGGGAACCCGTGGATGAGCACAATGGGCTGTCCGGTGCCGTGATCCTCGAAGTAGAGGTCGATGGGGGTGGAGTTTTCTTCTGCAACAGTGATGAAGCTCATGATTCTCTTTCGTTCTCGGTGGTGAATTGTGAAGGGGAAGCCAACATCTCGACGCGCGTGCAGGCGCGTCGAGACATCAGCTGGTCGCGACTAGCGCAGCGAGCGGAACGCGGCGCGAACCTCATCGGTGAACACGGCGGGCTCTTCCCAGGCTGCAAAGTGGCCGCCGACCTCGACCTCGTTCCAATAGGTGAGGTTGTGGTAGTTCTGCTCTGCCCAACTGCGGGGTGCCGGGTAGATCTCGCCAGGGAAGACGGTGACTCCGACGGGAATGTCGATCTCGACGGCGTTGAACGGGCTGATTCCCCACACCTCCCAGTACGACACCGACGATGATGCACCGGTGTTGGTAAGCCAGTACAACGTGATGTCGTCGAGCATTTCGTCGCGGGTCAGGGCCCGCTCGGGCTCGCCATCGGTGTAGGTCCAGGCGGCGAGTTTGTCGTAGATCCAGGCCGCGAGACCTGCCGGCGAATCGGCGAGGCTGTAGCCGAGGGTTTGCGGCCGGGTGTTCATCATTCCCGAATAGCCGGTTCCCTTCCGGTAGAAGGAGTCGAGGGCAGTGAATGCCGCCAGCTCGCTCGGCGTGAGATCGGCGGGGGCCGGGTCGGCGTTGCTGAGCACCTTCGCGATTGCCGGGGGCACGGTAGCGGGCATGTTGACATGGATGCCGAGCAGCCCGGGGGCCTCGTCGCGGGCCATGGCGTGAGACACGATTGCGCCCCAATCGCCACCCTGGGAGACGTAGCGGTCGTACCCGAGCCGAGACATCAGCTCGCTCCAGGCCTGACCGACGCGGGACGGATTCCATCCGATGTCGCGAGGCTTCCCTGAGAAGCCGTAACCCGGCCAGGTCGGCAACACCAGGTGGAATGCATCTTCAGCCCGGCCACCGTGGGCGGTCGGGTCGGTGAGCGGGCCGATCACCTTCAGCAGTTCGAAGATGGATCCCGGCCACCCGTGGGTGAGGACGAGCGGCAACGCGTCATCGTGGGGAGACCGCACGTGGGCGAACTGGATGTCCACCCCATCGATCTCCGTGATGAACTGCGGGAGGGCATTCAGCTTCGCCTCCGCCGCACGCCAGTCGTAATCGGTTCCCCAGTAGTTGACCAGGGGCTGGATCGCCTGCAGCCGCACCCCCTGGGATTGGTCGGGCACGTTCTCGCGAACCGGCCACCGCGTCTGGGCAATACGGTGCCGAAGATCGACAATGTCGACCTCCGGTACCTGGATACGAAACGGCCGAATCTCCGCCGACGCGAGGGCGGTCGGTGAGAGCAGGGATGAGGACATTGATGCTCCTTGTCGTGGATTGTCTGCGGCACCGCGTGGTGCCACTAACAGGCTTCCGGGGCGGGTATCCCCTTCGCGCCCGTGAGTACCCGGGCCTGCCACGGGCATCTCACCGGGCGGGCGCTCCTGCTGCTGGGTCAGTACCCGGGCAGGCCGGTCACTCGGCCCGAGCTCGATGGTCAGATATCGTCGCCAGCGCGCACTGCGAGAGCCCGCGCGAGTTCCCGACGCGAGCTGATCCCCAGCTTGGGATACACCTTGCCCAGATGCCATTCCACGGTGCGAGCGCTGATGAACAGCTCGGCTCCGATCTCGGGATTGCTCCTGCCCTCGGCGGCCAGGATCGCAATCTGGGCTTCCTGTGCGGTCAGCTCGTCTTTCGAGTCGGGCACGCGCTTGCGAACGGTCTCGCCGGTGGCCGCGAGTTCGCGGCGGGCTCGTTCCGCGTATCCGGCTGCGCCCGCGTTCGCGAACAGGTCGTAGGCGGTGCGCAGGTTCTCGCGGGCATCCACGCGGCGGCCACGGCGACGCAGCCATTCGCCGAACACCAGGTAGGCGCGCGCAAGCTCCATGCGAATGCGGGTTGTGCCGAGGCGCTCAATCGCCTCACGATAGGCGGACTCGGCGCTGCCATCATCGCTGAGCAGAGCGCGTGAGCGCGCCTCCACACCCAGTGACCACTCCGTGCCGCTCGCCCTCGTGGACTCGGCCAGGCGAACCAGCGCTGCCTGCGCCACCGGATGCCGGCCGGTGCGAGTCGCGGCTTCGATCAGCTCGGTCAGCGACCAGACCGAGTAGCAGAGATCGTTCGGATAGGCCGAGCCTGCCTCTGCATAGCCGAGGGCCTTCGTGTACTCACCGATGCTGTTATAGAGAACGGCGCCCGAAAACTGGACGATGACGAAACCCAACCCATCGCCTCGGGTGGCGGCTGTCTCCAGCGCCGCTGATGCGAGCGCAGAGAAGGTCGTCTCTTTGCCCTGGAGTGCGGCGAGGGCCAGCGCGCCGTATGGCGGTGTGGTGAGGCCCGCCGCCTTCGCGACATCGTCGATCTCGTCGGCGAGCATTGCTGCGGCAGCGATTTCTCCCCGATACAGATGCATCCCTACCCGAGTGGTCAGGGCGGTCGGGAGGGCGCTGAGCGCCCCAGACTCTCGTGCGAGCGCGACATGCCGGGCGCTGAGCAGGTCGCCATTTTCGTCGTCCCAGAGCTCTCTGGCAGCACGGGTGGCGAGCCAGGACCAGCGGATCGAGTCCGCGGCGGGCAGCGGCTCATCCCTGAATGCTGTGACCGCTGCGTGAAGCAGCGGCGCCCCCTTCTGATAACCGTCGGTTACGAGTGTCGCGAATCCGTTGAGGAGAGCTTCGAGGGGGCGCCCGGGCTCCGCAGGAACCCCCTGCGCCGCCGCCGCTATGACTTGCAGGCTCACGTCGTCAGCGAATCGACCGACGCCGATGCCTGCGGATACCGCATCCAGGTAGGCCTCCCTGGCGACGCGCGCATCAAGGTCTTCCCACCGGTGCGCGGCATCGGTCAGTAGCCGAGCGGCGTCACGACCGTCGCGGGAGAACAACGCGAGCTGCCCTCGTAGCAGGTCCGCACGGGCGACTTCGCGCTCCTCCAGGGGTAGGGCGGTGGCCTGTGCAACGAGTTCGAGGGCGCCATCGGCCGCCCCCGCCTGGTATTTCGCCTCGGCTGCCCGAAGCTTGCGCGTCGCCCGTCGACCCGAATCCGGGGTGAGTTCTGCCGCCGCTTCGAGGAATGCTGCGGCGGCCGCGAATCCGCCTCGCTCCTGTGCGCGTGCCGCCGATCCTTCAAGCTCGCTGGCGATGGATTCGTTGGGGCCATCAGCGGCCAGCGCCAGGTGCCATGCCCGGCGATCGGGATCGAGGCGCGGGTCGGTCGAGTCGGCGAGGGCACCGTGCGCCCGCCGAGCCTCACGTCCGTTCGCGAGGCGGATGACCGCAGAGCGAACCAACGGGTGCTGGAAGCGAACGGATGGCTCGAACTCCACCAGGCCGGCCAGCTCCGCAGCCTCGGCGGCATGCCAGTCGACATCGACTGCTGCAGCTGCCCGCCGCACTAAGTCAGTTGCTCCCGTCGCATCTATCGCCGCTATCAGGAGTAGCTCGCGCGTCTGGGCCGGAAGTGGCGCGAGCCGCTTCATGAACTCTTCCTCGAGGACGGTCGTGAGCGGCGCGGAACTGGGCAGCCCGAAACCGCCGGCAAGTTCGGCGTGCGTTAGGCCTGCCGGAAGTTCGAGCAGGGCAAGCGGGTTGCCGCGACTGTCGGCGACGATGCGATCAACCACCGCAGCATCCATCGGCCAGCGCAGCGCCCGATTCAACACCGCGCGCGCATCCGCATCACCGAGGCCACTGATACGCAGTTCGGGCAATCCCGTCAGCCCTGGGGCCCCATCGCCCGGGCGAGAGGCAAAGATGAGCGCCACAGACTCGGCCTGGAGCCGGCGAGCGACAAAGGCGAGCACCTGGGCGCTGATGTCATCGAGCCATTGGGCATCGTCGATAAGCAGAATGAGCGGCCGCTGTTCCGCGACCTCCGAGAAGAGCCCCAGCACAGCGAGCCCGACCAGGAAAGGGTCAGGAGGAGCGCCGAAACTCAGACCGAATGCGATCGATAACGCCGCGCTTTGGGGGGCCGGAAGCAGCTCCAGCTCGCGCAACATGGTCTGGCACAACTGATGAAGGCCCGCGAACGCGAGCTCGCGCTCGGACTCGATCCCCGCAGCCCGTTCGACGCGTAACGACTGCGATGTATCGGCGATGTAGTCGAGCAGGGCCGATTTTCCGATTCCCGCCTCACCGCGAAGCACAAGGGTTCTGCTCGCGCCGGATCGAACCTCGGCTACCAGCCGATCCAGTTCCGAACATTCGCGCTGCCGCCCGTGCAAGGCGGTCCGGCGCTGGGTCATGAACTTCCCTGGCTTTCTGGTTCAGTCGGCGAGCACTCGGGTAACCAGGTCAACGCTCACATGCTGATTTTCGCCCATCCAGGGCGGAACTGAAAGTCGGGGCTCGTTATCTCCAACCCGATGACGCGCGGGGTGGTGCTGCTGCGGAGGCTCACCTGAGCGAGAAGGCTATTGTGGGCGGGCCATCCGAACCGCCCTCATCCACTCGCCTACCAGGGGGCCCGGGTGCCGTCCCACGACCAGAGGGCCCCGGTTGGGCCGCCGTCGGGCAGGAGCGCGAGCCGCACAGCACCGGTCGCAGCTTCTGCCGGGTCGCCGCCGGCCGTCATTCCGGGAATCAGGTTGGTGCGCCGCAGGCCCGGCGCCAGGGCATTCACTTTGAAGTCGTCGCCGAGCGCTTGAGCGGTGAACAGGGTTACCGCGTTGACTGCGGTCTTTGACGACCGGTAGGCGAGCCCGCCTCCCCGCACGCGTTCCCAGTCGAATTGCGGGTTCGGGCCACTCGCCCATTCGAGCGATCCGGTGCCGCTCGACACATTGACGATTCGGGGGTGGGCGGAACGTCGCAGGGCGGGAATGAAAGCCTGGGTCACGGTGACGACGCCGAACACATTCGTCTCGTAGGCCAGTCGCAACTGCTCGAGGGTGGTGCCCTCGATGTCCGCTCCCCCGGGGTTCACGCCGGCATTGTTGACCAGGATGTCGAGGTCGCCGATCTGCTGTGCCGCCTGGGCGACCGACGCGTCGTCGGTCACATCGAGTTGCACGGACTTCGCGCCTGCACCGAGCCTCGCCGCGGCGCTGGCGCCTTTTTCGGGATCTCGCGATCCAACCCACACGGTGATGCCGTGCTCGATGAGGAGGCTCGCGATGTCGAATCCAATCCCGCTGTTCGCGCCGGTCACGAGCGCGACCCCTGTTGTCCCGAATGGGCTCTCTCCCTCGGGAAGCGACTGAGCCTGTTCGTCGATCGGGTCTGTCATGAGATCTCCTGTTCCAACTCCAACTCCAACTCCAACTCCAACGATGTAGTTGGATATTACCTCTGTAAGCCCACAATTTCCAACCCCAACGTTGGTAGTTTGGGCGTATGGCATGGGACACCGAGGCGACCCGGCAAAAGCTGCGGGATGCGGCCCTCGTCGAATTCGCAGCGAATGGGTTCGACGGCACCACCGTCGGGGCGATCGCTGCGCGAGCCGGGGTGAACAAGGAGCGCCTGTACAGCTACTTCGGCGACAAGAAGGCGCTCTGGGATCTCGTGCTCGCGACGGAGCTTGAACGCCTTGCCTCATCGGTGCGAGTGACCGGTGTCGGCATGAACGATATCGGCGAGTTCGCAGGTGCGACCTTTGATTACCATGCCGCGCATCCGGAGCTCGGGCGCCTGCTGCAGTGGGAGGGACTAGAGGATGGCCCGCCCGCGGACGCGGTGGGACGCACCCGGCACTACCGCGAGAAAGTGGAGGCCTTCACTATCGCCCAGAACGAGGGGCTCCTCGATGCCGGACTCGATCCAGCCCACCTCGTGTTCGCTCTCATCGCTCTCGCCGCCTGGTGGCAGACGGTTCCCCAGCTCGCCGAGATGATCACCGGCTTCGGGTCGGATGATGTCAAAGAGCGAGCCCGTCGCCGCACGTTCGTCGTCGAGGCCGCGCGCCGGCTCGCGGCGCCCGCAGTCTGAGACATCGACCTCTCGCGTTACGCGAGACCGACGTAAACCGCACGTAGTCTGCGCTCGGAGGTAATGGGTGATGCTCAGCCCTGCCAGATGTCGAAACGTTCCGCGATCAGTTGATAGTCGGCGTCGGTCGCGGTTCCCCGGTCGGCGAGCTCTTTGATCTCGGCGAGGTAGGCGTCGAACCCACCCGGCGAGAAGGTGGTGATAATTCGTGCACCGTCGGGAGCCGAAACCTCGTGCCGAATTCCCGGACTGACGTTCACCGTGTCACCGACGTGAGCTGTGAACGACTCGTCATCGAATTCGAAGTGCACGCGCCCTTCCAGGATGTAGAAGATCTCGGTCGTTCGGTCGTGGTGGTGGCGGGCAAGAAAGAATCCGGGCTTCAGCGTGTCTTCCACCACGGTGACGTTGCCACTCGTGAGTTCGGCAGGGGTGAGCACCCTCACCGAGTCGTTGGCCCAATCGAATTGTTGGCCCTGTGCGGGGCCCACGTGCCGAAACGAAGTGCTCATAGCGTGACCTTCTTCTGTTCTGTGAAGCGGGTGACGGGGTGCTGCGTGCGCGTCACGGATTTCGTTCAAACGACCAGGAACGGCCGAACTTCGATCTTGCGGTTGCAGGCTTTGGATGCGTCGCGCGCGATCCGCAGGGCGACGTCGAGGTCGGCGGCTTCGACGACCCAGAACCCGGCAACGAATTCCTTCGACTCGACGAAGGGCCCGTCGGTGACGATCGGCGCGTCGCCGCGGTTATCGATCACGGTCGCGGCGATCGGCCGGCCCAGGCCGCCGGCAAACACCCAGTGGCCTTCCGCCGAAAGTTGCGCGTTGAACGCATCCACCGCGACCATCTCGGCGTCGGTCGCTGACTCGTCGCTGTCGGCCGCGTCCGCCTGTCCGTCATCAATGACGGAGATTAGGTATTGCATTGCGCGTGCACTCCCATCGCTCTCGGGTGCACTTTAGCCGCGACACAGGTCATCGCCAAGCACTGTGACAGGATGCGGGCCCCTCACACAGACAACGAACGAGACGATTCGGACCGGATGGGGGCCGGAGTCTCGCGACAGCGGCAGGGCCAGCCTTTTGCGCACGACGATCACCGGCCTGTGGGTGCCGAGCGAGGTGATGCCGGGGCTCAGTCGCTTTCGAGGAAGGTGACTTTGGCCAGCGGGCTTGAGGCAACCCACTCGTCGAGAACAGCAACAGGGTAGGGGCTATCGGGCGCACGTCGTTCGTTGAACTGGTGGACAAAGTGGGCGAGTATGCGCCGGCGCTCCACCGGATCCTCGATCACGGTCGCCCGCGCGGGGAGGTCAGCCTTGACCGCGTTCTTCAGGTGGAAGGTGAACAGCGGGTTCGCTGAGAGGTTCGCCAACCACGACCGCCGTTTCGGCCCGGGGATGCCGCTGAGGTAGACGTCGCCCTCGAACTGGTAGAAGACGATCTCGATTCGCCGTGGTTCGCCGGAGGTGCGCCCGGTGGTCGTGATGTCGACCGTTCGTTCCGTGATCACCGGCGATCCGCCGAGAGCCAACGCCTGCGCGACGTCTTCTCTCATAGTGCGACGCCTCGAGCGATCGAACGGAAACGGTTCCGGCTTGTGGTGCGCGAGTTCGTGGACAGGTGCTTCAGCTCCATTGTCAAACTCTACGCGTCGACATAATCCAGAGCAGTTTGAGGGGCTTCTGCGGGCGCGTGGCCCCATGCTCACAGACTACGAGCAGACCCCGACCCACAGCCCGTCACGAGCGCGGGTCATTCCTACGTAGAGCTCACGGCGATGGATCGTCAGAGCCTCATCGTCGCGGCCTGCGGTGGTCAGCCACTTGGGCTGCACTCGAGGCAGGATGACCTGCTTGAACTCGAGGCCTTTTGCTCGCTTGACCGTCCCGACTTTGACGGCCGGCACCGGGATCCCCGAATAGTCGGAGAGATCTATTGCCGGGATGCCGGCGGCGGCAAGAAGCCGCATGGTCTCTTTGACGCCTTGCGTGGTGAGGCTGAGCACTCCGACATCGCCCAGCGGGCACGGCATTTCACGCAGATGCGCGACCAGTGCGGCGTTATGTTCTGGCCGCGAGCGGAAGACGGTCGAGACTGGCTCTGGTCCAGATCGGACGATCTCGGTGACCACGTCCTTGCTCATCAGCCCGCCCTCGATGTCGGCGAAGTCATCGCCTTCTATGATTGCGGATGCGAACTGCACGATTTCCCGGGTGTTGCGATAGTTGGTCGACATCACCACACCTCGACCGGCGATCGATATGCCCGCCTCGAGCAGTGTGAAGCCACCGGGATAGATGGACTGCTGTCCATCGCCGATGAGTGTGAGCCCGTCGGGACGATCGCCCCCGATCAGGTGCAGCATTCGAACCATTGCGCAGGTCAGGTCCTGGGCCTCATCGATAATGACACCGGCGTATCCGTCCAGTGGCGTGGCGCGAAGCGACGCTTCCGCGAGAAGAATCACGTCGTCGTAGTCGTGAATGCCGCGGGATCGAAGACCGGCTTCGTAGGCGATGAAGAGCGCCCACACCTGTCGGCGCTGCTCCAGCGTCAACGGGCGTCGGCGGCCAGTGCGCGCGAGATCCGCGTATTGGTCGAAGGTGGTGAGGCCGCGTCCCTTGATGACCTTGCTAATTTCGTCTTCCCAATAGTTCCTGTTGGGGTCGATGCGTTCGAGTTCTTTTCCGTGCTGAGTCCAGGCCGAACTGAAAACAAGCTTCACCTCGGCTGGCTTGAGGTTTGATCGGATGCCACGGCTCTTGAGGATGCTTCCCGCGAAGGCGTTGACACCCACGAACTCGACCTTGCTGGCTGCCTCCGGCGCAAGCCGGACGAGCAGATTGGAGAGCACCTTCGGCAACGTTTTCATGAACGACGTAACCAGGATCTTCTTGTCTTGAGATCGCGCAAGGTACGCGGCTCTGTGAAGGCCGACAACGGTCTTTCCCGTGCCAGCGGCTCCTCGGATTCTGCTCGGGCCGTTGAAACTGCGTCTCACGAGCTTGGCCTGGCTGGGGTGCAGAAAAGCCATCCATTCCTCAATTGGTGCCGCGAGCAGCCCAGCCAGGAGGACTTCCGTGACGTCTTCGACCGTGAGCAGCGGCTCCGCAGCGGGTTCCGCAATCGCCTGTGGAGCAATGGTCATGTCCAAGCGCGTTGGCGCGTCACCCAAGACGGGGAAGTAGTCGATGGCCGTGCCGAGCACCGCGTTGACCTGCAGGTCGGTGAGGCGACGCCCGTGCGAGTTGATGTAGGTTGCCGCTTGACGTTCGCCGACAACCACGACCGAGCCGACTTCGGTGGGAGCAAGTTTGCGGCCAGCAAGCACCACAACAACGTGTACCTCGCCCGCTGGCAAACCAAGCTCGGCCATCACCTCTTCGGTTCGATAGGCGACGTCAGCGAGCCCGGCAAGGTCATCCGTTACGTCGGCCTGGCCTCGAAAGATTCGTCCGGCCGCAATCGTGACCTCGGCCCAGGCTTTCGTGTCCACGATGAACAAGCCGCCAGGGCCAATGACGACGTGGTCAATCTGTGCCCGGCTTCGGGCTCCCGGCCACCCACGATCGTGCAGGAAGGTGTAGCCCGCCGCCGTGAGTGGAGCGAGGCTGCCGGCCACGTGCCGTTCCGTAGTGGATGCGAGCATCCACCTCTCGGCCGCCTGTCGTGCTTCTGCCGCCAGGCGTTCGTGCTCAGCGGCCTGCGCTTGTAGTCTGCGACCTTCCATGCCAGCTGAGTAGCCTGCCGAACTCACGGTTCTCTCCCAACGACCGCCACGCGAGGGTCGGCCTTCCCCACACTCCAGTTTGTCGGGATGAGCGCGCAGGCGGAACCCTCGGACTAGGCCCCAATAGGGGCACAATTGGTCGTCGTGCGGTTAGACCTGTGGCGCGCTGATCGAGTGGCGCGATCCCTGCTCGGCTGACGCGAAGTCGCCCTACGTGAGCGGACTGTCCCTAAGCGAGATAGGGCGGCAGATCGGTCGGGATCCAAAGACGGTGACGGCTGCGCTATGACTGAGCGCCGCCGCACCCTGAGCTTGGGCTGGTCGTGAGGCGACATCGCGAAGACCGATCCTAGACGGGTGCAGTTGCAACTCGAGCAGGCGTGTTCGTGCGGGTGCGGCTTCTCAGGAGCCCAACTGCGACGGCCACCTCCCAGAGAACGATTGTGTAGACGGAGGTGCGTTCGATCAGTCCCGAGGGCACGTGGGCGCTGAACGTGGCAACGAGCAGGATTGCGGCGGCAAGCCCCACGGCTCCGGTGATGATGCTGACGATGCCAATCAGTCGCGTGTCGGTGGCTTTGCGCCAGTAGAGACCGAGCAGGAGTGCGAGTATGTTCGCGCCGAGGATCGCGATGGTGGCACCCGTGAAGTGGAGAGGGAGTGTGCCGTTCTGTTGGGCTTGGAGTGAACCGTGGAAGGTTCCGACGAGGCCGTAGCCGAACGCGATGACAACGCCCATCACGGCGGTGAAGGCGCGAAGGCGTCCCGTGATAGTGCGGGACAGAAGCACTGTGGCGATGCCGAAAAGAATGCCTTGGGCGATGAATCCGGTGTTCATGACGGCGTGCAGCGGTGAGTCAAGCTCCCGCCCCTGGAACACGCCCGTGCTCGCGGATCCGAGATCGCTTATCCAGTTGTAGGCGTAGCTGTAGGTTGGCGACTTCCACGCGGCAGCGCTGATCGCTTCGGCGACGAGGTAAATTACAGAGCCGAGCAGGAAAGCGATCGCGGCGAGCGGGCGAAGCACATTCATGCGGATTCCATCTCTGACTGGGTAAGCGAACAGATCAGATTCCTTGGCTGACCAGGCGTCACGCGAGAAAGCGCGATCTGTGAATGTTCCGTTCGGGATCGACCGCGTCCGCGATCTGTGAAAGCCGGCCTCGATCCTCCGCAGTTAGCGCGTCGGGGACGGATTCGGATCCTTCGGCCCATGACCCCAGGCTTCGGCCGAGGTCGACAGTGCGTGCAGCCTGCCGAACCTTGTCGAATGCGGCCTGGATTCGTTCGCGGCTGGAGGTTGGGACCAGGGCACCGACCGCATGAACGGCATAGGGGCCAAGGACAGAAGTCACGGCTCCTGGCCGGGTTGGTGCGGTGTTGCCGAAACTGCGGATTTCGACCAATGCCAGCGGTGTTTCGGGCTCGGCGGCGACCGAGAGAATGGAGTGAGCAATGGCCGGTGTCTGCTCACCTAGCCACCGCGCATCACCAAGTGCTGGGACTGCGGTAGGCGGGTCCAGGTGGATGGTGCCCAGCTTGGCTGCATCGGCAGCACCCCACGTGTCGACGCCTGGGTGTGACGCCGCGCGGACGGCGTCCAGCAGTGGTAGCGCTCCGGCCTCACCCTCACTTGAGGCGACAGCGAGGTGCACGACAGGAACACCACGAAGGTTTTCGGGAAATGAGGGCGCTGGCGGTGTGTGAAGTATTGAGATGCTGGTTGCGACTGAATCCGCGACAAGCGGCAGTGCACTCTCCCATGCGGCAACGACTTTCTCGAGTTCGCTCGCTGGCCAGAGGAAATACCCGGCATGCAGGTCAGGGACTTCAGCGAGTTCGAACTCGAGTCGGGTGGCGATCCCCACTCCCCCGGCGCCTCTGAACGCCCAAAGGGCGTCCCGGTCAACTTTGTCGGCAGCGTCCTCCGTGGCGAGGCGAACTGTGCCGGCGCCGTCGACATACTCAACCGAGAGCAGCGCGGAACTAGCCGCCCCATGCGGTCGGGTCAGCCAGCCGTAGCCGCCACCGAATGTGTATCCGCAGATTGAGACAGTGGGCGACGTCCCGGCAAGTCCGAGGAGGCCATGCTTCTCGGCAGCCGCATTGATTTCGCCCCACTTCAGTCCTGCTCCGGCCGATGCGGTCCGCCGTTCTGGATCGATGACAAGTTCGGTAAGCGCGGAGGTGTCGCAGATCACGGTGTCGTCACCGATGGTCCCACCGGCACCATGCCCGGTCGACTGCGGAACGATTTCCAGACCCCGCCGGGCAGCCTCGATGACTGCTAAGCCAACCTCGGCCGCAGTGGTGGGGCGAACAACGAACGCGGGCCGCTCCGTTGCGCTCGAGTTATCAGGAGTTGTTGCTGAGAGGTATTCGGGTGAACCTGGTGCAAAAAATTCGATCGTGTTTGACATAGTGAGCCTCCTGAGACGGACTGAGACGTTCGAGTGAAATTTGGTTTTCTTTGCGGTTCTGCTTGCGGCTGCTCTGACGGCGCGGTTATTGAGCGCTCCGATGCGTGGTGCTTCAGCCGCGCAGTTCATCGATCAGGCTGGGGCGGGTCGGTGCCCATCCGAGGGAGCGCGCCTTCGCCCCTCCCGCTTGCTGGTCAAGAAGCAGAGCCCCCGCGTAGAGGTCGCCGAGGCGCGCTCGTGTTTCAGCGTCCGACTCGGGAACAACGCCGGATCCCGCCGCCATGGCTTCACCGATTTCCCGCACCGTCGGGTTCTGCCCGCTCACACCGAGCACGTACCCGTGTCCGATGCCGGACTCGGCCATCATCCGGTACAGGTCTCCGAGGTCGTCGACGTGAACCGTGGTCCAGTGCTGGTTGCCGCTCCCAATGAGGTGCAGCGCTCCGGACTCATCTCGGGGCGAGGTGGCGAGGGTCCCGGGAATACCTTTGATGCCGTCGTAGACCACGCCCGGCTGGACGATCGTCGCGTGCACGTCAGTGTCGAGCACGATGTTCTCAACAGCGGTACGCCATGCGGTGATCGGCGGCGCATTGAACGGCTGGTCCTCGGTGATGTCATCTCCGGACCCGTAAACCCACACACCACCGGTGTGAACGTAAGGCTTTGAGGTGCCAGAGAACGCCGCCACCGCGGCCTCGGCCACAGCGGCGTCTACCCCCCGGCTCGCTTCGTCCCCCGGCGACGCCGTGTGGATCGCCGCGTCAGCCAGTACCAGTTGCTGGGCGACCCAACCGGAATCCGTGATGTCGCCCTCGACGACCGAAGCGCCCGCCCCTCGTAACGCGTTAGACGATCTTGCGCTACGGGAAAGGGCGATAACACTATGGCCGGATTTGAGCAGAGAACGCAAAACCGCTGATCCAACAAAACCTGTGCCGCCAGTCAGGAAAACGTTCATGACCGCACATTCGCTTCGTTGGTCTTTGCGGCAAAATTCTTGTCTGAGTGGATCATCCGGGTTCCCGTCTTTATCTCGTTATGGTTTATTCCGGCGCCGAACAGGGTTGAGTGCCCACCCGTTTGGTTACCTGAGCAGGCTGATGGTGAGGGCCAGAACAGCCAGGCCCTGGAGTGTGGCTCGGAGCACGATGATGCTGTCCCAGGACTTCTGCAGCGCACGGACGTTGGGAAGTGTTTCGTGCTTGTCCGCCGCGGCCGTCAGGACACGGTTAATCGGTGCACTGATGCGCAGGTAAAGCACAAGCCAGACCACCAGCAGCACGAACGCGATACCCGCGAGAACGGCACCCAGGTTGTGGCCGGTAAGCGCGGCAAACACCGTCGCGCCCGCGGATCCCAGAATCCCGATGATGCCCGGGATCGGGAGGCGCTTGTCACCGAAACGGTGAATGTTTCCCGTCACCGCATTCAATGCAGCGTCATCAACGCGCGCGAGCGCGGGTCGCAGGATCAGAGCGCAGAACGTGTCCGTGCCATAGATCACTCCAGTGGCAATCACCGCGATGATTGCGAGGATGTGCGCGATCATCAGGCGACCGCCTCACGGCGGCTCACGGACTTCGACGGCACCACCATTTGGGTGTGATTATGGGTGCTGGTCATCGCGGCAAGTGTCGCGGCACGGTGCCTTTTTCTTGTGTCCATGTTCGCCTCCTGAATTGATCTGATGTTCTGTTAGCGATGCTAACTCTCGTTCAGGAAAACATCAATAGCACTGCTAGATTTTGTAGCGATGCTAGAATAAGGTATGGCAATCCAAGATCGGGTACTGCGTGACCGCGCAACCCGGCGAGCGCTGATCGTCACAACGGCACGTGAATTGGCCGAAACGTCTGGCTGGGATGCCGTAACCACGCGTCGTCTTTCAACCGAAATCGAGTACAGCCAACCGGTGCTCTACAAGCACTTTTCCTCGATGGAAGAGATAGTGGATGCCGTCGCATTGGACGGTTTCAGCGAACTTGCCGAAATTCTTGCTGCGGTCCGCCGTAACTCAACTGGGCCGACCGAAGCGTTGAGGAGTGTCGCCCATTCCTACAACAAGTTCTCCATCGAGAATCCAGCGGTCTACGACGCGATGTTCACGCGTACGTCCCAACTGAAATTTGCCAGCGAAAGCACTGCCGCACCATTGCACGCGGCATTTCGCGAGCTCAACGACGCAGTTGCCGCCGCCCTGGGCAAAGAAGACGTCGCGAC
>Ga0302157_10004126_pt1 | contig 15910 bp, 11 predicted proteins | sample I_Bog_N3_3_FD_193502 | JGI IMG/M metagenome (GOLD analysis project Ga0302157, IMG submission 193502) | Peat permafrost microbial communities from Stordalen Mire near Abisko, Sweden - I_Bog_N3_3 | ecosystem: Environmental > Terrestrial > Soil > Wetlands > Peat | place: Sweden: Abisko, Stordalen...
GGTCACCCCGTGGGTCCCCGAGCACGGCTCGGTCGGGGCATCCGGGGATCTCGCGCCGCTGGCTCATGCTGCCTCGGTCCTGGTCGGCGAGGGCTGGGTCGACGACGGCCGGGGGGGACGCCGTGAGGCGACCGAGGCCCTGGCGGAGGCTGGGATCGAGCCGATCGACCTCGGCCCCAAGGAGGGGCTGGCGCTGATCAACGGCACCGAGGGGATGACCGCCATCCTGGCCCTCGCCATCCACGATGCGGAGGCTCTGCTGCTGGCGCTGGACTGCGCCTGCGGCATGACCGTCGAAGCCCTCCTGGGCACCCCGCGGGTCTTCGACCCCGACGTGGTCGCGCTCCGTCCCGCGCCGGGACAGCAGGCGAGCGCCGCCAACCTCCGGGCCCTCCTCGAGAGCTCCCCCATCGTCGCCTCCCATCGCAGCTCGCACCACGCCGTCCAGGACGCCTACTCGTTGCGCTGCGCTCCCCAGGTCCACGGGGCCGCCCGCGACGTCCTCGCGTTCTGCCGGCAGACGGTCGAGCGGGAGATGGCGAGCGTGGTCGACAACCCGGTGGTGCTCGCCGACCGGGGTGCGCTCTTCTCGACCGGTAACTTTCACGGGCAGGCGCTCGCCTACGCCGCCGACATGGTGGCCTCCCTGGCCGCGGACACGGCCGAGATCAGCGAGAGGCGGACCAACCGGCTCCTCGACCCCTCGAGGTCCCGCGGGCTCCCCGCCTTCCTGAGCCCGGAGCCGGGGCTCAACAGCGGCCTGATGATGGCCCAGTACACCGCCGCGAGCTGCGTGACCCAGCTCCGCCAGACGGCCACCCCGTACGCGGTCCAGAGCCTCGACACGAGTGGTGGCCAGGAGGACCACGTCTCGATGGGCTTCGCCGCGGCGCTGCGCAGCCGGCGCAGCCTCGAGCTGCTCCGCCAGGTGGTGGCGGTTGAGCTGGTCTGCGCAGCCCAGGCGCTCGAGCTGCGGGCCCCCCTCCACACCGGGCCCGCCACCGGCGCTCTGCTCGCGTCGCTGCGGGGGCGGGTCCCCCACCTGGACGCCGACCGGCCCCTCGCTCCCGACCTGGAGGCGACGGCGGAATGGCTGCGCGGCGGCGAGTGGCGACAGGCGGTGGAATCGGCGGTGGGTCCCCTGGTGTGACCGGTGATCGCCCGCCGGGGGAGGCGGCGACCCTGGTCATGGTCAACGTCGGCCGGCTCGTGACCGGCGACCCACGGTTGCCGGCTCCCGGAGTGGTCGAGGACGCGGCACTGGCGGCGAGCGGGGACCGCATCGTCTACGCCGGGCCCGCGTCGGGCCTCGAGGTCGCGATCGGGCCGGAGACGATCGAGGTCGACGCCCACGGGGCGGCGGTGATTCCCGGTTTCGTCGACGCCCACACCCATCTGGTCTGGCTGGGAGAGCGTTCGGAGGAGTACGCGCTGCGCGCCCGGGGTGCCTCGTACGAGGAGATCGCGGAGAAGGGGGGTGGCATCCGGAGCACCGTGGCCGCCACCGCGGCGGGCACCGTCCTGGAACTGGCGACCGCGGCTCGAGCCCGAGCCCGCCGCATGCTCCGGCTGGGCACCACCACCGTCGAGATCAAGAGCGGATACGGCCAGAGCTTGGAGGCGGAGCTGCGCCAGCTCCGAGCCGCCCGGACGCTCGGCGAGGAAGTGGACCTGCCCGAGGTGGTCACGACCTACCTCCCCCTCCACGGGCTCCCCGACGGCGACCGCGCCGCCTATCTGGAGGAGGTGCTGGGCAAGGGTCTCGGCGCGGCCGCGTCACTGGCCGGCTTCGTGGACTGCTTCTGCGAGACCGGCGCCTGGGACGTCGACGAGTGCGAGCGGCTGCTGGTGGCGGCCCGGGCGCACGGGCTGCGGGCAAAGGTCCACGCCGACCAGCGCAGCCACAGCGGCGGGTCCGCCCTGGCGGCGCGCGTCGGAGCGATCTCCGCCGACCACCTGGATCACGCCGGCGACGGCGACCTGCGTGGTCTCGCCAAGGCCGGGGTGACCGGGGTGCTCCTCCCGGGAGCGTCGATGGTCCTGGGCGGTCCCCCACCGCCGGGTCGCCGGCTGCTGGAGGCCGGGGTCACGGTCGCCCTCGCCACCGACTGCAACCCGGGCACCTGCTGGTGCGAGTCGATGCCGCTCATGGTGTCGCTGGGCGTGGCGACCGCCGGCCTCACCCCGGCGGAGGCGCTGCTGGCCGCGACCGCCGGGGGCGCCGCCGCCCTGGGGCTGGCCGACCGAGGCCGGCTCCTCCCCGGCCTGCGCTGTGATGCTCTGGTGCTGGCGACCCCCGACTGGCTCGACGTCGGCTACCACCTGGGGGCCAACCCGGTGGCCAGGGTGATCGCCGCCGGGAGGCTGCTCCTGCCCTGAAGAGACCCGCGACGTCAGGGGCGCGGATGCCCAGAGGCGCTAGGGTTCCCGCCCGGGGACGGTGGCTTCGGCGAAAATCCCGAGTGCTAGGGTGGGAGCGTGGCTGCCGCGACGATCAACGCCCCCGTCGAGGTCGATCTCCGGCTCTGGGAGATGGCCGACGCCGAGGAACTGGCGGCGATGTACACGGCTGCGGCGACCGAGCTGGCGGTCGAGGAGCCCTGGTGCGGCCCTGACTTCCTGACTGCCGCCGGGCAGCGGGAGCGCGTGCAACGATGCCTGGCCGACGAGGCGGCGGAGGGATTTGTCATCACCGTCTCCGGTGCCATCGCCGGCCACCTCTCGCTGGACCGGATCCGGCGCGACATCCTCCAGAGCGCGGACATCGGCTACTGGGTGGCCCCCCGCGAGCGGCGCCACGGCGTCGCCACCCGGGCCATCGGCCTGGCGGTGGCCCACGCCCTTGACGGTCTGGGCCTGCACCGCATCCACGCGACCACCGACCTCGACAACGCTGCCTCCTGCCGGGCCCTGGAGGCGAACGGCTTCCGGCAGGTGGGGGTCGTCCACGACTTCGCCGTGGTGGGCGGTCGCCGGCGCGACGGCCGGCTGTTCCAGCTCACCGCCGACGATTGGCGGAGCTCTCGCGGGGGCCGGCCGCGATCCCGGGGCGGGGCGGGAACGGAGGGCTTTGAGTCATAGTCCGCAAAATGCCAAAGGTTCGGACCACCCCAATCGCGGCGCAGGATCGGGCGCTGGTCATCCTTCCGACCTTCAACGAGAAGCCCAACCTGGAGGCTCTCGTCCTGGCCATTCGCGGCGAGGGCTGCGACGTGCTGGTGGTCGACGACAACTCTCCCGACGGTACCGGGGAGCTCGCCGACCGTCTCGCCGGCAGCGACCCGGGCGTCCTTGTCGAGCACCGGGCCGGGAAGCTGGGGCTGGGGACCGCCCACATCGCCGGACTGAAGCGCGGCACGGAGCTCGGCTACGCCCTGCTGGTGACCATGGATGCCGACGGCTCGCATCAGCCGCGCCACCTGGGCCCGATCCTGGCGGCGGCTCGGCGTACTGGCGGTGTCGTGATCGGCTCGCGCTACGTGAGCGGGGGGTCGATCGTCGGCTGGAACGCGCGCCGCAAGCTCCTCTCCCATTCCGCCAACCTGTACGTCCGCACGATCCTCGGCATCCGCGTCCACGACTGCACCTCCGGATATCGCTGCTACCCACGGCGGGTGATCGAGCGCGTCGACCTCGACCGGATCATCTGCGACGGCTACGCCTTCCTCATCGAGCTGCTGTACCGCTGCCTCAAGGCCGGCGTCCCGGTCACCGAGGTCCCCATCCGCTTCCAGGATCGGATCGCCGGGACGTCGAAGGTGTCGAGCACGGAGATCACCAAGGCCCTCAAGCTCGTGCCACGCCTGCGCTGGCAGCGGGCGACGCATCACGGGCGGGAGGTCGTCTCCGCCGAGCCCGAGATCGAGCTGCACGGCAGCACGGCTCTGCCCTCGGTCCAGGCGGGAGACGGTGCCGTGACTCCAGGGTCAGCGACCGGCGACGGTGGGTCAGGTCCGGCAGGGTCCTGACCAGGCGCCCATCAGCGCCTGCCGGCCACCGCTCTAGAGTTGGGCGGCGAGCTCCCCGGGGTCCGAGACCGGCACCCGGCAGACGAAGCCCTCACAGACATAGGCGGCGGGGTGCCCGCTGATCAGTGACCGACCGGCCAGCAGGGGCACGGAGCCGCCGGCGCCCCAGGCTAGTACCCGGTACGGGTCGCGGCGCCGCCACACCTCGCGAAGCAGCCTCAGGGTGGCGGGGTCATCGCCGGTGCCTACGATCGCCACCTCCCGGGAGGGGGCGACCATCTGGTCCAGGACGCAGGCGAGGCTGCCGAGAGCGAGTGGAGCCCGTGCGATGGCCGGGACCAGGGGCCGGACGATCTCCCGAGCGGCCTCCCGCCAGCGCTCCTCGCCGGTCAGGCCGGCAAGCCGGAGGAAGAGCTGCGCCGCCATCGACCGGCCGGCGGGGAGGGGATTGTCCTCCAGGCCGCGAGGCCGGATGAGCAAGGGCTCGGCGTCCGCGGCGGTGTCGAAGTAGCCGCCCTCGGCATCGCGGAAGCGGCTCTCGATCTCCCGGGCCAATCCGACCGCGCCCTCGTAGTGGCTCGTCTCCCCGGTCGCCTCGTAGACCGCCAGGAGGCCGTCGCCCAGAAAGGCCACGTCTTCCAGGAAGGCGTTGACCCCGGCGGCACCGGCCATCCAGCTCCGGCGCAGGCGCCCGTCGACGACCAGCGCATCGAGCAGGAAGCCCGCGCAGTTTTGGGCAATATCGACATAATCTTGGCGCGCCAGGGCGGTCCCGGCCTCGGCGAAGGCGCGTAGCGCGAGGCCGTTCCACGCGGTGACCACCTTGGCGTCGCGGCCCGGGGCGACGCGCTGGGAACGGGAGCCGAGAAGCCGGCGGCGGAGATCGTCCACCCGCTGGGCGGCATCATCGGGATCGGTTCCCAGCTCCCGGGCGAGCTGATCCGGGGTCACGGCGAGCGACAGCACGCTGCCGCCCGCCTCGAAGTTCCCCTGCTCCGGCACACCGAAGACCCGGCAGGCAAGGGCCGCCTCCTCCGGGCCGGCCACGGCCTCGCGGACCTGCTCCGGGGTCCAGACGAAGTACCGCCCCTCCACCCCCTCGGAGTCCGCGTCCTGCGAGGAGGCGAAGCCGCCATCCGGGAGGCGCATCTCCCGGACGAGGTAGTCGAGGGTCAGCTCCACCGCGCGGCGATACGCGGGATCGCCGGTCAGCTGGTGCGCGTGCAGGTAGACGACGGCCAGCTGGGCGTTGTCGTAGAGCATCTTCTCGAAGTGGGGGACGGCCCATGCGGCGTCGACGCTGTAGCGGTGAAAGCCGCCGCCCAGCTGGTCAAAGATGCCGCCTCGGAGCATCCGGTCGAGGGTGGTCCGGGCAGCGGCCGCCGCCGCTCCGTCCGAGCCGGCGAAGCCGCGACGGAGGAGCATCTCCAGGGCCGCGGGGTGGGGAAACTTGGGGGCACCGCCGAAGCCGCCGTGCCGCGCGTCGATCTGCTCCACGAGCCGCGCCACCGCCCGGGTGACGACCTCGGCGGAGGGCTCCTCCCCCGCCGGGAGCGGAGGAGGAGCCAGGGCCCGGCGGATCTCGCCCCCGATCCGCTCGACGTCCTCCCGGCCCTGGCGGTAGGCGTCGGCGGCGGCACGAAGGACGTCGGGGAATCCGGGCATGCCACCGCGCGGCACGGGAGGGAAGTACGTACCGCCGAAGAAGGGGACGCCGGCGGGGGTGAGGAATACCGTCATCGGCCAGCCCCCCTGGCCGGTCATCGCCTGGACCGCCTCCATGTAGACGGCATCCACGTCGGGGCGCTCCTCGCGGTCGACCTTGACGTTGACGAAGAGCTCGTTCATCACGGCGGCGATCCCCGGATCCTCGAAGCACTCGTGCGCCATCACATGGCACCAGTGGCAGGCGCTGTAGCCGACCGAGAGGAGGAGGGGGCGGTCCGTCTCGCGTGCCGTCCTCATCGCCTCCTCGCCCCAGGGATACCAATCGACCGGGTTGCCGGCGTGCTGGCGGAGGTAGGGGCTGGATGCGGTGGCGAGGCGGTTGGGCACTGCGCTGAGGCTATCGCAGCGGGAGGCCGCGAAGAAGCGTTTCCAGGGCGTCCCGGGCGGCCGCGTTGACATCGATCATGCGCGCCCATCACCATGCGTGGAACGAGCTGGTCCCAACTCGCAATTACGCTCAATCCACGGGGCCGGGTCGCGACGGGGATGCATGCCGACTGACGGGGCAACGGAGGCCGGTGCTCTGGGCGCCGACGCGACGCGCGCAGAGGATGGCGCCGTCGTCACCCTCCGGCAGCTACCCCAGGAGTACCTCGGCGATCCCCTCTTCCTGCGGCGGTTCCGGGCCGAGGCACAGATCGTCGCCCACCTCGACGGCACCTACGTGGTCCGCACCCGCGCCTACGTCGAGGACGCCTTCGGGATGGCCCTGGTGACCGACTACGTGGACGGGGCCTGGCTGCGCCAGCTGATGGCCGCGGCCGGGACCCTTCGGGACGTGGAGACCACGCTGGTGGTGCTGCGCGACACCCTGCTGGGACTGGAGTCGGCGCACCGCGAGGGGATACTCCACCGCGATCTGCGCCCGGAGAAGATCCTGGTCGACCGCCAGGGGGTCTCCCGCGTGGCGGAGTTGGGGATGTTCGCCCGCACCGCGGGCGGACGCTGGATGCAGGGGACGCCGGAGTACATGGCGCCCGAGCTGTGGCGCGGCGAGGAGCCGAGCATCGAGACCGATCTCTACGCGGCGGCGGTGGTCCTCATCGAGTGCCTGACCGGGGCGCCGCCCTACCTGGGCGGAGCCTCCACCGTGCGCGACCAGCACCTGGACGCTCCCCTGCCCGGCCCCGAGCTGCCCGAGGAGATCGCGCCACTGGCGCGCTTCGGGATGGCCAAGTCGCCGCGCCAGCGCTACCTCCGGGCGTGGGACTTCGCCGAGGCGGTGGAGGCCGCGGGCATGACGGTGGGCGGGGCGGAGTGGGAGCGCCGCGGCCGGCGCCGCCTCGCCACCGCTGTCGCGGCAGTGCTCGGCCCGCTGCCCGGGAGCGAGAACAACGACTCCCACCGGGGCCTGATCGGACGGGCCCACTTCCGGCGGAGGGTCTAGCGGGCAGGGGCTCCTGCTAACCCGTCTCGGCCGCGTGCGCCGTGATCGCCTGCCGGTACACCTCGACGGTGCGCAGGGCGACCTGTTCCCAGGTGAACCTCTCCAGCACCCGGCGCCGCCCGGCCATGCCGAGCCGGGTCGCGAGATCGGGGTCGGCGATCAGCTGATTGATCCTCTCCGCGAGAGTGGCCTCGAAGTGCCGGGCCGCCGTCGTGTCGGAGGCCACCGCCTCGGCGTCGCAGGGGACCAGGTAGCCGGTCTCCCCGTCGACGACGATCTCCGGGATGCCGCCGACCGCGCTCGCGACCACCGCTGCCTCACAGGCCATCGCCTCGAGGTTGACCAGGCCAAATGGTTCGTAGATGGAGGGGCAGACGAAGACGGTGGCGTGGCTCAGAACCTGGATCAGCTCGGGTCGCGGCACCATCTCCTCGATCCACACCAGGGAGGTTCCCGCCGCCTGCGCCGCATCGCAGAGCTCCCGGATCTCGGCGGCGATCTCCGGCGTGTCGGGCGCGCCGGCGAGGAGCACGAGCTGAGCGGCGTGGTCGATCTGCGCAGCGGCGCGGAGGAGATGATCGAGGCCCTTCTGACGGGCGATCCGACCGACGAAGACGATGAGCGGCCGGCCGGGATCGATGCCGTGACGGACCAGGGCGTCGTCCCCGCGGTCCGGGACGTACCCCCGCGCGTCGATGCCGTTGTGGACGGTGTGGACGCGGCCGGGGTCGACGTCCGGATAGCAGGCGAGCAGATCCTGGTGCATCGCCTCCGAGACGGCGATCACCGCGTCGGCGGAGAGCAGGGCAGTGCGCTCGCAGAAGAGCGAGAGGGCGTAGCCTCCCCCGAGCTGCTCGGCCTTCCAGGGGCGGAGCGGCTCGAGGCTGTGGGTGGTGCAGACGTGAGGGACGTCCCAGAGCAGCTTCGCCAGGTGCCCGGCAAGGTTCGCGTACCAGGTGTGCGAGTGCACCAGGTCCATCCCCTCCAGCCCTCCCGCCATGGCGAGGTCCACCGACATCACCGCCAGCGCGGCGTCCTCGGGCCTCCCTCCCTGGAGCGCCTCCCACGGCTGGTAGGCGGCGGCCACCAGCGGCGAGCTGCGTGGCTCCCCGAAGCAGTGCACGCGCACCTCGACGTGGCGGGCGAGCTCTCGGGTCAGGTACTCGACGTGAACGCCGGCACCGCCGTACACCTCCGGGGGGTACTCCCGGGTGAGGATTCCGACCCGCATCAGTCGAGGGGCTCGATGACCTGGCGCTTGGGGATCACGACGATGCCCTTGTCGGAGACCGTGAAGCGCCGGGCCTCGATCTTGGGGTCCTGACCGATGACCGCGCCGGGGGGCACCACCACCTCCTTGTCGATGATGGCGTTGCGGATCATCGCGCCCTCGCCGACCTCGACCCCGTCCAGCAGAACGCTGCCCTCCACGGTGGCGCCGCGCCCCACGCGCACCCCGGGAGAGAGCACCGAGCCGCGCACCGTGCCACCGGAGACGATCACCCCGGGGGCCACGATCGAGTCCACGGCGAATCCCCGGTTACCGTCCTCGTCAAAGACGAACTTGGCGGGTGGCAGCGGTCCGTAGAACGAATAGATCGGCCATTCCAGGTTGTAGAGGCTGAACATCGGGACCACCGAGACCAGGTCCATCTGGGCGTCGTAGTAGGAGTCGAGGGTCCCCACGTCGCGCCAGTAGCCATGGTCCTGCTCGGTGCTTCCCGGGACGACGTTGTACTCGAAGTCGTAGACCGACGCCTCCCCCCTCTCCACGAGGCGCGGGATGATGTCGCCGCCGATGTCGTGGCGGCTCGTGTGCTTCTCGGCGTCCTCGACCAGGACGTCGACCAGGAAGGGGGCGGTGAAGACGTAGTTGCCCATCGAGACGCGGCAGTGTTCCGGGTCGTCGGGCAGGCCGTCGGCGTGGGCCGGCTTCTCGTGGAAGGCGGTGATGCGGTCGCCCTGGCACTCGATGACCCCGAACTCGCTGCACTGGGAGGTGGGGACCTTGACCGAGGCGACGGTCACCCCGGCCCCGCTCGCGATGTGCTTCGCCAGCATCTGGCGCGGGTCCATCCGGTAGAGGTGGTCCGCCCCGAAGACGAGGACGTAGTCGGGCTTCTCATCGCCCAGGAGGTTGAAGTTCTGGTAGATCGCGTCGGCCGACCCCGAGAACCAGCGCGGCCCGCGGCGCATCTGGGCCGGCACCGGGGTGACGTAGTTGCCGAGCAGCGGGGAGAGCCTCCAGGCCTGGCTGATGTGGCGGTCGAGGCTGTGGCTCTTGTACTGGGTGAGCACGGCGATCCGGGTGAACTCAGCGTTGACCAGGTTGCTCAGCACGAAGTCGATGAGCCGGTACACGCCGCCGATGGGGACGGCCGGCTTGGCCCGGTCCTTGGTGAGCGGCCAGAGCCGCTTGCCCTCGCCGCCCGCGAGGACGATGGAGAAGACGCGCGGAGGCCTGCGCAACGCTCCTGCGGGGTCGGCAACCCCAGATCGCTGATCTGCCATCTCCGCCAGCGATCATGGCAGACCACCACGGTGAGCGGGTTATCGGGCGGGGCGCACGCGGCGAGCTCGGCTCATCCAGGGGGGCGGGGCTCTGAGGCGGGGCGGGGGCCCGTCTCGGACCTGGCGTGGTGTGCCTGGTCGGGAACGAGCATCACGGTCACCAGGGATGCGGCGAAGGCGAAGCCGGCGGCCACGGCGAGCGCGGCCAGCAGTCCCGCCCCGAGGATCGGCCCCGCGGCCGCGGACCCGATCGGGTTGCCCACGTAATTGAGGGACATGCTGATCGCGAAAGCCCGTCCATACCAATCCGGGTCGGTGCGGCGCTGCCGCATCGAGAACATCCCGATGTCGATCGGCCCGCCGGCGCCCCCGAAGACGAGCATGGCGAGGGCCACCACGAGGAGGTTGGGGGCGACCGCCAGGAGCACCAGGGCCACCCCGATGGCGAGCAGCCCGGCGACGATCAGGGGGCGCTCGCGCCCCTGGCTGCCCCGATGGCCGAGGACGATGGCGACGACCCCGCCGCTGACGGCGCTGAGCGCCCAGAGGACGCCGACGATGGCGGCGTTCTGGTGGAAGTGGTCGAGGACCAGGACGGGGAGGGCGATGATCAGGATCCCGGAGGCCACGTTGGACACCGAGAGACTGATCGCCAGGCCACGCAGGGAGGCGTTCCGGGCAACGTAGACGAGCCCCGCCCAGGCGTCGCGGACGACGGACTGGGACCGGGGCTCCAACGGGGGCAGCGGCAGCGGCTTCATTCCCAGCAGCGAGAGCACGGCGGCGACGAAGACGACCGCGGTCGCCACCAGGGCGACGGGCCTGCCGATCAGCCCCGCGATCACGGCGGCCAGAGGGGCTCCGATGACGGCGGCGACCACGTAACCGGCGCTGTCGGCCGCGTTGGCCCGGTCCCAGAGGGGGCGGGGCACCAGCATGGGGAAGAGGGTCCGGGCCCCGGCGCTGCTCAGCGGGTTGGTGAACGAGCCGAGCGCCGCCATGCCGATCAGGAGGCCTGCGCTGAGAACCCCGGTGGCGCCGAGGATCACGATCAGGGTCAGGGTCAAGGCGGCGACGGCGTAGTCGAGCATGATCAGCCGGATTCGCCCGGAGCGATCGAGGAGGGCGCCGGCGATGGGGCTGAAAACGGTCCCGGGAAAGGCGCTGGCGAAAACCGTGATGCCGGCGATCGCGGGGGAGTGGAAGCGCTGCAGGGCAAAAAGCACGAGGGCGACCGTCCACATCTGCCCCCCGATGCGGCCGAGCAGCGCCGCCACCATCACGCGGGGCAGCCCGCGGACCTGGAGCAGGCTGCGGTAGGTGAGAGTGCCGGTGGTGCCGGCGCCATCCCGGTGATCAGGCGTGCGCGGGCCGAGCGCTGTTGAGCGGCTCATCGGGCGGTGCGCAGCTCCGCCAGCTCGGCCTCTGGGGCGGTGCGTGGGACCTCGACCGGGCGGGGCACCTCCGGAGGCCCGGCCTCACGGTCGGAGCCGGGGATCAGGAGCACCGTCACCGCCGAGGCGGCGAAGGCGAAGCCGGCGGCCACCGCGAGCGCGACCAGCAGACCCGCACCGATCAGTGGTCCGGCGACGGCAGAGCCGATCGGGGTACCCACCGAGTTGAGCGACATGCTCACCGCCATGGCTCGGCCATACCAGGCTGGGTCGGTGCGGCGCTGGCGCATCGACCACATGCCGACATTGAGGGGACCGCCGGAACCTCCGTAGACGAGCATGGCCACGGTCACCACGGCGAGATCGGGGGCGACCGCGAGAAGCGCCAGCGCCACGCCCATGGCGAGGAGCCCGGCCACCATCAGGCGTCGCTCACGCCCTTGAGTGCCCCGATGGCCGAGGGCGAGGGAGACGGTCCCGCCGCTGGCGGCGCTGATCGCCCAGAGGACCCCCACCATGGCGGCGTTCTGGTCGAAGCGGTCGAGGACGAGCACGGGGAGAGCGACGATGAGCAGGCCTGAGGCGACGTTGGAAACCGCGATGCTGACCGCGATGCCCCTCAAGGTCGGATTTCGGGCCACGTGGGCGAGACCCGCCCAGGCGTCGCTCGCGAGAGAGCGCGACGATGACCGAGCGCGCGGTCCCGGCAGCGGGGGCATCCGGAGCAGGGACAGCCCGGCGGCGACGAAGACGGCGGCGGTGGCGGCCAGTGCGGCCGGCCGGCCCACCAGCCCTGCGACCACCGCGGCGAGCGGCGCCCCGATCACCGCGGCGAGCACGAATCCGGTGCTGTCGGCCGCGTTGGCGCGGTCCCAGAGATGGTGGGGGACCATCACGGGGAAGAGCGTCCGGGCGCCCGCGCCGCTCAGCGGATTGGTGAGCGATCCGATGGCGGCGATGCCGATGAGGAGGCCGGCGTTGAGGACCCCGGTCGCGGTGAGGACCACGATGAGCGTGAGGGCGCCGGCGGCGACGGAGTAGTCGAGCATCATCAGACGGACCCGACCGTTCCGATCGAGCAGGGCCCCGGCCAGCGGGCTGACCACGACCCCCGGAAAGGCGCCGGCGAACACGGTGATGCCGGCGATGGCGGGGGAGTGGAAGCGCTGCAGGGCAAAGAGCACGAGGGCGATCGCCCACATCTGGCTGCCGATGCGCCCCAGCAGCGCCGCCACCATCAGACGCGGAAGCCCCCTGACTCTGAGAAGGCTCCGGTACGTGGGGGGAAGCGTTGTGGGGGTGCTCATGGTCGCGGACAGATGGAAGCCAGTCGGAGGTGCACGCCTCGCCCGGAACCCGAGACGCGCGGACGATGGGCCCGGGGCGCAGAGGACGAGGCGGTTCAGATACTAGTGACCGTCACCATCCGGCCGTCTCCCTCTCGCCGGCATTGGGGGTACCGCGCGCCGACCGGGGGGCGCGGCGGTGCGTGACGTCAGGCGTCAGGCGCGGTCCCGGCCCCGGTCTCCCCCGCTGGGGCCCCGGTCAGCCGTTCGAGAAGCCTCAGCAAGGTGGCGCACTCGTCGTCGGTGAGCCTCTCCAACGCCTTGCCCATGCCCTCACGCCAGGCGGCCTCACGACGCAGCAGCAGATCCCGACCCCGAGGGCTGAGCGCGACCCGCACGAGCCGGCGGTCGCCGGGATCGCTCATCCGCTCGACGAGGCCGAGCTTCACGAGCCGGTCGGCCATCTGGGTCGCGCTGCTCAGCGAGGCGGCCTCGAGACAGCCGGCGAGCTCGCCCATGGTCACGCCGCTTCGCAGGGCGATGACATGCAGCGCGTGCATCTGCTGGAAGGTCACCTCATCCATCTCCGAATGGACGTAGGGGGGGATGACCCGGGTGAGCCGGCGGCGCATGCGCGGCTGCAGCTCGAGGAACTGGTCGATCAGCTCGGACCGGGAACCCGGGGGGGAGTTGGGGCCCGCGTCCGGGATCAACTCACCTCCTCCAGCGTGTTGGCGAACTGACTGGCGTAGAGGTCGTAATAGAAGCCGCGGCGCGCCATGAGCTCGGCGTGACTGCCCTGCTCCACGATCCGCCCGCTGTTCATGACGACGATGGTGTCCGCGTTGCGAATCGTCGAAAGCCGGTGGGCGATCACAAAGCTGGTGCGCCCATGGCGGAGGCGCGCCATCGCCTCCTGGATGAGCACCTCGGTGCGGGTGTCGACGTTGCTCGTGGCCTCGTCGAGGATCAGGATGGTCGGGTCGGAGAGGAAGGCGCGGGCGATGGTCAGGAGCTGACGCTCGCCGGCGGAGATGTTGGATGCATCCTCGTCCAGGACGGTGTCGTAGCCGTCGGGAAGGGTGCGCACGAAGTGGTCGGCGTGAGCGGCCTTGGCGGCTGCCACCACCTCGTCGGTGCTCGCGCCGCTCTTGCCGTAGGCGATGTTGTCCCGGACGCTCCCCGCGAAGAGCCAGGTGTCCTGGAGCACCATCCCGAACATGCTCCGGATGGTCTCCCGGGAGAGGTCGCGCGCGTCCACGCCGTCCATGTAGATGCGCCCGGCGTCGATCTCGTAGAAGCGCATGAGAAGGTTGACGATGGTGGTCTTCCCGGCTCCGGTGGGCCCCACGATGGCGACCGTCTCACCCGGCTCCACCTCCAGGTCGAAGTCCTGGATGAGCGGCGTGTCGGGCTGGTAGCGGAAGGAGACGTTCTCCAGGACGACCCGCCCTTCGGGGGCGGGCAGCGTCGCCAGGGCGGAGCGCTCGGGCACCTGCTCGTCAGCGGCCAGGAACTCGAAGACCCGCTCGGCGGAGGCCAGCCCCGACTGCAGCAGGTTCATCTGGCTGGCGATCTGCATGATCGGGTTGGTGAACTGGCGCGAGTACTGGATGAAGGCCTGGATGTCGCCCAGCGACATGGCTCCATTGACCGTCAGGTACCCACCGATGACGGCGATGGCCACGTAGTTGAGGTTGGAGAGGAACATCATCGCCGGCTGGATGATCCCGGAGAGGAACTGGGCCCGGAAGCTGGGCTCGTACAGTGCCTCGTTCTCGCGGTCGAACTCTTCCACCGTCCGGCGGGAGCGGCCAAAGACCTGGACCAGGGCATGGCCGGTGTGGGTCTGTTCCACGAGACTGTTCACGGTGCCGGTGCGGGCCCACTGGGAGGTGAACTGCTTCTGGGATTGCCGCGCGACCAGGAACGTGACCCCAATCGACATCGGCACCATCACCAGCGAGATCAGGGCCAGCAGCGGGCTGATCCACAGCATCATCGCGAGCACGCCGATGATGGTGAGAATCGAGGTGAGGAGCTGACTCAGACCCTGCTGCAGGGTCGTGGTCACGTTGTCGATGTCATTGGTCACCCGGCTCAGCACGTCGCCGTGAGGATGGCTGTCGAAGTATTGGAGAGGCAGCCGGGCCAGCTTGGCTTCCACGTCGCGGCGCATCCCCGAGACGGTGCGCTGCGCCACCCCGGCCATGATGTAACCCTGGGCCCAGCTGAAGACGGCGCCCACCAGGTAGAGCAGGGCGATCACCCCTAGGCTGACGCCCAGCTGGTTGAAGTCGATCCCGTGGCCGGGGCTCACCGTGGTACCGGTCAGCATCTGCGCCAGCTGGCCGTTGCCGTGAAGTCTCAGATACGCCTCGGCCTGCGCCTGCGACATGCCCGCCGGGAGTTCTTTCCCGATGAGGCCGTCGAAGAGCAGGTTGGTCGCATTGCCGATGATCCGGGGCGCGGCCACCAGGAATCCGACTCCCGCCGACCCGATCAGCGCGGCGGCGGCGATCCGCCCGCGTTCGGGGCGGAGCCGCGCCACCAGCTGGCGCAGCGCTCCCCAGAGATCCTTCGCACTCTTGGGGGGACCGGCGGCGGCCATGCCCCGGCCGGGCCCGCCGAAGCCGCCTCTGCCGTGCCCGCCCCCGGGCCCCCGCATCATGCCGCGTTCTCCCCGAGCTGGGAGACGACGATCTCGCGGTACTCCTCGCAGGAGACCATCAGCTGCTGGTGGGTCCCGGACCCGACGACGGCGCCGTCGTCCAAAACGATGATCCGGTCGGCGTTGAGGATGGTGCTCACCCGCTGGGCGACGATCACCACCGTGGCGTTGCGTGTCTCGGCGCTGAGCTGCGCACGCAGCCGCGCGTCGGTGGTCGCGTCCAGGGCCGAGAAGCAGTCGTCGAAAAGGTAGATGAGCGGTCGCTTGACGATGGCCCGGGAGATGGCCAGCCGCTGGCGCTGGCCGCCCGAGACGTTGGTCCCGCCCTGGTCGATGGGAGCCTCGAGCTGCCCGTCCATGGTGGCCACGAAATCGCGTGCCTGGGCCACCTGGAGAGCGTGCCAGACGTCGGCGTCGGTGGCATCCTCGGCGGCGAAGCGCAGGTTGTCCGCGACCGTGCCGCCGAAGAGGTATGCCTGCTGGGGGACCAGCCCGATGCCGGCCCACAGCTCCTCGAGAGCGCGGTCCCTGACATCGACGCCGTCGATCAGCACCGCGCCCGAGGTGGGGTCAAAGAAGCGCGGGATGAGATTCAGCAGGGTCGTCTTGCCGGCGCCCGTGCCGCCGATGATCGCGGTGGTCTGCCCCGGCTGGAGCCGGAAGGAGAGGTCGCGCAGCACCAGGTCCTCACCGCCCGGGTAGCCGAAGCTGACGTTGCGGAACTCGATGATCCCCTTGGAGCTGGACGGGGTGATCGGATGCTCCGGGCTGGTGGTGGCAGGCTGGACACGCTCCACCGCGGCGATGCGGTCGGCGCTCGCCTGGGCGCGCGGGACGAGGATCACCATCACCACGGCGAGGAGCACCGACATCAGGATCTGCATGATGTAGGCGAGGAAGGCGGTGAGGTTGCCGATCGGCATCTGGCCGCTGCTGATCAGGTGGCCGCCGAACCAGAGGACCGC
>Ga0302157_10004136_pt1 | contig 15891 bp, 14 predicted proteins | sample I_Bog_N3_3_FD_193502 | JGI IMG/M metagenome (GOLD analysis project Ga0302157, IMG submission 193502) | Peat permafrost microbial communities from Stordalen Mire near Abisko, Sweden - I_Bog_N3_3 | ecosystem: Environmental > Terrestrial > Soil > Wetlands > Peat | place: Sweden: Abisko, Stordalen...
TGGACGGCGTTTGCGCGGTTTCCGAGTTGGATGTGGCGCAATCAGGAGGTGGAGGGGTTCGTCGAATGGCTGCGGAGTTACAACGCTCGGCTCGAGCCCAAGGACATGACGGCAGTGCATGGGCTCGATCTCTATAGTTTGTATACGTCGATACAAGCCGTTCTGGATTACCTCGACGGTGTCGATCCCGCCGCAGGCCAGGCAGCGCGGCACAGCTATGGCTGCCTCGCGCCATGGCAGGGCGAACCGGCAGAGTACGGGGAGGCCGCAGTGACGGGCCAGCACCCTTCCTGCGAGCCGGCGGTGACGGCAATCTTGACGGAACTATTGAAAAAGCGCCGGCTTTACGCGCAAGCCGGCGGTGAGAAGTTCATGGATGCCGTGCAGAACGCGCGGCTCGTTGCGAATGCCGAACTCTATTATCGGACGATGTATTACGGTTCGCGCGCCTCCTGGAATCTCCGCGACAGCCATATGTTCGAGACCTTGCAACACCTGCTCAGGTTTCACGGTCCCGACAGCAAGGCCATCGTCTGGGCACACAACTCCCATGTCGGCGATTCGGCGGCGACGGACATGGCCGCACGCGGTGAATTCAACATCGGCAACCTCTGCCGACGGGAGTTCGGTGCCGCCAGCTTCTGCATCGGCTTCGGCACGGATCACGGGACGGTCGCGGCCGCTTCCAACTGGGATGAGCCGATGCAGATCAAGACGGTAAGTCCGGCGCTGTCGGGCAGCTACGAAGCGTTATGCCACCAGACCGAAGTCCAGAATTTCTTCCTATCGCTGCGGCAAATGAGCCCCGAGCTCGAGGTGGGATTGAATCCGAAGCGGCTGGAACGCGCGATCGGCGTGATATACCGCCCCGACACCGAGCGCGAGAGCCATTACTTTCATGCGCGGCTGCCTCAGCAATTCGACGAGTTTATCTGGTTCGATGCAACCCAGGCAGTCACTCCCCTCGGCACCCGGCAATTGCAGGGCCTTCCCGACACGTACCCGTTCGGTGTCTAACCGCGGGATGCGATGAAACTCAGGAGTGCCGCCAATAATGCAGGCGGCATCACGACCACCCCAAGCACCAGAAACCTCCACGCGCTGATTTCCTGTCCTTCGCGGCGCAGCGCGACCAACCATAATATGTTCGCGAGGGATCCAGTCACGGACAGGTTGGGTCCCAAGTCCACGCCGATCAGCATGGCTCCAGTGACCCATGCGGGCAGATGCGAGTTGCTCGTCAGCGTTCCCGCGATGAGACCCAGGGGAAGATTGTTGACGAGGTTGCATACGGCGCCCGTGATCCCGCCTGCGACCAGCGCGGTCCATTCGGGGGCGTCAGCGGCGTGAGTCGCCAGGGATCGGCCGAGCGGCGCAAGCACGCCGGTTCCCTCAACCGCTTCCACCAAGACAAATAGTCCCGCAACCAGCGGCAGAACGCTCCAGGAAATCTCCCGTATGACGGGCCAGGGCGGAGCACGCTCAAGGAGGAGGATCACAATCGCTGTGGCCATCCCGGCCAGAAAGGTCGGCAGCCCGAGTTGCCAGTCGAGACTCGAGGCGACGAGCAGCAGGATCGCCGTGAGCGCGATCCCGCCGGCGACCAGCCGGCCGCCGATGCCGAGGAGCGGCAGGGCGACCGTGTTCTCGATGGGTCCCGTCAAGGCGCTTCGTTGCGTGAATCGCAGCACGCCGAAGGTGACGAGGATGGAGGCGATCGATGCGATACCGAACTGTGACAGCCAACTGCCGAGCGACGGCATCTGCGCCCCGAACACGACGAGATTGGCGGGATTGGAAATCGGAAGCACGAAACTTGCGGCGTTGGCAATGAAGGCACATGTCAGAAGATAGGGCAGCGGCCGGGCCTTCGCCTCTTTGGCGGCGGCGTAGACGGCAGGCGTCAAAACGACGGCCGTCGCGTCGTTCGAAAGAAACACGGTGACGAACGTCCCAACGCCATAGACCAGGACGAAGAGCCTCTGCGCCGAACCCCTCGAGCGGCGTACCGCGTAGGCGGCCAGCCAATCAAAGAGTCCCTCGTGGCGCGCGAACTCCGCGAGCACCATCATACCGACCAAGAACAAGTAGACGTCCGTTCCTTTGCGGATCGCGAGCAACGCGCCGGAAGGGGAAATCAGGGAAAACGCGGCCAACGTAGCGGCGCCGAGCACCGCCCAGGTTGCCTCCGGTAATTGCCAGGGCCGGACGATGATGCCCGCGATCGCGAGGCCGGCAACGCCCAAGGTCGCCGCGTGGGCAGACGTTAGCTCGAGCACTTAGCAACCGACCGGCACCGAAAACTCGTTTGTAGTGTCCATTTTGAAAATAGCATGCAATGACCATGCCAAGCTCGGATCACAACGCGGCCTTCGCGATCTTGTTCTTCTTCATGCCGGAGACGCGTGACGTGCGCACGAGATAGCATTCGGCCGCCGTCCGGTCCGCTGAGCTCACTCGCCGGGCGGTTCCGTGGGAACGATCGTCGCTTGAACGAGACGGCCCAGCCGCCAGACGTCGATTGGAACTTGCTGCCCGATGCGCTCTGCGCCGAGCGTACGGTGCAGATCGTCGATGCCGGCGACTGGCTGACGATCGAATCTCAGGATCAGATCGCCAACCTCGAGGCCGCCCCGTCGTGCCGGTCCCTCGGCGCTCAGCGTCATGACCCGTACGGCCGTCCTTCCGGGCAGATCCACGAGTCGGCGCAGGCGCTGGGGCACGCTTACGGTTTGCGCAACGATCCCCAAGTGTCCGCGTCGCACCCGGCCGTGTTGGAGCAGTTGCAACGCGACCCACTGCACGGTGTCGACGGCGGTTGCGAAACAGATGCCTTGCGCCGAGGCGATGATGGCGGTATTCATGCCGATCACGCGACCGGCGCCGTCACAGAGCGGACCGCCGGAATTGCCGGGGTTCAAGGCGGCGTCGGTCTGGATCACATTGTCGACCAACCGGCCCGTGCTGCCGCGCAGACTTCGTCCGAGCGCGCTTACGACGCCTGCGGTGACGGAGCACTCGAATCCCAATGGATTACCGATGGCAATGGCGAGTTGGCCGACGCGCAGACTCTTTGCGCTGCCGAGCGGCAGGGCCGCGAGTTCCACGCGTGCGCGGATGAGCGCCGTATCCGTGTGGGAATCCTCACCGATCAGCTCGGCATCCGCCGCTGTTCCGTGCGTGGTCTCGACACGGATGCGGTTCGCGCCATGAATGACATGGCTGTTGGTCAGGATGAGACCATCGGGTGTGAATGCAAAGCCTGACCCGGAGCCTCGATGCCGGCCATTCTGGGTCGTATGAATCGCCACCACCGACGGACTCGAATGCTCGGCCACGTCGGCGATGCAGCGTGAGTAAGCGTCGAGAATGGGCCCATCGAGAATGGGTTCATCGAGCGCGGTGCTCATACGGCGAGCTCGCCGCGGCGAATCGCCGCCAGCACCGCCTCTGCACGCGAGGTGACGCCGAGTTTCTCGAAGGCGGCCTGCAGATGAAACTTGACGGTGTTCGGTGAAATCCCGAGTTGCCGGGCGATCGCCTTGGTCGACAGACCGGCTCCGGTGAGCTCGAGCACGGTTCGCTCGCGGGGCGAGAGCGGCGTTGCGACGGAGTCTGCTACGTCCGATGCCCAGTTCAGCTCGGGGTCCCACACACTGAGGCCGGCGCGACTCCCGATGGCTGCGGCCTGAAACGTCTCGGGACGCGGCATTGCGCGCAGCACCGCCAATCCGCCGTAACCGAGGTCCGATCGATCCTTGGCGCAAGTGCCATCGATGAGCACGGCGACGACCGCGGCGTTGGCGGCGCGTGCTTTATTCAAGAACGGACGCGCGTGGGTCAAGGTGCCCCCCGTAACGACCCAGGCGCCACGGTCCGAGCGCAGCAGGGTTTCAAGCGCGGTCGGATCTCGCGCCATCGCGCACCCGCCCAACCGAGCGGTCTGCGTGAGTTCGACGAGGTCTCGGCGCAAAGCATCGCCGGAGGCTGCCACAATCAGATTCACTGCCGCGTCCAGATCCACGGTTGCGTCATGGGGGCGGGAAGCTTCGTTCACAAGTACGCTACGGAGCGCCGCGCTCGCGGACGACGATGGTGGTATCGAACGCGGCCCCCGCGCGATACACGCGGATGCCGACCTGGGATCCGAGGGGCAGACGGTTGAGCGCTATCTTGAGGTCCATGCCGTTCTCGACGGGCTCGCCGGCAACGGTCAGGATGAGATCGCCGAATAAGAGGCTCGCCGCCGCGGCGGGCGAGTCAGGCTCGACGCCGACGACGATGGCGGCGTCCAGCCCGCGCCGCTCGAGTTGCTGGCGGAAAGGTTCGTCGAGCCGAACGGGCTGCAAGCGGACTCCGAGATAGGGCTGGGGGAGTCGGCCGTGCTGCAAGACCGTCGTCAGGATCCGTTCGATCGTTTCGCACGGGATCCCCAGTGTTTGTTGCTTCGGACCGCGCACGACCATCGCGCAGAGTCGTCCTTCGAGATCGAATGCACCGCCGCCTTCGAGCCTCGGATGCAGATGCGGAGAGAACCTGATGAACCGGTCCAGTTCGCCGCCGCTGCGCGAGCGCCAAGCGGGCCCTGTCTGCTCGACGTGGGTCCAAACAATTGCCGCTCCCGCACGGCCGCGACCGGCGACCACGACGTCATCACCCGACGAGAGCCCGGTCGATTTTGCGGCCGAGATGCCTGGCGCGCCCGTTTTGACCTTGAGGACCGCAATGTCGACCGACAGATCGCAGGCAAGGATCTGCGCAGGGATGGCTTCGTCTACCGTCTGAACCGTCAGGGAGTCCGCACCGTGGAGCACTTCGGCGGCAGTCACCACCGTTTCCGAGTCCCAGACGATTCCGGAGAAGCGCACGCCTCGACCGCGGTCAATGCCGACGACGTCCAAGGCGGCTCGATCGGCTAGCGACCGGCGGGCGGCGGCCCAATCGGCGAGTAATGAATTCATGATGCCTGCCTCGTTGATCGTCGATGTTGGCGACATACTGGACGCAGACGCGCTATTCGAGGATCCTCCAATTGGGTAGGGGTGCGCGCGGGACCCCGTTCGGGAGAGGTCTCTGACCATGCCTAGCCAATCGCTGCCGACACCCATTGACACCTTGTTCGACGGCGGTGCCGGTCGCGCGCTCGAACTCCCGGTACGCCTTGCCCGGTTGTACGGTCAGTTGAAGATGCCCGCTCGCGGTCGACGCCCCTATGTGTTCAGTAATTTCGTGACGAGCTTGGACGGCGTGGTCTCTCTGCAGCAAGCCGGGCATCTCGGGGGATCCGATATCAGCGGCAATAATCTCCAGGATCGCATGGTCATGGGCGTGCTGCGTGCCGTCGCCGATGTCGTGATGATCGGATCCGGCACGCTGGCCGCCGACCCGACTCATGTTTGGACCGCGGAGGGTATCTGTCCGGAGTTGGCGGAGGACTATCGGCGTTTGCGCCACACACTGCGCAAACCGGCGACACCCTTGAATGTCGTGATCAGCGGCAGCGGCGACCTCGATCTCGGGCTCCCGGTGTTCGCGTCGGGTCGCGTACGCACGCTCGTGCTAACCACGCCGGTCGGCGCGAAGCGGATGGCCAAGCGCGCTTCCGCTTCGGCGACGACGGTACTTGCAACCCGTGGCTCCGGCGCAGCGATCTCCCCACGCTCCATTCTGCGGGCCCTTGGGCAATTGCGCGCGGGTCATCGCATCCTGTTGGAGGGGGGGCCCCGGCTGCTCGGTGATTTCTACGAGCGGCGCCTCGTCGATGAGCAATTTCTCACGCTTTCCCCCCAGATCCTTGGGCGGAAGTCAGGTGACCATCGGCTGAGTCTGGTCTTGGACCAGCTGTTCGCGCCCGGCAAGGGGCGATGGGGCCGGCTCACCGACGTCAGGCGGGGGGCAAGTCATCTCTTCCTGCGGTACGTATTCGGTTGATGGCATACAAGCCGGTCTGCTACAAGGGTATGGCGTCGAGATTACGCGGTTCGACGATCGGTTCGTGGTTGTGCTCGGCACGAAAACGGGCGGACATGGCGTAGGCCAACTTGCGGACCCGCATGATCGAGCCGATCGGACGGTGCGCCGCGACACCGTGCCAAGGATCGAAGGCCATCTCGTCGTCGATGGCCTCGGAGCGCTCGACACTCCAGCCAATTTGTCGTGGTGCACTGAGCCGTGCGACGGTGACGTAGGGGCTCAGCTCTTCCGGCCAGGCGATCGAGGAGTCCTCGATCGGCATCCGGGCAAGGTCGGTGCAAAGCTGGACCCGCAGTTCCCATTCAGCCGATTGTGCGGCAAAAAACGCGACGACGGACTCGCGCAATGCGTCGGGCTCGGCCGACAACTTGATCGGCGCATTCACGAGACGGAGCAAGGCCGGTGACACGGGCGCCACGCAGACCTTCGCCATGTAAGGTCCATAGAGAATCGGCGCTTGACTGTAGAACGTCTCACCGAGGATTTGGGTCGCCGGATACCCGCCGAGCGCCTTCAGCGTGCCGCTCGACCCGCCGGCGGCTTCAAGCGCCCTCTCGGCGCCCCGCAGCACCGCGGAGAGGGCGTTCTTCACTCCCGGCGCCTTGTCCGTCGTTCGCGCCAGCAATTTCAGCGAACTCAAGAACTGTTTGGCGGTTTTTGCTCCAAAGTTCTGACCGGTGACCAGCACGAAATCCTGGGTGACGTCGCCTTCACTACCCTCCAGCCGCTCGCCGCCCACGCCGATGACTTTGATCGCCAACCCGCGAGGCGTCGAGACTCCGTCATCGAGAAGATCCCCTGGAACCGTCGACAACCTCATGACGACCGGCCAAGTACCGGGTGCCGCAAAAATTCCTTGCGCATAGACCGCCGCCAAGTCTTTTGGAACTCGCAATTCTCCGACGAGTAAGCCGTGACTCTTCGCGTGGACGCTGCGGGTCGCGTGACCGTTGTCATTGAAGGTGACCTCGGAGATTCCGCGCAGCGTCTCCATCAATAATTCCCGCGTCTCCATCTCTCCTTCCTCGGGAACCTCATAGCGGGCTGAATACGCTAGCGGCTCAGGATGGTAGATCTGATCCATGACGAGGCCCTCGTGCAACATCGCGGGTACACTATCGACTGGGAGCAAGGCCATCCGTGCGGTGGCACACGCGGCGTAGTCCGTGCCGGCCCTGATTCCTCAAGACGGCTCCGTGGGCCTGCCGGCAATCAGGTCCTCGAGCCGATCGGGATCGATGGGCTTGGTCAAATGATGATCGAATCCCGCCTCGAGGGCGCGGCGCCGGTCATCCTCCTGTCCCCAGCCGGTCAAGGCAATCAGCTGGATGCTCCGGGCCCAGGGTTCTTGACGCAGTTCTTGGGCGACCTCGTAGCCGCTGAAATCGGGCATGCCGATGTCGAGCACCGCGACATCGGGGCGAAATGCTTGCGCCAGGGACACCGCGTCCCGGCCCAAATGGGCGACGCGAACCTCGTGTCCTGTCAGTTCGAGCAGCATCGAGAGGCTCTCTGCGGCGTCGCGATTGTCATCGGCGACGAGTATCCGGCGACGCACCGGCGTCGGCGCGGGCTCCGTCACTTGAGGTGTGGTGGCGCGATGCCGCGGAACCAGCGGCAGGCGTACGATGAATTCACTGCCGAAACCGAGCCCGGCGCTGCGCGCCTCGACCGTCCCGCCGTGCAGCTCGGCGAGACCTTTGACCAGCGCAAGACCGATCCCTAGGCCGCCATCGGACCGGCCTTCGACTCCCTCCACCTGCGAGAACATTTCAAAAATTCCGGCGATGGATTCCGGGGCGATTCCGATTCCATCGTCCTTCACCGACAGCCCTAGACTGTCGCCTTGGACCGTGGCCGCCACCTCGATCCGGCTGCCGGGGTCACTGTATTTTGCTGCGTTCATCAGCAGATTCGACAGGATTTGTGACAAGCGCAGAGGGTCGGCATCGATGACGATCGCCTCGGTCGGCAGAGTCAGAGACAGACGATGATTCTTGCCGTTCAGTATCGGACGCGCGGCTTCGACCGCGGCATCGACGACGTCAAAGAGGGCGACTGACCCCTTCTTGAGCTGCAGTTTGCCCTGGGTTATTCGGGCGATGTCCAATAGATCGTCGAGCAGCAGCGCCATGTGCGTCACCTGGCGCTCGATGATGATTTGCGCACGCTGCAGCTGCGCGGCCGCCACCTGCGGGGAGGCAATGATTTTAGCGGCAGCGCGAATCGGTGCGAGGGGATTGCGCAGTTCGTGAGACAACGTCGCAATGAATTCATCCTTGCGCCGATCGGTCTCCAGCAGCGCCGCCTTGCTCCGGCGCAACTCCGCTTCCGCCGTTTTGCGCAGAGTGATATCGGTCACCGCCGCCACGAAGGAGCGAACGGTGCCGCCGGCATCCCGGACGGGAGCGTAAATACAGCTCATCCAGCGCGTTCCATAGCCGCCCGCGTAAGGAATCTCGGTTTCAAACTCGACGACCTGGCCGGCGAGTACTTCGTCGATAAAAGGCCGAATACTCGCGTACGCCTGGTCTCCCGCAACCTCCCGGATGTGTTTTCCCACGCAGTCCTCGGGTTTCAGGCCCAGCCGTTCCGCATAGGCCTTGTTGACGAAGAGATAATGGTGCGCCGGGTCGCACCGGGCCACCGGAAAGCGTGCGTAGTCATTGATGATCTGGAGCTCCGCATCGCGCTGCTGCAGGGCGCGCTCGGCCTGACGTTCCGCGGACACATCGCGAAACACGAGCACCATGCCCTGCACGGCGCCGGATTCGTCCAAGACCGGCGCACCCGAATCTGCAATCGCCCTCTCGGTGCCATCGCGCGACACGAGGATGGTGTGATTGGCAAGCTGAACCCGTTTCCCCTCCTGTAAAACCTGCTTTGCAGGACCATCGACAGGAAGTCGAGTTTCCTCGCCGATGATCCGAAAGACGTCGCTGAGCGGCTGGCCCCGTGCGGTCGATTCATTGCAACCGGTCAGTTCTTCGGCAATCGGGTTCATGAACCGGATGATGCCGTTTACGTCGGTTGCGATCACGGCGTCACCGATGCTGCGCAGGGTGGTCGCGATCTCGCGTTCAGCCCGATGGAGATTCGCTTCATCCCGACGCGTGAAGTACACGACCAACACCAGCAGGATCGCGCCGAGTGCGCCCGTTCCCCACAGCGTCAGATTCGCTTCGCTGCGGGCACGATCGCGGGCGCGGCGGCGGTCGATCAGCAGGCGCGCCTCTTTCGCGTCCAGCTGCGCCAGCAGCGTGCGTGCGTGGACCACCGTGTCATCGATGTGTGCGTCTTTGACGCGGGCTTGTTCGCGGGCGCGGTCGTCATTGCGCTCATCGCTCACGAGCGCCTGCTCGGCGGCGTGCAGCTCACGTTCTAGTTGGTCGAGCTGGGCGACGAGCGCCAGCTGCGACGGGTCGTCGGCCAGTAGCTGCCGGAGACGTTCGATGGACGAGCCGAGGAGGGGCGTTGCGTCGCGATAGGTTTGCAGTGCCCGCTCCGAGCCGAAATACGCATAGGCTCGGGCACCGGATTGGGCATCGATCAGGAGCTGGAGAAACCGCACGAGTTCATACCGGACTTGGTTGGTATGCGCCACCCACTCGCCCTCGACGCGCTGCGTTCGCAGATTCCAAGTGGCAAGGCTGATCATCGCGAGCAGGATCGCGATCGACGCGAGCAGCAAGGAAACGAGGCGCAGTGACCACGGGAGCAGCTTCGCGGCACGCGCGGCGCGTTGGCTGACGTGGAGGTTGGAAGGTAGAGGCTTCCAGCCCGGGGCTTTGTCCATCGTTCGATCTTATGGGCCGCAACGCAACGCGCAAGTGATTTCTTTGGTCAAGCCCCGGTAAGTCCCGGCAGGAAGGCCGGCGGCAACGCCGCGCCGATGGCGAGTTCCAACGGCTCGTCGACCGCGTACGGCGCAAATGGCGTGCCGCTGCTGTTCACGCTGCCGGGGTTCAGCGCGCCGCTGAACCTGTCCGCCACCTTCTGACCAGCCGTCAAGCGGCGGAGTGCTGGGTCGCGAGCCACTCCGCCGCGCATTCGAGAGCGGTGCCGAGTGCCTCGATCGCGAACTCGATCGCTTCGGCGTCGTGTGCCGTGGAGACCGCGAAAATGCCGCCGGGACCGAGCAGCACACCGGCGCTGTTTGCCGCAAGATGGAACAAGGACGATAGTCCCAGCGCCGATGGGTCGTCCTCATGGCGGCTCGGATCGGCGGCAAACGAGATTCCGGCCACGCTGCTCATGCCCGACACGACGACCTCGAGGCCGGCGGCGGCGGCCTTGGAAGCCAAGCCGGTGCGCAGGCGCTCGGTCGCCGCGTCCATGCCTGCGATGCGTTGGGCGGTCAACTCTTGCATCGTAACGAGACCTGCGGCACAGCCGATTCTGTTGCCGTTGAAAGAACCGCCGTGAAAGACGCAACCGGGATGGGTCGGGTCGAAGATTTTCATGAGATCGCGCGACCCGCCGAAGGCCCCGAGCGGCGTACCGCCGCCGAGAAATTTCCCGAGCACGACGAGATCGGGTTCGAGAGAAAACTTTTCCGCGGATCCCCCCACCGCCAGCCTCAACATCAAACAATCGTCGAGGATGGTCAACGCACCGTGGCGCCGCGCGAGCGTCTCGACGCCGGCCAAGAACCCGGGGGCCGGAGCGACGACCCGGCCGGTGACCAGCACCGGTTCGATCATGATCGCCGCGACCTCACGGCCTACGCTCGCCATGAGGTGCTCGAGGCTCGCGGCGTCATTGAACGGGACCACTCGCGCGCGACCGTCGAGATCGCCCTGTCCGTAGAGGCCCGCCTCGAGGTCCGGATAGCTGCCGTGATAGGCACCCACGAATTTCACGATCAGACTGCGGCCCGTGAGATGCCGGGCGGCCTTGACGGCCAACATGCCGGCCTCGGAGCCGGAGTTCGTGAAGCGCAGGGACTGCATCGACGGAATGCGCGCGCAGAGGTGCTCGGCATAAGCGATTTGCTCGCGCGAGGCACCGGACCACGCAGTGCCCGACGGCAGTGTGGTCTCGATCGCGCGCCGGGCCGGCTCGTACGCATTGCCGTGGATCAGGCTGAGCCCGTTGCAGAACAGATCTACGTAGCGGCGCCCATCGACGTCCCACAGCCAAGGCCCCGCACCGCGCTCGATGACGACGGGATAGGGCGGATGAAAACTCGTGGTGCGCGTATTGCCGCCGGGCATGGAGGCGGCGGCTCGCGCCATCAAGGCGGCGGACGTCGGGGTCGCTCGTCGATAACGCTCCTCGATGACAGTCGCGCTCGTCAGGCCTGGCGAGTGCGCATCACCCGAGATCACGGTGCGACGGCGACGACTGCGACGGCGTCGACCTCCAGCTTCGCACCGAGCAGCAAGCCGGCGACACCGACCGTAGCACTCGCGGGCCAATCGGCGCCGAAAGTCTCGCCGCGCACTTTCGAGTACACGGGATAGAGGGAAAGATCGGTCAGATACGCGGTGATGCGCACGACATCGCCCAGGCCGGCACCGGCCCGTTCCAGGGCATACCGGATGTTCTCGAAGCATTGACGCACTTCGACCTCGAAACCCCCGGTCACGATCGCACCGGTGTGATCGCGGCCCACCTCACCGGATACGAAGATCATTGACTTCGGGCCTGGAGGGACCACGACGGCCGCGCTGAAGCCGCGATCGCGCTCATTGTGTATGCGCCGCAGCGCCTGGTCCGCGTTCACCGTCGATTCACCCCGCGTTGATCTTGCCGGTGGAATGATGCGCGATCATAGCTCATTTCCGCGGGCGCTTGCGGCTCTCAGCGCGTCGGCGATGAGCGGCACGTCGTCGGCCGTGAGGCAGGTCGGCGCGAGTACGAGCAAGCCCGCGTCCGCACGGGTCCCGTCGACGTGAATCGAAGGTCTGCCGTTTCTCAGTCGCGCGGCGAGCTCGCGCGCCGAAAGCGATATTCGCGACGCGGACATGCGCGATGGCAAGGTGCGCAGCTCGAGGAGCGGCATTCCCCCGTGAGCCGCGTCATCGACGCGCTGCACGGAGAGTCCGGGCAGATCCGCAGCCGCTGCGAGCAGCGCATCGACGATGCGTGCGAAGCGTAGGTTGCGTCCCGCATCGCCCTGCGCGCAGAACAGCTGCAACGCCGTGAGCAAGCCCGCGATCTGTTCCTTGCCGACCTTGCAGGATCTCGCGATGCCGTGGCGCGGCACTCCGCGCAGCGCCTGTTTGTCGATCAACTCGGCGGGCGGGTCCCAGTCCTCGTAGACGAAGTCCAGGTCGAGTTGCTGCAGCAATGCGGAGCCGATCAGCGCCCGTCGGCCGCACAGGATGCCCGAGGCGGACGGACCGCCGATGGACTTGCCGCCGCTGAAGGCGACCAGATCGGCGCCTTGGTCGATGAAACGGCGCAGATTGCCGGCCGGCGGCAACTCGGCGGCGGCATCGACGAGCACCGGGATCCTTGCCGCTTGCGCGACGCGCACGACCTCGCCGAGATCCGGCCGGGAGTCCGCCCGAGCCAGATACAGGATGCCCGCGGTCCGCTCGCCAATCGCGCTCTCGTATTCCCAAGCCTCGGTATCGCGCACGCCGCAGCCCGTGATCCGGTCCGGCAGGCCCACATCCACGAGCTCCGCGCCCGCCGCGCGCACGCCGTGATCGTAGGAATTGCGGTGGCTGCGCGAGACGATGAACTGATTGCGCATGGCCGACGCATCCGGCAGTTTCGCCATTTTCACGGGGTCGAGACCCGTCATGCAGGCGGCGGCGCCGACGAGCAGACCCGCCATGGCTCCGGAGGTCACGATCCCGGCTTCCGCGCCGGTCGCCGCCGCGATGATCTCGGAAGCCCGCGCTTGCAGTGCGGCCATGTCGACGCTCCAGCCGGCCGCCGTAGCCATCGCGGACACGACACGTGGATCCATCGGGCTCGCGCCGTAGCGAGTGACCGTGCCGGCCGCATTGATGACGCGAGCGGATTCGAGGATTCCGAGAATGTCGACCATGCGCGCATAATACCGCTCCCTGCTCACCGCACCACCCCGGCGGGCATCACGAGGAGAGACCCGTTATGCCGGACGAGCTGCGCCAGGCGCGCATCGACCTCGCAGCCGCCCTGCGATGGTCGGCGCGCATCCGCTACCAGCAAGGCGTCTGCAATCATTTCAGCCTGCTCTCGCCGGTGGACGATGACCAGTTTCTCGTCAATCCCGAGGGGCAGTTCTGGTCCGAAGTCACGGCAAGCAGCCTGTTGTTGTGCGACCTCGACGGCAGGATCCTCGAGGGCAAGGGAACCGTCGAGTCCTCCGCGTTTCATTTGCATGCACCGATTCATCGGTTCAACAAGCAGGCGAAGGCGGTGTTGCATACGCACTCGCCGTATGCCACGGCGCTGTGCCTGATCGAGGGTGCGCGGGTCGAGCCGGTGTTCCTCGCCGGCCTGCAGTTCTTTGGAAAAATCGCCTACGACGACGACTGCCAGGGCGCGGCGTTCGACGCGCGCGAGGGGGAACGCGAAGCGCGCATACTCGGCGGCCACAACGTGCTCATGATGCGCAACCACGGACCCATCGTGGTGGGTCCCACGGTCGCCGCCGCCTTCGATCGGCTGTATTATCTCGAGCAGACCTGTGAACGGCAGATCATTGCGATGTCGGCCAACCGGCCGCTTTCGCGGGTAAATGATGCCGTGGCCCAAGGCTTGGCCGATATGGTGCCTGTGTTCGATGCCTATGCGGAAAAACATCTCAGCGCGATCAAGCGCGTGTTGGACCGGGAGGAGCCGGAATATGCAAGTTGACGAAATCGTCCGGGTCCCGCGGAGTTTCGAGGTATGACCCCGCCCGCAGAGCGCGCCGCCTTTCGCGCGCTCGCCGACGCGCTGCCCGAGGATTGGGCGATCATCGAGGCGGCCGAGCGCGCCTATCGGCGCGATCAGGGGCCCGGGGCGGGGCTTCTCAAGATTCTTGCCTCGCTCGAGCATGGCCCATGCCTCGGCGCCCCGATCAATCTCTACCAACACTGCCTGCAGACGGCCACCAGGGTCCTCGAAGCGGGTGAAGACGACGAACTCGTCGTGGTCGCGTTATTCCACGACATGCCGGAGGCGTTCAGCGACAATCACCACGGCCTGGTTGCGGCCCAGCTGCTCGCGCCGTGGCTCTCGCCGCGCCGCGAGTGGCTGCTGATTCGTCATGTCGAATTTCAAGCGCTGCACTTCGCCAATCATCCGACCCGCAATCGGCACGAACGTGATGCTTATCGGGGCCATCCGGATTTCGATGCGACGGCCGAGTTCTGCGCTCGCTACGATCAGAACTCATTCGATCCGCACTATCCGACCTTCAGCCTCGACCGATTCGTACCGATCGTGCGCCGATTTTTCGGCGGCACCGCGCCTGCGGCATCTACCGGGTTCGACCCAAGGATTTGAGCAACCGATACGTGAACTCGACGCTCGCGTCGAACGCCTGCACGCCGACACGTTCATCGCGGCCGTGCGCGCGATTTTCATCCACGTCCTCCCAGATGCCGCTCACGTCGTAGCTCGGAATGCCCGCGTTGCGGGTCTGTCGGTCATCGCTGAAGCCCGTCGCCATCGTCGGAACCACCAAGACGCCGGGCCACATGGAATGGACGACCGCCGAAAATCGTTCCATGACCTCGGGCGTCGGCGGCGATTCGGGACTCACGATGGGCGGTGCGTCCAACGTCACCCTGATGGTCGGATCATCGAGCGTGCGGACCAGCAATCCTTGGACGTGCGCCTCCGTATCGCCCGGCATCATGCGACACTGAATGGTCGCCCGAGCGCGCTGCGGCAGTGCGTTCTCGGCGTGACCCCCGGAGATCAAGGTTGCGACACAGGTGGTGCGCAGGAGTGCGTTGAGGCGTACGTTCTCGCTCAATCGGGCGGCGGCCGCGAGATCCGGCGGCGACTGAGCCACCGCCTTCATGTCGGCGCTCGTCGGACCGGGATCCGCCTCGGCAAGCGCGGCAAAGCTCGTGCGCGTCGTCGCCGTGATCATGACCGGAAACTTCAGCGCCTCGAGCCGCGTGAGCCCGTGATTCAGGTGATAGATGGCGTTATCCGGTCCCGGCAGAGAGCCGTGGCCGCCCGGACTCGTCGTCTCGAGCGTGTACGTGACGTAGGTCTTTTCGCTGGTTCCGACCTCGAAATAGAGCGGCGCGCCGTTCTTGAGATTCCCGCCGCCGCCGTCCAGATTGACGGCCATCTCCGCATCGATCAACGGCCGGTGATTCTTGAGTAGCAATGCAGGTCCATTCGAATCTCCGCCAGCCTCCTCGTCCGCCGTGAAGGCAACGATGATGTCGCGATCCGGGACAAAATGCTCGCGCTTCAATCGAATCAACGATTCCGCAAGCGCGGCGTCCCCATCTTTCATATCGATCGTGCCGCGGCCGTAGAAAAAACCGTCCTTCTCGGTGAGTGTGAAGGGATCGGTCGACCAATCCTCGGGTTTGGCCTCGACTACGTCGAGGTGGCCCATGAACAGAACCGGCTTCCCGGCGTGCTTGCCGCGGTAGCGCACGATGAGGCTTCCCTTGCTCGGATGATCGTCGGGGGCGACGAAGGTGACATCTTCGGCCGGGAACCCGGCCGTCAGCAGCCACTCCTGGATGGCTTTGGCCGCGTCGGTCGATCCATGGGTGTGCGTGGTGTTGAGCTCGACGAGGGTCTTGAGCATTTCCCGCCCGAGCCGGCGGTCCGCAGCGGGAGCTTCCGGCGCTGCGGCGCCGCTGCCCGCACCCGCACCCGCCGCCACGTCCTCCGCCGCGGTCGCGGTCGCGGTCGCGGCCATCAGCAAGTTCATGGCGCACGCAAATGTCGCGAGATGCGAAGCGAAATGGCGTGGGCGCCGCTCGGGATGTCGATCGGGTCGAATGCACGCCATCA
>Ga0302157_10004137_pt1 | contig 15887 bp, 17 predicted proteins | sample I_Bog_N3_3_FD_193502 | JGI IMG/M metagenome (GOLD analysis project Ga0302157, IMG submission 193502) | Peat permafrost microbial communities from Stordalen Mire near Abisko, Sweden - I_Bog_N3_3 | ecosystem: Environmental > Terrestrial > Soil > Wetlands > Peat | place: Sweden: Abisko, Stordalen...
CCCCCGCGGCGGGGGACGAGCTGCTGGTGACCAAGGAGCGAAGAGGGGGGGGCGTGGTCGGAGTACGCGACCGCGGCAGCGGGCTCCGAGGCCTCGGCGATCGGTGCGTGGAGGATCGGCGCCATGCGCTGCGTGCTGTCCGCCGAGGCGGGGGGGGCCGGCGCGGGGGCGTGCGGGGCGGGGCGCGGGGGGGCGGCGAGCCTCGACGACGGGGGGACCGACGGGATGGCGTGCCGCACGGGCTGCGGGTGCTCCGCCTGCGGAAGCTTGAGAATGGGGATGGGGGCCGACGGAGGGTGGGGCGCGGGCTCCACCGGGGCGCCGTGCGTGAAGATCGCGAGGACGTTCCCGCACTCGACGCAGGTGGCGGTCCCCATCGGGGCGTAGCGATCACAGCATGCGCAGACGATGCCGAGCTCGAAATCCATGCGCGCCGGAGAGCTTAGACGATTTCCGAGCGCGGGGAGTCCGCGTCAGCCACCTCGCGGGAGCTCGATGCCGACCTCGGCACCGCCCCCCTCGGCGTTGCGCGCGAAAGCCGAGCCGCCGTGTGCCTCCGCGATGCGACGCACGAGCGAGAGGCCGAGGCCGTAGCCGGTGCCGGGGGTGCGGGCGACGTCTCCTTTGACGAACGGCTCGAACGCCCGCGAAAGAAGATCGGGCGGGAACCCCGGGCCGCGATCGCGCGTGACGAGCGTGATGCGGGTGTCGCTCGCCTCGAGGCGGACGTCGATGGGTTCGCCGTCGGGATGGCCGTGGACGCGCGCATTCGCGAGGACGTTGTGGAGAGCCCGGTTGAGGAGGGCGGCGTCGATCGGGGCGGTGAGCTCGTCGGAAACCTCGCAGGTGAGCTCGATGGTCGGGCGCGGCGGCTCGGAGGCGATGCGGGCGCGGAGCCAGGGGGCGATGGCGGTCGGGACGGGCTTCACGTCGGACAGCCCGGCGCGCGCGGCGGCGAGCAGGTCGCCCAGGATGGCGTCGACGTCGGTGAGCTGGTGCTCGATGTCGTCGAGCGAAGCGTGCGTCCCCTCCCCTCCGCGCTCGCGCGCGATCTCGAGCGCGACGCGCGCGCGGCCGAGCGGCGAACGGAGCTCGTGGCTGATCGCGCCGAGCAGCTCGCGCTGATCGCGCACGACGCGCTCGATCCGCTCGGCCATCCCGTCGAACGCCTGCGCCACCCCGCGGACCTCCTGCGCGACCCAGCGCCTCCGCCCTCCGAGCTGCGTGCGCGCCGTGAGGTCTCCCCCGCCGAAGCGCTCCGCCGCATCGGCGACGTCCTCCAGCGGCCACGCGAGCCTCCGCGCCACGAAGCGCGCGGCCATCGCGAGCACGAGCATGGCCGCCGCCAGCGCCACGACGCCGTTCCAGTGCGGAGCCGTGACCATCCCCGAGTCGATCTCCACCGCTCCCACGAGCTCGCCGTCGCGAATGACCGGAAGGAACCCGAGGCCATGCGCGTCGAACGTCACGACGCCGTTCCGCATCGCCATCCTGTGGGGCAGGTGCTCCACGTCGCGACGGAGGCGCACGTCGAGCCCGATGAGCTCGTGCACGCGCGCGACGTAACGGTCGCACGCCTCGGGATCGTCCCAGTCACGCGCGACCCGGTTCGTGATCGCACGCGTGGCGATGCTCGCCGTCGAAGGGGCCTCCTCGCCGGTGCGCATCGCCCAGAGAGCCACCATGCTCGCGCCGACGGCCGCGAGGATCGCCGCCAGGAACCAGACGAACAGGCGCGTCTGCAGGCGGCGCAGGCGCGGGCGGGCGCCCCATCGCGGCCGCCAACCGTGAGGGGGACCGTGGTGACGTCCGCGGTGGTCGTGCCACCTCACGCAGGCCTCACGAGCACGTAGCCGACGCCGCGCACGGTGCGGATCATCTTCGCCTCGCGCACGTCGTCGCCGAGCTTGTGGCGCAGGTGGCTCACGTGGACGTCGAGCGAGCGGTCGACGCTCGGGTCGTAGCCGCCCGGCACCTTGAGCGCGCTGGCGAGATCCTCGCGCGGGACGGTCTCGCCGGCGCGCCGCGCGAGCACGACGAGGAGGCGCAGCTCGAACGACGTGAGCTGCACCTCCTTCCCCTCGACGGTGACCCGATGCCCCTGCACGTCGATGTCGAGCGCCCCGACGGTGAGCCGCTCGTTCACGGCCCCCGGTCGCGCGCGTCGCATGACGGCGCGGACGCGGGCCAAGAGCTCGCGCGGATTGAAGGGCTTGGGGACGTAGTCGTCGGCGCCGAGCTCGAGCCCCACGATGCGGTCGGTGTCGTCACCGCGCGCCGTGAGCATGACGATGGGGACGTCGTGCTTGCGCCGGATGCGACGACAGATCTCGAAGCCGTCGGCGCCGGGGAGCATCACATCGAGGAGCACGACGTCGAACGCGCGCGCCTCGAGCCGCTCGATGCCGAGCGCGCCCGTCTCGACCGCCTCGAGCTCCACGCCGTGCGGCGTGAGGTACTCGGTGAGCAAGCGCGCGAGCTCGCGGTCGTCGTCGATGAGAAGGGCGCGCATGGGGGGCTGTCCAGCAACATGGCACGGGCGCCACGCCGAAGCGCGAAGACCGTGCGCAAAGAAGTGTAAACGCGCCTCTCCTCGGGTCGCGTATGTTCGTCACATGCGTCTCGCGTCGAAGCTCGTGGGGGCCGCGCTCGTGGTCGCCGCAACGCTCGGCGCCTGCGCTCCGCACGAGCTGACGACGACGGGCGGCTACGTGATCGCGCCCTCGGTGTCGGCGGACGCGGGGGCCGTGATCGACGCCGGGGGGCTCGACGGAGGCCGCTAGAGCACCGAACAGTTCGATTCCCCGGGGAACTACGCCGCGCACAGGTGGCGGTGGATGGCCTCCAGGTTGACGACGGCGGCATGGCGGCGGAGATCGAAGAGGTTCTTTCGGACGCCGAGGTACCGTGCGCGGCGGCCTTGCTTGCGAGAGAGGTGGGCGAGCGCGTGCTCGACCTTCACACGCTCGCGTAGGCGTTCTCGCCCTGTGGGCGAGGCCACGAGTTTTCGGAGGCGATGCTGCAACTGCTCGTCGTGCGCGATGGCGACGGTTCGCCCGGAGCCCGGAGCGGCCGAGGTGCACTTCGCGCGCAGTGGGCAGGCGGCGCACGCCGCGGGATTGAACTCGACGAGAGAGTCCGGCACGAAGGATTCCGTCTGACCGGCCGGGCAAGTGATCGTGCGCGAGCGCATGTTGATCGCGAAGTCGCTCTTGCGGAAGAGCGTCCCGTTGCGCGAGACCCAGGGCTTGCAGAGCACTTCGCCGCCGCACGCGAAGACCTCCGTGGCGAGGGGGCTGTTGATGTAGCCACGGTCGATGGAGAGCTGGCCGATGGCGCGGTCGGAGGCGAGAGCGATGTCTGCCTTGAGTGCCGGGACGGCCTCCGCTTCTGGGCGGTTCGCAGGCGTGATCCCGCACGCGAGGATCAGAGTCGTGTCGAGATCGCAGGCGATGTGGCCCTTGTATCCGTTGAAGCGCTTCGACTTACTCTTGCGGCCGTGGCGCATGTCTTTGTCCTCGACGGAGACGCGCCGATCTTCGGCCGTGCCTTTTCGAATGCGAGGCTTGTTGTCGGGCGGCTCCGGCTCGAGATCCTGCTCGCGAAGTTGCCGGAGTGTGGCCAAAGGCTTGGCCAGCGGAGGCTCGCCGGCATCGTCGCCGAACTCGCGAGCGATCCAGCGCTCCAGTCGATCGAGCTGTTCCACCAGAGTGCCGATGGCCGACGCCTTCTGCGCCGGGTCGCTCCATTCGACGTCGAGCTGCGCCTTGATGCTCGCCCCCACGAGCAGGGGCGAACCGGCGATCTGCGCGGCCTCCTCCGGCGTTATGTCCGCCAAGCGTGCCGCGCACACCAGGACGTTGCGGGCAGCGTGGGCGAGCAAGTTGAACGTGTCCTCGACGCGGCCGGCGCCTTCGAGCGGTCGCGAGTCGACGGCGACGCGGAGGTCTTTGGGGAGCTTCTTCCAGTCGAACCCGCCGCTCTTGCGTGCAAGTTCGATGGTGCGTTCGAGCAGACGACGGTCCATGTCGTGGGCGATGAGGCGCTGGCGGAACGCCGGCAGTGCGCCCTGCGAGAACGGCGCCTCGTCGTCGCCGAGCACGCCGAGCACCATCTGCCAGCGAGCGTCGACGATCGCCAGCTCCACGGCCTGGGCGTCCGACTCGCCCGAGTACGCCTGGAGCAGGAGCACCATCGCGAGCAGCGCTGGCGCAACTGGCTCCTTGCCCTCGCCGGACGTGCGGTACATCCCCTCCAGCTCGACCTGGAAGGCATCGTCGAACAGCTCATGGCGGTGCTGGCGCAGAAACGCGAACAGCTTGCCCGTCCGAGTCATGCGCCCAATCAGGAACTGCTCGCGCTTGCTCAAAGTGACGCTCGGAAACCAACGCACCATCGCGACCTCCACGGCGCGGCAAGCGCCTGCGGAGGCAAGAGATCATCGCGCCCCGTCGGCGTCGATCCCCTTCAGGCAAGTGCCCGGGATGATCGCGGAAAACGAACTGATCGACGCTCTAGCGCTCCGGCGACGCGTCACCCGAGCTAAATCAAGGAGCCTGATGCTCGATCAGGGCTCACGCCGTTCTGCGCGGCCCTCACCCCCGCCAGCTTCACGAGCGGGGTGCGCGCGCCCCCTCTCCCACGAGGGGAGAGGAGGAGAAAACACGGCGATCGACCCCCTCTCCCCTCGTGGGAGAGGGGGCACGTGAGCGTCGTGGGAAACGCTTGGGGGGTGAGGGTCGCGGGTGAAGTGTTCGAGAATCGCGATCGCTGATCTAATCGATCGCGGACCGCTCCAGCGCCGCGCGGATGTAGTTGCGCGCGCGCAGCGTCCAGGGGCCGTTCGGGTGGGCATCGATCCAATCGCGGAACGACTCGACCGCCGCCTCGTAGTCCTTGTGCCGGTAGTGCGCGACGCCCACGGCGTATGCGGTCGGGTACGCCGGATCGAGAGCGCCGATGCGCCGTACCTTGTCGAGCCTCCACCCTTCGGCGGCCATCGCCTCGGCCTCCACGAGCGCCGCACACGACTTCGCCGTCCGCGCAGCCGCGCGCGCCTCGTCGATGCGCTTTCGCGTGGTCTCCGGCGCATGCGGATGGCGAAGGTAGAACGCGTAGAGGGCGCGCTGCTCGTCGAGCGAGACGGAGAACGGAGCGCGATCGATGTGCAAGAGCGCGTTCCACGCCATCTTGAACATCGTCCGGAGCACACTCTCGTCCATCGCCAGGCCGTGGTCCCCGCGCCCCCACCCCACGTCCTGCATGCGATGCACGAACGGGCCGCCGATGGCGATGAGCTCGGCCGACTCCTTCCCCGTGGCCTCGTACGCCTTCACCTCGGCGACGAACAGCTCGAGCTGCGCCGCACGAAGGGCCAAGAGGAGCGCGTCGCTGGTGGGGAGCGCGACGATGGGCCGGAGCGCCTGGTCGATGGCCGAGCGCGCCGCGTTCATCGTCTCTGGAGTCACATACGCGTCGGTCGTCTGCTGCGACTCGAGCGTGTTGAACGCACGCAGCGCCGAGCCGAGCGCGCGCACGTCGTCCGGGAGCTGCGTTCTGGCGAGGGCCGCGTCGTCGTTCTGCACGCGCGCCAGCACGCGACCGTCGGCGACGGGGACGGGGACGTCTTCGGCGGGCGTGGCGCGAGGGAGGAGGATCGCCCCGAAGACGAGCGCGGCCCCCAGCGGGACGAGCCCCAGCAGGTAGCCACTCCAGGCGCTCTTCGCTCGCTCCACGGAAGCCGATGCTACCACCGCCGCATCGATCGCTCGTGCGCGAGGTGCGCGCGGTTCAGGAACGGCGCGCGCGAAGCGCGGCTTCGCACGAAGCGAGATTCGCCTCGACGCGCGCGCGGTCCTCTGCGGGGAGCGGGCGGGCGAGCAGGCGGCGGCAGGCGTCGACCGTCGCCTCCCAGTCGCCGAGCTTCGCGCACGCGGCGGCGAGCTCGTCGAGCGCGCGCCAGGCGTAGATCTCGTGATGAATGAAGAGCCTGTCCTCGCGCGGGAACGGGAGCGACTGCGCGACGGAGGCGAACGATCGGGCGCGCGTCCAGTCCTCGGCTTCGCGCGCGAGGACGGCGAGGTGGTAGAGCGGCTCGGCGCGGTGGGGACGCGCGTTCCACGCTTCGAGGTACGCCGTGCTCACGCGCTCGCGCGGGAAGCGGAGCAGCTCGCGCACGCGCGCTCCGCGAAACAGTGCGTAGAAGACCTCTTCGTCCCACCCGCCCATGAAGCTTCGCCGCTCGTACTGGGCGAGCGCGCGCGGGTAGTCGCCGGCGTCTTCGTAGCTCTGCGCGAGGTAGAAGACGTTGCGCGCGTTGGTAGGGTCGCGCTGGAGGTCCTCGTCGAGGCGCGCCGCGTCGTTCCGGTATTTCGCCGGATCCTTCGAGCGCGCGCCGCCGCCGATGCGCCGGTAGAGGATCCCCTCGATGCGCGTCGTCACCGTCACGCCGTCGCACACGGCGACCTCGTGGCAGACGCCGTCGTAGCGCCACGGCAGCGCGCTCTTGAGGAGCTGCACGCGCGGATACACGAGCGGTCCGTCGTGGACCATGAGCGAGTACCCCGGCTCGGTCAGCTCGGGAAAGCGCGCGTTCGAAGGACCCTCGATGGTGTCGTCCGCATCGAGCATGAGCGTGTAGTCGGCGCGGGGACGCGCGAGCTCGAACAGCTCGGTGCGGCTGCGGCCGAAGTCCTGCCACGGCCGCGCGATCACCTCACCGGGAACACCGCTCATCGTGGCGCGGGCGACGTCGGCCGTCGCGTCGGTGGACCCGGTGTCGAGCACGACCCACGCCTGGACGAAGGGCTTCGCCGACGCGAGCGCACGCGCGAGGACGTGCGCTTCGTTCTTCGCCATGACGGCGAGGCAGACCGTGGTCATGCGCGACCGGCGGGCGCGAAGACTACTCGACCACCATGGCGACGACCTTCGACGCGCCCTGGAAGACGTTGCTGCCGTTGAACGGGTCGGTCTCCGAAGAATTCCACGAGCCGCCGGAGCTCCCCGTCGTCTGCAGCGCGCACATGCCGACCGAGTACGTCCCCGCGGGGATCGAGCCGGAAGCGGCTTCGCGCGAGAAGGAGATGATCTGGCTGCTGTTGAAGTTGTAGATGCTTCCGGGCGAGTTCACGGCGAAGGCCGGCTCGTCGGGGAACACGACCGGCGCGCTCGCCCCGCTCTGGTAGCAAATCCGGAGCTGCAGCGAGTAGTCGCTCCCGCCCGAGGGGGGCGCGAGCTCCACGGTCGCCGTGGCCGTCACGGTCTGTCCGGCCGCGACGACGACCCCCGCCGCCGCCTGAGAAACGAACGTGACCTTGCCGGTGACGCCGCTCGACCCACCCGAGGCGTCGGGCGCGATCGAAGCGCCGCTCGCCGTCTTGATGAGAACCACGCCGTAGGGGCCGGTGGCGCCCGTTGCACCCGTCGCACCAGCGACGCCGGTGCCGGTTGCACCCGTCGCACCCGTCGGACCCTGAACGCCTACGCCCGTCGGACCCGTCGGACCCTGAACGCCGACGCCCGTCGGACCCGTCGGACCTTGAACGCCTACGCCCGTCGGACCCGTCGGACCCTGGACGCCGACGCCCGTCGCCCCTGTCGGCCCTTGAACCCCGACGCCGGTCGCGCCCGTTGCACCGGTCGCACCCGTGGCGCCCGTCGCGCCTGTGGCGCCCGTCGACCCGGCCGCGCCCGTTGCACCCTTGGCGCCCGCGGCACCGCCCGGACCCGTCGGCCCAACAGCACCCACAGGCCCCGTCGCACCCACCGCTCCCGTCGGTCCGACAGCGCCCGTCGCGCCAGCCGCCCCCGTCGGTCCAGCGGCGCCCGTCGGTCCCGCAGCGCCCGTCGCGCCCGCAGAACCGGTGGCGCCCGCAGGCCCCGTGCCTCCGGCGGCGCCGGTCGCCCCCGCGGCGCCGGTCGCGCCCGCAGCACCGGTGGCGCCCGCCGTGCCCGTTGGCCCCGTCGGTCCAGGCGTGCCGGCAAGCCCGGTCGTCGGACCGACCCAGTGCCCGGTCGCGTCGATGACCTTCGTGCCGTTGATCGTGACGGTCGTCGGGTTGATATCGCCCGTGGCGTCGAGGCTCACCAGCGCGTACGGCACGCTCGTCATCGCCTCGCGCGGCGTCATCTCGGCGTCGGTCCCGATCTGAATGCCCAGGTAGCGCGTGGAGCCGTTGAAAACCGTCGTCGGGATGGCCGTGACGGAGCCGAGCTGCGTCGAGAAGTAGCCCCCGTCGAGCGTGATCGACTGCGTCTCGGTCCAGAGCACGTTGCCCGCGGTCACCGCGTCGTAGATCGTGAACACGAACGTCTGCGAGCCGGTGACCGGCTGGTTGCTCGCGTTGAGGAGCAGCCCTTGCTGCGTCAGCGTCGAGGGGACCGCCGCCTTCGCGGTCGCGCCGACCCCGGTGACGAGGAGCGTCGTGAGAAGACCAGCGATTCTGTAATCGAGTCGGCGGCTGACCATCGGATGTTCCCCGTTACGTTAGTGAGCGGAAGCGGCGGGAGCCGCGCCGGAAATGACCGTGAAGTTCGTGCTGCTCTTCACGCCTGCGCCGCCAGGCTCCTGCCCGGTCTTCGTGATGATCGTGAAGTTCGCGCTGTGCGCGATGACGCCCGAGCCGAGCCCAGTCGTGAACGTGGTCGCCGTGGCGCCCCCGGCGTCGACGGGCACGGAGCCGTCGACCGTCTGGACCGGCGGCCCTGCGTCGGGCGAGATGCCTCCGTCGTCGCCGGACGTGATCGGCGACGAGCCCGCCGAGCTGAGGCAACCGAAGCCCGCAAGCGACGCGGCAATGACGACGAGGGCGGCGAGCTTAAGCATCAGGGTGGCCGCGAAGCCTAGCGTCCGCTTTGCCAGAGACAAGGCAGAAAGCGCTCGTCACTGCGGCGTGAAGTCGATCGGGATGCTCAAGGCCCCCGCCGCCGCGAACCGCGTCCCGTAAATCACCTTCACGGCGCAGTCCTGAACGTCCGGCGCCAGCGGCGGCTCGAAGTGGGCGGCTTCGACCATGCCGCCGTCACCAATATGGAGCTCGAGGGTGGAGCTGACGGTGACGACGACGCCGGTGGCGTGAGCCACGTGGGCGCTCTCGCAGCTGCGAACCGCGTCGGTGATCGTGCGCCGCGGGTTCGGATCGACCTGCGGCGACGTCGGGGACGGCGGCACCGGAGCCGCGACGGACGCGGGCGAGGGGGGGGCGAGCGAGGGCGAGACCGGGGGGGGCGCCACGGGCGAAGGGCGCGGCGAGAGCGGCGGAGCGGCCGGAGTCGCCGGTGTGGTGGCCGGGCGCGGCAGCTGGGTCGCCGCGGCGGGGGCCTCGGCCAGCCGGTCTTTGCGCCCCTCGCGGGCCGCTTCGCGCGGGCGATCCAGGTTCGTCGCGACGCGGACACGGCCCAGCTCGTGCGAAACCTTGAGTGTGCCGTGCGGATCGGCCGGGTCGAAATCGACGTGCGCAGGCGCCGTCACCAGGTCGCCGTAGGTCGAGCCCGAGCGCGGCGGCAGGCCGATCGAGATGACCCCTTCGCGCAGGTCCACCGTGACACGCGCGCCGTCGCGCGAAACGCGCAAGTGCGTGCCATGCACCGCGACGCGCGCGCCGTCGACGTCGATCGCGAAGGCCTCGCCGTTCTCCACCGGCGCCACCTGCGCCTCCACCGCTCCACGCTCGAGCGCGAGGATCAGCGTCCCGCGCGTCGAGCGAACCTCGACCCGCGCGCTGTCTTCGGCGTCCCAGGTCACGCCGGTCGGATCCTTGCGCGCGAACGCGGCGCGTCCCCCCTTCGACTCGACGAAGTCGCCGACCGCGAGCGAATCGCCATCCACGGCGTCGTGCGCCAGCCCGGCGTGCGTCAGGTGGACGGTGGCGTTGGGGTCCTTCCACGACAGCTCACCAGCGCTGGGATCGCGCACGCTGGCCGACGGATCGAGCGTCGTCTCATGCGTCCCTGCGAGGAACAGCGGCACCGCCGCCGCCATCGCGAGCACGACCCCGGCCGCGACCCAGGTCCGCCGCTTCCCTTCATACTGCTCGACGGCTGCGCGCGAACGCGCCTCTTCGGCCACGCGCGCGAACAGGGGCTCTTCCATCTTCGCCCAGTCCACGTCGGGGACGCGCTCTTCGCGCGCCTCGCGGACGAGGTCATCGATGGTCGGCTTTCGGGGGCTCACGGGTCACTCCCACTTTCGGGCGCCGAAGCGCCATCATTGCTGTCGTCGCTGTCGTTCCCGCCCCCGCGGTCGTCGTCACGGCTACCTTTGCCCGCTTCGCTGGAAGCGGCCAGATCCTTCGCGATGCCCGCCAGCGACGGCTCTTCGGCCAGCATCGCTTCGAGCTCGCGCCGCGCGTAGAAGAGGCGCGTGCGCACCGTGAGGATCGGCGCCCCCACGACCTTCGCGATCTCGCTCGGCGCCATCCCTTCCAGCTCGTGCAAGATGAACACGACCCGCTTCTTCTCGGCCAGCCGATCGAGCAGCCGGCGGAAGGCGCGCATCCGTTCGTAACGCGCGGCGTCCTCGTCGGGGAGGGGGCGCCGAGCGTCGTGCATCGTGTCCTGCGGCGGCTCGTCGGCGTACACCGGGCGGCTCTTGGCCGCGCGACGGTGCATCAGCACGACGTTGACCGTCACCCGGTGGAGCCACGTCGTGAACTTCGACTGCCCGCGGAAGTCCTTCAGGCTGCGAAAGACCTGGAAGAACACCTCCTGGATGACGTCGTCCACGTCCGGCCGGGCGCCGATCATGCGGAAGACCAGCCGCGCCACGTCGCCCCGGTGGCGAGCGTAGACCTCGCGGAAGGCAGCGCGGTCACCCGAGGCTGCGCGCGCGATGAGCGACTCGTGCTCGTTCAAGGAGCGCCTCGCCACGGCGAAGATGCCGCTCTCGACCTGGCCTGACGGCGCGGTCTCTTCAATTCGTATCGCGGCACCCACTCCCCCTATCGGTGCACGCGGGGCGGGCTACGTTCATCCGCCCGGCAAGCTGGATTCAGCGCTTTGACGCGGAGCGCTGCGCGAGATCGAGGAGGTCGGACCCGACGAGCCCCAGAGCCACGACGATGGCGACGACGATCATGCTCGCGAGGCTGCACCTCACAGCATGGCCCGGCCCAGTTTCCGGCTCCGTTTCCGCCCCAATGGAAAGCGGCGAAGCGCGCACATGCACCCCGCCGCACGCAGCGCCGAGCGCAAAGCCCGGCGAGGGGCTCTCAGAAGAGCGTCTTGAGGTCGATCTTTTCCTGCTTCTTCTGCTCGAGCAGGTAGTTCACCGCGCGCAGAATGCGCGTCTTGGTGGGGCCGCTGAGCGTGCCGCCCGTGAGGGCCGCCGCGAGCGCGCGCGGGGTGACGGCGCGACCGGTGCGGGGCTTGCGCGTCTCCTTCTCGGCCTTCGCGGCGTCGCCTTCGAGCTTGCGCCCGGCGCGCTTCGCGAGCTTGATTTTGCGGTCCTCGAGCGTCAGCGTCTCGAGCTTGTGCGACGCATTGAGGAGGCGGCGCGAGTCGATCTTCTTCGAGGTGAGAAACTGCGAAAGCTTCGTTGCGTCGGCCATGGCTATTTCCTGTCTGGTGCAGACTCGCGGCCCCCGGCACTACCGCCAGGGCAAAACGGCCGCGGAACCTATCGCGCCAGCGCCCCTCGCGCAAGGCGTGTTTCCTGGGGGTTTGGGGCTCGGCCGCGGTTCGGCCGCAGTGGGGTTGCTTCTCGGTAGCGCTCCCGGGCGTCCCGCAGGCCTTCCGATGGCTCGCGGGGGCGTTCGAGTGCTTCTCGGACGCGTTCCTATTCTTCAGGAACGCCTTCCTATTTCTCTCGAACGCCTTCCTATTTCTCTCGGACGCGTTCTTATGCTTCTCGGACGCGTTCTTATGCTTCTCGGACGCGTTCTTATGCTTCTCGAACGCGTCCTTATGCTTCTCGAACGCGTCCTTATGCTTCTCGAACGCGTTCTTATGCTTCTCGGACGCGTCCTTATGCTTCTCGAACGCGTCCTTATGCTTCTCGAACGCGTCCTTATGCTTCTCGGACGCCCCCTCGAGCCTCCCGGAGGCCCTCCCGTGCGTCTCGGCCCCCGTCCCGCGCCTCCCGCGCCGTGACGCGACGCGGCGATCCGGAGTCTGGAAGAGCGTCGGCGCCCCTGGCCGCCCGGCCCCCTTGCCGGTAGAACCTGCGGCCTCACAGTCCTACCGGGAGATCACCATGCCCCAGTCCTTTCCGCCCGTGTACATCGTCTCCGCCGCTCGCACCCCGATCGGCGCCTTCCTCGGCTCGCTCGCGAGCGTCACCGCGCCGAACCTCGGCGCCACCGCGATCCGCGGTGCCGTCGCGCGCGCGAAGCTCGCGCCCGAGCTCATCGAGGAAGTGTTCATGGGGAACGTGCTCTCGGCCGGCATCGGGCAGGCGCCCGCCCGCCAGGCGCTGAAGTACGCGGGGCTGCTCGACAAGACGCCGGCCACGACCGTCAGCAAGGTGTGCGGCTCGGGCCTCCAGGCCGTGGTGTTCGGCGCCAAGACGATCGCGCTCGGCGACGCCGACCTCGTCGTCGCCGGCGGCATGGAGTCGATGTCGAACGTCCCCTACTACGTGCCCGGCGCGCGCAGCGGCCTCCGCATGGGGAACGTCACGATGGTCGACGGGATGATCACCGACGGCCTCTGGGACCCGTACTCGAACCAGCACATGGGCTCGTGCGGCGACCTGTGCGCGCGCGAGTACAAGTTCTCGCGCGAGGCGCAGGACGACTTCGCCAAGGAGAGCTTCCGTCGCGCGCTCGCGGCCCAGAAGGAAGGGATGTTCGACGCGGAGATCGAGGCCGTGAACGTCCCGCAGCGGAAGGGCGATCCGGTCGTCGTGAAGCTCGACGAGGGGCCGGCCAAGGGGGACCCGACGAAGTTCGGCGGCCTCAAGCCCGCGTTCTCCAAGGACGGCACGATCACGGCGGCGAACGCCTCGTCGATCAACGACGGCGCCAGCGCGCTCGTCCTCGCCAGCGAGAAGGCGGTCAAGGAGCACAAGCTCGAGCCGCTCGCGCGCATCAGCGGCTACGCCAGCGCGGCGCAGGCCCCCGAGTGGTTCACGACGGCGCCGGCCAAGGCCATCGAAGCGGTCAACGCGCGGCTCGGGATCAAGACCGACCAGATCGACCTCTTCGAGATCAACGAGGCGTTCGCGGTCGTCACGATGGCGTGCGCGAAGCTCTGCAACCTCGACCTCCAGAAGGTGAACGTCCGCGGCGGCGCGGTGGCCCTCGGTCACCCCATCGGCGCCAGCGGCGCGCGCATCCTGACGACGCTCGTGCACGCGATGAAGGACCGGAACGCCAAGCGCGGTCTGGCCACGCTGTGCATCGGCGGCGGTGAAGCCGTGGCGCTCGTCGTCGAGCGCTGAGCCGCGGCACCGGAAGAAGAAGACGTTGCGTCCGCGCGAGCTCTCGCGATCGCTCTCGATGTTCGCGGCGCGGACGCCGACGTTGCCCCCCGCGACGCATACGAACAGCTACGCGCTCGGCGCGCGCGACGTGCTCCTCGTGGAGCCTGCCACGCCGTTCGAAGGAGAGCAGCGCGCCTGGATCGACTGGGCGCGCGGCCTCGCGTCGCAGGGACGCCGGGCGCTCGCGATCGTGGCGACGCACCATCACGCCGACCACGTGGGGGGGATCGACGAGCTGGCGCGCGAGCTCTCGCTCCCCATCTGGGCACACGAACGGACGGCGTCGGAGCTCCCGAAGGTGCCGGTCGCGCGCTTGCTCGCCGACGGCGACGTGCTCGCCCTCGACGGCCCCGTCCCCGAGCGCTGGACCGTGCTTCACACGCCGGGTCACGCGTGGGGCCACGTATGCCTGTGGGACGACGACACGCGCACGGTGGTCGTCGGCGACATGGCGGCGAGCGTGGGGACGATCTTGATCGCGCCCGGCGACGGCGACATGCGCATCTACCTGGAGCAGCTCGCGCGCCTGGCGGCGCTCGGTGCACGGCTCGCGCTTCCGGCGCACGGCGACCCGATCGACGAGCCGTCCACGCTGTTCCAGCGCTACATCGAGCACCGCGGGCTGCGCGAAAAGAAGACGCTCCGCTCGCTCCCCGGGTCGATCGACGAGGGGCAGACGCTCGAGGATCTGGTGCCGATCGCGTACAACGACGTCCCCGTGACCTCGTGGCCCATCGCGAAGCTGTCGCTCGCCTCGCATTTGGCGAAGCTGGCCGAGGAGGGGCGCGCCATCGAGCGCGACGGGCGCTGGGCGCGCGCGCAGAGCGCAACGCCATGAAGGACGCATGGGAGGAGGCGTTCATCGCGACGACCCTGGCGCTCGAAGGGACGCTCGACGAGGCAGCAGCCGCGCTCGGCGAGGCCGGCATGCGTCATGCCTCGGAGCTGGTACGCGGGCTCCGTAGCGAGACGAAGGGGACGCGGGCGTATGCGCTCGCGACGGCGCTGGCCGACGTGGCGAGGGAGCTCGCCCGGATGGAGCTGCAGTGAGCATCGTGACGCGAGGCCGCGTCGTGCGGCGCGAGGACGGGGCGCCGGCGAACGGTGCGGACCGCTTGTTCCTCGCAGGGCCGAGCGAGGCGCAGCGGGTACGCATGCCGGAGGAAGAGGTCGCCGCGCACGAGAACGCGGTGCGCATCGTCGAAGCCGCGCACGCCACGGCACGCGCGATCATCGACACCGCGCGGGCAGACGCAGCGCACGCTGCGAAGGAGGCGGCGGCGCGCGCGGCGGAGACCGAACAGGGGCGGCTCGCAGCGGCGTGGCTCGCGCTGCGCGACGCGGAGGAGCATCGCACGGCGCGTGATCTCGATCGCGCCGTCGCGCTGGCCCGACTGCTCGCCGAGCGATTGATCGGGCACGCCGTCGAAGCCAGCGACGACGTGGTCGCGGCGCTCGCGACGCAGGCGCTGACCGAGGCGCGCGGCGTCCGCAGCGTGGCCATCGAGGCCCACCCGCTCGACGCCGCGAGCCTCCGCACGACCCTCCGTACGCACGGCCTCGGTGGCCTCGACGGGGTCGCGATCGACATAAAGGAAAGCGATTCCCTTGCCCGCGGCTCGCTCCGCGTGCACACCGACCTGGGAACGCTCGATGCCCGCCTCCACCCCCGACTCGAGCGGCTCGCCGCCGCCCTCCTCGATGCCCTCCAGCCCGCCTGAAGCCACCGCCCCGTCCTGGCGGACGAACGCGCTGCTGTTCCTTGCGACGATCGCCAGCATCTACGCCACGTGGCTCTTCGACATGTCGAAGTGGCGGTTCGACTTCTCGCGCCTCCGCGAGGCATCGCTCTTCGCGGCGACGCTGCTCGCGATCCTCGTCGCGCACGAGGCGGGCCACTACGTCGCGGCGCGCATCCACAAGGTGGACGCCTCGCTCCCCTACTTCCTGCCGATGCCGATCCTGTCGCCGTTCGGCACCATGGGCGCCGTCATTCGCATGCGCGGCACCATCGCCACGCGACGCGCCTTGCTCGACATCGGCGCCTCGGGGCCGCTCGCGGGGCTCTTGCTGGCGATCCCGCTCTACGCCTGGGGAGTCGCGCACTCGAAGCTCACGCCGCTCGGCGTGGAAGGAGGGGAGCTCGGCGAGTCGCTCCTCCTGCGCCTGATCGAGCGCGTCGCGGGCCCGACGACGCCCGACGGGATGGAGCTGTCGCTGTCCCCGGTCGCCTACGCCGCGTGGGCGGGCATGTTCGTCACGATGATCAACCTGCTCCCCGTGGGTCAGCTCGACGGCGGCCACGTCGCGTACGCGCTGCTCGGGCGAAGGCAGGACCGGATCGCCTTCATGGTGCACCGCTCGATGCTGGTGTTCTTCTTCGTGAGCGTCGCGAGCTTCGTCCTGCGCGACCTGCGCGCGGGGCTCGGCCTTCACCACTTCGGCGAGGCCGTCGGCAACTCGC
>Ga0302157_10004138_pt1 | contig 15886 bp, 11 predicted proteins | sample I_Bog_N3_3_FD_193502 | JGI IMG/M metagenome (GOLD analysis project Ga0302157, IMG submission 193502) | Peat permafrost microbial communities from Stordalen Mire near Abisko, Sweden - I_Bog_N3_3 | ecosystem: Environmental > Terrestrial > Soil > Wetlands > Peat | place: Sweden: Abisko, Stordalen...
CTTCGCCTCGGGCACCTCGTCCAAGTCCTCGAAGCTGATCCACGGGGGCCTGCGCTACCTCCAGCAGCGGGAGTACCGGCTGGTCTACGAGAACCTGGCCGAGCGGCAGCGCCTGCTGGACAACGCCCCCCATCTGGTGTCCCCCCTCCCCTTCCTCATCCCCCTGTTCGGCAAGGACGGCGTGGTCAACCGCAGCGTGGCCCGCGTCTACCGCACCGCGCTGTGGCTCTACGACCTGACCGGCGGGGTCCGCATCGGCCGCCGGCACGAGAAGGTCACACGGGCCCAGGCGCTGGCCCACATGCCCAACCTGCGGGCCGACCGGCTCACCGCCGGCTTCCTGTACTGGGACGCCCGGGCCGACGACGCCCGACTGACCCTGGCCGTCCTGCGCACCGCGGTGGTCGACCACGGCGCGGTGGCCGCCAACCACGCCGCGGTGACCGCACTGAGCCGTGGGCCCGACGGCACCGTGACCGGGGCGACGGTGTCCCCCGACGGGGGGGCGCCCTTCGAGGTCAGTGCCTCGGTCGTCGTCAACGCCGCCGGCGTCTGGTCCGACCTGGTCCGGACGCTCGACGAGGGGCACGATCCCCACAGCATCCGCCCGGCCAAGGGCATCCACATCACCGTGCCCGACCATGCCTTCCCGTGCGACATCGCCGCCGTGATCCCGGTGCGGGAGGACCACCGGTCGATCTTCGTGGTGTCCTGGGGGGACCAGGTCTACCTGGGCACGACCGACACCTCGTGGGAGGGGCCCCTGGACGACCCGGGATGCCTGCCCGAGGACGTCGACTACATCCTCGGCGCGGCCAACGCCATCAGCACCACGCCCATCGGCCGGGGTGACATCACGGGCATCTGGACGGGCCTGCGCCCGCTGCTGGCACCGGTGGACGGCCGCCACGCCCCGAGCGAGCGGACCGCCGACCTGTCCCGCCGCCATACCGTGCACACCTCCCCCGGGGGCGTGGTCACGGTGACCGGCGGCAAGCTGACCACCTACCGGAAGATGGCCGAGGACACCGTCGACGTCGTGGTGGCCGCACTCGGACGGCGCCGGCTGGGCTGTGTCACCCGGGACCTGCGGCTGCGCGGGGCGGGAGGGGGCGTCCATGCCCCGGCGCTGGCCGGCGGGGCCCGTCCCGCCTCCGAACGGTCCGACGCCGACCGGGCCGCCCACCTGGCCGCCCACCTGGCCGGCCGGTACGGCTCGGAGACCCCGGACGTCCTGGCCCTGGTCGGGACCCACGCCGACCTGCTGGAGCCGCTGGTCGAGGGCCTCGACTACCTCCGGGTGGAGGCGGTCTACGCCGTCCGCCACGAGATGGCCACCACCGTGGCCGACATCCTCGACCGCCGCACCCGCGCCTCCCTCCGCGACGCCCGGGCCGCCGCCCGGGCCGCCACCGACGTCGCCTCCCTGCTCGGCGCCGAGCTGGGTTGGGACCGGGCCCGCCAGGAGGACGAGGCCCGCGCCTACGCCGAGGCCCTCCGGGCCGACCTGTCCCGGGCCGGCCTCGACCCCGACCACGGCCCGGCGCCGGTGGGAGCGGTGCCCGCCGGTGGGCCCGCGGAGGCCGGATGACCCTCCCCACACCGGTGACCGCCATCGACATCGGGCCCGGTGGCGTGACCGACCACCTCGGCGGGACCCGCATCGGGGTGGACGACCGGCTGCTCGGGCGCCTGGCCGACGCGTGCGCCGAGGTATCCGTCCTCGACGACGACCGTGCCGAGTCCGGTCGGGACTGGTGGCCCCTGGCCATCGGGTGGGCCACCGAGGGGGCGGTGCCGTCCCGTCCCGCCGCCGTGGCCCGGCCCACCGACACCGGCCAGGTTGCCGCGGTCCTGGCCCTGTGCAACGACGCCGGCGTCCCGGTCACCGCGGCGGGCGGCCGGAGCGGGGTGTGCGGCGCGTCGGTCCCGGTGTTCGGCGGGGTGTCCCTCGACCTGTGCGGCCTGGCCGGGATCGGCGGCGTCGACACCGAGTCGCTGGTGGCCGACCTCCGGGCCGGCACCTTCGGACCGGACGTGGAGGCGGGCCTCCGCGACGGGTTCGGGCTCACGCTCGGCCACTGGCCCCAGTCGATGGACCTGTCCACCGTGGGGGGGTGGCTGGCCTGCCGGGGGGCGGGCCAGTACTCCAACCGCTACGGCAAGATCGAGGACATGGTCATCGGCCTCGAGGTGGTCCTGGCCGACGGCACCGTGGTGCGCACCGGGGGCCACGGGCCCCGGTCGGCCACCGGGCCCGACCTGACCCAGCTGTTCGTGGGGAGCGAGGGGACCCTGGGGGTGATCACCGAGGGGCGGTTCCGTGTGCACCCGGTCCCCGACGGCGAGGGCCGGCGGGCCTTCGGGTTCGCCTCGTTCGCCGACGGTCTCGACGCCTGCCGCCGGATCCTCCGCCGGGGCGCGTCCCCGGCCGTGCTGCGCCTCTACGACGCCACCGAGTCGGCCCGCTCCTTCGAGCACGGGGAGACCAACGTCCTGGTGGTAGTGGACGAGGGCGACCCCGCCCTGGTCGGGGCCACGCTGGGGATCGTCGACGCCGAGTGCGGCGGGGCCGACGGCCTCGACGAGGGCCTGGTCGACCGGTGGCTGGCCCACCGCAACGACGTCTCCGCCCTGGCCCCGCTGTGGCGCGGCGGCATCGTGGTCGACACCGTCGAGGTATCGGCCCGGTGGAGCGCGCTGCCCGGGCTGTACGACTCGGTGCTGGCCGCACTGGGCGGGGTCGAGGGGACCCTGGTGGCGTCGTCCCACCAGAGCCACGCCTACACCGACGGCGCCTGCCTGTACTTCACCTTCGCCGGCCGGCCCCCCGATGCCGGTGCCGACGGGGGCAGCCGGTCCGAGGCCGAGGGGCGGGACTGGACGGCGCGCTACTACCGCCGGGCCTGGGACGAGGTCACGCGGGCCACGCTGGATGCCGGCGGCGCCATCAGCCACCACCACGGCATCGGGCTGAACCGGGCCCGATTCCTGCCCGAGGCGCTGGGCCCGGGGTTCGGCGTGCTGTCGGCGGTCAAGCGGGCCCTCGACCCGCGCGGCATCCTGAACCCGGGCAAGCTCGGCCTGGACAGCCCCTTCGGCGAGGTCCCCTGGCCGTGAGCATCCTGGTCGTCGACGTCGGGACCTCGGGGGTGCGCGGGGCCGTGGTGCGCCCCGACGGATCGGTGGAGCACATCCACCATGTCCCGGTCCTGCCCGACACCCCCTTCCCGGGCCTGGTGGAGTTCGACGCCGTGGCCATGGCCGACGCCGTGGCGTCGGTGGCCGCGGCCAGCCTGGCCGACGCGGGCCCGGTGCAGGCGGTCGGGATCGCCAATCAACGGGCCTCGACCGTGGTGTGGGACCGGGCCACCGGGGTGCCGGTGGCCCCCGGCCTGGGCTGGCAGGACCTCCGGACCGTGGGCACCTGCCTCGAGCTGCAGGCCCAGGGGATCCGCGTGGCCCCCAACGCCTCGGCCACCAAGCTGGCCGCCCTGCTCGACCTGGCCGACCCGGACCGCAGCCGGTCCGAGCGCGGCGAACTGGCCTTCGGGACGGTGGACACCTGGGTGGCCTGGACCCTGTCGGGGGGCCGGCTCCACGTCACCGACGCCTCCAACGCCGGGGTCACCGGACTGATCCACGCCGACGGCTCGGGCTGGAGCCCGGAGATCCTCGCCCACCTGCGGATCCCCGAGGCCGTCCTGCCCACCATCGTCGACTCGTCGGGCGCACTCGGCGAGGCGTCGATCCTCGACGGCAGCCCGGTGGTGGCCGGCATGGCCGGCGACCAGCAGGCCTCCCTCATCGGCCAGGGCTGCACCCGGCCGGGACTGGCCAAAGCCACCTTCGGGACCGGTGGGATGCTCGACCAGTGCGTGGGCCGCCCGCGGCCGGCCCCCCTGGTCCGGGGCGATGCCGGCACCATCCCCATCATCGCCTGGCGACGGGGCGGGGCGATCACCTGGGGGGTGGAGGCCATCATGCTGTCGGCCGGGACCTGCGTGGAGTGGCTGCGCGACGACCTCGGGATCATCGAGTCGGCCGCGCACTCGGCCGAGGTGGCCGGGCGGTGCGAGACCACCGGTGACGTGTGGTTCGTGCCGGCGCTGCTGGGTCTGGGCACGCCGGTGTGGGATTTCGGTGCCCGAGGGACCTTCACCGGCCTCACCCGCGGCTCGGGACGCCCCGAGCTGGTCCGGGCGGTCCTGGAGGGGGTGGCCCACCGGGGTGCCGACCTGCTCGAGGCGGCCGAGGCCGACTCCGGCCTGCCCGTCGCCACCCTGCGGGTCGACGGGGGCATGGCCGCCAACCCCGTGTTCACCCAGGCCCTGGCCGACGCCTGTGGCCGACCGGTGGAGATCGCCCCGGTGGTCGAGGCCACCACGCTGGGCGCCGCCTACCTGGCCGGCATGGCCGTGGGGGTGTGGGCCGACGAGGAGGAGGTGGCCGACGTGTGGTCCCCGCACCTCCGGGTCGACCCGGTGATCGGGGCCACCGAGCGGGACGCCCGGCGGTCCCGCTGGCTCGACGCCCGGTCGCGCGCCGAGGCCACCATCCCCGAACTCTCGGACCTCCACTTCTGATTCCGGCGGCCGCCGCGTCCGTGTCCGGGCGACCCGACACGGACGCCCGGACGGGTCATCATTGTAGGAAGTACCAGGTAACGCCTACAGTGGGAAGGTCGCCACGCTGGGCGATCACGTGCCGACGGAACCGGCCGACGCAGGGGAACCAGGGGATCGGATGAGCACGGACATCGGAACAGTCGGCACCGAGTCGGCACCCCTCGCGGACCCGGTGCACCCCTCCATCGAGGAGGCGGTGACCACCTCGAGGAACCTGCACCACGCCCTGTCCAGTGTGCTGCTCGGCACGCCCCGGGCCGTCACCTTCGCCGTGGTGGCGGCCCTGTCCGGCAACCATCTCCTGATCGAGGACGTGCCCGGCGTGGGCAAGACCGTCCTGGCGCGGGCCCTGGCCACCGCACTCGGGGTCCAGCTCTCGAGGGTCCAGGGCCATCCCGACCTCCTGCCCTCGGACGTCACCGGCGTCACGGTGTTCTCTCCCGACACGGCCACCTGGGAGTTCCGTCCGGGCCCGGTCTTCGGCCACGTGGTCCTGCTCGACGAGCTGAACCGGACCCCGCCCCGGACCCAGTCGGCGCTGCTCGAGGCCATGGAGGAGCAGCAGGTGTCGGTGGACGGCGAGTCGTGGCCGCTCCCCCGTCCGCACCTGGTCATCGGCACCCAGAACCCCATCGGGCAGCTGGGGACCTACCCCCTGGTGGAGAGCCAGCTCGACCGGTTCGGGATCGCCACGTCCATCGGCTATCCCGATGCCGACGTCGAGACCGGCCTGGTCCTCCACCACGGCGGCCGCTACGCCCTCGACACGCTGGTGCCGGTGTCGGACCCGTCCCAGTGGGAGCGGACCATCAACGCCACCGCCACGGTCCGCGTGGTCACGCCGGTGGCCGAGTACGCCGTGTCGCTGGTCAGGGCCACCCGCACCGCCGGCACGGTCCGGCTCGGGGCCAGCCCCCGGGCCGCCATCTCGCTGATCCGGTCGGCCCAGGCCTACTCGGTCCTCAACGGTCGTGACTACGTGACGCCCCAGGACGTCCAGGCGGTGGCCGTGGCCTGCCTGGCCCACCGCCTGATCGCCGAGGGGAGCGGCGGCGAGGGGGCGACCCTGGTCGGCCGCATCATCGCCGAGGCGCCCGTCCCGGCCACGTGACCACCCCCGGGCCGGCGCGTACGTCCGCCTGGCCGACCGCGGTGGCCGTCCTGGTCGGCGTGGGGGGCGGCGTCGTGGCCGTGGTGGTGATCCGGTCGCTGCTCGGACCCGGGGCCGTCCCACTCGGCGCCGCCGTCGGCCTGGTCACCCTGATGTCGGGCATCCTCGTGGGCTGGAGGCTGTCCGGAGGCGGCCGGCGGGGCACCCGGCTCCCCAACGGCCACCGGGTCCGCGCCCGTCTGCACCCGGTGGCCTGGTTCGGGCCGGTGGCGGGCAGCGTGGTGGCCACGGCGGCCTGGGCCGGGGTGGCCCACTCCAGCGGGTCAGGGTGGGTTCAGGCCATCGGCGCCCTGCTGGCCGCGGTCCTCCTGACCGGCCTGGTCATGCCCGCGGTACCCGCCCACCGGGCCGTCGTGACCTGCACGGCCAGCCCGTCCGACGGCGAGGCCGGTGCGCCCCTCACACTCACCCTGTCGGCCAACGGGCCCGTCCGCATCCGGCCCCGCTACCCCGCCGGCACGGCGGCGCCCGCCGGCGGCCGGCCCCACGGCACCCGGACGGTCGATGTCGAGCTGGTGCCCGACCGACGGGGCACGCTGGAGACGGTGACGGTCGAGGTGGCGTCGTGCGCCCCCTTCGGCATCCTGTGGTGGGCCCGGGAGGTGGCGGTGGCCCTGCCCCGCCCGCTGTACGTGGCGCCGCGGCCGGGCCGGGCCGAGCAGCTCCAGACCGACGGCGACCGTGCCTCGGGCGAGGCTGCCGCCTGGGTGGCGGCCATCGCCGGCGAGCCCCGTGGGGTCCGCCCCTACCGGGCCGGCGACGCCCGGCACTCGGTGCACTGGCCGGCCACCTCCCACACCGGCACCCTGATGGTGCGCGAGGTCGAGCGCCAGACCGACGACCCCCTGGTGATCGACCTGGTCCTCCCGGCCGACCCGCTCGAGGCCGAGGCGGTGACCGAGCGAATGATGACCACCATCGCCCGGGAGCTGGCCGTGGGCCGGCCCGTGATCCTCGGCACCCGCGAGGTCGACGGCCACGTGGCCCGGATGGTCCTCGATCGGATCGATCTGGGCCGGCGCCTGGCCCGTGCGGTGGCACCGCCGGCGGCGCCGGTGGGTGACCGGCCCGGCCGCTCGCGGGAGCGGACGTGACCATCTGGCAACGCATCGTCCAGGCCAACCGGCCCGGTGCCCCCGAGCACTCGGTGCCGTTCCGGGCGGCCTCCACGGCCACCGTGGTCATCGCCATCGGCGCCTGCTGGAGCCAGGGGGAGCTGGGCGCGGCGTTCTCGGTCTTCGCCATCGCCGCCACGGTGATCGGCAACGTGCTCTCCTACCGCCAGCGGGCCAAGCCGTGGGGGATCGTCAAGCCCATCCTGGCCGTGTGCGCGGTGGGCGGGTTCGTGTGGTTCATCGCCCGGGTGAGCCACACCGCCACCCCCGGGGACATCTCCACCGTCGAGGCCCCGCTGGCCGTGCTGTTCGCCTGGGTGCTGTGCACCCATGCGTTCGACGTGCCCGCCCGCCGGGACGTGGCGTACTCGCTGGCCGGGTCGGCGGCCCTGATGGCGGTGGCGGCGGCCCAGTCGGTGGACCTCTCCCTCGGCGTCTACGTCCTGGCCTGGGTGGTGGCCGGCGTGTGGGGCCTCGTGACCATGTGGCAGTCCATGTCGGCCACGCGGGGGGTGCCGTGGCTCACCCTGGGCATCGCCGGACTGGCCGTGCTGGTGGTGGCGGTGCTGCTGGTGGCCGTCCTCCCGGCCCCGACGGTGTCGGCGTCGCTGATCTTCCCGTCGTCGGCGGCCAACTCCGGCCCGGTCAACTCGCCGAGCAACCTCACCGACGGGTCGGCGTCGCTGCCGGCCCACGCCGCCAGCCCGAGCGGCCGCATCGCCGTGGGGGGCTACCTCGGGTTCGCCAAGTCCCTCGACACCGGCGTGCGGGCCTCCCTCGGCAACGAGACGGTCCTGCGGGTGCGGGCGGCCCGGCCCTCGTTCTGGGTGGGGCAGACCTACGACACCTGGAACGGGGAGAGCTGGACCACCTCGGCCTCGACCTCGGGCAAGGGTGTCACCAAGGTGGAGAGCGGCTCACCGTTCCAGATCCCGCTGAGCAACGACCAGCAGGCGCCGTACGCCGACGGCACCACGGACATCCAGACCTTCTACCTGGCCCAGTCCGGACCGAACCTGGTCTTCCACGCCGACAACGCCGAGCGGGTCTACCTCCAGTCGCGGGCGCTCTACCTCACCGGCGGCGGCACCATCGTGTCGGCCGCCTCGATGGGCGCGGGCACGGTGTACACCGTGGTCTCGGACGACATCACCGCCACGGCCCACCAGCTCAGCCGGGCCACCGTCCCACCGTCGACGGGTTTCCCGATCGCCATGGCCCGCCTGCCCCTGGCCCAGGAGACCCGGTACCTGCAGCTGCCCCACCCCTACCCGCGCGTCCAGGCCCTGGCCAAGCGGATCACCGCCGGCATCGGTTCGCCGGGTGACGCCGACCCCATGACCTACGCCAAGGTCGCGGCCATCGAGCTGTGGATGTCCGACCACGTCACCTACACCACCGACATCCCGCCCCTGCCCCGCGGGGCCGACGCCGTCACCAGCTTCCTGTTCGGCTCGCGCAAGGGCTACTGCGAGCAGATCTCCACCGCCACCGTGATCATGCTCCGGACCCTCGGCATCGCCGCCCGCGAGACGGTGGGGTACATCCCGGGCTCCTACAACCCGATCACCGACCTCTACGACGTCCAGGCCAAGGACGCCCACGCGTGGGTCCAGGTGTGGTTCCCCGGGTACGGCTGGCAGAACTTCGACCCCACCGCCGACGTCCCCCTGGCCAACCCCACCCCCGGCTCGGTGCTGGCCCACTCGGCCGGGCGGCTCCTGTCCCACCTGCCCTGGATCCCCATCGGGATCGTCGCCGCCGTGGGGGTCACCGTCATCGCGGTCCGCCGTCGCCGCCTCCGCCGTCCCCCCACCTGGGCCCACCAGGTGGCCGCCGACCTCGAGCGGGGCGGACTCCGGCGGGGCCGCCGCCGCCGGACCAGTGAGACCCTGACCGCCTACGGGGGCCGGCTGGCCCTGGCCGACCCCGAGCACGGCGAGGCCCTGATGTGGACCACCCTGCTGGTGGAGCGGGCCACCTATGGGGGGGTCGAGCCCTCCGCCGAGGAGATCGCCCGGGCGCTGGCCATCACCCGCCGGTTCCGCAGCCGGCGGACCGGTCGGCCGTCGCCCGCCCCCACCGGGGCTCAGCCCCGGGACAGCGCCAGGGCCTCGTCGAACGACGCCCCGGCGGCCAGCAGCGGCCGGTAGGCCATGAGCTGACGGGGCTGGCTGAAGGCCAGGGCGGCCCGGAGCCGGTCGCCGCGCCGGTAGAGGGCCAGGAACTTGGACTCCTCGGTGGACCCCCCGACCACCACCACCTCGTCGTCGGGCCCGGGCAGACCGATGACCTGGATCTTGGTCTCGTACTGGTCGGACCAGAAGAAGGGCACCGGGGCGTAGGGCTCGGCCTCGGCCGTGCCGGCCATCAGGTTACGGGCCGCCAGTGCCCCGCCCTCGGCGGCGTTGGTCCAGTGTTCCACCCGGAGGCCCTCGCCGAGGGACGGGTGGCTCCAGCGGGCCACGTCGCCGGCGGCCACCACGCCGTCGCCGGCGAAGAGCCGCTCGTCGCACACCACCCCGTTGTCCAGGGCGAGGCCGGAGCCCTCGAGCCATCCGACTTCGGGAACGACCCCGATGCCCACCACGACCAGGTCGGCGGCCAGGTCGGTCCCGTCAGCCAGGTGGACCACCACCGGATCGGGACCGTCGGGGTCGGACGACAGGTGGTCGACCCCGACACCGGTCAGCAGGGTGACCCCGTGGTCGACGTGGAGGCGGCCGCACACCGCGCCCATCTCCTCCCCCAGCACCCGGCCGAGCGGGGTCGGGAGGGCCTCGACCACCGTCACCGCCACGCCCAGGCCGTGGCAGGTGGCGGCCACCTCGGACCCGATGAACCCGGCGCCGATCACCACCATCCGGGCCCCGGGTCCGGCGGCGGCCAGGTCGGCACGAATGCCCATGCAGTCGTCCAGGGTCCGCAGGGTGCGCACGGTGGGCATGGCCTCGGTGCCCGGCAGGGTGCGGGCGGTGGTGCCCGTGGCCACGATCAGGCCGTCGTAGTGGAGCTCGGTCCCGTCGCCACAGACGAGGTGCCGGGCGTCGGTGTCCAGCGACACGGCCCGACGGCCCAGGTGGAACTCGAGGCCCAGCGCGTCCAGCTTGTCCGGCGTGTGGTGCCGGATGCGCTCCACGTCCCACTTCCCCGACAGGACCTGCTTGGACAGGGGCGGCCGGTCGTAGGGGGCGTGCAGCTCCTCGCCCACGATCACCACCGGGCCGGTGTGGCCCTCGTGGCGGAGCTCCTCGGCGGCCCGCAGGCCGGCCAGCGATGCACCGACCACCACGACGGTCGACTCGGGCGTCAGGGGTTCGCTCATGGTGGGCATCGTAGGGGCGCCGCGCCCAGGGTCCCACCCGGAGGCTGCGGGCCCGACACCCTCAGCCGCCGAACATGGTCATCCACTGCTCGACACTGCGGGGGCGGAACACGTAGTTGGTGGCCCGGGTGTGCCCCAGGGTGGCCGACGGCTCCGGCGAGTAGAGGTGGCCCGGGTACAGGACGGTGTCATCGGGCACGTGGGCCAGGCGGGTGGTGAGCGACTCGTACATGGCCTCGGGATCGCCACCGGGAAGGTCGGTGCGGCCGCACCCGTCGAGGAACAGGGTGTCGCCGGCCACCAGGCGGCCGTCGACCAGGAAGCACTGGCTGCCCGGCGTGTGTCCCGGCGTGTGGATGAGGGTGACGGGGACCGCCCCCACGTCGATCACGTCGCCCCCGTGGTGGGCCACCAGGTCGGCCGGGCCCACCCCGGTGGACCTGGTCACCCAGGGCGCCTCGTCCGCCTGCACGTGCACGGGAACGGGGAGGACCTCGAGGAGGCGGCTGATGCCCTCGATGCCCCAGCCCATCATGTCGCCGCCCACATGGTCGGGGTGGTAGTGGGTGGCCAGTGCGCCGACGCACTCCATGCCGTCGTCCCGCAGCACGGCCAGCAGCTCGTCCACGCCGTAGGCCGGGTCCACCACGACGGCCTGGCCGGTGTCCCGGTCGCCGATCAGATACACGAAATTGACCATCTGGCGCGCCACCTGGTCGGTGACGGCGAAGTCCCGTCCGGCCAGCAGCTGGCGGAAGTACAGGCGGTCGTCGTCGGGGGTGGAGGTCGGGTCGGTGGCGGCGTGCACCGCACCACCTTACGGGGACCTCCCCCCGACGGGCGGCAGGGCCGGGGCGGTTCGGGGCGGCGCGGGAGGCCCGGCTCCACCGGGGTGACCCGGGCTACCATCGACCGGGCACCCACCGCACGGGGCCGGCGAAGGGACGGATCGGGATGACCACGACGGGCACACGCTCCACGGAGGCCGGCCGAGCGGGGCTGACGACCCCGGCATCCATGCTGCGGGAGTGGGCGTCCTCGACGCCCGACGCGCCCGTGCTGACCCAGGGTGCCACCACCATCACCTGGGCCGAGCTGTACGGCCGCGCCCGGCAGGTGGCCCGGGAGCTGGCGGCGGCCGGTGTGTCGGCCGGGGACCGGGTGGCCTTCCTCGACCGCAACGGCATCGACTACTTCGAGGTGTTCTTCGGGTGCGCGCTGATGGGGGCGGTGAGCGTGGCGGTGAACTGGCGGCTGGCCCCGCCGGAGATGGCCGTGATCATCGAGGACGCCGACGCCCGGGTGGTGTTCGTCGGGGCGGACTACGAGGCGGCGGCCAAGGAGGTGGTGTCGCTGACCGGTGGCGACCGCCGCTCCGTGGCCCTGGACCGCTTGGCCGAGTGGCGCGACCCCGACGGCCTGGGCCCGGCCGCCGACCCCGGCTTCGAGCCCGGCCCCGACGACGTGGTCACCCAGCTCTACACGTCGGGGACCACCGGGTTGCCCAAGGGGGCGATGATCTCGGGGCGGAACCTGTCCACCATCCTGGTCGAGGCCGACCGGGTGTTCCACATCGGGGCGGACACCGTGTCGCTGGTGGCCATGCCCCTCTTCCACATCGGCGGCACCGGGTGGGCGGTGGCCGGCATGTCGCGGGGAGGCCACTCCGTGGTCCTCCGTGACATCGACCCGGTGGAGATCCTGACCCTCATCGAGACCCACCGCATCACCGAGACGTTCATCGTCCCGGCCGTCCTGATGTTCTTGTTGGCCACACCGGAGCTGGCCACCACCGACGTGTCGTCGCTGCGCACCATCTTCTACGGGGCCTCCCCCATCAGCGAGGACGTGCTGGTGCGTTCGATGGCCGCCCTCGGGTGCGACTTCGCCCAGGTCTACGGCCTGACCGAGACCACCGGCGCCATCACCTCGCTGATGCCCGCCGACCACGATCCCGACGGGCCCCGCTCCGGGCTGCTGCGGTCGGCCGGCCGGCCCTTCGACCATGTGGAGCTCCGGATCGTCGACGCCGGGACCGGTGCGACGGTGCCGGTGGGTGCGGTGGGCGAGGTGTGGACCCGGTCGGACCAGAACATGCTGGGCTACTGGAACAAGCCCGACGAGACGGCATCCGTGCTGTCCGGGGACGGCTGGTTCCGGACCGGGGACGCCGGGTGGCTGGACGCCGAGGGGTTCTTGTTCCTGCACGACAGGATCAAGGACATGATCGTCTCGGGTGGCGAGAACGTGTATCCGGCCGAGGTCGAGAACGCGCTGTTGGCCCACCCGTGGGTGGCCGACGCCGCGGTCATCGGCGTGCCCGACGACCGGTGGGGCGAGACGGTCAAGGCCGTCGTGGTGCGGGCGCCGGGCGCGCCCGACGACGAGGACGACCTGGCTGCCGACATCATCGCCGCCACCCGGTCCCGCCTGGCCCACTACAAGTGCCCCACCTCGATCGACTTCGTCGACGCCCTGCCCCGGAACCCCTCGGGCAAGGTGCTCAAGCGCGAGCTGCGCGCCCCCTACTGGGAGGGCCGCGAGCGCAACATCCACTGACCGGGCCGGTGCCCCACCGGAACCGGACCGGCCACGTCAGCCCGTGGGGCGGGGACCGGCGGCCCGGCGGGCCTCGATGGCGTCGGACAGGCGTTGCCAGTTGCCGTAGACGTTGGAGGAGAAGACGCCGGTCGGCCCGAACTTCCGCCGCTGGTCGGCCGCCACCAACTGCCACATCTTCCAGTAGCCGACCACGGACGATCCCAGGGCCTCGTCGATCCACTCGAGGTCGAGGCCGTGCAGCCGCTCCAGCGTCCCCAGGTCCTCGAAGAAGCTGGCCAGCCGCTCGAGCCGGTAGATCTTCATGCCGTTCTTCTCGTCGAGCTGCATGTAGTGGGCGAAGAAGTGGGCCGGGTCCATGCCGGCCAGCGACCGCTGCACCCGGAGCATGTCCGGGTCGTCCCACCGCGCCACCACGTCGGCGAAGAGCTGGGCCTGCGCGGCACGGGCCTGGTCGACGCGCCAGCGTCTGGCGGCGGACTGGCCCCGCAGGGCCACGACCAGACCGACGAGGACACCGACCGCCACCACCGCGGCACTGACGGAGAGGACCCAGCTCGACCAGGGCACGCCCCAGATCATCTGCACTCCGGTCGGCGCCATCATGGGCGCCAGGCTAGGTCTTGGGTCCTGGGACAGACGAAGGTGCTACGGACAGTGACAAGGCCAACGCTGACCGTTCGGGGGCAGGCACGGCAGGTCCGACCGGGGTGCGGCCGGCGACGGGTGCGGGGTCAGAACAGCCCCGGCGACGACTCGTCGTCACCATCCGGGTCGTCGTCGAGATCCACCTCCAGGACCTCGACCACCTCGATGGCGTCGGACTGCCCGATGGCCTCCAGCCGGGGCACGAGCTCCTCGACCTGGATACGGGTCTGGCGCAGCCGCCGATCGAGCTCGTCGACGATATCGGTGGCCCGTTGCAGCTGGTCGACCAGCCGGTCGACGTCGATGACGCCGGTCTCGAACTCCTCGATGATGGCATCGAGCTCGGCGCCGGCGTCCGAGTAGCTCAGATCGCCCACACCGGGGCCGTCCTGTCCCGGTCCGTCGCCGGCGCGTCCACGTGCTGTCGTTGCCATCACTGCATCCCTTCGTCGTCGTGGGTGGGCGGGTGTCCGCCGGGTGGCGCCGCCGCGGACCCGGTGACCGTCGAGACCAGTTCGCCGTCCGCCAGCCGGGTGCGGAGGACCGATCCGTCTCCGACACCGTCGACCGATCGGACCACCCGTCCCGACCCGTCCCGCGTCACCGAGTAGCCCCGTTCCAGCTGGCGCCGGTAGTCGTAGGCGCCGAGCAGTCTCCTCCACTGGTCCACGCGGCGCTGCTCGGCGACCAGCTGCCGGCCGGGCAGGAGGGCCAGCCGGGTGGCCCGGCCGAGGGTGGCGTCCCGCTCGGTGGCGAGCGAGCGCCGCGCCGCGCCGACGAGGGCCACGCCCCGGGAGGCGAGGCGGTGGCCGTGGGTGTCGAGCTGGCCCCGAGCCACGCCCCGCAGGGTGGCGGCCCGATGGCCGAGGCGGTCGGCGTGCCGCTCGAGTTGGGAGCGGGCCCCGATGGCCACGGCCCGCTGGCGCGCCGCCAGGAGCCGGTCGGACGCCATCAACTGGTCACGGGCCAGCCGGGCGACCACCGCACCGGCATCGTCGACGCGCCGCCAGTACTCGAGGGCCAGGCGGGCCAGCTCCTGGCCGCATTCGGTGGGGGTGATGAAGGCGCGGTGCGCCACCTCGTCGGCCACCGACTGATCGCCGGTGTGGCCGATGCCGGTCCACACCGGAAGGTCCGAGGTGGCGACGGCCCGGGCCACGACCTCGTGGTCGAAGGTGGCCAGATCGGCCTTGGACCCCCCTCCCCGCACCACCACGATGACGTCGAGCGGCTCCCCCTGGAGGTCGGCGATGGCGCCGGCCACCCGGCGGGGGGCGTCCCGGCCCTGCACCGCGGTGGAGGCCACGGTGACACGGAAGGCCATGCCCGAGTGGCGGAGCCCTCCCAGGAAGTCGTTGAACCCCTCCGTGCCGGGACTGGCCACCAGGCCCACCCGGAGGGGTAGCAGGGGCAGGGGGATCCGACGCTGCCGGTCGAAGAGGTTCTCCTCGACGAGTGCCTGGACCAGCCGGGCCCGTTGGGCCGCCACCTTGCCGAGGAGGGCATCGGTGTCGAGCTCGCGCAGGATGAAGTCCACCGAGCCCCGGGCCTTGTAGAACTGCACCTCGCCCCGGGCCCGGACCACCATGCCGGCCTCGAGGGTGATGCCCAGGCGGTCGAGCGTGGAGCGCACACTGCGCCACTGCGTCGACCAGCACTTGACGTTCAGCGTGGGCGCCGCCGCATCCTGCGCATGGGTCGGATCGACCAGGTCGATGAAGCAGTGGCCCCGCGGCAGCACCTTCAACGAGCGGATCTCCCCGGTGATCCAGAGCTCCTCGGAGAATGCCGACTTCAGGGCCCGGTCGACCCGCGAGTAGAACTCGGTGATGGTGAGGGCATCGGGTCCTCCGGCCCCCGGTCGGGGCGAGCCCGGTGTGACGATGGACGAACCGCGTGGCACGGGGGTCAGGTTAGAGGCACCCTGTGACCCCGGCCGACCGACCGGCCCCACCGGCAGGGACGGCCCGGCCCCGGCCGGCGGGCCCCGGCCGGCGTCGGCCTACGGCGAGACGGTGCCGGTCGAGGCGGCCGACGGGCTCCCGGTGCCCAGGGCGTTGACGGCGGTCACCGTGAAGGAGTACGTGTCCCCGCTGGTGAGGCCGTCGAGGGCGATGGGGCTGTCCGATCCCACCACCACGGTGCCGCTGCTGGGATCGGACGGGTTGGAGAGGTCGGTGACGGTGACCAGGTAGCCGGTGACGTCCGAGCCTTCGTCGAATCCGGGGGTGAACGACACCACCAGCGTCCCGGGGTCGGAGAACTGGTCGGGCGAGGCCGCCACCCCGGTCGGGGCGTTCGGCACGGTGGCCGGGGTCACCGGGCTGGTGGGAGCAGAGACCGGCCCGGTGCCCACGCCGTTGGTGGCAGAGACCTCGAAGGTGTAGGTGTCGCCATTGGTCAGCCCGCTGACGGTGGCCGGGCTGGAGGTGCCGGTGAC
>Ga0302157_10004139_pt1 | contig 15883 bp, 16 predicted proteins | sample I_Bog_N3_3_FD_193502 | JGI IMG/M metagenome (GOLD analysis project Ga0302157, IMG submission 193502) | Peat permafrost microbial communities from Stordalen Mire near Abisko, Sweden - I_Bog_N3_3 | ecosystem: Environmental > Terrestrial > Soil > Wetlands > Peat | place: Sweden: Abisko, Stordalen...
ACCGACGAATTCATTTTATTGAGGAATGCTCAATAATGGAACCGCTGCGCCGCGTCAAGCCGCGTCGGAAGACAAATGGCGCTCTGCGATGGGCGTGGACCGTCTCCGCTGGGCGTTCGGCTATCGTTCCGTTTGGATTCGACATGTTCACACCATTGATAATGATTGAATATTCGTGATTTCGGCGAGCCGACGCGGCCGCATCGCGCGCCGGGAAGGGTTGATCGTTCGATGGCGGCCCGATTCGCGGCGTCCCGATTATTCGCGGTCGAGGCGGCGCGTTCTTTCCCATTTTCCGCGGCCCAGGGCAGAAATAAAGTGACGCTCAATAGCTCTGGACCCCTCGGCGCGGTCTCGAACTTGCGCTGCGGCCTGACGGCTCGGCGCCCGCTCGACCGTCCGTCGCCGCCATGGGTATTTTCCGGCCCTGGCAGGGCAGGGGGAACGCTCGCTAGAGCGATTTCCAAGTCGAGGCGATGGGCGGTTTGATTTCGCCGCCGCACTCCTGTTTGCCTACGCGCTGAAGCGCGACCCGACGATCCTGTCCCCCAAAACCGCGGAGTTATCGGCCATGACCGAGACGATCGTCGTCATCAACTCCGGCTCCACCAGCCTGAAGTTCGCGGCCTATGCGGTGGACGGCGCCGAGCCGCTGAAGCCGATCTGCCATGGCGAATTGAGTGATATTCAGGGCGATCCCAAGTTCGAGGCCAAGAACGCGGCGGGTCAGCCGATGCAGGCGCTCGGCAAAGTCCCCAAGGGCCATAGCGACGCGCTCCCTTTCGTCGTCTCCTGGTTGGAAACGAACATCGCGGGGATGAAGTGGGTTGCCGCCGGACACCGAATCGTGCTCGGCGGCGAAAGGTTCGAGTCGCCGGTTCTGGTCGATGCCGACGTGCTGGAATATCTCGAGTCTCTCGTCGCCATGGAGCCCTCTCACCAGACTTACAACGTCCAGGGCGCCCGCGCGCTGGCCGAGGCGTTTCCGGGGCTGCCGCAGGCGGCGTGCTTCGATACCTCGTTCCATCGCACAATGCCTGATGTGGCGCAGACTTACGCGCTGCCGAAGGACGTGCGCGACGCGGGCGCGAGGCATTGGGGCTTTCACGGCATTTCCTACGACTATATCAGCCGCCAGCTTCCCAGATATGCGCCGAAGGCGCGGCGGGTGATCGTCGCGCATCTGGGCGGCGGCGCCAGCCTGTGCGCCCTGCTCGACGGCCGGAGCGTCGATACGACGATGGGTTTTGGAACGCTGACGGGATTGCCGATGGCGACGCGGTCGGGAGACGTGCCGCAAGACCTGCTGTTGTATCTGTTGCGCCGCAAGCTGTTCGACGACGCCTCGTTGCAGGCGATGCTGAGCGAGCGCTCCGGAATGCTCGGCCTGTCGGGAATCAGCGGCGACATGCGTGTGTTGCAGGACAGCGACGATCCGCGGGCGGTCGCGGCTTTGGCCTATTTCGTCTATGCGATGACCAAATATGTCGGCGCCTATGTGTCCGTGCTGGGCGGGTTGGACGCGTTGGTGTTCACGGCGGGCGTCGGCGAGCACTCGGCGCCGGTGCGCGCCGCATTGTGCGCCAAGCTGGGGTGGCTCGGCGTGGCGCTCGATAGTCCGGCGAACCTTTCCGGCGGACCGCGCATTTCCACCGCCGACAGCCCCGTATCGGTCTGGGTCATCCCCACCGACGAAGAGTTGATGATCGCCCAGCACACGCTGGCGCTGGTTCGACCATAGCACGGACGCCGACGCGTCTGAGGGATTTCCGAGGCTTGCGTCGCGGCCGCGTCGGCGCCCGTGATGGCGGGCGCGGAGGGCGCGCGCAGGCTCAATACACGGAAGGCGCGCGCGTTGGATGATCCTTACAAGACGCTCGGCGTATCGAGGGACGCCTCCCAGGAGGCGATCCGGGCCGCCTATCTCAAGCTGGCCAAGCAACACCATCCCGACCTCAATCCCGGCGACGCCAAGGCCGAGGCGACGTTCAAGACGATCGCGAGCGCCAACGACCTGCTCTCCGACGCCGAAAAGCGGGGAAAGTTCGATCGCGGCGAGATCGACGCGGCAGGCCAGGAGCAGGCGCCGCGATATTCCTACCGCGACCACGCGGATGGCGAATCGGGCCGCCGATACAGTCGGGCCGGCTCACAGGCGGGCGGATGGAACGAAGACGAATTCGGCGACATGTTCACCTCGATGTTCGGCGAGAGGGGACAGGCCGGCTCGACCACGCCCCGGCGCGGCGCGGACACCAGCTATGTCCTGTCGACGAGTTTTCTCGACGCCGTCAACGGGGCGACGCTCCGCCTGACCCTTCCCGACGGCATCGCCTTGGAGGTCAAGGTCCCGCCGGGAACGGCGGACGGCCAAACCCTCCGTCTGCGCGGCAAGGGCGAGCCGGGCCGCAACAATGGCCCCGCCGGCGACGCGCGCATCGAAATTCATGTCGCGCTGCATCCGCATTTCCGCCGTGACGGGCAGGACATCCGGCTGGTTCTGCCGGTGACGCTTGCGGAAGCCGTGCTCGGCGGCGACGTCGAGGTTCCCACGCCGCGCGGCGCCGTGCACATGCGCGTGCCCAAGCATTCGGACGACGGCACGGAACTCAGGCTGAAAGGGCGGGGCGTGCCCGCGCACAACGGCTTGCCGGCGGGCGACCTCTACGCGAAATTGAACGTAGTGATCGGCCCCGCGGACGCGGCGCTGGAGTCCTTCCTGCGCGATTGGAAGCCCGAACACGCGTCAAATCCCCGGCGGAGCATACAGGAGCCGACATGATCAACATCGACGCCATGGTCGAACTTTATTCGCGCCTGGAGCGGCCCGTCCTCGAACGTTGGATCGCCGACGATTGGGTGCGCCCGGACCAGCGCGACGGCGAATACACGTTTCGGGAAATCGACGTGGCCCGGGTTCACCTCATCCTCGAATTGCGCGACCAATTGGACGTCAACGAGGCCGCGCTGCCCGTCGTGTTATCACTGCTCGATCAACTCTACGACCTGCGCCGTCAGATGCGCGCCCTGGGAGACGCGTTCGTACGTGTCGCGCCCGCCGACGTTCAACGCGGCGTGGTCAGCGAGTTCACGCGACGCCCGATCTGATCGCCGGTCTTGGCGACGTCTGAGTAGATCCCGCATCTCGCCAATGGCCGCCCGCCGTGAGTACGTGCCGGCTTCGCGACGCGCAGGTCGCGAGGAGCGGATCCGATTCTCGAGTCCAAGTATTTTCCGCGGTCGAATGTCCGTCCGAAGGACAGGTGAAAAAATGGAATCGAACTTTCCGCGCTCCTGGATGTGGTCCGAAGCGTTCGCGATGCTGGATCGAGCGGAGCTTTTGCGTCGTGTCGTGTTTCGCCCGCCACGCTCCGTCGCGCGCCTACCCGTGTGGGAGCCGCCCGTAGATGTTTTTGAGACGCGCGAGGAAGTGATCGTCTTGGTCGCCTTGCCCGGCGTCGACGCCGAGAGCGTCGAGGTCTCGCTCGACGGCGGCGTTTTGATTTTTTCCGGGAACCGGGCTTTTCCCGAGGAAATGGGCGCGGCCGTGATCCATCGGCTCGAACTGCCGCAGGGGCGTTTCGAGCGCCATGTGCCGCTGCCGCCGGGCCGCTACAGCGCGGCGCGGCGCTCGGCGTCGGACGGTTGTTTGACCATCGTACTGGAAAAATTAGGAGCGTTGGGTGGCTGAACTTCAGCAAACGGATTCCGCTTTGGTCGAGCCGCCGGCGATTCCGGCCGCCGTGCCGCTCGACGCGCTCATCATCGTGCCGATGAGGAATGTCGTGTTGTTTCCGGGCGCGGTGCTGCCCATCACCGTCGGCCGACCGATTTCCATCAAGGCTTCGCAGCAGGCCGTGCGGGAACAAAGGCAGATCGGCGTCCTGCTGCAAAAGGACCCGATGGTCATCGATCCCGTCGCGTCCGATCTGCACCGCGTCGGGACGATCGCCAACGTGGTGCGCTACATCACGACGCCCGACGGCGCGCACCATGTCGTCTGCCAAGGCGAACAGCGCTTCGAGGTGATCGAATATTTGACCGGTTGGCCGTTTCTCGTCGCCAAGGTGCGCGCCATCGCCGAGACAGAACCCGATCCGCCGAGCGCGGAGATCGAGGCCCGCTTCCTGTTCCTGAAAGGGCAGGCGGTCGAAGCGCTACAACTGCTTCCGCAAGCCCCGCCCGAACTGCTGGCGGCCGTCCAGTCCGTGGAATCGCCAGCGACCCTGGCGGACATGGTCGCCAATTACATGGACGCCGCGCTCGGCGAAAAGCAGGACATCCTCGCGACCGTCGAGATCGGCCCCCGGCTGGATCGGGTTTCGAAAATATTGGCGCACCGCATTGAAGTCTTGCGCGTGACCCAGGCGATAGGGCGGGACACGCGCGCTTCGTTGGATGGACGCAATCGCGAAATGCTGCTGCGCGAGCAGATGGCGGCGATTCAGCGCCAACTCGGCGAAGGCGATGAAGGCAAGGCCGCCGAAATGGCCGAACTCAGCCAGGCGATCGTCAAGGCCGCGATGCCAAAAGACGTCGACGAGCAGGCGCGCAAGGAATTGCGTCGATTGGAGCGCATGCCGGAAGCGGCCGCCGAATTTGGCATGGTGCGCACCTATCTCGACTGGTTGACCGAACTGCCGTGGGCGCTCACCGCGGAGAAACCCATCGACATCTCCGCTGCGCGCCGGATCCTCGACGAGGACCACTTCGGACTGGAGAAGATCAAGCGCCGGATCATCGAGCATCTCGCTGTGCGCAAGTTGGCCCCCAACGGCAAGGCGCCCATTCTTTGCTTCGTCGGGCCGCCCGGCGTCGGCAAGACCTCGCTGGGCAAATCGATCGCGCGCGCCATGGAGCGCAAATTCGTGCGCGTGAGCCTGGGCGGCGTTCATGACGAGGCCGAGATTCGCGGCCATCGGCGCACCTATATCGGCGCTTTGCCCGGTGATATCATTCAAGGGATCCGCAAGGCGGGCGCGCGCAACTGCGTGATGATGCTGGACGAGATCGACAAGCTCGGCTCCGGTGTGCACGGCGATCCCGGCTCGGCTTTGTTGGAAGTGCTCGATCCCGAGCAGAACAATAGTTTTCGCGACAATTATCTCGGCGTGCCGTTCGATCTCAGCCGCGTCGTGTTCATCACGACAGCGAATATGCTCGACACCATTCCCGGGCCGCTGCGCGACCGCATGGAAATCATCGGCCTCTCCGGCTACACCGCGGCCGAAAAATTCGAGATCGCCTGCCGCTATCTGGTCCAGCGGCAACGCGAAGCCAACGGATTGACGCCGGATCAGGTCGAAATCACCGATGACGCCGTGCGTGACATCATCAACTACTACACCCGCGAGGCGGGCGTGCGAAATCTGGAACGCGAGATTGGCAAGACGCTGCGCCATGTCGCGGTGCGCGTCGCCGAAGGCGAGACCGGGCGCATCGCTGTCGCGGTCAAAGATCTGGCCGCCATTCTCGGAGCGCCGATTTTCGACAACGAGGTCGCCATGCGCACCAGCGTGCCCGGCGTGGCGACGGGGCTCGCCTGGACGCCCGTCGGCGGAGATATTCTGTTCATCGAGGCGACTGGAAATCCAGGCAATGGCGGATTCATCCTCACCGGCCAACTCGGCGAGGTGATGCGAGAAAGCGCGCAGGCGGCGCTGAGCGTCGTCAAGAACCGCGCGAGTCTGCTCGGCATCGACGCCGCGCGATTTCCCAAGCTCGACATCCACATTCATGTGCCCGCCGGCGCGACGCCCAAGGATGGACCCAGCGCCGGCGTCGCGATGTTCATGGCCTTGACCTCATTGTTGACGAACAGGAATGTCCGCAACGATACCGCGATGACCGGAGAGATCAGCTTGCGCGGTCTCGTGCTGCCGGTGGGCGGCGTCAAGGAAAAAGTCATCGCCGCGCAGCGCGCCGGTCTCAAACGCGTCATGCTGCCTGCGCGCAATCGCCGCGACCTCGACGACATTCCCGACGAAACGCGCAACCATCTCGAGTTCATATGGCTGGAGCGCGTCGAAGACGCGGTCGCGGCCGGGTTGGAGCCTGCCGGAAGAACCGGCGACGACTCGCCGTCGCTGCTTTCGCCCGAACTGGCGGACATGATCGCGTGACGGCGCGCCGTCACGCGACGCCAAACAAATCCTTGACCCGCTGACTGAGTCGCGAAGCGAGATTGTTGTCGGGCTTGTTGCGGTCGGCGAAGTCTTCGAGACGCGCCTTGCCCACCGCTTGCCGTCGCGCGAGAACCTCGCCGAGCGCGGCGGCCAGGGCAGGCCGCTGCTCGATGATCGGCGCCAGATCTTCCTTGGCGATTTCGTAAACAATGGCCTTGGTGAGGGCTTTGATCTTGAACATGGTCGCAGCGCCGGCCAGAACCCCGGCCTCGCCAAAACTATCGCCCGGCGCCAGACGCAGCGCCTCCTCTTCGACCGCGCCGTTCTTCTGCACGGCGATCAATACGCCCGCGCTCAGGATCGATAACGCCCGGGCGACGCTGCCTTGTTGGACCAGAACGTCGCCCACCCGATGCGTTCGACGCTTCATCTTCGGCACGAGCGCGATCCGTTCCTCTTCCGAGAGCGGCGCGAATATCGGCAGGTGGTCCAACAGTCGTCGCGGCATATCTTCCGGGGTGGGCTCCCTGCCTCGGAGCGCCAACGGCGCCAGAGTCCCGCTCGGCGGCGCGAGGCGAATGCCCGCGGACGCACAATGTCGAAACACCAGGTCGAACAGTTCGTTCTGCGCGTCGGGACCCTGTTCGTACGACGACACGAAGAACTGAACGTCGTATCCCATGGCCACGGCGTCCAAGGTTCGCATCGCGACATTGGGCGCCGGCTTCCGCAGGATGCTGTTGCAACTCAACAACGCGGATTCCAGGGCGACGCGGCCGCGCGAGGGCGAAATTGTCGGCTCGAGCCGAATGTTGACCGTGATGCCGTGAGCCTTCATCGGTCGGCTCGTGTTGATCAACTTCGCCTTGGCGATCACGCTGTTGGGTATGACGGCGACGTCGTTGTCGAGGGTGAGGACGAGTGTCGCTCGCCAGTTGGTCTCGACGACCTGCCCCTGCGTGCCGCCGTCGAGGATCACCCAGTCTCCGGGTCCATAGGGTTTGGACAGATTGAGCACGACGCCGGAAAAAACGTCGCCCAGGGTATTCTGCAGCGCCAGTCCGAGAACGATGGCGATAATTCCGGAGGCCGCCAACAGGCCGGTGATGGGGATGTCGAAGACATCGGCGACGATCCCCAGCGCGGCGCAGACATAGATTGCGCCGACGACGATGTCCTGCAGGAAGCGCGTCTCCCGCGGCTGGCGCCGAAAGACGAGAACCGCTCTGAGGAAACCAGCGATCAACCACGATGCTGCGATCCACCAAACGATCTTGAAGGCGCTGATCAGTAAATAGGCATAGGTCGCTCCACTGTTCGGCGTCGGCTCCGCGGGAAGGATGCCCGCGCCGATCAAAATGGCCGAGAAGCCCGCGAATGCGACGAGCTGGAGCAGGAACTGAACGAGTGGATGTTGGCGAAACCCGAGACGGGTGACCAGAAACCCCGCCACGAGAACAGCGCCGGCGAGCGGCAGCGCAAAACGGAGTTGAGAGAGTTCATATAAGAGATCAGCGGTCATGAGCCTCATCGGCACGGGTTCCTGCATCTTTCCGAATATGGCTCTCCGCTCAATACGTCAAGAAAGGCCATACCGGGATCGCGGTCGGCAAACATGACATTCTCCAGGGTCGAGCGGCTCTCGGGCGCGAGCCGAAATGAATGTCCGCTCCCCGACTTCAACGCGGCCCGTCGCCGATGGTGTCAGAGGCCCTGACGGTGAAATTAGCGAGGATCGGAAATCCCCCAGTCCTGTTTGGCGCCGTTGGGGGCATCGCCGCCTGGAGGGAGCCCGATCGTCGTCTCGGGTCGGCGCTCCAACGCGTTGAGACCCCCGCACGAGTCTTCGATATGCCGAGGTTCGGATCGCTATGGCGCCAATGCTGTTCGATTGAGGCTCGCACGCTTCGACGAGTCGGATGTTTCGTCATGATGGGGCGAGTCTTTGCTCGGCCGCTCCTGACGGACGCGGGCGAGTCCACGCCGCGGAGTCCCCGAGCTTCGCGACCAACCACCATTGAAACAGAGTATTTTCCGTATCTATCGCTTGTCGCCGATGACGCCGAAGGGATCGCGGTGTTGGGCCTGCGGCCCGATCCTTCAGGAGATCAAGGCGATGGTAAAATACGGCACATCCCTTCTCGCGGCGCTGTGCGCCACGACGATGCTGACGTCGGGCGCGGCATGGGCGGCCAACCCTGCGCCGGCGGCGCCCGTGCAGGAAGCGAACGCGACGTCGCAGCAGGCGACTGCGGACAAGGACCTCGGCAAATTCTCCGCGGACGGCGCCGCCGCCTTCGCCAACATCATGTTCACCCGCCGCGCGATCTTCGAGGGTCGCACGGACGACGCGAAGAAATACGTCGCCCTCGCCGAGTCCGGCTTCAACAAGGCCAAAAGCGACGATACGGTTTATACCAAGGCGGAGGCCGCGCTGAAGCCGCCCGCGGGAAATGTCGACGCGGAAAAGCCAGCCACGGAGGCCACGACGCCGCCCCCCGACAAGGGCGCGCCGATCGCCTGGGTGCCGGTGGATGAATCCATCAGCATCGCCGAGGACATAACCGGCAACGCCACCAAGACGGCGGCCGTCGGCGATGCGAACCAGAGCCTTCAGACCGGCGACAGGGACGCCGCGATGAAAAAACTCAAGGTCGCCGGAATCGAAGTGGCGATCGTTCTGGCCCTCATGCCGGTAGAGACGACGCTCGACAAGGTGCATCAGGCCGCCGTGTTGATTGACGCCGGCAAATATTACGAGGGCAGCCAGGAGTTGCGGCTGGCCGAGGCGGGCGAGCGTTTCGACACGGTCGGCAATCTCGGCACTCCGAAGCAGTGAAGCGTCGCCCTCGCCTTGTCCGACGCTACGCGGCAAGGCGAGGGCGCGTCCCGCACACCCGACGGACTTCAGTCGACGGAACCGTCAGATGACAATGAACCCCTTTTCCTGGACGCTTCAGCATCGCGTGGCTTGGTTCATCGTCAGCGTGTCGGGCGCCGTCGCCGGGGTATTGTTCGCCTTCATTCAATCTCCGTTGTTCTTCGCTCCGCAGGGTTGGTCCGTGTTCGCGTCCTGGTTGTGGTCGCCGGGGCTGTACTGGGTTTGGCCGGTCGCGGGCTTCTTCGGCACGGCCTTGCTGTTCTATCTGGTTCAGCTTCCGAGGTCGTCGAACTAGCGATCCGCGCGCCAGGTCGCATGAGTGGAGTCCGAGTCTATCGGCCTTCCCCTGTTTCGAGTTAACTCCCTTTACCGCGATGGCGTGGCCGGGATCCCGGCATCAAGTCCATAAGGGGAATCATGTCTCGTAGCGCGTCCAGGATACGAAGCGGTGGCGCATAGGGATGCCGATAAACCCTTGGCTCATCGCGGTTCTGGTATCGGTCGCGACGTTCATGGAGGTGCTCGACACCACCATAGCCAATGTCGCGCTACGCTACATTTCGGGCGGCCTCGCGGTCGGACCTGCCGAGGCCGCCTGGACGATCACCAGTTATCTGGTCGCCAATTCCGTCGCGCTCTGCGCCAGCTCCTGGCTCGCCGCGACCTTCGGGCGGCGCAATTTCTTCCTCAGTTGCGTTGCTCTGTTCACCGTGAGTTCGATCCTGTGCGGGCTGTCCTGGAACCTGCAATCGCTGTTGGTTTTTCGCGTTCTTCAAGGGCTCGCCGGCGGCGGCATGACGCCCGTGGCCCAGTCCATCCTCGCCGACGCCTTCCCGCCGGCGAAACGCGGACAAGCCTTCGCGCTTTATGGCATCGCCGTCGTCGTAGCGCCGGTGGTCGGGCCCGTCCTGGGCGGCTACATCAGCGACAATTATTCCTGGCATTGGTGCTTCCTGATAAATGGCCCTGTCGGCGCGATTCTGTTCGTGCTGATCTACATGTTCATCAATGAAGCGCCGGGCGCGGCCGGCGAGCGTCGGGAGGCGCGAAAGCGGGCGCCGCCTTTCGACTTCGTCGGCTTCCTGCTGGTGGCGACGTTCCTCGGCGCACTCGAAGTCGTGCTCGACAAGGGCCAGGAGGACGATTGGTTCGGCTCGTCGTTCATCGTGTTGTTCGCCGCGCTCTCGGCGACATCGCTGTTGGTGTTCGTTCCCTGGGCGCTGATGAAGCGGCGACCCGTCCTCGATATCCGCATGCTCGTGAGCCGGCAATTTGGCGCGTGTTTCCTGGTCATGCTCGGAGTTGGCGCGATCGTGATCGCGACGACGCAGGTCGTGCCGGAGATCCTTCAGGACGATTACGGCTACACCGCCCAACTCGCCGGCGAAGCTCTATCGCCCGGCGGTCTCGTGACGATGGTGATGATGCTCATCGTCGGCCGCCTCGGCTTCATCCAGCCCAAATATCTGATCGCCTTCGGCGCCGTGGTCATCGCCGACGGCATGTACATGCTGACGAGCCTCGATGCGGATTCGACGTTCTGGTTCTTCGCGATTTCGCGAATGGTCGTGGGCGTCGGGCTGCCGTTCATGTTCATTCCGATCACCGTCGCGTCGTATGACGGGATCGCCGAGGCGAAAACCGATCAGGCCTCCGCGCTGATCAACCTGGCGCGTAATTTCGGTGGTTCGATCGGGGTATCGCTTTCGCAGACGGTGCTGGCCCGGCGCGAGCAATTCCATCAAGTCCGATTGTCGGCGCATGTCGGCGATTGGAACCCGCTCTACTATCAGGCCGAGCGGGCGGCGAAGGGCTATTTTGCCGCGCAACCTCTGCATGGCGGCAGCGCGTCGCGAGCCGCGATCGGCTGGATTGGCGAGCTCGTTCAACAACAAGCGAGCTACCTGAGCTATATCGACGTGTTTCTGGTCCTCAGCGTCCTGTCGGCGGCGCTGGCGCCGCTCGCACTTTCGCTGCGCGCGGTCGATTCGAAGCGCTCCTCGCCGGGCGCGCACTGAGGAGGGAGCTAGATGACGGACACGCATTCGCAAGACGCCCAGGCCGATCCGAAGGCGACGACGGCGCCGGAGGCAACGCCCGAGAAACCGTCCGACCCGCTCGGCGCCTTGCGCCGCCATCCCGTTTGGACGGGCCTCGCCCTGGTCGCCCTTGCCTCCGTGAGCGTCGCCGCGTTCGTCTGGTATCTGCACGCGCGCCATTATGAGAGTTCCGACGACGCCTTCGTGGACGGGCGGCCGATCTACATCGACTTGCAGGATTCCGGAGTGATCGAGGAGGTGCCGGTGACCGACAACCAAATCGTCAAGCCCGGCGACCTTCTCGTTCGCATCGACGCGCGTGACTACCAAGCTGCGGTCGCCCTGGCGCAGGCGCAAATCGCGACCGCCGAGGCGGCCGTCGCCAACGCCCGCGCGCAGATCTTCGAGCAGGCCGCGACGATCCAGCAGGTTGGCCGCGCGAGCGTCGAAGCGCAGGCGGCGTTGGATTTCTCGAAACAGGAAAACACACGCTATCAGGATCTCGTCACGAAAGGCGCCGGCACGTTACAGCGCGCGGAGCAATCGCAGTCCGATTTGCAATCAAAGCAAGCGGCGCTATCGGCCGCGCAATTTGCTCAGTCGGCGGCTGATCGCCGGACGCAAGTGCTCGAAGCGCAAAGGAAGAGCGCCGAGGCGCAACTCGAAGCGGCAAAGGCGCAAAAAGCGACGGCGGACGCCAATCTCAGCCGCACCGAATTGCGCGCCACGACGGAGGGTCATATCACCAGACTTACCGCGACGCCCGGGCAACTCGCCACACCGGGGCAGGGCGTCATGATCCTGGTTCCGCTCGATGTCTGGGTGACCGCGAATTTCAAGGAGACGCAGCTGGCCAACATCCACCCGGGCGAGGCGGTGGACATCTATGTCGATGCTTACGGACGTCATTTTCCGGGTCACGTCGACAGCGTCCAGGCGGGCAGCGGAACCGTTTTCAGTCTGTTGCCGGCGGAGAACGCCACGGGAAATTACGTGAAGGTCGTGCAACGAATCCCGGTGAAGATCACCTTCGATCGCAGGCCCGACGTCCTCATGGGATTGGGACTTTCGGTCGAGCCGACCGTGACGATACGATAGCTCGGGCGGCAAATCTTCGTCTCGAGGGACGCAGCGCGCTCTCTGGTCAATAGGAGTTGATTCCGAGGACTTTTCGTCTTCTGACAAGGCGCTGACGACGTTTCGCAGCCGCGGCGGCGACAGGGAGGCGTCAGCAAATAGAGGACTCAATTGGCGGGTTTGACTAAGCGCTGACCGCGGCGAATCGAGCCTTGATTTTGTGGCGGAGCCTAAGTCGTGACGCCGTCGCGATTGGCAAAGTTATGATAAACCTTCGCCGGCCAGCCGAGCGCGTCAGGCAGCGCTTGGAATATGTTGGACGTGAGTTCGGACGCCGGCACGTGGGCCCATCCGCTCTGGAATGTCGGCGCGAGTTCCACGCCGACGCCGACGCAGTAAACGATCAGAATGATTGCGATCAATAAGCGCACGACGACATCCTCCTCGGACCCAATGGGTATGCACGGCCAAGCCCGCCGACGCTTCGTGAGGCGAATCCGACCGCCAATCAGCGATCACCCTCGAGCCTCGCGTCCGTTCACCGCGTCAGAGCCGCGGGTTCGATCTCGTGTTTGGCTCAGTTGCCGACCAGACTGCCGTCCTGGAGGACCAGGTTTCGGCGCGCATCGACCACATCGTCGGATCGAGCGCGCATGACGTAATCGCCTCGTCTTCCCAGGGCGATTCCAAAGCCTCCGCGTTATGCACGATCATCCCGGTCTTGGCTGCGACCAGCGTGCGCGCGGATGCCGGATTGGGCGCGCAGGCCCAAACGACGTCGTAGTCTTTGGTAAACTGCCAATCAGCGCTGCCCGGCTCGATCGGGACCAGACGATATGTGTTCAACGGCGTTCCTCCTGGATTGCATCGCGGCGAAGCTGTCGGGACGCATGGGATTTGTTCGACCCCTTGCGTCCGACCCTTCCAGGCCCGAAGGCCGGGTGCGGATCAGAAGACGCATCCAAGCAAAGATCGCGGCGTTCGTTCGACCTCGACCTTTGCGCGACTATGCTGAAGCCTCAGCGGACCTCAACTCAATTGTACCAGCAACGGCCATGATCGCAGACGCGATGATGGGGGTACATGAAATCGAAGCCGATACAGACTTGATACCAATGATAACCCGTCTCGCCCATTCGGTAGCAACCGCGATCGAACGCCTGCGCGGGCAACGGGGCCAATATCGCCAGGGTCGAGACGGCTGTGAGAGCAACCAGAAGTTTCCGCATTGTATCGCTCCAAAGTTGAAGTGCAAGCTGAGCCTTCACTTCCCATAGCGAGAGCCTAAACCATCGCGCGCCTGTGGGGCAGCCACGGAAACTACGCATGGGAGCGGATGGCGTCCCCGGCTTGGCCTAAGGCGCGGCCAAGGGCGTGGTCGCGGTCGTCATCGCGGCGCCACCAAGGCGGGGGCGCAGCGAGAGATCCTCGCTGAAGACATAGGTCAATATGGCGGCCATGAACATCACGACCCCGAGCCAGAACCACGGGGAGTGATGGATGGGCCGCGCGTCGACCTCGGCCGCGTTCTGCTTTGCCTGGTGATGACGCATCCAGCGGTTCACGAGGCGTCTCGACCGGCGTCGGCCAAAAGCGCGCGCGCTTCTGATGGCGAGGAAAAGGGCGGCTTCATCCCGACGATGACGAGATTGAGAAAAGCGGCGAAGCCGACCCAAAAGAGATAGGGAATCAAAATCCAACGGGCCAAGGGCGAGAGCGGCGAGACGTCGGCGATCAACGCGAGCACCGAAAGCCAGAGAAACGGAACTTCAATCAAGGCCCAGTCCGGACGTCTCAGATTGAAGAACAGCGGGCTCCAAAGCATATGCAGGACGATGTTGATCGCGTTGAGCAGCGCGATCATCCAGCGCGCGGCGGTGTCTGGGGCGTTGGTCCAGGCCAGCACGCCGGCCCAGGCGGCAAGACCGAGAATGAGCGCCCAGGCGGGGCCAAACACCCAATCCGGCGGATTCCACGACGGTTCGCGCAAGGCCCGGTACCGGGAGCCCACGGTGCTCAGGACTCCACCGGCTCCGAGAACGAGAACCGTTATGACGGCGGCCGCCATGATCGTCAGCGTCATTTCATCTCCATAATGAGATCCTGGCGTCGCGAAAGCCGCCGGAATTGAAATTGCGCGGGACCGCGCTCCTTCGCGGACTTACTGGCCGCGCGACAACGCCTCAAAGGAACGGGTCGGGCTGCCCAAGCGCGAAGGGCCTGTCCTTCAGCGTCCAATCGCGGGTGATCTCATGCAGATGGGCGTCGCGGGCGCCTCCGTCGATCAGAATCGCCAACGCTCGCGCGCCGGCGGCGTCGTCGCGGTAGTTGACCCACAGAATCAATCCGCCCTGAGACAATTGTTCGCAAACATGTTCGACGTGGCGCTCGGAGATGACGCGCGCGAACAGCGCGCCAATCCCTGCGCCCACCGCGCCGCCGGCTACCGCCGCCGCGAAAGCGATCGCCAGTGCGCCGCCGGACGCAATGGCCGCGAGACCTCCCGCAATGCCGCCGATGAACAGCGGCGCCCCTATCGCCGCGCTCTCAGCTTCCACCCTCGAGTCCGAGGAGGTGAAAGCGGCCAGAGGCGCCTTTGGATCGTCTTCGATGTCGGCCACAGATTTGTAAAGGCCGCCCAGCCTGTCGCGGACCACCGCGTCGCTCGCCAGCACCGAAATGGCGGCGCGATCAAATCCGGAAATTTCCAGTTTGTCCACCGCCGCCTCGAGCGCCTCGGCGCTATCGAAGACTCCTACCGCCTCGCGCGCGTCATAGCCCTCGACGCCGTCGTCAGGGTTGCTTTCGGCCATGTCGATCCACTCCGTCTGGTTGGCGCCCTGCCGCGCAACGCGCGCCCGCAATAGACGACGAAAATTCCGATCGCGGTAGGGCCGGAAATCACGCAGAGGCGGGTGTGCGTCCGCCGCTGCTTCGCGCTTGCGTCGCGACCCCGTCTATTTCTGGGCCGAGGGCGGCGGCGCTCTCAACATTGCCCTCAACTTCTCCATGGCGTCGCCGAACTTCGTCCAATCGCCTTGCCCAGATGCGTCTTGCGCGTTGTCCAGTTGCGTTCGCGCCTCTTTCAGGGCCGAGGCGGTCGCGATGTTCGCGGGCGCCGTGGCGGCGGGGCCGGTTGGCGCGGCGGCGCCCGCGGTCTTGGGTCCGTTGGGACCAAACAAAGCGGCGATGGCCTCATCCAACGTCGGCTCCATCACGACCTTGTCGCCCGCGATCGCTATCACCCGCTTGAGCTGCGGAAAATCCGTCGACGCCGCCGTCAGATAGAGCGGAACGACATAGAGGAACGAGTTCTCGATCGGCGTCACGATCTGTTTGCCGCGAATGACGCGCGAGCCATTCTGGTTCCAAAGGGTGAGCTGTTGAGAGATCGTCGTATTCTGGTTGATCATGGCCTCGATTTGATTGGGGCCGTAGATCAGCTTGTCCTTCGGTAACTCGTAGAAGAGGGTCTTCCCGTATTCCGGAAAATCCGACCGCGCCGCCATCCAGGAGATCATGTTGTCCCTGCCGTGCGGCGTGAAGGGCGTCATCAGCATATACTCGAGCTGAGCGCTGCCCGGCAGTTTCGCCAGGATATAATAGGGTTGCATGCGCTGAACTTCCCCGGCGTAGGTCTCGATCGGCGACGTCCAAAGGTCTTCCCTGTTATAGAAGACCTGTGGGTCCGTCATGTGAAAGGTCTTATATTGATTGGCCTGAACGGAAAAGATGTCTTCGGGGTAGCGAAGGTGGGCTTT